>JAABUU010007164.1_pt1 | contig 11590 bp, 12 predicted proteins | sample 5559301 | NCBI WGS metagenome assembly JAABUU01 (sample SAMN10711884, study PRJNA513360) | rock metagenome | isolation source: Antarctica rocks | place: Antarctica: Victoria Land, Richard Nunatak white
CGGGTTGATGACGCTGACCGCATAGCCCGCCGTATGCAGGGTGACGGCGAGGGCGACCCAGTAACTGCCGGTCGCTTCGAGGACGACGAGCGTGGCGGCGGGCGCGCTCCCGGTTGCGGCGAACTGGCACTGCAAGGCGGCAAACCCTTGCGGCGTCTGGGGATGGGTGACGGGCGGGGTGGGCGATCCACCGGGTGGCATCCACGCGGCGGTGAAGGTGGTCGCCGCGATATCGATCCCCACAGACAATCGGTAGTCCGTCACGCGCTCTGCCATCGTGTTCCTCCCTTGCCGAAACGAGTGGATCGTCCTGCGGTTCAGTGGGCGTTGGGCGTCTTGCCTCGTGATGCGTGGTCATCGCCACTTGATACGGTTCAGACTTGCCGCGCCCCGGCGGAGGGGGGACACTCTCTGGGACGCAGTCGGTGCTGCATGGGCGCCCGCGTCCTCACCATCCGCCGTGAACCCTCACCAATATACGAGGGCGCCCGTCTGCTTCTTGGTCGTCACGCGCCCGTAGTCCGCCCCGTGATCGCGCCAGTGTTCGACACTCGCCGCCCCCGGCACGAGGTGGAAGCCGATCACCGGCACGGGCATGCTATCAATCACGCAGTACCGATCCTGCGCATAGTCGAGCAGGGTGAGAAGCTGTTGGCGCGGCAGCGTCAGGGCATCGCTCAGGCGGTGCCGCCGTCGGTTGAGGCGGGTGCGATCGGGCTGGTGGGGAAAGAGATCGCGATGTTGCTGCCACTGGCTGACCGCCTCGGTTTCCTCGTCCCAGCCCATACATTCCTCCACAATGAGCATCGTCAGCAACTCGCTGTTGCTGCACTTGCTCTGCTCCCCGCGCGGCTTGACCTACGCAGGCAGGGTGTCCCACAGATCATCAATCAGGGCATAGAGATACAAGCAGAAGTCGGCGAAATCGGCTACGATCATGGTGTCCTCCGGTTGGATCAGGATGAGTGTTTCGCAACTCCATCCCTATCCGACTGCAGGACGTTCGTCAACTAGCACAAGACCCAGAATGTCCCTTCCGGCCAGTGAACGGTTCACAAGACGGGGTAATCCGCTGCCAGTGTCCCGCAGCCACTCGCGCGTTTGGATTCGCGAACGGTGGCGGCCTTCGGGACCTGCACTGGCATTCTCCTCCTTCTCCGCCACCGGTTCATCCGCCTCACCGCAGGTAGCAGGCACTACGCCGCCGTCACCCCCGCCGTCAGCCCCTCCCACCAGTCGCCGTCCACCTCGGGTGCCTCCCGATTCGTCCCTACTTTGCCCGGCCAGGTGAAGCGGAGCGTCCCCGCCAGGATGCCGCCCAGCGCGGTGTGCCGGGGTGTCCGTCGCCAATCGCTCACTGCCAGCCCCAACGCCTTGCGCTGCCCCACCAGCACCACCAGCCGCCGCGCCCGCGTAAACGCCGTGTACAGCAGCGTCCGCCCCAGCAGCGCCGCGTGCGCCGTCACCAGCGGCATGACCACCGCCGGGAACTCCGCCCCCTGCGCCTTGTGGACCGACACCGCATAGGCGTGGGTCAACGCGTACAGGTTCGCGTACGGGTACCGCACCGTCCGCCCGTCGTCCAGTTCGATCGCCAGCTCCTGCTCCACCGGGTCGACCGCCCGCACCGTGCCGAGGTCGCCGTTGAAGACCGCGAGGTCGTAGTCGTTCTTCAGTTGCAGCACCCGGTCCCCCGGGCGATAGACGCGCCCACCCCCGCGCGCCTCCGCTCTCCCCTCGTGTGCCGGGTTCAGCCGTTCCTGCAATAGCGTATTCAACGTCCCGACCCCTGCATCTCCCCGATGCATCGGGCTGAGCACCTGCACTTCCCCCGGCGTGAAGCCGTAGCGCGCCGGCAGCCGGCGGGCGACCAGGTCGGTCACCAGCGCCGCGGCGGCGGCCGGGTCGTCGGCGGCCAGGAAGAAGCAGTCCTGCACGTCGTCGCCGAAGCGGGGCAGTTCCCCCGCGTTGATCCGCGCGGCGTTGATCGCGATGCCCGACCCCGCCCCCTGGCGGAAGATCTCCGTGAGGCGCGTCGCGGGGAAGCGGTCGGCGCGCAGCAGATCGGCGAGCACCGCGCCCGCGCCGACGCTGGGCAGCTGGTCGGGATCGCCGACGAGCAGGAGGTGGGCGCCGGGGGCGATCGCCTTGACGAGCTGGTTGGCGAGCAGCGCGTCGAGCATGCTCACCTCGTCGACGACGACCAGGTCGGCCTCCAGTGGCCGGTCCCGATCGCGCCCCGCCTTGCCGCCCGGTCGCAGCTCGAGGAGGCGGTGGAGCGTCCCCGCCGGCAGCCCGGTCGCCTCCTGCATCCGCTTGGCGGCGCGGCCGGTGGGGGCGGCGAGCAGGGGCCGCAGCCCCTTGGCGCGGGCGAGGATGAGCAGGGCGCGCAGGGTGTGTGTCTTGCCCGTGCCCGGCCCGCCCGTCAGGATCGCGACCGGGGCGGCGAGCGCCATCCGCACCGCCGCCTCCTGCGCCGGCGCCAGCGCGATGCCGTGCTTCGTCGCCAGCCAATCGAACGCCGCCGCCCAGTTGGCCCCGGCAAACGTCTGCGCAACGCGCGTTTGGGGAGGGGCGGCGAGGGCCTGCAGGTGGGAGGCGAGGCTCGACTCGGCGCGCGCGAAGGGCGCGAGGGCGAGGAACCGCTCCCCCTCCGTGCCGTGGGCCGCGACGACCTCACCCGTCCCCGCCAGCACCGCGATCGCCGCCCCAATCGCCGACCGCTCCGCCCTGAGCAGCGTGCTGGCCTGCGCGAGCAGGGTCTCCTCCGGCAGGAGGGTATGCCCCCCATCCCCGGCGGCACCGAGCGCGTGCAGCGCCCCCGCCTGCAGCCGCTCCGGGGCGTCCCGCGCGATGCCGACCGCCGTGGCGATCGTGTCCGCCGTCTTGAAGCCGATCCCCCACACCTCGCGCGCCAGCCGGTACGGCTCCTCGGCCACCACCCGCCCGCTCTCGTCGCCGAACCGCTTGTAGATGCGCACCGCCAATGAGGTCGAGACGCCGTACCCCTGCAGCGCCGTCATCACCTCCCGGATCCGCCGCTGCTCCGCCCACGTCGCCGCGATGCGCGCCGCGCGCACCTTGCCGATCCCCGGCACCGCGGTCAGTCGTTCGGGCGTCTCCTCGATCGCGTCGAAGGTCCCCTCACCGAAAACAGCGACGATCCGCCCGGCCATCACCGGGCCGATCCCCCGGACCAGCCCGCTGCCGAGGTAGCGGCGCATCCCCTGGACGGTGGCGGGCAGGGCGGTGCGGTAGTCGAGGACGGTGAACTGCCAGCCGTGTTTCGGATCGTTGCGCCACCAGCCCTGGGCGACGATCGCCTCGCCGGGGGTGAGGTCGGCCATCGCGCCGACCAGGGTGACGAGGCGGTCATCCCCCTGCGCCGCTTTCGCCTCATCGCGGGGCCGTTCGGGGGCGAGGCGGGCGACGGTGTAGCCGTTGTCGGCGTTCTGGTAGGTGATGCGCTCGACGCCGCCGCGCAACTCCCGGCGGGGCGGGCTGGCGGTATCGGCCGACGGCGTCGCGATCGGAACGGTCATGGCTGCTTCCCTGTGCGCTCTGGCACGCATGAAACCCAGCAATCCTTGGGAAAGTGGCAGCGGCATTTTAGCATCAATGTTCGTCCCAAAAAGTCCCTGGCCAGTTTGATAACGTTTGATGCCCCTCCTTCGAAGGAGAGGCGTGGACGCCGCAGGATGGTTCCTGCTCAATGGCTCGTTCGTCGGGATGCGGCGAATCTCTCGTCAGCATATGCGGCGAGACGGACACGCGCCTCGACGCGGGCGGCAGGGAAGAAGAGCACATATCCCGAAAGATTCCCACGCCCATCGCGAGAATCTGTGCGCACGGACGCTCCCAATGCGCCCTCTCCCGGCGTTTCGCGCCATCGATCACTGTCATGGTTCGCGTTCAGCCAGCATCCCGGCGATCGCTGACGAAGACCACCGATCGCGCCGCTGCCGCTGGCAAGTGTACGTACGCTCCATTTCGTGCTATCCTGACGACCGATAAGGAAAGATTATCGGTCGTTAGAGATGAACCAATGGTTGCACCGATTTTTGGGGGTGTGTATACTTTCTCTCGGTTGCGGAGAATCAACGCGAAATCCGAAGGAGATCACGATGACGGCGACAATGGAGCAAGCCCTCGATCATCTCGGTATCCCCGCCGACGCGCGCGTTCTCGTCGCGGCGATCGTCGATGTGCTGGCCGAACTGCCCGCCCCCGGCGTCCGCGCGCTCCCCACCCAAGAGTTGACCGCGGGGGAGGCGGAGACACTTCGCCACGGGGGGCTTGACCTCACATCGCGTGACTACGGCGCGGCGGACCCCTTCCTGCGCACTCGTGTGAAGTACGCGGCGCTCCTCGCGGAAGGGTGGACCGTCGCGGAGGTCGCTGCCCGCCGCGGCACGAGTGTCCAGTGGGTGCGCAAGCAACTGCGCGACCGCGCGCTCCTCGGCGTGAAGCACGGCGATGAGTGGCGCCTGCCCCGTTTCCAGTTCGGCGAGGATGAGAGGCCGCTACCGGGCATCCAGCGGGTGCTGCCGCACCTCGATCCCGCGAAGAGCCTCGTGGCCATCTACAACTGGTTCACGACCCCGGACCCCGACCTGTCCGCCGACGGGCCCGCGCTCTCCCCACGGCAGTGGCTGGCGGAGGGGCGCGACCCGGCGGTGATCGCCCGGCAGGCGGCGGATGTGTAGTGGCCACCGAGCACCCCATCATCCCGACGTTCGGTCCGCCCGACCCCGCGCGCCTCGCCCGCACCGCCCCGGACATACGCGTGCTCCCGGCGGGGACGCGCCTCTGGCGCATCTACTTCCGTGGCGGGCGCTATCCGACGCGCTGGCATGCCCTCCGCTTCATCGGGCCGAGCGACAAGAACCGGTTCGACCACCATGAGGAGCCGAAGCGGGAGCAGGCGCGCGGCATCCTCTACTGCGCGCCGCTGATCCCGGTCTGCGTCGCGGAGGTTTTCCAGCGTGACCGCACCATCGACCGGCAGGCCGGCGAGCCGTGGTTGGTGGGGTTCGAGACGGTGCAAGCACTTCCGCTCCTCGACCTGACCGGACAATGGCCCGTGCGGGCGGGCGCGTCGCAGGAGATCAATGATGGCCCGCGGGCGGTGGCGCGGGCATGGTCGCGCGCGATCTACGTGGCGTATCCAGAGGTCGTGGGGCTCTGGTATCGCTCGAAGATGCACGGGAGCCTGTCGGTCGCGCTCTATGAGCGGGCGGCGGCTTCCCTGCCTGACATGCCGGTCTTTCAGGAGGCGCTCACCTCCACGCGGCTGTTCGACAGCCTCCGCATCGTCGCGCACAACCTCGGCTATGACCTCGTATGATGGCGGAGAACTCAGTCCACGGAAGGGAGTGACCGGATGGATCCGCACCAGGCGACGATGATCGAACCACCGCAGCGCACGGTGATCGTGCCGGGTGACATCGCCCGGACGCGGGCATATATCGACGCCGCGACCGCGCCCAACACCCGGCGGGCGTATCGGAGCGACTGGGACGATTTCACCCGTTGGTGCATGGCGCACGGGTTGCTGTCCCTGCCCGCGACGCCCGAGACGGTCGCGCTCTACCTCGCCGCCCTCGCGGCGGTCGCCAAGGTGAGCACCGTCGGCCGTCGCCTCACCGCGATCGCCAAGGCGCCCCGCGCGGCGGGCTACGAGACGCCGACGAAGAGCGAGGCGGTCCACCTCACCATGCGCGGCATCCGCCGTACCCACGGCGTCGCGCCGAACCAGAAGGCGCCCGCCGTGCTCGCCGTCCTGCGCGCAATGCTCGCCGTCCTTCCCGACACGCTCATCGGCACCCGCGAGCGGGCGCTCTTGTTGCTCGGCTTCGCGGGCGCTTTCCGCCGCTCCGAACTCGTCTCGCTCGATGTCGCCGACCTGGCCTTCGGCGAGCAGGGCATGACGGTGACGCTGCGTCGCTCGAAGGGAGATCAGGAGGGCGAAGGGGCGAAAAAGGGTATCCCCCTTCAGGCGGCATGCGCTCACCTGCCCGGTCGGCGCGGTCAGGGACTGAATGGATATGTCAGGGGTTACTGAGGGCGCCCTCTTCCGTCCCGTGAATAGGCATGGCCAAGTAGGGGATTCCCGGCTCGGGGATAAGGCCGTGGCGCTGGTGGTAAAGCGGGCGGCCGCAGCGGCGGGCCTCGACCCGGGCAAGTACGCCGGTCACTCGCTCCGGGCGGGGCTGGCGACATCCGCCGCTGCGGGCGGGGCGCAGGAACGGGACATCATGCGCCAGACCGGCCATCGCAGCGTCCAGATGCTCCGCCGCTATATCCGCGACGGCGAACTCTTCCGCGACAACGCCGCCGCCATCGCCGGATTGTAGTGCTGGGAGCAACCTCTTCCAAGCAGTGATCCGAGACCTCGACGGCAAGGGTATTTCATGCGGTGCCGTATGGGCGATGCACGATGCAGCCTGTCGAGAACGATGACGAATGATCTTCGCCGAATCCCTCGCAGCGACCCGATTAGCGGGAAGAAAACCGTACTCAAACGCCGATGTTGTTCGCCGGAAGCGGATTAGGCGAAGAACAGAGGTCTAACCGTATCAAAATGGTGCATGGTCGGTGAGCGCCGAAATTGGTTCCGGTAAAGGGCTCCTCGGAACATTAGCAAGAAGGGAGAAGAGGACGGCGGTGGAGCATACCCCGTCATCCGAATGGTTTCTCCTCAGTGGATGACCATGTGGAGCTGCTGGCGTGCAGCACGAAGTGCCGCCTCGACGTCCTCAGGAGCGTTGCCCGCCGCGAAGATGAAACCGAGGTAGCGGTCGCCCTCCGGGAGCGGATGGACCACCTGGCCCAGCGGGATGGTGATTGTGAGCCCCGTGATGCCCGGCACGTCGGTCGCCTCAGTCCGGCCCTCGATGGCGTGCAGCACCCCCATGCGCTCCACGGGAAGCATGAGCACCCCAGCCGTCCCCGTCTCCCGTTGCGACGTCACGCGACCACCTAACGCGTTGATGAGGATCATCTCTTCGAGGCTCGTATTGTCGGCGAATCGGAGCGCACGCGAGCAGAGGCCACCAATCGACCGGGCCGCCAACTCAAGCATCGTCGGTTGCTCGTCGCTGTGGCGAGCGTCGATCCGCAGTTCGGCGTGGATGGGACCGTGCCGGAGTCCGAGCGCACACGCGGCTCGCTCAGCAACGGCAACGGTCGCCGCCAGAGTGTCGTCCGATAACCGAGCGGGAGAGATCAGCATCGTCTCTTCGAAGGTCGGTCCATCGGCCATCTCCGGCTTGTCGAAGATAGCAATAACCGTCGCGACACCGTCGGTGAGGAGGGCGTCGATACTGATTTCTAGTCCCGGCACGTATTCTTCGATGAGGAGCGGTTCAGTCTCAGGCCGCCCGGCTTCTGTCAGCACGCGTCGGATACGCCGCGCGGCGTCCGGCGCATCGGCAGGGTGATCGACGCGCAAAATCCCCCGGCTGCCACTCAACGACACCGCCTTGAGCACGCAGGGAAACGCCAGCTCCGCTGCTGCACTGATCACCGCGCGATCGTCGGCCCCGGCCGCGATGCGCCGAAACGCCGGTTGGGGCACCCCGCTTGCCGCCCACAGACATCGTTGCGCCGTTTTGTCCATTGCCGCCATCACCGCTTCGATCGGGTTGTGGGGCAATCCGATGCGCTCGGCCACGCCTGCCGCTAATGCCAGCATCGGCGTATCAACCGCGACAACGGCATCAAGCGGCCCACTCAAGCGGACGATTCGCTCAACGCTGCCGGGCAGATCGTGCAGATCGACCGGGATGACCGGGCGCGTGCCGAGCGGCAGCGCCCCATCGCTCCCAATCACGAGATCGATGCCAAGCCGGCTCGCCGCCGCGAGGAAGTCTGCTGCCCGATACGTCACGCGGGGGATAAGCAGCAAGACACGATGGGGTTCGCTCGTGTCGGATCGGTTTTCTTCCACCCCGTATCTCCTTGCTCCTGGGCTCGACCGATACGCTCAGCGCTTTGCTGGTGAAAAGAAGGGCTCGGTACCCGCTCCGTGGTCGGTGACGTCTACCAGACCGACTATCTCGGGAATGCGGGCCCGGAGCAACGGCTCGATACCCTGCCGGAGGGTGACCTCCGCCAGGCTGCATCCCTGACACCCACCTTCGAGACGGACACGCACCCAGCCTTTATCGGCCTCCACAAGGACGACCCGCCCACGGTGGGCCGCGATCGTCGGGTTGATTTCTGTATCAAGAATACGGCGCACACGGTCGGCAAAATCGCCGTGGATCGTTCCGTGTGACGCTGGGTTATCGTCTCCCACCAACTGGACGCCGGTGACCTCCGGGACGGCGGCGCGAATCAGCCGTTCGATGCGCGCAATCAGCGGGAGGGTCGCGCCCGGGGACCCGTTTACCGCAAGGAGCACAATGCCGTCCTCCACGGTAAGCACGCGCACCTCTCCACCGCGTGCGATGACCGAGGGAAACACACTCGCCGCCAGCGCGGCCGTCACCCGATCGACCAAGTCCATCGTGGGTAAACCCCTCCTAGCCCGGAGCGTCCGCGCCCCGCCTCGCCGCAGCAAGCGCGGATTCCAGGTCGGCGAACAGATCCTCGGGGGCCTCAATGCCAATCGACAGGCGCAACAGATCGTCGGGCACGGGGGATGATGGCCCCTCCATGCTGCTCCGGTGCTCGATGAGGCTCTCGACTCCCCCCAGGGACGTGGCGCGCTTGAAGACCTGAACCGCGGCGAGAACGGCTCGGGCTTCCTCCGCCCCTCCCGCCAGTCGGATCGAGAGCATCCCGCCGAACCCGCCCTGCATCTGTCGCGCGGCGATCGCGTGACCCGGATGTGCGGGGAGGCCCGGGTAAAGGACGGCCGTCAAGGAGCGATGCCCCTCCAACTGACGGGCGATGGTCAGCGCGCTCGCGGAGGCCCGATGGACACGGAGGAAGAGCGTGCGCATTCCGCGTTGCAGGAGCCACGCCTCGAACGGACCGAGCATCGCGCCACCGTTGCGGCGCCAGGAACGGATCCGCTCCCAGAAGGGGTCGGCCCGGGCGGTCAGCACCGCCCCGGCCAGGAGGTCACTATGGCCGTTGAGATATTTCGTGGCGGAATGGACGACGATATCCGCGCCGAACTCGAAGGGCCGCGTCAGTACCGGCGTCGCCACGGTATTGTCGACGGCGACTCGCGCACCGGCCGCGTGGGCGATCTCGCACATGGCGGTGAGGTCGGTAATCTCCCACGTCGGGTTCGCCGGCGTCTCGACCCACAGCAGCCGGGTCCGCCCCGGTCGGATCGCGGCCTCCACCGCGGCCACATCGGTCATGTCGATAAACTCCACATCCAGACCCCAGGTCAGTCCGAACTCGGCGAGCCACTTGCGCAACCCCCAGTACAGCATCCTCGCAACGAGGACGTGGTCACCCGGCAGCAGGGACTGAAAGACGGCGGTCGCGGCGGCCATGCCGGATGCGAACAGCGCGCACCGGGACTCGCCACCCTCCAATGTTGCGAGGAGTCGTTCTGCGTACTCGTAGGTCGGGTTATCGGCCCGCGTGTAGACGCGATCCTGATGGTAGGAGCCATCCGCCTGTTGCTCGTAGTTCGTCGATGGGTGGATGAAGGGTGCCAAGGCACCGGAGACCGGGTCAACGTCTCCCATCGCCTGGGCTGCCAAGGTTTCCGGTGAAAGTGGCCGTCGCATCGCACACCTCATTGTCGCCTGCCAAGATCGTCACCGCAGCGGCGTGATTGAGCCCCGGCTACATCGGCTTTTCCGCGAGGAAGGTGACGACAACCGCCGCCTCGTTGCCGGTCCGTGCATTGCGTTCCCGATGGAGCACCGTGACGCTGAAGCCTGCCCGCTCGAAGAGTGCCGCCATCGCTGCCTCCGGCAGCGCGCCGCCTATTCAGCGGAACCAGTCCTGAAGCGTCGCTCGCTCGGCTGCCGGCACGTCGTGTCGCAAGGCGATCTCCACAGCAACCAGCCGTCCCCCCGGCTTGAGCACCCGATAGACTTCGGCCACCGCCCGCTCCTTCTCTGGTGCGAGATTGTAGACGCCATTGGCTTCGGCGACATCCACCGACGCATCGGGCAGGGGGAGGGCCTCGACGGGCGCGCGATGCACCATCACATTCATGACGCCGGCACGTTTCGCGTTTTTCGTCGCCGATGCAACCATCGCTTCGGAGTAGTCAATGCCGATCACCCGGCCATTCGGGGCGACGGCTTTGGCAGCAATAATCATGTCCATGCCCGCACCGCAGCCGAGATCGAGCACAACCTCCCCAGGCACGAGCTTGGTGCGGGGATGGAAGTACGTGACGCCCGCGAACGATCGAACCGCTTCCTCGGGCACACTGGCGAGCATCGCGGGGGGATAGCCGATTGCCTCCGCGAATGCGCGGCCAACGGGGAAGTTGAACGCCCCGGTCGGGTCGGTAGCGACCTGTCCATATCGCTCCACCACGGCGCGACGGATTTCCTCGGCGGTCAGATCGGCGATCATCGGTACGGCCATTACGGGCTCCTTTCGGCCTCTGTCATGTCACTGTACACAGCGTACGGGAACGAAGTGATAATATCCAATACCAATATCAGATGTGGGTGATCGTTTGAGATTATCAATCATGCGAAGGGGGAGCAGATGAGGGAGCGGCCTACCTTACACGCCCTCGCGGTCTATCTCGCCGTCATGGAGCACGGCACGATGCATGCCGCAGCAGAGCACGAGAGCATCAGCCAGCCCGCCATCTCCGCGCATGTCAAGTCGCTCGAACGCTTCTTCCACGCCCCGCTGCTCGAACGCACCGGTCGTCGCGTCCGGCCGACCGCCGCCGGGGAGTTGGTTGCTGGCTATAGCCGTCGGGTGCTTGGGCTGATGGACGAGCTTGAGCAGGGACTGTCCGATCTGGCGGGGCTGCACATCGGTCGCCTGGTCGTGGGTGCCAGTTCCTCCTTCGGTGAGGAAGTCCTGCCGGGGATCCTCGGGCGATTCCACCAGATGCACCCCGGAATCGAGCTCGCGGCACGCATCAGGAACACCGAAGAGATCGTCCAGGGGGTGCTCGACCGCACCTTCGGATTCGGCATCATCGGTGCGGATCGATCCGATATGGCGCTGGAAAGTTGGCCGATATTCGATGACACCCTCCATCTCTTCGTCGCACCAAGCCATCCGCTCCTCGCCCGGACAACGCTTGCCGTGCAGAATTTGTCCGGAGAGACGTTCGTCGTGCGTGAGCCGGGGTCGGCAACACGCGACCTGGCGCTGCGTACCTTGGCCACCTATGGTGTTGTGCCCGTGCGGCTGATCGAGTTCGAGGGCAACGAAGCGGTGAAACGGGCGGTGGCAGCGGGTATGGGCATCGGGATCCTCTCCGAACATACCCTTGCCGTGGATTACCGCGCCGGTGAGATCGTCCGACTGACAGGTGCCGGTTGGGAGTGCCGGCGGCAGTTTCGTGTGCTGCACCGCTATGACCGGATGCTCTCGCGGGCGGAACGCGCCTTCCTCGAATTACTCGGGCGCGTATCGCCGATGGCAATGCCATGACTTGATCTCTGTAATGACGAAGAAGGAATAATGGCCGACG
>JAABUU010007165.1_pt1 | contig 11590 bp, 9 predicted proteins | sample 5559301 | NCBI WGS metagenome assembly JAABUU01 (sample SAMN10711884, study PRJNA513360) | rock metagenome | isolation source: Antarctica rocks | place: Antarctica: Victoria Land, Richard Nunatak white
GACGCTGCTGAAGGTGGGCCATCATGGCAGCAGAACGTCTTCAAACCCGGAGTTTCTGGCAGCGGCAGCACCGCGCGAGGCGGTGATCAGCGTGGGCCGCAACAATCCATTTGGACACCCTTACGGCACCGTGATCGATCGCTTCGCCGCCGCGCGAATTCCTCTGTTCCGCACGGACGAGTTCGGGCTGACGAGCTTCCTGCTCAGGGCCGACGGCAGCGTGCAGGTAAGCGCGGACGGCATGCCGCTGCCCAGTGCCACATTACCGACCGCCAAGTTGCCGGCCACGATATTACCGTCCCACGCATTGCCAGCCAATGCATTACCGGCCCAGTAGATCGATGGAGGACAGGTTGCGTGCCAGCCGTGCTTCGCGTGCCAGCTCGCCGGGTGGATATAGGGCTGCGAGATCCTCCAGTGCGGCAATTGCCTGGTCGACGCTGATTTCGTCGAGGCGGTAGTCGGGCGGAATGTCTTTGCGCTGTTCGCCACACAAAATGCGCACGTTCGGACGTCCTAGCGGAAGCCATTCTTTTGGTGATTGCCAGGACGGTGCAAGTACCACCATGGGGAGATCGACAGTGCGTCCTATGTGCATCGTTCCGGTGTCAAGTGTGAGAGCAAGGTCAGACAGTGCGAGCAGAGCCGTAAGCTGACTGATCGACGTCTGGCCCGCGACTGAATAGCCAGTGCCATCTGCGGAGGCGCGCAGCTTTTCGATCGACTCACGCTCGGCTGCTGTGCCGACGTACACCGGCTCATAACCCAGTTTTCTAGCGGCGTAACGCAGGGTCTGTTGCCATCGCTCAGGGAACCAGTTTGTGGGCTGACCTCCGCTGTTCTGAGAAACCACGATGATGACGGGACGCCCGGCTGTCGGCGCGAGCAGAGCACGGGCGTGCGCGGCGTCTTCGGCCGTATAAAAAAGACGAGGTTCGAGCAGAGGACCATCACAGCCCAGCATCCCCGCCAGGCGAAGATTATTTTCTATCTGGCTGCGGTTCCAGTCGGGAGTGAGCGGACGCTGATACAGCTCGTCGTGCACGGTGTAGCCGCCGCGCCAGCTGCGGGTTGCAGCCATCGCGAGCAGGGCGATGCGGCTGCGTTGGTCGGCCAGACCGGTCAGGCAGCACTCCGGGTTGAGGTTGCGACGAGTCAACTGTCGACGCAGAGACGTGACCGCCGCACCTAAATCGGTCAATGGGTCGGGGGTTTCAAGCAGCGTGTCGACATACGGCGAATGACGCAGCACTTCCAGACCCAGACCGCGCGTGGCAACCGTAACGTGAATGCGGCGGCGGCGCAGCGCTTCGTAAAGCGGCGTCATGTGCACGCAGGTGCCGAGCGGCAGATTGTATTCGAGGACCAGCACACGCGACACCCGGTCAGCCTTGGCTGGGTCTGGCGTGCGCTGTACGATCCGCTCGAGACCGAGCGCGACGGAAGCGCCTGCACGGAAGAGTGTTCGAATCAAGGCCTGACCTTTCACCACACTCGCTCGTGTGCTGACCTGCGCAGGGGAACCGGGCACGCGCTTACAGAGCATCCCGAGGCAGAGATCTTCATCCTCCTAAGATACCTTCAGATACCTCCGCAGCCTCGTGCGCGCCTTGGGTTCGCTCGGATGGAGGCCGGTTGAGGCAGGCTGAACTACTGTTACGATAGCTGCGAGCCCTCCGATGCAGATTGTTCAAACCGTGTTCGGCGTCTTCCATCATTTCGAGCTGGCTCACCAGTTGGAACGGCGCGGGCACCTAAAGAGAATTTATTCGACGTGGCCCTGGGCGCGCCTCCAACGCGAAGGTCTGAGCCGTTCGCAGGTGGGCACCTTTCCGCTTCTGCATACGGCGGATTACCTGCTGGGACGAACCCGTTTCTCTCCCAGGCAGGTTTCCACCATGGTCAATCGACTGAATGCGCTGGCGTTTGATGAGTGGACAGCGCGTTTGATTCCAGCCTGCAATGCGCTGATTTCGATCTCGGGATCCGGATTGAAAACGGGCCAACTGGTGCAACGGCGCGGCTGCAAATTCATCTGTGATCGAGGGTCCACTCATCAGCGCTTCCAGACCGAGTTGATGCGGGAAGAGTATGGGCGCTGGGGACTAACGCCCTTGCCTGAAAAGCAGCACATCACGTGCCGCGAAGAGGCGATCTACGCTGTCGCTGACGCGATTACAGTTCCATCGCAGGTGGCGAAGCGTTCGTTTGTAGCGATGGGTGTTCCGGCGGAGAAGGTCGCGGTCATTCCCTACGGTGTGCGGCTGGATCGGTTCAAAAAGACGCAGGATGCGCCGAAGGATTCGTTTGAGGTGCTGTTTGCGGGGCAGGTTTCCGTGCGCAAGGGCATTCCCTATCTGCTCGAAGCGTTCGCCAGCCTCCGGCATCCGCAAAAACACTTGACCGCGATCGGTGCGATTGCGAGCGATATAGAACCGCTGCTGCGGCGGTTGCCGACGGATGCGGTTACGTTCACGGGCTCGCTGCCCCAGGCGGAGTTGATCGGCCATATGAGCCGCAGCCATGTGCTCGTGCTGCCCTCGGTTGAAGAAGGGCTGGCACTGGTGCAGGCACAGGCGATGGCATGCGAGTGCCCGGTGATCGCGACCAGGGCTACGGGTGCTGAAGATCTGTTCTCGGATGGGGTCGAAGGCTTTATCATTGAAGACCGCGATGTTGCCGCCTTGACCGAGCGCATGCAGCAGTTGGCAGACGATCCGTCATTGCGTATGCGAATGGCTGCGGCGGCGATCGAGCGTGTGCGTGGGCTGGGTGGGTGGGATGCGTACGGCGAACGCTGGGACCGCTTGCTCCACGATCTGACAGGTTGCGCCATGTAGCATCGCTGGCCGCTGCTGGCGCGTCCAATGAGATGGAGGGTGCGATGGAAACTGGTCAGGAGAATGTTGTTCGGCAGACGCCTGAGGCGCTCGACGAAGGCAAGCTGATTCGGCGCATGCAGATGATGATGAACCTGGTAATGCAGACGATTGCGCAGGATGGGTCGCTGACGATCGATGAGGCGGCGCAGATGATTGCCGATTCGAAGAAGGCTGCGCTGGCGATGTTTCCGGACAAGGAACTGGCCTACGACCTGATCTGGCGTCCGCGCTTTCAGCGGCTGATGCGGGAGCGGTTTCGCATCATGTAGGGATGGCGTGGGGGGTACTTTGGGCGTAAAGGTAATTATACCCTCACAGTATGTAAAACTGAAGGGAAAGAAACGATCCTCAGATGCGCCCCAGAAGGGAGGCTCTGAGTGAACGGGATCACACTCATTCTTTTCTCGCTAGGTGTACTTATTCCACCCGTCCGGTCCCCACATTTTGAGACCTCCGGGGTACTTCTTGTAACAGTAAGTGCTGGTATACACGTCCGTGCTGTGAATCCCACGATACTGGAAAGCCGAGTAGACGATCATCACTCGAAGCGATTGGATCAACTCTTGAGTGGTGTGCTCTCCGATTTGCCGCATGATCTCCGGGTCAAACGCGCCCAAGGGATACGACTTCCCCGGCGCAATCCATTGAACATTGATTTGTCGAAAGTTCGGATTACCGTAACCGAGCCCGTAATTGAGAACATCGGGAATTTCTTCAAGCAGCAGGGTATCTACAAAGGAGTTGGGTTGCTGAAGATGATCTGCGCTGGGGACTTGCCGTAGTTGACGGCCCAAAACTCATAGCCTTGTTCACCGCGAGTTTCAATTATCACGAAGGGGCGTTCACTAGCTATGTACGCTCTCGCACTTCTCTTTGCCACCAGAGAAGTGCGAAGCCCTATGCGAGTTTGCTTCTTGATGTCCCCAAGGGTGCTCAGGGCTATAACCCAAACTCCCAGAGAGAACAGCGTTCCAAGCCAGACCGGGAGAACATCTGGTTTGACTACCTTGTGCCCATAACTCTCATCGGCGTGTTTGTTTTGTATTGCAATCTCTTGCTGAGAGTTGCCGGTCAGAGGGGCAGGTTCTTTCGGGGATACAGAAATTTGTTTCGTTATTGGCGGCTCTGAATGATGGTCATAAATTGCACCCAAAGCAAATCCCAAACCGAATAGGGTCAGCAGAGCAAAAGTTATGCCCACCGCGCACCACCGGATTCTAAACCTTGAATGCGGCATAAAATACCTTTACAGGAGGAGAGCGTGATTAGAAGCAAAACACACACCAAACTCAAACCAGGAGCTAAAGATCAAAAGCAGATACGCCCCCGACCGATACCAAAGCCTATAGAGCCTTTCACCGAGGAGGACTTTGAAACAGTTCTCAAAAAGGTCACTAGGCCACTTTCTCAGACTTCTCAATCCGATTCAGCAAGGAAATAAACATTGGTTGCTGGTCGCGGCGATGGTTGTAGCGGAAGCTGTACTCATTGCAGTAGCTCTGGAGGTGCTTGCTGCTGACAGAGTGGTACACACCTCCAATTCCACGCTTCAGGAGGCTCCAGAAGCCCTCAATCGTGTTCGTGTGTACGTCGCCCATGACGTACACACCCATACTGTGATTGATGCGCTGATGGTTGTACCCCTGTGGCAACTTGCCGAGGTGGTCATACGTTGTGTAGCAGTCTGTATACACAGTCGAAGCGGGCAGAACGTACTCAGATACGATGGGAAAGATTGTGGTCGTCTTTGCATCCGGCGTGACCTTTGTGATGACACGGCCACCCCGTTCCACCATGCCAAATATGGGCTGCTTGTCCTTATGTGTACCCTGCTTGAGCTTGTTGCGGTGCTTGTTCCTGAGTGGGGCGCCGATGTAGGTCTCAGCCATCTCTACCGTTGCCACAGTCAACCCACCAAGGCTTCCACCTTCGTCCATCATCTTGCGAATCTGGTGGAACATGCGCCATGCTGTTTTGTATGAAACGGCTGTCTCGCGCTGAATCTGCTTCGCAGAGATACCGCAACGGGTGGATGCCATCAGATACATGGCATAGAACCATGTGGTCAGAGATGTGCTGGACTTGTGAAGGATCGTATCGGCGGTCGGGTGTACATGATTGCCGCAGTTCGCACAGCAGTAGGAGGGGCGGCTCTCAGCCCGGTAATGTTTGGTCACTTTCAGGCACTTCTTGCAGTCAACCCCATTCGGGTACATGCGGATGAAAAGCCACTCTAGGCATGTCGCATCATCTGGGAATTTCTGCTGGAAGTCCTTGAAAGTAAAGCGTTTCATCCCATCACCTCGGCCACTGAAAGAAGTGTACGGGAAAGTTTACATACTGTCAAGGGATAATTACCGGCGTAAAGTATTCGATTCAGGAAGTTTGGTCTGGACTTAGTCGGTCGGGGGTATACCAAGGTCAGTCAGGTCTGCTGGGCTATTAAGCGGATTTGCAGATGGTGTAGAGAACCGGAACAGCAAAGACAAACGCAGATTCCCTTTGGGGAATGACAACCAGAAGTACTCTTCGAACGTTCAATGCTGTACACCGTTACGGAATCAGCTACAGCGGTCTGGCTGACCTTTTTCTCTGTTCTAATTTTAGCGGATTGGGTGGGGTGGGTACGCCAATTGTTTTCGCTGGTGGGGAGCGGGGTTTGCGCTGGGGTGGGGTTGACAGGTTTGGGCCGGCGGGACAGCAACGGGGAATCGAATCGAGTGGCTGGCTTTCGATGGTGGCTGAGGCCCACATCTCAGAAGCGAGATGTGGGGCACCCGCACCCCGTGGAGGAGCGAAGAAGCAGATTCGTTTGCTTCGCTGCGGAATGACAAACCTAAGTTAGTGGGTGGTTGGAGTGGTGTAGCCCTGCCAGATGTACTCGAGGGCTTCGGGAAGGGTCTGCTTGACTACGGCTGAGTCCACGTGACCGGCGTTGCGTGCGAAGACGAACTGGTAGTGGTAATGCTTTTTGGCGAGGACCTTAGCCATGGCTTCATTGGCTGCGACCCAGTCATGCAGGTTGTCACGCATGATGTTGGGGTTGTAGAGGTCGCGGTCCCCGACCTCCATCCAGAGGCGCAGCGGTTTGCGCGGAGCGTTGGGAATCAGGTGCTCGTAGAACTCGGCCGCACCGTGCGGGCTTGCTGGGTTGTGAGGCCATTGCTGATTGACGTAGGTTCCCGAGTAAGTGAGGACACGGTGATACAGATCGGGACGGAACCACGCCATCGCGAGTGCGGCAGAGCCCCCGGAGCTTCCGCCCATGGTCGCGCGGCCGTCGGGGTCGTGGATGAGGGTGATGTGGGCCTCGGACTCGGCGCGCGGAAGAACTTCCTGCTCGACAAAGTCTGCGTAGCGGCCGGACATGGTGTCGTATTCAAGACCACGCTCGCTGCCTTGCGCGTCGCCTGAGCCGTTGGCGATCGAGATGGCGGCCATGGCGGGCACGCGGTGGGCGGCGATGAGGTTGTCGAGCGCGGTGAAGAGCCTCGGGTCCGGACCATCGGCTCCTACGATGAAGGGTAGAGGTGTGCCGGGGACGTACTGGGCGGGCACATAGACGGCCACACGACGCGCGTAGGGTGCAGGATGGCTGGACGTGACGTTCAGCTTCGCGGGGTCGTGCGGGTCGGGCGTGCCAAACGTGTGCGGTGTGCGGGCGATGCCGGGATAGATTTTGCTGTCCGCGGAGCTTAGCGTGAACTCGTAAATTTTGCCATGTGGAATGGCGGGGTTGACCGTCATCTCCGGTGCAGGGGTGTGGGTGGGGCCGAGGATGAAGTTGCCGTCCCTGGTGGAGGGGGCGTTGGTGCGGTCGGGGAGGATGGTGGCGTGGACATAGCCTCGGCTATGCGGATCGCGGATGGGCGTTTGGGCGTGGATGGCTGAAATGCTGAGCAGGAGGAGGGCTAGGGCGATTGAGCGCATGGTGTTCCTCGGAAGTGATTATGCCTGAGAGCAGATCCCCTGGAAGTGTGTGCGGATGTGAGTGCAAATACTGAGAGATGATTATCGAGGTAGCTGCGGCAAGGCGAGCCGCAGCGTTCGAGATGAACCTCGATTGGCTGGGACTTTGCGGAACAGGATGGAAGAACCAGTCCCGGGGGCTAAAGCCCTATGTCGCAGTCCGAGAATGTCCGGGCTGAAGCCCGGACCTATCTCAGGACCGAAGCGTAGGACCTATCTCAGGGCTGAAGCGTAGGACCTACCTCAGGACTGAAGCGTAGGACCTATCTCAGGACTGAAGCGTAGGACCTATCTCAGGACTGAAGCGTAGCAGGAGCAGTGTTTACGGCTCTCTGGTTGGGTGACTGGGTTCCGAGTAGGTGGCTGGAGCCCACATCCTCAGAATCGAGATGTGGGGCACCCGCACCCGCAAAACGCACCCTCACCCGCAAACGCACCCGCACCCGCACCCGCAAACGCATCCGCACCCTCAGATTCCCTCCGAGAATGACAGCTAAGAAGCGGGAATGACAACGAATAAGCGAGACCACAACGAATAAGCGAGACCACAACGAATAAGCGAGACCTGATTTAGGAGTTGGGAACGGCTTTGATTAGTTGGGCGAGGGAGTCGAGGAAGGTGAAGCGAACGATGGCTGAGGGCTTTTTTGCGTCGGCGATTGCGGCCAGCGCCTGCGCTTTCCACTCTGCGGGCGAGTTGGTTTTGGTGGAAAAATAGTTGGCGGCTTCGCTGCCGATGCGGGCGAGAGTGGTGAGCTGAGCGGCGCGAGACTTCATGTTGTTGAGGAGTGGGCGTGTGGCGATCTGGTGCTCGACCTCGGGCATGGCGGCCGAAAGCTGCGCGTAGCGGTTGAGGAGGGCGAGCTTTGCATTGGCATCCTGCGGATTGGCGAGGAAGTTTGCGGTCAGGAGTGCAAAGTCGCGCCGGGAGGTTTGGTCGGGCGGCAGGGCGTCCACGAAGAGGTCCAAGGCGGTGGACTGGGAGGTGTGCTGCTGCTGGTAGCGCTCGGAGAAGCTGACGGGCTCCAGGACCGAGGCAAACGTTTTCAGCGCGAGGATGTGCTCCGAGCCAGCAAGCTGCTCGAGCGCAGCGTCTTGGTGCGAAAGGTGGGTGAGGCCGAGGGAGGCGAGTTCGAGCGAGACGGGTTGGAGGCGGCGGTACATACTATCGACGTTGCGGACGTCTGCCGGGGACCAGAAACGCTCCGCCATGGCGGCGGCGCGGGGCCAGATGCGGGAGTCGATCGAGAGAGCATTGATCTGCTCGGCCCACATGCAGACTTCGCCGCCGAGGATGAGTTTCTTCTGGGCCGGAGTAAGGGGGGAGTCCGCGGGGATGGGATCGGCGAGGTAATGCTCACCGGCGGACTTCATGCCGTCGAGATAGTACGGTGCCGAGAGCACACCTTCAAATCCTTCTTGCGCGCCCTGCGCGAGGGATGCTACGCCGCGCCAGGACTGGATGACGACGTTGTGCGGCAGGGCTGGGTTGAGGATTTCATCCCAGCCGACCATGCGCTTGTTGAGGCCGGTCAGGATCTTATTGACGCGCGAGTTGAAGTAGGCCTGGAGAGCAGGCGAATCCTTGAGCGAGTGCGCCCGCATGAAGGCGAGGATGCGGGGGTTCGACTTCCAGTCGGGCGCGGGCGTCTCGTCGCCGCCGATGTGGACGTACTGGTCGGGGAAGATGGACGTCATTTCGGTGAGGAAGGTCTGGATGAAGGTGTAGGTTTCGTCGCGCGTGGGGTCCATGGCGTAATCGGCGATACCGAAGCGGTTGCGGATGTGGGTGGGCGCGGCACCGCTGGAGAGTTCAGGGTAAGCGGTGAGCCAGGCCTGGGAGTGGCCGGGCATTTCGAACTCCGGCACGACGCGGATGCCGCGGGCGCGTGCGTAGGCGACCAGATCGCGCGCCTGGGACTGGGTGTAGAACTCACCGTTGCGCGAGCCCTTTTCGGTGAGGAGCGGGAATTTCTTCGATTCGATACGGAAGCCCTGGTCTTCGGTCAGATGCCAGTGAAAGACGTTGAGCTTGACGGCAGCCATACCGTCAATGTTGCGCTTGAGGACCTCAATCGGTTCGAAGTGGCGGCCGGTGTCGATCATCAGCCCGCGCCAGGCAAAGCGCGGCGAGTCGTTGATGGTGAGGCAGGGCAGCCCAGCTCCGGCAGGGGTGATTTGAACGAGCTGCACCAGGGTTTCGAGACCGTGCATCGCTCCGAGGACGGTGGAGGCGTCGATTGTTACTCCGGTGGAGGTGACGGTGAGGTGATAGGACTCATCCTCGTCGATGGTCTGGACCGCGGGACCTTTGCTCTGGTAGTGGATGTTGAGCGCTGGGCCGTGGGGGTCGGTGCCGATATCCGCGTAAGCGACTCCGGTGCGATTCTGAATTTGACTAAGGGTCCGGGCGACGGCTCCGCTGATGCGCGCGCTGGCGGGTCCGTTGACCGCGACCGCGAAGGGTTGGGTGAGCGACAGTTCCCCCGAAGCCGGGGACAGCGATGCAGGTAAGGGCATGAGCATGCTTTGATCCTGCGCCGCAGGGCCGGGCTGGGCGGGCTGCCCGTGCAACGAGAGCGGGGCAAGGAGCAGGAAGGCTGTCGTAGCGAGCTTACGGGATAGGAAGGGCGCACCGGGGTGGCGGTTGATAGACATTCTTGACCTCGCGTATGCTGATCGAATCGTGAAGGAACTTGAAAAGCGGACGGATCCCGTGCCGGCGGGGAAAGAACATGCGGCCGGTGGTGCGCTGCGGTTCGACGGCTGGCGTAAGGCTCGCAAAGGTCTAACGGATACTTTATACCTGCGCGGCCTGTTGGCTGTCGCGCTTCAGGCTCTGCTGGTTGGCAATGCCGTGGCCCAGGCACACAGCGCTGCCAGTGCTCCTCCGCCCAGGGTAAAGGCCCGTGTGTGCCATAACCGCGTCATTCCGCAGTTGAAAGATGTTACGAAGGCGAGCGGAATCACCTTCGAGCATCTGGCGGCGCCAGAGAAGAAATATATCGTCGAGTCGATGAGCGGCGGCGTGCTGCTGCTGGATTATGACCGCGACGGCTGGACGGACATCTACTTCACCAACGCGCCCACGGTGGCGATGGCGTTGAAAGGCGAGAAGGCGCATGGCGCGCTCTATCGCAACAATCACGACGGAACGTTTACGGATGTGACCGAGAAGGCGGGGATTGGGACGCCGTGTTTCGCGATGGGCGGCGCAGTCGCAGATTATGACAACGACGGGTGGCCGGACATTTATGTCACCTGCCTGGGCGCGAATGTGCTTTATCACAACAACGGGGACGGGACGTTTACTGACGTCACCGCGAAGGCCGGAGTGGGCGACGCGCGCTGGTCTACGGGGGCGGCGTTCGCGGACAACGACGGGGATGGCCTGGTCGATCTTTTTGTCTCGAACTACGTGGATTTCAAGTTGAACGATCTGCCGGGCTTTGGTAAAAGTCCTACGTGCAAGTTCCGTGGAATCGACGTGCAGTGCGGTCCACGCGGTCTGCGCGGTGCAGGGGACTCGCTGTATCACAACAACGGCGATGGAACTTTCACGGATGTTTCGAAAGCCAGCGGAATGGACGACAAGCCGGGCTACTACGGTCTGGGCGCGGTGTGGTCGGACTTCAGTGGGACGGGCAAACCGGACTTATATGTGGCGGACGACTCCACGCCAAACTACCTGTACAAAAATCTGGGCGGCGGAAAGTTCGACGAGATCGGCCTGGAATCCGGAACGGCAGTCAGCGGCGATGGGTCAGAGCAGGGCTCAATGGGCGTGGCGGTCGCGGACTACAACCACACCGGGCGCTTTTCGCTGTACATCACCAACTTCGCGGACGAGTTCAACACGCTGTATCGCAACGATGGCAAGGATGGGTTTACCGATATATCCTACGACGCCGGCGTGGCGCTGCCTTCGCTGCCGTATGTTAAGTGGGGCGTGGTGTTTGCGGATCTCGGAAACGTGGGCTGGCCGGACCTGCTGTCGGTAAACGGGCATGTGTATCCGCAGGTGGATGGGACGCCTTCAGGCGCCCGGTACAAGGAGCCCGCCAATCTGCTGATGAACGACCAGGATGGGACGTTCTGCGATGCAAGCGCGCAGGCAGGACCGGCAGTCAGCCAGCCGCGCGTCGGGCGAGGGCTGGCGGAAGGCGACCTGTTCAACGACGGCAATCTGGATTTCGTCATCGAGAACCTGGATGGTACACCCACGGTTCTGCGGAATCCCGGAATTCCGGGAAACCACTGGGTAAGCTTTGAACTCGCCGGGACTAAGAGCAACCGGCTGGCGATTGGGGCGCTCGTGACCATCAAAGCTGGTGGCATGACCCAGATTGACGAGGTGCGCAGCGGCGGCAGCTACTTATCTCAGAACGACTTGCGCGTACACTTTGGGCTTGCCAAAGCGACGAAGGTAGATTCGGTCGAGGTTCGCTGGCCGTCCGGGCACATTGACCAGCTAAGTGGATTGTCCGCTGATAAGTTTTATTCCGTGCTGGAAGGGAAGGGGGTTGTATCGCATCACGAGATTGAACCCGGTACGAAATCAGAGGCTGCGCACGCTGTGCACACAGGGGAAATAAAAAAACTGTTGACAACCCAATAACCTTTCAGGCTTACTGGCTATCGCACCTAAGACAAACGCATAACCAGATTCGAAGCTGATCCTCGGGGAATGGATTCGACCCAGGGCATCGCGCAGAAGAGCAGGACGCGCCGTGCTGGAT
>JAABUU010007167.1_pt1 | contig 11582 bp, 10 predicted proteins | sample 5559301 | NCBI WGS metagenome assembly JAABUU01 (sample SAMN10711884, study PRJNA513360) | rock metagenome | isolation source: Antarctica rocks | place: Antarctica: Victoria Land, Richard Nunatak white
GGTGGAACCCGGGCACGGCGCCAAGGCTAGAAGCGGACCGGTCGTGGCGGTTTCGCCGTAGGAAACATTGTCGTCGAACACGCCGTTTTGGTACAGGAATTGAATGTCGTCCTTGTTCGTCGGATGGTAGTGGAGGTTTCCGACGACATCGGTCGTGTTTATGAATCCAGGGTTGCCTGAACTCACGCCGATCTCACTGAGCGGGAAGTTGGCGGTGTAGTTGCCGGCCCAAAACTGATTGTCGGAGGCCGCCATATCGTAGCCGAAGTACCACGAAAGGCGCTTATTCTGCGACGCACCGCCGTATTCGGCGCGCGAAAAGAAGTTAAAAGACGGCGCGGTACTTCCGACCGAGACGTTCCCGAAGCCGGGAAAACTCCCCGTCTTTATGACGGAATTGATGATGCCGAGGCCATTCCCGGCGTTTTGCGCTGACAAGCCGCCGGTGTAGACTTCGACGTTCGATATGCCGAGGTCGGTCAGATTGGTCGTGAAGAATCCGGTGATGCGCTCGGTGATGGGGATGCCGTCGAGTTCATAGCCGTTGTCGACGTCGTAGCCTCCCCGGATCGAGGGTTCGGCCGGATAACCGCCGCCGATCGGCGTCACACCTGGGACCGTGTCGAGATATTGATAGACGGTGCGGTGCAGGTTGTCGCCACCGGTGGCCGCATTGAGTTGCGCGCCGCTGACGTTATAAACGTCGGTACCCGTGTAGGGCTTGAAAAGACTGCCCGGATTACGCGCTCCGACCTGCGCGATTTTTCGCAGCGTCTTCTGAAGCTTTTGATCGACCCGCGAAACGATGTCTTGCTGAATCGTGATGCCTGGAGTGCTGAGTGGCTCGAACCCACTTTGCTCGAACGAAACAGTGTAGGTGTCGGGAGTCAACGCTTGGAGGGAGTAGAACCCCCGCGCATCGGTCGTCGTCGTGCTGGAACCGGTCGGCGCGGTTGCCGTTACCTTGACGCCGGCTAACGCCTGACCCGTAGCCGCGTCGAGCACAGTCCCCGTGAGGGTGCCGGTCGTGCCCGCGATCGACGGAGCGAGCATCGACATGAAGAGGACGGCGAGAAAACCACACAAGCGACTGCAGAAGGCGATGCAATGTCTCATCGATATAACTCCACTCCCGACGAGCCGCAACGCTGCACGCGTGCATCGCGCCTTGGCCTCAAAGAAAAAGAAAGGCAAACGGCGTGATCACACGCTCGTTCACCTGGGGTGGCAATCATGCGTAGGCGGCTGAATCTCCTGCTAGTGAGCAGCGTTTGGCAAGCACGTCCCCCGAACGCCAGCCGACGGGCTCCAGTGCGGAAAAGTCTGCGGCCAGAAACACTCCGTGCGAGCGTCCGCCTTGACCTCTTGGCTTCTCGGCGAAACGCGAGGGGCAATGCCTGCGCACCGCCCCCGTTGTTCACCGTCTTTTCATGAATCAGAGCTTCTTATTAAGGAAGATTTCGAACGTCTGCGGACCTACATTGTTTTGCAAGTTAGCTACTGGCTGGTAGATGTACTCGCCGGGAGTGGTGTGTGGACTCCCGAGAACGGACCATTGATACCTCCACAACCTGTGCCGGTATCCCGATGAATGGGACTTGACACGGGGTGGGGCCGTTGCCTTGATCGGTGATGTTACGTGCGGTGATGCCGATCGTAAAATCTTTGTTCGGCCCGAGGTCTTCTGACCACGTCATATTGACGACGTACCACGCCCCTGCGAGACTATTCTTCAATAACACCGGAGGGCCAACTGAGTTGGACTTGGCGTCGGTGGGTTGGCCGAAACCAACATTATAGAACGTGTCGACGTTGTAGAACACTTCAGGATACCAGTGAAACCGTCCCGAGTGATAATCTGCCGTAAAAGACGCCGTGAAAGCGGGTTCGACGGATTGCGGTCCAAAATGTCGCGGCTCGTGAAGTACGAGGGGAGCGGTGCGAAGATTGCTCCCGCAGAGGTAAGGTCTTCGACCGACGTAGACCAGAAGTTGTCGTACGCGCCGGTCAACCAGAAGGACAGGCCCTGCGGGCGACGATCAAGATGATTCAGAGCAAACTCGGCGCCCCGCTCGTGGTGGCGCCCGCTATTGGAGTTGGTGGCCGGCCCTAGGGTAATCGTCCCGGCCCTACTCGCATCGAGGTATTGTCGCCGAAATCGTGCTCCAGCATGAGGTCACCGCTCTGCACGAGTTCCGCATTGACGCTGGCGCCGTCGGTGTTAGGGTTAAAGCCCGGCCTTGCTACGGGTATACCCATGGGACCAATTGGCCGGGTTTGGTAGATGAAACCGGAGCCGATGAACGATGATGAGTTGCCGTAGGAAAACCGCAGCGCGTTCCGGGAACTGAACGAGTACGTACCATTGAAAGTCGGGTTCCAAATGCCCGCTGAGCGGGAGCCGCCGAGCAGAGCCGGCGCTCCGTACCAGATGCGCGACCAGAAAATACCAGGCGTCAAAAGCAATTTGTGAAGTCGGATGTCCGTTGAAGCATACGCGTCAGGTACGTGCGTCGGGACGTCGGAGTACTCGAATTGGTTGGGATACGTATCGTTGCCATTGAACGAGTCCTTCAGTACGTACGAAAGCAGGTTCGCGTCGTACTCTTGACCCGCACCGGCGCGGAACGTGAGATTCGGACTGATCGCATTCGTGTAATCCCCTGATAGGAAATACATGTGCGATTTCCGATCGCCGTAGAAGCTCGATTGGTCGTATCCGCAGAGATTGTCCGCAGGGACCTTTCCAAACGGTCCATTCGCGTAACCTTACGCCGGCGTCCCAGGTGCGTACGGATAACGCGGGCAGCTCGGACTGATATTTAGATAGCCCCCGGGATTCTCGAGATCGGCCCGATTCGCGTCGGCATACGGCTCATCGAAAATGTACTGGTTGAAGTTTTCTGCGAGACGCAGATCAAAAAACGAGTGATCGTTGATGTTGTGGTTCCACTGCACTTTGCCGATTCCGGAGTAGTGGTGCAGAATGAACGCCGGGCCGGGAAGCGCGCCCCAGTAGAAACCAAGCGGACAGGGCGCGCCACTCGGTGCGGTGCCGCCCACCGCGCCGAAATACGAACTGGATGCGCCGGGCGCACTTGTCGAGTAGCCCGGGCACGCCTTCAGGCTAAGGGCGCCCGGCTGTCCTGCGGTCGGCAAGCCATAGTCCAGATTGAAGTCTCCCAGCCCATTCTGAACGAGAAACTGAAAGTCGTCCTTCTCGTTGGGCCGATAGTGGAAGTTCCCGATAATATCGTGCTCGGCGACCGGACCGGACAGACAGCCGATGCCGTTGGGGTAAGAATGGAGCCCATACCCGTAGGCGTTCTTTGAACTCACGAAGCCGTAGGCGCCGTAGTAGGAGCTTTCGGGTTTGTTCGATCGCCTTGCGCCCCGGACGATGCCGCCTGCAGTTGCTTCCGCGTACTAGGACGAGGAAACGCTGGGCATGTCCGTCTGCGAAAAATCGTTTCCGACGAATAACAACGACTGGGCTAGCCGCCGCGCCAGACCATATGCGAAGCAGTCGCCGAAGTTGAGCGCCGCGGGATGGCGACCTTTCCGAAGCGGACGAAGGCGTCGCGAGCGAGTGCCATTTTGCTCGTCATCGAACGAGTACGTGGAGAGCTTGAGCTGCTTGATGAGCACATCGAGGTTATCGAGTCCGTTCGCACCTTTGCGCGCGTACGCTACGAGGCTCGCTTCCAAGACCGACGTAGCCGAGAGTACGCGTTGCTCCGTAAGGGTGATCACATCGATCAGGGCATCGGCGTTCTGCTCGCCGCACAGGATCGCAAGAAGGGCGGAGGTGTCAAGCATCACTTATGATGGCAAGCCCGTTTCGTCGTAACCAAGGATTTCATCAGCCGAGCGGCTGTCGAGCACGGGTAGCGCCGCCGTGCGCGCGATGATGCGCCGAATGGCCGCGCGGTCGATTCGCGCGGCTCGCGGTCGCGCGTCAGTGGATGCGCTCGTCAATGCAACGGCATCCTCAACCGGCACGATTGCGACGAGATCGCGTCCATTTCTCTGAACGACCACCCGCTCACGCCGGTATCGCACCCGGTCCACAACCTCGACGAAGTTTCGCCGAAGTTGTATGACATCGATCCGTTCCATGACTACATTGTATCCTTCCATCAAACCATCGTCTTCGTGAGGCCGCGGGGGGCGTCGCTTTCGACGTAGCGGGCGCGGCCGGTGTGCAGAGCGAGCATCTGCGCCGCGACGAGCCAGGCTAACGTGTTAAAGGCGATGCCGACCACCGGGCCGAGCACCGGAATGTCGCCGAGCCGGCCGCCGAAGACGTAGCGCAGGCTCTCTGCCTGCAAAGCCTCGCGCATCGGCCGATTGACGATCTCGCGAGAGTGGTCGTCGACGATGCCGATGATCGCGCAGGTCGCGTCGAGCATCGCTGCGCTGCCGTGGCGGAATTCGCCAGCCGAGAAACCCTCGGCATGGATGTAACTTGCTTCCTTGAGTTTGAGCGCGCACTCTTCGGCGACCGGCACACCATAGCCGGCGGCCACGACGACGACGCTCCGGCGCCGGCCGATGCGTTGCGCGGCGTCCGCGATCGCTTCCACGCCGTCGCCTTCGAGCCAGCCTCGCACGTCCTCCGCCGTTTCAATCAGCGTCGCGGCGTTGCGCGAGTGTGAGTCGGCAATCAGACCCGCGGCCCAGAGTAGGATCGCTGCCGTAGCCGTCACGCTCTTGCTCGCGGGAACTGCTAGTTCGGGGCCCGCTCCCACATCGATGACGGCCTGCGCTCGTGCGCTCAGCGGCGAATCCGCCGTGTTCGTCAGCGCGATCAGCTCTTTGGGACGCAGAAGCTCGACCGCCTCGAGTATATCGGCCGATCGGCCGCTTTGCGAACAGGCGATGACGATCGCGTCGCGATACGCCGCATTGTCGAGCGGCGCCTCGCTTGCAGCCAGGGCGTGCGCACGAAGTCCGCGCCGCCGCAAAGCGAGCGCACCGAGTTGCGCCATGAAAAGCGAGCTGCCGCTGCCGAGCAGGACGACATCACGTCCGCGGATCGCGCGCGCAAGCGTCTGCGCCTTGTCGGATTCGGCGATACCACGCCAAACGTCGGGCTGTTCGCGAATCTCGCGTTCGAAGTTGACGCCGAGCATTACTGAACCGCTAACAGCGAAAGAAGCGCCGCGCGCAGCTGCGCGAGCGCCGACGCGCCGCCCGGTGCGTCTTCGTCCATCCAATCGTTGATCAGGAACGAAAACGTGAGCGGACCATGGGTGCGTGTCTGCACGAAGCCTGAAATCGTCCGCACGTGGCTGATGCTGCCCGTTTTCGCGAACACGTTGCGTTCGGCCGGCGTTCCGCGGTACGAACTCCTTAGCGTACCGCGAACGCCGGCGACCGGCAATGCGTTAAGCACGATGTCGCGATAGGGGCTATTCCAATCCGCCTGCAGTATCGCGACGAACGCTCGCGGCGTTATGCGATCGTATTGCGAGAGGCCCGAGCCGTCGCCGATCGTGACGGTCTTCGGATCGATGCCGATCAAACGTAGAAACTGCGCCTCGGCAATTTGCCCGTTCGCGTCGGTGCCGGGCTCGCCGGCCTGCGCGACGCCGAGTTCCTTCAAGAGTAGTTCGCCCATCAAGTTATCGCTCGGATACCAGAAGTCCGCAAGCAGTTGCGGCATCGGCTCCGACTGGTGCGTCCACAAGACCGGCGTGCCCGCCGGCATTTTGCCGTCGCGCACGCCGCCGGTGAGGACGATGTGCTGCGCGGCCAAGGCCTGCGCGAAGACGTCGCCGGCGTCGCTTTCGGGGTCCGGAACGCTCGGAGTGAGATCGCCCGACTCCTTAGCGCCGGCCGGATAACTGCCCGTCAATTCGATCGTTTGCGGCGCGTTCCAAGGTCGCCCGATGTCGGAGGTATCTTTGGAACCTTTGGGTCCCGTCGTCAAGCGGTTGTCGATCATAAACGTCGTGCTTTGCGGCTCGACGCGCAACGCAACCGGCGCACCTACGGCAGGCCCGGGACTCATGAACGCGTGCACGATCCCGTCTTCGAGTTCGAGCGCCGTGACGACCGGCGCGTAATAGTACGGGAGATCGTCCCATGACCAACCGAATCCGTAGCGCTGCGCATCGAAATACGAAGCATCGGTGACCAGCGCACCGTCGATGCCCGTGACGCCGCGCTTCGCGAGCGCGGCAGCCGCGGCACGTAGATCGCCCGTGCGTAAGAGTGCGTCACCACCACCGCGCAAGTACAGATCGCCCACGATGACACCGTTTTGCGGCGCGGCGCCCGCTACCGTCGTGATGTACGTGAACGTGGGAGTCAAACGCCGCAGGGCCGCCGACCCGACCAGCAATTTGAAGTTGGAGGCCGGCATGAAAGCCTGATCGGCCCCTTGCGAGTAGAGCAGCGTTCCCCGCACCGTGTCGAGGGCGAGCAGCCCGACGTTGGCCCCGCGCAACGTCGGTGCTGCTAGGATCGCATTGACGGAGCGCCGCAGGGTCGCCATCTGCCCACCGGACCAAGCAGACCCGCCGGCAGTCGGTTTGCGAACGGTGGCAACCGACGACATGTCGGCGGCCGATACCGCGGGCGACAATAGGATACCGATCAGTGCGCACAGCAGTGCCCGCGTTATCGGACGGTGCATAATTGTCATAGTCGGTGCGTGATCGTCACAGTGTCGTCCAGCGTTCGCGTCACATACATGAGGTTCCCATGAATGAGCCTTTACACGAAAACAATATCGTTACGTATCCGCATTGGGGTCTCGACGAGTGGGACCCGGCTTTAGCGGCGGGGCGTATCGACCGACTGTACACCCACTGGTCGGCGCACGACTATCGATCGGTATTTCCGGCCTACCATTTTTGCATTGCGCTTGCTGAGGACGGGCAGATCGTCGTCGTCAACACGCACGACGTAGGGGAAAACATGCGCGACGTCGCCGAGCGACCGGAACGTCCCTATGCCGCCCACACCCGCGGGCGCAACGCATACGCGCTCGGCGTATCGGTCATGGCAATGCACGAGGCGACGCCCGAAGACTTCGGCCGCTTCCCGCTGACGGAGCCGCTGGTCGACGCACTGTGCCGGGTCACAGCGAAACTCGCGAACGTCTATAGCGTACCGCTCGATGCCGAGCATGTCATGTCGCACGCCGAAGCAGCATTGCACGACGGCTATTTCGGCACCGGGCCCGATAAACGCTGGGACATCGCGCGCCTGGCAGCCGATCCCCGCCCACTTCTTCCGCACGATGCTACGCGGGTGGGTGACGAACTGCGCGCGCGGATGCAGCGTTTCCGAACGCCGTAACGATTTCGTGCGCGGAGCGTCCGGCCCGCGCGGCCAACGCGTCGAGATTCGTCGTTTCATCCAGCAACGCGATGTGCGAACTCCCGGGCTCAATCCGCGATTCGCCGACGCTCACGTACTGCATTCCGACCGATATAATGCCGTCGTAGCCGGAGAGCGCCGCCGGCAGACCGTCGGCGTAACCGCAGCGTGCGGTTGCGATCCTACTTCCTGCATCGACGGTTCGGCTGCCATAACCGACGCGCGTATCTTCGCGAACGCGTTCGACCCGCGTGATGGGCGCGACGACCCGCAGCGCACACCGCAGGCCCGACACAGCCGCAGCGCCGTTGGCGCTATCGGCACCGGTAGCAACGGCAGCGCCGAACAGTCCGATGCCGATACGAACACGGCTTCCGAGCGCTCCATCTGCGGCAAGCGAAAGCGTGCTCGCAATTTCGGTGTCGACCACATCTACCTGCGCGGCGCGCAGCACCCGCACCGCTTCGGAAAACAAAGCCTGCTGCGCATCTCGGTTCTGCCAATCGGTGATGTGCGACCACACTTCCACATGCGCCCGGGCTTGTGCGAGCAGCGGTGCGAAGCTGCGAATCTCGTCGAGCGACAAGCCGCTCCAGGCCGCCGCCGGCCTCACGCCTAGACGCACGCGCAACGGCATGGCATGGCTCTTCGCATGGTGCTCCGCAATCGTCAGCGCTGCCGGCGTGTCGATGTTCGCAAGCGCCGCAAGGGCCATGACCTCGGCTAGTCGCGCGAGCGGCACGTCGCCTAAAACGATCGCGCGAGTCGCAGTATGGCGGCGCAGGTCACGCAACTCGTCGGCATCGGCGACGCAGAAGGCGTCAACTTCGCCCTCGAGCGAATCGACCAGCGCTCGATAGCCCCAGCCGTAACCGTCGCCCTTCACGACGCCCCGTACGGGAACGCCTGCAAAAGCTCGCCATGCGCGTACATTCGAGGTAACGATCGCGTGGTCGAGCGTTACCGCGGGATGCATCTCTACGTGAGCACGTCCTCTAAGCGATCGTGGTCGCGCGCGAAAGTCACCTCCATTGCAATGCGCTCGCCGACCGACACGTCGCGGCCCCAGCGGTACGCGCTGTAGGGCGTGTAACGAGTGCCTGGAGAGCCCGGTATTCGCAACGAAACATCGTAAACGACGAAATCCTTGGGTGGACCCGCCGTAATGATGCACTGCAGCGCGAAGGGGCCGATTATGCCGGGCGGATTGCCCTCACGCGCTGCCCTGACGAAGCGTTCCCCGAGGTCGAACGCTTTTTCCAACATCGATTCCGTCAGCGTGGTCGCGATGTGCCCCGCTTCTTCCATCCGCACGGGAATCGCGCCGGCGGCGGCGAGCTGCGAGGGCGGCAGCGCGCGCAGCCCGTCCAGATTCGTCTGGCGGCGCGTGTCGGTTCCGAGAAGCTCGAGTTCGCCGAGCACGGGTGACCAAAAAAAGTTGAGGTTGACGCTCGGGCCCAGAGCGTACTCCTCGATGCGCGCGCCGGCCAACCCGCTCGCAGTCACCATCCCGGCAGCCAGTACGCGTGCGCACTGCGTTTCGTATTCGGCCTGCGACGAGCACAAAAAGAATGCGCGTTCGAACGCAACCGCGGCGTGAGGCGCCTTGACCATCGCGAGCGTGTCAATTGCGCGAGGCGAATCGAATTTCCGCGGATGACGAATGCCGGCGCGGGCCAGCAACGCGTACTGGTTGCCGATCCCATCGCGCTCTTCGGCCCGCAGCAGGTGCCGATTACCGAAGAACGGCACGCGCATGTCGCGCTCGATCTGGTCGTACGAATACCGTTCACGCAGATAGACTTCAAACGAGCGGTTCGGCACGAAGATCACGTTGCGGGCAAGCAGCTGCTCCTGCACGTCCGGGCGCAGGATATCGGCGAACGCATCGACTTCCAGGGTCTCGTCGACACACCCGCGCTCGGGGAAACACCCGCGCTCGGGGAAACACCCGCGCTCGGGGAAACACCCGCGCTCTCGGAACCGTCCGCCGTCGGCGAGCTCCCCGCGCTCGGGGACGTTGCCATGCTCGACGACGGTACGCGCGAAGTAGCGTGCATAGGTCCGCTCGCGGCCGCGTGCCGTAACGATGAGGTTGCGCAGGCCCTGCGCTCGCGCACCGAACGCGACGTCGAGCGCGGAATGGCTGCCCACGGAACATAACGTCAAGGCAGTCAGATCGTAGCGCTCAAGGGTCCCATCCAGAGGATTCAACGCGTCCGATCCTCTCATGTGTAAGTAAGCCGCACGTCGGCGGATCGGCCGAAGGCTCCTACGTCGATGTTAATTCCTGCGCTTGGCGACTGCTTGCATACTCGACGACGAGCAGGTTCTTCACGTGATCGGCGGCGGCTTTGGTTTTGTCGGTGTCCACCCGTTCGAGCAAGCGGTACGCATCGAGCAGGTTCGCTGGTAAGCTCGTGTCGTGCGGGTACTGTTTTTGCCAGTCCTCGACGGCAGAATCGACTTGCAGGGCGTCGTCCTCCATACGCTCGCCCCAACCCCGGTCGAGATACTTGTTAACGCGGATGACCTCGTTGTGCACGCCGATCGGCGAGTACTTCAAGCGGCCGAAATATTCGTCGGCGGGTGCGGTGCGCGTCAGGCGCAGTTCGTGCGGAATGGCCCTGACCCGCGCAATCAGTTGCAGTTCCGGCGTATGTGCGCGGCGGTACGCAATTGCGCGCGCCGCCGTGCGGTCGGCATCGGTATAGCCCGGGTCGTCGAGCGCAGCCGCTGCGATCGCGAAGAGCTGACCGTATTCGGGGTCCGGGACGCGCGTCAGCGGAGCCCCCGGCTCGGCAGCATGCTGCAACAGCAGACTGCGATACTGCGTATCTCTGGTGAGGTTGTACGCGCGCACATCGGCAACCAAAAGTTGCACGAAGGCATCCGGATCGCGGTGGAAAGCATGGACGTCTTGCGCGGCGGCGTCTTCCGCTTGGCTCGCGAGAGCCGCGGCGTCGGCGTCGCCGGCGTCGAGCCGGCCGAGCAGCGCCGTCGCTTCGGCCTTGTGAGCATCGTCGCTGTTTTTCAGGACGTAGTCGGCGGCCTCCCGCAAGTACCAGCGCGCACCATCGTTGTTGGTAAGCGGGTTGTAGTGCAGCTGAGTCGCTACGTCGATCGCGAGATCTGCGACCTGAGCGTAATTTGCATCCGCCGGACGAAAGAGCGAGTAGGCGCGGCCCGCATCGAAGACCGTCGACTGGTAGTACAGCTCGCTTGCGAACGGCCAGTTCTTTGCAGAACCGTCATCGAACGCTTTGCGCATCGCCCCGTAAAGCGCGACGGGATCGGTTTCGATCGCGGCGCCCACGGGCGCCACGCAAGCGAAGGTAACGGCCGCCGCAAGCAGCAAGCCCGCAATCGATCGTTTAGCGCTGATAGGTAAGTCCAGAATCATCGAGTACCGCGTGAAGATTGTTGGAGAGAAGCGCATTCTTAATCTCGCGAGCGATGCGGCGCCCGGTCGACATTGGCTCGCTGTAGTTGAGATACGAGTACGGAGAGCCGTCGATGAAAGGATTCGTGCCCGCGACGATGCGCGCCGAGATCTCCATCACGAAGAACTTCGCCTCGGGCGTGATGATCGTTTCGATGCAGAAGGCCCCGAAGAGCCCCTTCGGCCCGCAAAGCTCTTGACTGACGCGCACGACGTCTTCGCCCATGCGATAGGTTTCGGCCAACATGGATTCCCGTAACACCAGGGGCGAGTTTCCGACGACGACGTAGCTCGGCTCGATATCCATATTCTCCTGGGCCGCGGCCGGGATGCGTCCAAGCGAGTCGACGTTGGTTTCATAACGCCGATCCATGCTCATGATCTCGAGCTTGCCGGTCAGCGGCGAGTAAAAGTAATGGATGTAAGCGGGAACGCCGATCACGTACTCTTGGAGGATATAGTTTTGTCGCGCCAGTTGCCCCGCGCGGAGTTCGAAATCGTGCGCGTCCCGCAGGAAGAGATAACCCTTACCGCCCTGAGCGCCGTACAGTTTGACGATGACGGGACGATCGATCTCGGCACCCGTGCGGAACTGGCGCGGTACCGTCAGGCCGGCGCGCACGAGCCACTCGCGCTGTAACTCGCGGCTTGCTTCCCAATCGAGAACGGCCTTGTTGCCGAAGTACGGGATCGACATCCGCTTGTGTTCGTCGAGTGAAAGATAGGCCACGAATGACCCGTGCGGCACGATGATCAGCTTGCGCGATTCGAGTTCGGGCACGAGGTGCATGAACTGTCCATAGTGGTC
>JAABUU010007168.1_pt1 | contig 11582 bp, 11 predicted proteins | sample 5559301 | NCBI WGS metagenome assembly JAABUU01 (sample SAMN10711884, study PRJNA513360) | rock metagenome | isolation source: Antarctica rocks | place: Antarctica: Victoria Land, Richard Nunatak white
GGCATTCCGCGCTCGCGTATCTGTCGCCACTTGCCTACGAAAGGAGGTGGACAATCGAAGGCTTAGTAGCATAGTCTTTCACTGTCCACCGAGACGGGGCAACTCCAGATGACTGGCAATCGTATTGTCGGGCCAAATGCAAGAAAGAAGATTCAAAGCGAGTTCCAATATGATGAATCTCGAATCGTTCGTTACCCGTTTAAGCCTTTCGATATACGCTGGTGCTACTTGGAAAACCTTCGTCCTTTATTCAGCGAACCGAGTCCGCAGCTATTGAACCAGCGTTTTCCCGGGAACGGATTTCTCATCGCCCGAGAAACAGGTGCAACTAATCCCACCAGTCCACCCTTCTATTATTCTTCTCTTGTATGTGACTATCACTGTTTAGCCGTAGAGGCGAAGCATGTCCCTATCCGTCTCGTTCCGACGAAGGCAAAAACCGGCAATGCGAAACAGGCAGATTTCTTCTCAGAAACAGGTGCGACGGATACCGAACCAATAGCAAATCTCTCCCCCGCCGCACGCAGGTATCTCGCCGCGCTTGGCATCACCGACCCCGATGCGGATGCCGAGACAGCCGGGCTGATCTGGATGCACGCGCTCGCCATTGGCTACTCCCCCGCCTATCTCACCGAAAACGCTGATGGCATCCGGCAGGACTGGCCCCGCGTGCCGCTGCCCGCTGATCGGGATATGTTGCTTGCCTCCGCCGCGTTGGGGCGGCACGTCGCGGCGCTGCTCGACACGGAGCAGGCCGTCCCCGGCGTGACGACGGGCGCAATCCGCCCGGAATTGCGCGAGATTGGCCTGTTGCGGCGCGTTGATGGCGGCAACTACATGCAGCCGGATGATCTCGCCGTCACCGCCGGATGGGGCCACGGCGGCAAGGGTGGCGTGACGATGCCCGGCAAAGGTCGCCTCACCACCCGCGACTACACCGCCGACGAACGCACCGCGATTAACTCCCCTCTCCCGCAAGCGGGAGAGGGGTCGGGGTCTCCGTACGTGGGGGCCGACTGCCTGGGGACGGAGACGCGCGATGTCTCTCTGAACGGGGTCGCCTATTGGGCAAATGTGCCCGCACGGGTCTGGGAGTACACGATTGGCGGCTATCAGGTAATGAAGAAATGGCTCTCCTACCGCGAGCAACCGCTGCTCGGTCGCCCGCTCACCCCGGAGGAGGCACGCGACGTGACGCGGATGGCCCGCCGCATCGCCGCTCTCCTCCTGCTCACCCCCGCGCTGGACGCGAACTATCAAGCGGTCAAAGCGACGGCGTATGCGTGGCCGATGTGAGGATTTTGTCTTCGCGCATCGGAAGGCCCTACCCCCCCGGCATGACGCGCGATTATGCGGCGATTTTGCGCTATACTGTGTATTGCGACGCGAAGTATCGCATGGCAGGCAGAAGGGGGCTAACTGATGAAGAGCGATTGTATTACCCCTGACGCCTATCTCGGCATCGGTCTCTATTCCTTCCCGGAGGCGGCGCGGATCATCGGCGTCAAGCCGTCAACGCTCCGACGATGGGCGAAGGAATACCGGTACGCGAGCCGAGGAACAACCTATCTGCATCAGCCCGTCGTTCCCCCCCACTTCGGCGCGAATGAGTCGCCGCTAGCCTTTGTCGAACTGATCGAACTACTCTTCGTGAAGTTGTTCCGCGCCGAGGGCGTCTCGATGCCTGCAATCCGCACAGCATCGCAACGGGCGACCCAACTCTTCGGCACGCCATACCCCTTCGCGATACAGCGGTTCGATACCGATGGAAAGTACATCTTCGCGATGCTGGGCGAGGAATCAGGCAATCAAGGGATGGTTGAAGACCTGACAAGGGGACAATTCGCGTTCGACACCATCGTCCGCGATCTTTTCCGAAAACTCGACTATCGGGGCAACAGCGATGCCCTGCGATTCTGGCCATTGGAGCATAATGGAAGAGTCGTTCTTGATCCAGAGCGAGGGTTCGGCAAACCGATTGATGCGGAAACGGGTGTTCCGACCGAGGCGCTCTTTGACGCCGTAACAGCGGGAAAGGGACAAAGCCACGCCGACGTTGCGGCATGGTTCGGTGTTCCTATCGCCGCAGTCGAGGCGGCCACAACCTATGAGCGGATGCTTTCGGAAGAGTTCTCGCCGCTCGCCGCATGATTTATCTGTTCGACAACTGCATTTCATACCGTTTTGCGCATATGCTAGCGGCGCTCGGCGTTGATGCAAGAGCGCTGCGTGATGTCTTTCCCGCTGACATCAAGGACGTAGATTTCATCCCGCAGTTACGCGATTCTGGTTGGGTACTCGTCACGACCGATCGCCACATGAAGACACGGCAGATCGAAGCGGAAGCGTTACAGGCGAGCGGTGTAACCGCGCTCTTTCTCGGTCGTTTCTACAGCAAACTGGATTCCTGGCAGGGAGCGCGATGGTTCGTCACACATTGGCCGGAAATCGCCGGTTTTGCTGAACGGGTAGCGACCGGGACCGTGGCGGAGATTCAACAGAACGGTATCGCGCGGATACTCCGCTGAGAAAGTGCTGCCCTTACCAAAGGGTAGCGTACCCGAACAGGTACCGGAATAGCCACGGCGAGCCGCGTCCCCACTCCCCGCGATGGATGCTACAATGCCTGGCGAGGGTGCACGTACACGGAGGGAGTAAGGCGCACGCATGCAGCATCCCCGCGCGATTTCGCTTGTCGGATCGTGGCGCTTCCGGACCGATCCGGATCGCCTCGGTGACCTTGCGCCCGCAGACCTCGTGGCGTCGGCAAACGATGAGTGCGCGTTCCATCTTCCATCATACGATGACAGCGACTGGCAGACGATCCCCGTTCCCGGCAACTGGCAGCAGTTCGGCTATGAGGAGTACAACGGCGTCGCGTGGTATCGCACCCATTTTGCCCGGCCCGATTACCCGGCGAATGGCGTGGCGCGTCTCCACTTCGCGGGGGTGGATTACAACGCCGATGTCTGGCTGAACGGCTTCTACCTCGGCTCGCACGAGGGATACTTTGCCCCCTTCACCTTCGACTGCACGCGCTGGCTCCGGGACGACAATCTCCTCGTCGTGCGGGTGGACAGCCCGAATGATGTCCGCGTCAAACACGCGCGCGAGCACGAGGAAAAGACGCTGCTCAAGGGCGCGTTGCAGGATTGGGACGCGAGCAATCTCGACCTCAACCCCGGCGGCATCTGGAGCGATGTGACGTTGCTCCTTTCGGGGCCGCAGTACCTCGTGGATGTCCGCGCCGATGCCGACCTCGCCGCGCACGCCGCGACAGGCCGCGCCGCGCTCGCCCTGCGCGTCACACTCGTTAACACGCTGCCCGCCGCCGTGGATGCGCGCGTTCACCTGACGCTCGCGCCCGCCACGTTCACCGGCAGGACAATCGAGGAGGAGGGGCGCATCCGCCTCCTGCCTGGCCCGAATGTCCATACCCTCTGGCTGCACATCCCCGATGCCCGCCTCTGGTGGACGTGGGATCAGGGCCGACCGGATATGTACGCCCTCACCGTCGCGGTCGGCACGGACGAGACGCCGAGCGACAGCGTGACGGAGCGGATCGGGTTGCGCACCGTCGAGCGGCGGGGTGAGGGCTGGGCGACCTACCTCAATGGCCGCCGTCTCTTCTTGCGGGGCGCGAATTATCTCTCCGATCAACTGCTCGGCACGATGACGCCCGAGCGGTACGCGCGGGATGTCCGCCTCCTCACGGAGGCGAACATGAATATGGTGCGTCCCTTCTGCATCGTCGAGCGCCCCGCCTTTTATGCGGCATGCGACGCGGCGGGCCTGCTCATTTATCAGGATTTCCCGATGCAGTGGCGGATGTCGAATGACTCCGATCTCGTGCGTCGCGCGACGCGGCAGGCGGAAGAGATGATCGCGCTGCTGGCGAACCACCCGTCCGTCTTCTGCTACTGCTATGGCTCGGAGCCGGGCGAGGCGAACTTTACGAAACTCGGCATGGCGCTCGCCGCCACCTCGCGCGCGGCGGACCCGACGCGCATTGTCCAACAGGCGAATGAGTATCCCGGCCACTGGGAGATCATGGCGGCGCGGGAGCGATACGACTGGTCGGTGGATATGCATCTCTACAGCGGCTGGTACACCGATGCCTTCGGGGAACTCTTCGACCTCATTCGCTACACGCCGGAGCATTTCGAACTGATCACTGAGTACGGCGCGCAGGCGCTCCCCGCGCAAGAGATGCTGCACGCGATCCTGCCGCCGGAGCAGCGGGCGTGGCCGCCGACGCCGCGCGCCCTCCGCCTCCTCAAACACCACTGCATGCAGCCGGACCCGCTCTTTCGCGCCGTGCCGGACGCGACGAGCTGGCAGGACTTGATCGCCAAAAGCCAGGCATACCAGGCGCTCGTCCTCAAGTTCCACACCGAACACTACCGGCGGCTAAAATATGCTCCCTGCAATGGCGCTATGATGTTTCTCTTCAACGATTGCTGGCCCGCCGTGACGTGGTCGGTCCTCGACTACGCGCGCCGCCCGAAGCAGGGGTATTACGCTGTGCAGCAAGCCTTTGCGCCGCTCCACGTCATGTTGAACTGGACCGCGCCGCTCGCCGCGACGCTCGGCACACCGTGGCAGGCGGAAGTGATCGTCGTCAATGACCTGCCGGAATCCTTCGTCGGCCTGATCGCCGGGTGGCTCGTCCGGAACGACGCGACGGGCGCGATCCTCGCCGAAGGGTCCCTCGCCTGCGACGTGGCGGCGGATTGCCCGGCGACGCCGATCGGCGCGCTCACCCTGCGCCCTCCGGCAGAATCCCCGCCCGGCCCCTGTACTATCGCCCTCCGCCTCACCGATCCTACCGGTGAGATCCGCGCCACCAACGCCTATACCCTCACCCTCCGCGCCCCTTGGCAAACCACAACCTCCTCCCTGCGGACGGAAACCTGAACGCAGAGCACGCAGAGGGGAAGAAAAGAACGAATGAAGTGTCTTCGGTCCAGTAATTCTTATTCGTTCTCTCTGTGTCCTCTGCGTCCTCTGCGTTCTCTGCGTTATCGTTCCCTTTCTCGCCGAGTGGAGGTAGTACATGCGAATGGTGCGGGTGGCGCTGGTAGGGTTCGGGAATGTTGGGCAGGCGCTGGCGGATTTGCTCGAACAGCGGGCGGATGTCCTCGATCGCCAGTATCATCTCGCTATCAGCGTAACGGGGATCGCCACCGCGCGGCACGGCACGATCATCGCGCCGGACGGGGCGGATCTGGCGCGGACCGTCATGGCGATCGAGGAGGACCCGGCGGCACCGTTACCGGGCGCATTGGCAGGTGAGATCGCCATGCCCGCCTTTATCGCCACCGTACCCGCCGACATCATCGTGGAACTCAGCCCGCTCGCGCCGGAGAGCGGCCAACCGGCGATCCGCCACTGCGAGACGGCGCTACGCAATGGCAAGCACGTTGTGACGGCGAATAAAGGGCCGGTCGCCTACGGCTATCGCCGCCTGCGCGATCTCGCCATCAGCCAGCATCGCCAGTTCCGCTTCGAATCGGCCGTGATGGACGGCGCGCCGATCTTCGCGCTCGTCGAGAAGGCGCTGCCCGCGACGCAGGTACGCGGCTTCCGGGGCGTCATCAATAGCACGTCCAACCTCGTTCTGACGATGATGGCGGCGGGGCAGACGCTGGCGGAGGCCGTCGCGGAGGCGCAACGGCGGGGCGTTGCGGAGGCTGACCCATCCTATGACCTCGATGGGTGGGACGCGGCGGTGAAAGTCTGCGCGCTGATGAATGCCTTGATGGATGCCGATGTGCGCCCCGCCGCAATCGAGCGCACCGGCATCGGCGGCATCACGATGGACGACCTGAGCGCGGCGGCGAAGGCGGGCACGGCGATCAAACTGGTCGCAGAGGCGTGGCAAGCGCGGGACGGCACGCCGCATGGTCGCGTCGCGCCGCAAACAGTGCCGCTCACCGACCCCCTCGCCACGCTGGCAGGCACCTCCAACATGCTCATCCTCCGCACCGACACGATGGGCGACCTTGCCATCGGCGAATACGATGGCGGCACGGCCCAGACCGCCTACGGCGTCCTCGCCGACATTCTCCACATCGCGGGCAGTGAATAGAGAAGGAGTGACGAATTCGTTGGAGCAGATGCATCTGCTCCAACGAATTCGTCACTCCTGCCGCCAACTCCTGCAACGCTTGCCAGTACGTACTCTCTACGCACGTTGCACCCTGGCAGATAAGCGGTTGATGATCGTCCGTAACATGCTTTGGATGCCAGCGACTCTCAGGGGAAACGTCTGTAGTTGGAGCAGATGGTGCACGCACCGCCCCTACGGAATACTGGCAGAGCCGGGTGCGACGACATGTCTATCGCGAAACAGTATCAGTCTTACTATTTGACGTCCGCCTTCGCGCCAGCATCTTCGAGTTTGGTCTTCGCGGCGGCTGCCTCGTCCTTGGTGATATTCTCCTTGACGGCGGCGGGTGCGCTCTCAACGAGGTCTTTGGCTTCCTTGAGACCGAGGCTCGTCAGTTCGCGGACGGCCTTGATAACCTGGATCTTGTTCGCGCCGATCTCGGTCAGCATGACGGTGAACTCCGTCTGCTCCTCCACCGGGGCCGCTGCTGCGCCACCGGCCGCCGGAGCTGCCGGGGCTGCCGCCGCCATCGCGGTGACGCCGTACTTCTCCTTCAAGGCATCCGAGAGTTGCTTCACTTCGAGAATCGTCATCCCGTCAATGGCGGAAATGATCTCTTCGGTTGACACTGCCATTCCTGTATCCTCCTATGCGGCGGCTTCCCCGCTATCCAACTGTGCGACGCGTGCATCGAGCAGCGACGTAAACTCATAGACCGCAAAATCCAGTGCGAACACCACGTTTGACATCGGCGCATCGAGCGCGCCAACGATCGTCGCCATCATCATTTCCCTCGATGGCATCGTGGCGAGCGCCTCGACATCACCGATTCCGACCGCCTTCCCTTGCAGGAGTGCGCCCTTTATCTTCAAGATGCGCGAGGTGCGCACGAAGTCGTTGACGACCTTTGACGGTCCGACGATGTCCTCGCCCGTGAAGACGAGCGCGGTCGGCCCTTCGAGGGTGCTATCAAGCGACGTGATCCCCTTGTTATTCGCCGCGATCCGGGTCAGCGTATTCTTCGCGATGCGGAACTCCGCCCCAACGCCGCGCAGTTGCCCGCGCAGCCCTTGCAGGTCCGTCACCGTCAGGCCGCGATAATCCGTCAGAATCATCAAGGTCGCGCCGCTGATCCGCTTCTCCAGTTCGCTGATCGTCTCGCCCTTTTTCTCGGTTGGCATGTGCATTCACCCCCTTCCATTGCCAGATAAACGGTCCCCTTCCTTCTCCTCCCCCTTCCCACAAGGAAGGGGGAGGAGGGTTTAGGTAAACCAAAAACCCCGCGCCGGATGAGGCGCGGGGCAAAACAGCGACGGCAACGGCGCACAGCGCCCTGCACATGCGGAATCTGCTTCTTCCCATCTACCTCGGCTGGTAGCCCGGAGGGCCGATTAAGCGCGAGCGCGCCAGCGGTCTTCGGCGATGTCGGTGCGAAGTATAGTCGTTTGTCGCTTAGGCGGCAACCCCTTCGGCGGCCGCGATGGCGGTATTGACATCGAGCCGGATACTCGGCCCCATCGTCGTCACCACGACGATGGATCGGATATAGGTGCCTTTCGACCCGCTCGGCTTGGCACGATTGACCGCCTCGATGGCGGAGAGGAGGTTCGCCTTGATCTGCTCCTCATTGAAACTCGTCTTGCCAATCGGGATATGGATGAGGTTCGTACGATCATTGCGGAAGTCCACGCGGCCACCGCGCCGCTCATTGATGACGCGGGGCAGGTCTTCCGGCGTCGCGATCGTCCCGTTGCGTGGGTTCGGCATCAAGCCCCGTCGGCCAAGCACGCGGCCGAGGCGACCGACCTTGCCCATCATGTCTGGCGTCGCGAGCGCGACATCGAAGTCGAGCCAGCCACCCTCGATCTGCTTGATGAGATCATCCCCACCCGCGTAATCCGCGCCACCGTCGCGGGCCGCCCGCTCTCCGTCGCCCTGCGCGAAGACGAGGATGCGGACATTCTTGCCCGAGCCGGAGGGCAGCGTCGCGGAGGCGCGCACCTGTTGATCCGCGTGGCGCGAGTCAATGCCGAGACGGAAGTGAATCTCGATCGTCTGGTCGAAGTTCGCCTTACCCGTCTCCTTGAGGAGGTGAACCGCCTCGTCTATTGTGTACTTCTTCTCGTGATCCACCAGTTTGACGAGTTCCAGATACCGTTTGCCGCGCTGTGCCATACTAACCAACTCCTTCACCATGTGGTCCAAACGGCGCCAGATACGCCTCCCACTTTTTGGAGTAGTCGGTAGACAGTAGTCGGTAATCAGAAAAAGATGCGCGAAGTGACTCCGTATCAACTGACTACTGATTACTGTCTACCGACTACTACCCTTCCGTTATCTGAATGCCCATCGAGCGGGCGGTGCCTTCGATCATGCGCATGGCGCTGTCCACGTCATAGGCGTTGAGGTCTTTCAACTTCAGTTCGGCGATCTCGCGCACCTGCTGGCGCGTCACCTTGCCCACCGTCTCGCGCTTGACGTTCGCCGCGCCTTTGTCCACGCCCGCCGCGCGCCGCAGGAGGTCGCCTGCCGGTGGCGTCTTCGTCACGAATGTGAACGAGCGATCCTCGAAGACGGTGATCGCCACCGGAATGATCTGGCCGACTTGTTGCGCCGTCCGCTCATTATACGCCTTGACGAACTCCATCAGTGCCACGCCGTGCTGGCCGAGCGCGGGGCCGACCGGCGGCGCGGGCGTCGCTTTGCCTGCCGGGAGTTGGAGTTTGACGATGGCCCGTACTTTCTTCGCCACAGGGGCGTCCTCCTACTGTCTCACCGGCGCGACGCGTCGTTGCGCGCGCCTCACAAACGCGGGGCCACCCGGCCTCGCGGAGCGCTAGATATTGCGATCCACTTGCAGGAAGTCCAACTCCACTGCGGTTTCTCGCCCGAAGAAGGAAACGAGCACTTTGACGCGCCCCTTCTCCTGGTTGACCTCGTCAATCCGCCCCTCGAAGTCCTGGAACGGCCCGTCCACGATGCGGACATTGTCCCCGACGGCGAGGCTTAGTTTGATGCGCGGCGCTTCCGCCGTCATCTGTGTCTTGATCGCGAAGACTTCATTGTCGCCGAGCGGTGTGGGCTTCGTGCCCATACCGACGAAACTCGTCACACCCGGCGTGTTGCGCACGACGTACCACGAGTCGTCGTCCATCTGCATCTTGACAAGCACATAGCCGGGATAGACCTTCTTGTTGACAGTGCGGCGCTGGCCGTTCTTGATCTCGATTTCTTCCTCGGTCGGAACGATTACCTCGAAGATCTTCTCGCTCATGTCCATCGTTTCGATCCGCGATTCAAGGTTCTTCTTGACCTTCGCTTCGTGACCGGAGTAGGTATGAACAACGAACCATTGCCCCTCTTCGGCACTGACGCCATTCCGCTCGGCCAGCCGGGCGCGTAAACTGCGAACCATAGCGCGTGACCTCCCTCCCGGCCTAGCCGAGTTTCTCCAACAATGTGTAGAGGGCGGTCAGGAGCGAGTCCGTCAGACCCAGCAGGACGCCAATCGCCGCCGAGATGCCGATGACAACGAGGGTCAGGTTGCGGGTCGTCTGGGAATCGGGCCAGACAACCTTGCGCAACTCACTGATCGTTTCCGTGGAACCGTGGCGCAACCGACTAACGGTGCGTGCGATGGAGTTATTTGTCGCCTTGCTTGTCCGCGTAGTTGCCACCATCGCCTCGAAATTCCGCACGCTTGCGTGCCGTTATGCGCTCTGACGAGGGCGCGGCGGGGTGCGCAACGCCCTCGTTCCTCACAATCTCTGCCGTTGCTCTGTTGCGACCAGTATCGGCGATGCCACTTCCCGCTTCAGCGAGAAGTGGCAGGGGCGACAGGACTTGAACCTGCAACCTACGGTTTTGGAGACCGTTGCTCTGCCAATTGAGCTACGCCCCTCCGCCGCGCCTGGACGCGCAGACAACCGATACATCGTACCGCAGAAGCGAGCAATGAGCAATAAGTGGAATCAAGTCGCCTCATTGCTCATTGCTCCACCTACCGTGTCTCGCGATGAACGGTTACTTTTCGCTGCGTCCGGCAGTACTTCTTTAGTTCCATCCGTTGCGGATCGTTTCGCTTGTTCTTCTCGGTCGTGTAGTTGCGGTTACTACACTCCGTGCATTCGAGTGTGACGATTGTGCGGTCCGCTTTTCTTTTTGCCACGGGATGCTCCCTTCGGTCGCGATAAGGACTGAGGACTGAGAGGGAGGCGGGCGCACGGCTGTGCGCCCCTACCCGTTTCTGTCTACTGTCTACTGCCTACTATCTACTTGAGGGAGGTAACGACGCCGGCGCCGACGGTGCGACCGCCCTCGCGAATCGCGAATCGCAGCCCCTCCTCGATCGCCACCGGCGTGATCAACTCCACCTTCATCTGGATGTTGTCCCCCGGCATCACCATCTCCACCCCCTCCGGCAACTCGATCGCCCCCGTCACATCCGTCGTCCGAATGTAGAACTGCGGCCGATACCCCGGAAAGAACGGCGTGTGCCGTCCCCCCTCGTCCTTCCCCAACACGTACACTTCCGCCGCAAACTTCTGCAACGGCTTGATCGAGCCCGGCTTCGCCAGCACCTGCCCCCGCTCGATATCCGCCCGCTCCACCCCGCGCAGCAGGCAGCCGACGTTGTCTCCCGCCTGCCCCTGATCCAGCGTCTTCTGGAACATCTCCACGCCCGTCACGATTACCTTCCGCTCCGCTGCCGCCAACCCGACAATCGCCACCTCATCGCCAATCTTGACGATCCCCCGCTCGATTCGCCCGGTCACCACCGTCCCGCGTCCCTTGATCGAGAAGACATCCTCAACCGGCATCAGGAACGGCTGGTCTATCGCCCGCTCCGGCGTCGGAATGTAGTCGTCCACCGCCCGCATCAACTCGAGAATCGGCGCGTACTCCGGCGCACTCGTGTCCGTTGACGTGCTGCTCAACGCCGCCAGTCCACTGCCGCGAATGATCGGGATGTCGTCACCGGGGAAGCCATAGGAACTCAAGAGCTCCCGCACCTCCAACTCCACCAGTTCCAGCAACTCCTCGTCGTCCATCATGTCCACTTTATTGAGGAAGACGACCATCGCCGGCACCTCGACCTGGCGCGCCAGCAGGATGTGCTCGCGCGTCTGGGGCATCGGGCCATCGGGCGCCGAGACGACGAGGATCGCCCCATCCATCTGCGCCGCCCCGGTAATCATGTTCTTGATGTAGTCGGCATGACCGGGACAGTCCACATGCGCGTAGTGCCGCTTGTCCGTCTCGTACTCGACGTGCGCGATCGCGATCGTGATGCCGCGGGCACGCTCCTCGGGCGCGTTGTCAATCTGATCGAAGGCCTTGAACTTCGCCTGCCCCGTGAGGGCGAGCGTCTTGGTGATCGCGGCGGTCAGCGTCGTCTTGCCATGATCGACATGCCCGATCGTCCCCACATTGACATGCGGCTTCGTTCGCTCAAACTTTGCCTTGCCCA
>JAABUU010007173.1_pt1 | contig 11578 bp, 11 predicted proteins | sample 5559301 | NCBI WGS metagenome assembly JAABUU01 (sample SAMN10711884, study PRJNA513360) | rock metagenome | isolation source: Antarctica rocks | place: Antarctica: Victoria Land, Richard Nunatak white
CGCTGGCTGCGGCAGCTCCGGCTCCACCGCGTCAGGACCGCCAGCGAAGTCCGGTGCAGCGGGAGCAGGCGGCGGCGCGGCCGGAGCCACGTACACCGTCGCGCAATATCAGCTGCCCGCCCTGACCATCGCGCCCGGCGCGATGGTGCGGGTCATCGACGGCGACGACGAACCCCACACCGTTACCGCCGACGACGGCTCGTTCGACACCGGCTCGTTCGACAAGAACCACCCCGGCATGTTCACCGCCCCGAGCAAGCCCGGGAGCTACACCATCAAGTGCAAGATCCACCCGTCCATGCACGGCACGATCACCGTGCGCTGAACCCGAGGACCCTCATGACCCAGCCCCCTGTACCCGCACGAAGCCTGATGCGCTTCACGATCGGCACCGCCGGCGCCCTGCTCCTGGTCACAGCCTGGCCGCCTGCGGCAGCAGCAACAAGGCGAGCACTACGTCCGGTAACAGCCCGGCGTACAGCAGCCCGCCCACGTCGGGGCCCATCGCGAGCGGCACCCTGTCGGCGGCGGACCAGTCCGGGGACGGCACCACCCTGACGGTGGCCGACGTCAACCTGCAGGGCGTCGATGGCGGCTGGATCGCCGTACATACCGACCTCGGCGGCAAGCCCGGACCGGTCGTCGGCGTCATCCACATCACCAAAGGTGTGACGTCAGCTGTCAAGGTCACCCTGGACAGAAAGGTCGGGACTGGCGCGTACTGGCCGATGCTCCACGTCGACGACCACACCATCGGCACCTACGAATTCCCCAAGACCGCCGGAGCCGACCTGCCGGTCAAGTCCGGCTCCGACATCGTCATGAAGAAGATCACTCTAACCGTCTCCTGACCAGCAAGCAGACCAGGAAACCCAATCACGGCCAGGGCAGCACGCCAAGGCCGGCGGACGAGAGCTGCGGCTGTCAGCCAGTCAGGCGGCCAAGACTCACACTGGCCTGATCTGCAGGCAGTCCGGCACGAAGGGGTCCGTCGGCGCGTCGCGCCCGACCCGCCGTTGGCCGGGACCTCCTGCCTGCAGATCCAGCACGAGACACCGACGCTTTAGCGAAAGCGACCCCGTTGCGCGAGCGTTTGCTCATTTGCGTCGGGGCCGCCAAAGCAGCCGGAGTACGTCATGGCCTCTGGCGCAGCCCGTCGACGATTGCCTCCACCGACTCGTCTTGACCGAGCGCCCGGTAGATGGTGGCTCGGGAGACACCGAAGCCGCGGTCGAGATCCGCGATCGACTCGCCGCCGGCGCGCAGCGACCGGACCTGCCGGGCCTGGTCCGTCGTCAGCCGGGGTGGGCGGCCGGTGTGCCGACCCCCGCGCCCGGGCGGCGGCCCGCCGCCGCGGCTCGCTCGTGCATCAGCTCCCGTTCGTAGGCGGCGAGCGCGGCGAAGATGCCGGCCAGCATCCGCCCGGTGGCGGTCAAGTAGTCGATCCCCTCCCGCAGCGACGGCAGCAGCACCCCGGCTTCGGTCAGCGTCCTCGACCGTGCGGATCACCCCGGACAGCGGCTGGCCGAGCCGATCGAGAGCGACGACCACCACAGTGTCGCCGGCACGGACGTAGCCGAGCAACGCGGCCAGCCCCGGCCGGTCGTCCCGGACACCGACTACGAGGCGCCCACCTGCGCACGCTGCTGACCGAGTCCCTCTTCCACGCCGACCACCAGGTCAGCGGCACCCCGGTTCACGACTGACTGGCGTCAAGTGTTTGGGGTCATCGGATCGGCTGGGGCTCAGATGGTGATCACGTTGACGGCGAGCGCGGCGACGGCGGCGAATGCGCGGGCCTGGGCGAAACGTTGCGCCTGAGCGGGAGAACGGAAGTCGGCGTAGCCAGCGAGCACGACGTAGGTGAGTACGGGGGCGAGCCAGTCGTTGGCGGAGAACATGTTGAGTCCGTCCTGGTTCAGCTGGGGCATGTTCGCCGAGAGCCGCCACAGCAGTACAGCGGCGAACGTGAGAACCCCAACCGCCAGCTGATCGGCGAGCATCGCCCGCGGCAGCCGCCAGGCTGCGAAGGCCAACGCGAGAACGGCCGAGATGGCGGCGGTCAGCGCGATGTGTGCCGTGCTGAACGTGCCAACCGACGCGGCGAGCTGCGGGGTCATCGGATTCCTCTCGGTAGTCAGAAAACGTCGATATCTCAGCGGCCGAAGGACTCAACGAGCAGCACGGGAAAGCCTGCGGGGTCGTGCGGGACGGGGTAGTAGCTCAGGCCGGTGGCGGAGTCCACCGCGACGACGTGGGCGTTTCCGGCGAGGTGGTCTTGACCAGCGACCTGCAACTGCCGGTCGTGCTCGTCGAAGACGCTCAACCAGCCGGACTCGGCGGCGACGTAGAGCCGGCCGCGGGCAGCGTCGTAGGCAAGGACGTCGGGGCCGTCGCCGACGGGCAGCGTCTGGCGGACCGCGAGGGTGTCGAGGTCGAGGACCAGCAGCTCGTTGTTGGCGTCACAGGCAACGAAGGCCAGTCGCTGTGCCGGGTCGAGCTGGAGACCGTGGTCGTTCTGACATTTCGGCAGCGGCCCGCTTCGCGCGACGATCCCCTGGGTTCGGGGGTCGATCACTGCGACGGTCTCGCGGGTCTGGACGTCGACCAGCACCCGGGCAGGCCGTCCGGGGCCGGCCGGGTCGACCGCGACGTTGCCGGCGTCGCCGCCGAGCATCACTGTCCCCCGCACGTATCCGGTCCCGGCGTCGACGACGGTCTCGGAGCCGCCGGTTTCGTTGGTGACCCAGATCGTGGCGGTGTCGGGCTCGTAGGCAATGCCATCGGGAAACGCGCCCGTCGGTGCCCGCCCGAGTTCGCGGCCGGTGTCCTCGTTCAGGGTCACGACTTGGTTGGTGGCGGTTGCCGTTGCGTAGACCCGATGCCGGGACGGGACCACGAGCACCCCGTGGACTCCCTCAATACCCCGAATGCTGCGAACGACCTGGTTGGTGCTGGTGTCGACCTCGATGACTTCGCTGGCCCCGAGGTGGGCAATGAAGAGCTGGTGCCCCGCTGGGTCGAGGCTGGCGTAATCGAAACGGGACGAGTCCCCGGGGAGAGCAACGACGCCGACCTGATGCAGCGGTAAGTGGACCTGACCCGGCTGATGCGGCGAGAGGACCTGGTGCATCACCAACGCGGCGCCGAGTCCAACTGCAGCGACTGCAGCCACGGCCAGGACACGACGGCCCGGCCGTCTTCTGCGAGCGCCGGCGGCTCCGGCTGCCGAAGGCGAGACAGACAGTCGGCCTACCGTCAAAACAACACCAGCCCGACTGCGGCGCCGAGTCCGACCAGCAGCGGCTCTTTCACCTTGAACCGGACGATCAGTCCCAGAGCGACGACCGCCATGACCACACCAGCCACGTTGGTGATGCTCTGGCGGCCGAGCACGACAACGGAGCCGGCGATCGCCCCCGCCGCGCCGGCGGTTGCTCCGCGGACGAACGCCCGCAGCTGCGGGTTGGTCCGGTACCGAACGAACCACCGGCCCAGGATGACGATCCCGAGGTAGATCGGGGCGAAGATGCCTATAGTGGCGACGACGGCACCGCCCACGCCAGCGACCTGGTAGCCGATCCACGTGGCGGTGATGACGATCGGGCCCGGCGTCAGCAGCCCCACGGCCACAGCGTCGAGGAACTGCGGCTCGGTCAGCCAATGGTGGGAATGCACCACTCCCTCTCGCAGCGCCGGCACCACGGCCAGGCCAGAGCCGAACACGGTGAGACCGGTAGGTGCGTTCCATCTGCCCGAACAGGGCGAGCAGCACGACGGCGAGCTGGGCCATCGGATCGGCCGGGTTGCTGGAGTCGACCCGGATCGGGTCAGCCAGGTTGCGGACCCCGACGCCGCGCTCGGCAAGCTCGTGGATCAGGTTCAGCGTGTCCCGCACGGTGCGGCCCAGGCGGTCCAGGGTGTGCACCACGATCACGTCACCGGAGCGGGCGTAGTCAAGCAGGGTCGAGAGCCCGGGCCGGTCGGTGGTGGCGCCGGACTTCTTGTCCAGATAGATCCGCTCTGTCGGGATCCCGGCGCTGGTCAGTGCGTCGACCTGCCGGTCGAGGTCCTGCTTGGCGGTCGAAACCCGCGCGGAGCCCAGCTCCACGCCGAGCACCGTACCGCTAGCCCTGCCCGTACGCGGATTCCGGCACCCGGTTGTGGCACCAACCTGTGGGACGCGACACGCCGCTACCCCGCGGTCCGCAGTGGACCGGCAGCGGGGTGTTTCACATCCTAGGAAGTGGAACGGCAACGCTGCGCTGCTGCAGGGGCAACCCTATGGTCACGCGGCGATGAGCAATAAGCAGCCTGGCGGTGGATCCCGGGCCAGGCGGGCACAGGCGCCGTCGGCGGCGAAGACCCGGCCCGTCCGCGAGCTCGGCCAACAGAGCGTGATCGCGACCGGGAACCCCAGTACTGGGCACCGCGGGTGAACGCCACATCTCGGGCATCGGCTGCCGGTTGCCGGCCGGTGGCCACCACCAGAGCACCTGCGACCCCTAGCACGGCCCACGATTCAGCCCAACATGGAAGGCCGGACGCCGGCCCGCGTGGCAGCTGTGTCAGGACGATGGGCGCCGGCCCCTGGGCAGGCATCCGGCCCGGCTCTATTTGTCTTCTGGGGACTGGCCCTCGGTGGCGTCCTGCATGATCTGGGCCTTCCAGGCGAGGAGGGCGCCGGCGAGCCCGACGATGCCGGCCGCGACCCACCAGAGCCATCCTTTGGCGATGAGGGCGAGCGTGCCCAGGCAGGTGGACAGGATCATCAGCCCGACCGCGACCCATGCCGGTTCCCTGGCCTGAGGCTCACCGCTGACACCGAGGTGGCTTGCCTTTCCTGTGGGGTCACCTGATGGTTGATGTCCGGGCTTGGGGACCGGCCACAGCACCGGCCGGGGCAGGGCCGCGGGATCGCGCAAGGTGCGCGGCTCCAGGTCGTCCTGCCCGAGTTCGCGGTGGTGCCGCCTGGTGAGAGCCGGGACGAGGACAGCAGTCGCTGCCATTGCCGTCAGCGTGCTTCGGTGTGCCATCTCGGTCCCCTGTCTGTTGGTGCGGCTCCTGCACAGGCAACAACCTATAGTGTTTACGGGCACTAACAGTTGTGGTTTGTGCACGATAGCGCGGCCACCCTGCGGCCGTCGGCGAAGGAGCGCAAATGGCCGTCCGACATCACATCCGTGACCGCTTCAGCGGCACCGCCAGGGCCGTCAGGTTCGGCACCTCCGATGGAACTGGTCGGTCCGCGGCGCGGGCCGCGCGACTGGTGCAGTTTGCCCGCGCCGGATGGGGTGCCGGGCTGCTGATCACCCCGGACCGGACGAGCGCACTTGTCCGGGGGGTTACTCCCGATGGCCGTGCGAGGGCCGTCATCCGGGTGCTGGGGGCCCGCCAGCTGCTGCAGGGCGCTCTGTCGGCTGTATCGCCCACCCCGGCCGTGCTCGCCGTCGGAGTGTGGGTCGACGGTCTTCACGCGCTGTCCGGGGTGCTGTTCGCTGCGGTGGATCGCCGGCGGGCCCGGCCGGTCCTGCTCGACGCCAGCCTGGCCGCCGTGCTCGCAGCTGTCGGATGGGGGCTGGACGCGCAGCGGCGACCCTCGCCGCAGGCCGGTCAGCTGGAGCGGTTCGCCCGTGTTCTGCTGCCGCTGCTGCCAGGCGGCGACCGCCCTGGGTCTGGAGCCGGTTCGTGAACCTGCTGCCCGGAGTGCCGTTCGCGGCTGACCTTGTCATCTTCGTCGTCTGCGTGGCGGTGATCTGGATCGCCGGGAGCCGGTTGAGCAACAGCACCGACGTGCTGTCCGACCGGCTGCACCTCGGTTCGGCGGCCTTCGTTCCTCGGCTTGTCGGGCCTTGCCAGGCTTGCCCTTCCGCGGAATGACCACGTAACGCACCCCGATCTCGCGCAGGTCGTCCTCGACACGCTTCTCGCCGTAGCCGCGGTCGGCGGTGACGGTCCGCGGTCTGTGACCGGTCCGGCGCTTGACCCGCTCGACGGCCGGGGCCAGCTGCAGAGCATCCGGCGGGTTGCCCTGCTCCAGGTTGTGGTCTAGAACGACGCCGTCGTCGTTGTCGAGCACCTGAGCCTTGTAGCCGAACTCCACCGGCTTGCCGAGCCGACCCTTGGAGATCGGTCGGGCATCACGTTCGTGCAGGCTGACCCGACGGGTGGCCCCGGCCGGGGTGGTGCCGGCGACCCGCTGCCGGGTCTGCGCGGCGACCTGCCGGGTCGCCTCCAGCAGCGCAGTCAGGTCGTTGACCGCCCGCCGGAGCCGGCCGCGACGGCGACCGGCGGCAGCATCACGCCCCCCGGCCGCGACCAGCGCTTGGGCCTTGGCCTGCGCCCGGCGCAGCGCACGGCGGGCGTTGCTCAGCAGCCGCTCGGCGTCGGTAGCGGCGCGCTCAGCCAGGTTGGCCAGCTCACCGGTGATCCGCTCCACCACGGCGTGCGCCTCGTCCTTGCCCTGAGCGCTGCGCATCCGCAGCTTCGCCGCGATCCCGTGCGCCCGCCTACCAGCCCCCCGGCTACGGTCCCGCACCGACGTGCGCGTCGCTCCGCCGGCCGCTTGGATCCGCCGGCCGGTGAGCGCGATCCGCCGGATCGCCTTGGCCAACAGCCCGGAGTCGGTGGGGTAAGCCACATCGGCCGCGACCACCGTGGTGTCGGCCCGCAGCCGGTTGGTGCGCAGCAACTTGGCCTGGGCAGCCTTTGCCAGCAGCGCCTCGTTGCACCCGTCGACAGCTGCAGTGCCGCACCGGGTGGTGAGCTTCATCAACGTCGTGGAGTGCGGGACCTTGCCATCTAGCGGGATCCGGCAGAACCTGCGCCAGGTGATCGAGTCACTGACCTCACGGCACAGGCTCTCATACCCGAGCCGGTAGCGGAACTTCAGAAACATCATCCGCAGGTAGGTCTCCATCGGCGTGGACGGCCGACCCACCCGAGGGTCGAAGAACGGAACGAACGGCGCGAAGAACACCGGGTCATCAAGCAGCGCGTCGACCCGGGCGAGCTCCTCGGGCAGCCGCAGCACCCCCGGCGGCAACACCGCCTCCCACAAGCTGACATCCACCGCTCGTGTCCGCAGCACCCGCCGCTCCCCACGCTCGCGCTCGACCGCCACAAGCATGATCTCGCCACTCGAGAGTCCAAGAGGGGTGCCGCGCCGGGCAAGGTCGCTGCCCACAGCTAGATCGGCTGCGACTTCTTCAGGTCGAAGTAGCTAGGTGATGTGCCAGGGGCGCTCACGGTTGCGTCCCTCTCGACGCGTAGTCGACGAAGATCTTCTCGCACCCCGCCGCGGACAGCGCGTCGGTCTGCGCTCGGGATGCTGGTCGCGGGTGGAGACCCCCGGTCGTAACCGATCAGCGGTGCCTGAGGACCGTGGCGTGCACGCGCTTGGCGTTACGTAGTTCGCGGACACGAATCGCGAGACAATTGCTCCCGCTGGTCTGTCGTTGGCGGGGGAAGTGTCTCGCGGACGATCGTCCGCGGATGCAGTCGCCGAGACTTTGTCCGACCCACCTTCGCGCCAGCCGTCTGGTTGGCAGCAGGTGGCCGCGCCGTCTTTGGACGGGATCGCCGTGCAGTGAAGGTTGCCGAGGATTCACTCGCAGCCTCAACCCTGCGGCGGTGAGCTCACAGTGTGGTGGCGGTGGAGACGGGGGTCTGTTCGTGTAGGCACCAGGCGAGTGCGGCTGGCCAGGGGCCGTAGCCGTCTTGGGGGGTGATGTGGCCGGCGGCGGGGAGGACGTCGCAGTCCAGGTCGAGCGCGGCGCTCCAGGCGTAGGGGTCAGCGGGGGCATAGGGGTCGGTTGCCGAGGTGACCACGTGCGGTGGTTTGGTCGACGCGGCGACGAGGAGCTGCCGGTCGACGTGGCCAGGATTGAACTCTTCGTTGCTGTTGGCGGCGGTGAAGGCCTGCTCACCAAGTGGGGACACCAGCAGCACCCGGGTAACGCGTAGGTCGTCGGGCAGGGTCTGGGCGGCGCGCAGCCACAAGGCGCAGCCGAGCGAGTGACAAACCACGACGCGTTCTTGGTCGCCGAGTTGGGCCAGCTCGGCGTGCAGGAGCTCGGTCCATTCGCTGAGCGAGGGCTGCTCGGGTGCCGGGAGCTGCGGGTAGAGCACCTGCTCGCCCCGCTGCCGCAGGGTCTCGGTCAGCCACCACATCCAGTGCTGCCGCGGGCGACGGTGCTGCACGCCGTGCAGCATCAGGAAGCGCCGCGACGGCGGGACCGGGTCGGACATCTCGGTCATCTGACTCCTCGTTCCGGCCCTGCTCCTCGGGTGCGCCGTGAACCTAGACGACAGCACTGTCCACAGCCAGTGCGAGGCCCGCACGGGTTCGGCTGCGATGGATCCTCCGCGGCAGCCCTAGGGTGGCTTGGTGCTTGCCACGCTGCCGTGTGTGCTTCGAGCTGGGTCGCCCTGACCAGCGCCGCGGGGAACCCTGGGCCGAGCCGAACAGTCGCTGTCGAAGTATTTGCACTCAACGCCGACGTCAGCACCTGGCAGCCGCAGGAGGTCGTCAGCGGGCCCGCCGGGCAGCCCGGCGGAGAACTGCGGCTGCGGCGATGCGCCCGGTGGTGGTGAGTCCGGGCGCCTCGGCAGGAGGCCGCACGTCAGCAGCCGCGGTGGCCTCCTTGGTGGGCGCCACCTTGTTCTGGGCGGGCAACTACGTCGTCGGCGCCGCCGCCGTCGCCGCCTTGAACCCGGCGGCCCTGGTGCTGCTGCGGTGGCTGATCGCGCTGCCCCCGTTGGTGGTGCTGGCCCAAGTGCTGGAGCGCCCTGACTGGGGTGCCGCGCTGCGTTCCTGGCCGCGGCTGCTGGCCCCGGCCGCGGTGGGACTGGTCGGCTACAACCTGCTGCTGTACGCGGCGTTGGAGCACCCCAGCCCCGTCGACGCCTCACTGGTCAACGCCTTCAACCCGGCACTGATCAGCCTCGCTGCCATCGTGGTGCTGCAAGAACGGCTCAGCGCGTTAGCTTGGGCCGGCACCGGCTTGGCCCTGGCCGGGGTGCTGGTCGTGCTCAGCCGCGGCGACCTGACCAGCCTGCTGCAGCACGGTCTGGGGGCCGGGGAGCTGCTGATGGTCGGGGCCATCTGCGCCTGGACCGGCTACACCCTGCTGGGGAGAACCTCCACCGCGGTGCCACCAGTCACCGGCACCGCGCTGCAAGCGGCGCTGGCGGTCCTGCTGCTGGCCCCGCTGACCGTGGCGACCGGCCAGCCGACCTGGCCGACCACCTCCCAGGCGGGTCTGGCGCTGATCTACATCGGGGTCTTTCCCTCCGTGCTGTCCTACCTATTGTGGAACCGCGCACTCCGCCAGATCCCGCCCGGACGGGCTGGGGTGTTCCTCAACCTGATCACCGTCTTCACCGTGGTCATCGCCTTACTGCGCGGGCAGCCGCCCACCCCGGCGCAGGGACTCGGCGGGCTGCTGGTCCTCGCAGGCGTCGTCCTCACCCAGGACTGGGCGCTGCGCGCCAACAGAAACGCCCGCCGAAAAGCCAGCAAGGCGTAAGCCCTCAACGCGCCACCAAGCCGTTGCGCGCCGTCCACCAGTGTTCCTGCCAACCCTAGGAGCGAGCTGTCCCGCTCACCCTTCCTCTTGCGGCAACGGCCTTAGTCCGGCCGGCCAAATTACGCTGCAAGATCGGTGCCAGTTACCGCTGCGATTCACATTCAAGGAGCGGCAGCACCACATGCGTCTCAGAAGTAGGTCCGAAATTCGGCGCGCCGATCTCCGCGAGGCCGCCGAGTTCTGAGACGCTCTGTAGGTGTTGTCGGTTGGCTATGCCCGGGTCAGCACCGACCACCAGTCGCTGGAGGCGCGGCACGACGCGCTGACCGCCGCGGGCTGTGAGTGGATCTTCACCGACAAGCTGTCCGGCAGTCGCGACGACCGCCCAGGGTTGGCCGGGCTGCTGGACTACACCCGCGCCGGTGACGTCGTCGTGGTGGTGGCGCTGGACCGGCTCGGCCGGTCACTGTCGGGGATCATCCGCACCGGCGAAACTTTGACTGAGGCGGGGGTGCTGCTGCGATCGATGCGGGAGGGGATCGACTACTCGACCGCCACCGGGCGGATGCTGGCCGGCATCTTCGCCGCCCTGGCTGCCTACGAGCGGGAGCTGATGCACGAGCGGGCCGCCGCGGCCCGGGCCGCTGCCCGGGCCCGGGGCCGGCACACCGGCCGGCCGCCCCGGCTGACCGACGCCCAGGCCCGCCAGGTCCGCGCCCTGCGGACCGCGGGGGAGTCGACCGCCGACCTGGTCCGCAGCTTCGGGGTCTCCCGCGCCACCGTCTACAGGGCCCTGTCCCAGGACGCCGTGCTGGAAGGAGGCTGTGCCAGGGCAGGCGAGGTCAACGTGAGCTGGCCTGCAAGGTGGGCCGGGCGAGTGGGATGCTGCCGCGCCAGACCAGTCAGCTGGCGCGCAGTCCCACGTCGATGCGGCGCGCGGCCGCCGGAGCGGAAGTTCCTGCCGGCTCGGCTAGAGAGAGGAGGTACTCGCGGAGCGCGTCAAGCAGCAGTTCCTGTGCTTCGTCTATCGTTGGTGCTGCGGTGATGACCTCGGGAAGTTCGGCGAGCCGGGCCTGTACCCAGCCGTCCTCGACCGGCTCTTACGCCGCCGTGTAGGACAGCCTGCTGGTTACCTTCCCACGATAGCCCGACCCACCTCGCACGATCGGACTCGTCGACGAGGACGGAGCACGCGGTTGGTCAGCCTGCGAGACCTGGAACGCCACCGGCGAGTCCACGAATGCGTGCTCGCTCGCGAGGGCGGCCGGCACAGCATCTGGCACGACTGGGACGGCTACCGGCGCAGCAGCGTTCCACCCACCGTCAGCTTCCGCTGAGCACCGCTCGGGCGATCTGCGACCAGCTCGGCATCCCGCGGTGCGCAGATGATCCGCTGACCGACCACGACGGGGAGGCCGGCCCAACGAGCCGATCGGTAAGAGCCAGCTGTACTGACCACCGACGTTGGTGACGCCCGCCAAGTGGGGGCAGGCCCGTTCGGTCGCTGCCCGGCGGATGAAACTCTGCAGGGACTCGCCTCGAACTACCGCGGCCCGGTGCAGGCGGCCCTTCAGGGCATGGAGTCCAGCCGAAGGGCTCTTCACAAGTGAGAGCGCATCTCGGGGTAGTACTCGCCCTGATACACCCCTGAGCGCCGCAGACCCAGTGGCCGATAGTTGCCCTTGCTAACGACTTCGTCTGTCTGGGAGGATCGGGTCGAGTAGCGGGGGCACCGGGGGGCATCGCCAAGGAAGGACGGGCAGTCATGGCAGCAGCAGGTCTGGACAGCTTCGGCTCGAGGGGGGAGCTGGAGGTCGGCGGCCGCAGCTACACCATTCACCGCCTGGCCGGTATCGAGGGCGCCGACTCCCTGCCGTACAGCCTGAAGGTGCTGCTCGAGAACCTGCTGCGCACCGAGGACGGCGCCAACACCACCGCCGAGCACATCCGCGCGCTGGCCGGCTGGGATCCCTCGGCCGATCCGAGCCGGGAGATCCAGTACACGCCGGCCCGGGTGATCATGCAGGACTTCACCGGCGTCCCGTGCG
>JAABUU010007175.1_pt1 | contig 11574 bp, 13 predicted proteins | sample 5559301 | NCBI WGS metagenome assembly JAABUU01 (sample SAMN10711884, study PRJNA513360) | rock metagenome | isolation source: Antarctica rocks | place: Antarctica: Victoria Land, Richard Nunatak white
GGGCCAAGCCAAGAAGCAGTGCTGCCGCCTACAAGAGGGCAAGATCTGCCTTTGCAGTCTGCCCTGCTGTCATCAGGTACAGCAAACCTGACACCTGTCCTTGCGTGAAGCTGCACCAAGCTTTGACGACAGCTTTCAAGGCTGCCCTCTGAGTGAGAGAAGATGACAGTCCAAGGCCGTCCTCTGAGTGAGAATACTGGATCATGTGGGAGCGCCATGGTGGTTGGTATGCATTTAGCTGCTGTGACTGCTCATCAGGTTCCAAATGGCAGATGCATGCCAGCGCTGGGTAGCAGCCTGATGACCAAACTTGATGCTGACATGTGACAGCAGCAACGCGTACTGTCAAACATGAGTATCCCTGGATGTCTTGCAGGCGATGAGCAGGATCGTGCAGGCACATTGACCTCTGCTGTAGCAGCCAGGCAGCCTTCAGACAGTGATCAGACCCAGGATTGTCAGCCAACAGAACAAGAGGAAGTCCAGCAAACTGCTGCACCTGCACCTGAAGTGCCAGCAGGTGTGGCAAGCCCTGCAAGGCAGGGCAGGCGTGGTCGGGGCCCTGGCCCTGCTGATCAGGGCATGTACACTGGAGCCTTTGCGTTTCCTGATTCAGCCAGCTTGGAAGTTTCTCAGCCAGAGCTTGATCTGCCAGTGCTCAGGGCCAATAAGCTCCCAGCAGCTGCAGCCGTACAGGGCAAAGTTTCAGGCCAGGCTGCAGCAGCATCCAAGACAGGAGTCATCAAGGCATCAGCAGAGTCTGCAGGTCTGCCTCAGAAAGCAGCAGCAGGCAAGAAGGCTGTGCCTGCAAAGTCTGTGGAAAAGGCTGCTGCCCGAGTGGTGCCTTCGGCCTGGAAAGCCAAGAAGGCAATTCCTGTGGTGGACCAGCCAGTGGAGACCACCAAGACAGGTTGGCACTCCCTGCTGCAGCAGATTCAGTTCCCCATAAAGTCACTGTGTTCGACAAATTTTCTGTGTGGTCAACAAAAGAGATTAGAAGTCGTTGGATGATGATTGTGAACAGCAAGCATATTGCCTCATCTGCTAAACTACATGAACTGCTCCTGGCCATGAGGCAAGATGAGGTCAAGGTGCAAATCAAGCGCACATGTTGCATGCAATTTTCAGTATGACTGCTGGATTCCTGCAAAGCGCCTTCCGCGCTGCTAAAAACTCATGTTTACACCAAAGTGACAAGAAAGCTTGGCATCACATGCATGTCAAGATTCAGCAGTTGCTCTGATGTGATTCGGCCTAAACTGAGCAACTTCTGTGTCTGTCAGGGACACCACCAGAGGAGGTGAGAGAAGCTGTTGCTGACGCAAAGAAGCCTTCAAGACAGCTTCCAAAGCCCATCATGGTGTGCCCTGATCATGCTTTCTGTCATCATACTCATGGACCAGGACCTGTACAAACTGCTGCATTCTTTACAATTGCAAGGCTTGCGAATTGCAATGGGGTTTTCGGCTTTGGGGATGCATGGGCTCTTTGCAAAGCATGAGCAGAAATGTAAGCAGCCCTCCTGAACAGTCTGCTGCTGGCACTGGCAGTTTCATCTCAGGTGCCACTGTTCCACGGATGACAAACCTGCTGTTACTGGTGGGACAACAGCTGGGTTGAGCAGCATCACCCTGCAGATGTGACCACTATGTATGCAAGCAAGCATGCTATTGGTTCATCTCAGTCTATTGACTTGCTGTCTAGTGCTATCTTGCATCTGGGGTCATTGCCTTGCAAGCTCTGTTGCCTCCATTTTCTTACGGGGTGAGACTTTCTCAGGCTAGTACCACCTTGCAGCCATCTCACTGCAGCATTGTGAAAGAAGCCACAATCAGCATGTCTGCCAGCATCTGGAGTGACCAGTGTTTACAGGTCACATGAGCGCTGTGGTGTCTTGCAGCATGAGACAGACAAGCTGTCCCCCTGGCGTGTGCGGGGGACCCCCCTGGGAGGGGGCGCTGGACCCTCTCAGCTCCCTGACTCGGAAGAAGTCAATGCTGCAATGGCAGCAGCTGGGCAAATGGCAGCTTTCTTCCCATCCACACAAGCTGAGCCTGACACCGATGCTGACACTGACGCTAATGTGTCTGGGCCCCTCCCGACATCTGCTGGTGACGGTAATCAGCAGAACAGTGACAACTGCCAGGACAGCAAAGCACAGCACATCAATGAGAATGGCACTACGACAGCAGCTGCAAGTGCTGCAGCTGGATCAGAAGCAGAACATGCCACTGCGGCAAAAGCAGCGCAGCGCTTCGGCGCAGATGATGTGGCACAAGTCAAGAGCATGCCTAGGAAGGAAGGCACAGATGCCAAGAGGCCAGCACCAGCTGCAGCAACAGCAGCACTCGCAGGAGCTGACATACCTCGGCAGGTTTCAGATGGAGCTGCAGCACAGCACATTGCTCAGGGTCAAGAAGAGGGAGGTGGAATGCAGCAGGAAGAAGAGGTGCAGGCTCCTAGGGCAGCAGGCAGAGGCAGGGGCAAAGGGAAGGGCAGAGCTTCTGTCAGTACCAGGGCTTCTGTGGATGAAGAAGAGGCAGGCAAGAGGAAAGCTAAACAGGGGCGAGGGTCTGCAGGAGCAAGAGGTGGCAGCAGGGGCAGGGGCAGGAAGGCTTCTGGTCAAGGGGCTGCTGCAAAGGGCCCTTTACCTACAAGTGCAGCTGACAGTGATGTGACTGAAATGGACATTGACACAGAGAAGGCAAAGGTATTTGATGTTTCACGCAGACAGACATACATTTTGTTCATTCTGTTCAATGTACTGTTGGTGTGGTTGGTTGACATTGATCAATAAGCCATGCCAAACATATGTATGTTTGGACTTGAGAGCACAGCGTCGCATAAGCCTCAAGGCTTTGGCATGCTGAACACCTCTTCTTCTGGCCTCTTCCAGAGACTGTACAGTTCAACAGTCGACGTATTGGCCCACAGCACATCAGACGCTGATCTGGCAACATGTTGATGACTTGCCTGCTGTTGCAGGCAGGGGCAGTCAAGAGCAAGAGGCAAAGGTCAGCAGGCAGGGAGGGCAGCCCAGTTGAGGGCTGCAGGGTCAGCAAGCGCCAGAAGGCCAAAGCAGGTGCCCAGGCAGCTGAGGCAGCACAGCTGCAAGAAGCAGAGGAGCAGGCCAGTGAAGGAGATGACCCGTTCAGCGGTGCAGCAACCCAGGTAGCATGCCTTGCAACCATGCAGACACTGCTTAGCTTCAAGACTTGCGCTCCCTCCAAGACGGCATGCTCATGCCTGATTGCGTGTTCAATGCTAGCTTGCCACCAAATTGACATTCTGCTATTTTAGCTGTAATCATGGCTGTAAACACTGGGGTGAAGTCATGGCTGAATGTGGGCGGTGGTTTTGTTTCTGAGCTGTATTTGCAGCAGGCTCTTCATTGCAGCCCTGTGTATGGCTTTCATTGCGTTCTGCCTTTTGACTGAGGGTATCACATCAGGCAAAAGCCACTGGAGATGTGCCGAAAGGAGGCCACAACAATGTCTTGCAGGCAGCAGCTGGTGCTTTGGAAGAGCTGCGGCGCAGTGCAACTCCTGAGGATGACCAAGCCGCTGCTGAGGCTGCAGTACCCATGCTACTGCCTACCAGGAGAGGCAAGCGAAGCAGAAGCGCTCGCCCAGCAGCTGCGTCAGCATCTTCAGAGGCAGCTGCAGTAGCAGCCGCAGCAGCACTTGCTGAAGGCCCTGCTGACACCGCACAAAAGCCTGGTGGGCCTTCAGCAACTGTGCCAGCCAGGACACGCAGACTATCGGCCAAAGGCAGAGCAGCTGCATCCAAAACCGATTCTGCCGATTTGGGCAGTGCGCGGTCCAGTGGTGGCAATGCAGAGCTGGCAACGGCGAGTGGGCAGAGCAATCTGTCTGGTAGCAGCATAGCAGCAGTACCAGCAGGGGTTGGTGTGCAGTCACAACCAGAAGCTGCTGTCGATGGTGCTGAGAAACAGCAGGGCCGGAGGCAGTCTGGCAGCAAGGCTAGGGGCAAGAGCAGGCTGTCCAGAGGCTCATCTCCAGTAGAAGCCTCAGTGATGGAGGCAGACCCTGATGCACTGCCAGTCAAGCGCAGAAGCAGCATCAAAAGGTCTGCTGCTGAAGGCACTGCAGCTGGGGCTGATCCAGTACACAAAAGGAGGAGTGGCACTGCTTCCAGTGCTGCTGATGAGGGTACAGGCGCAGGTGCAAAGGGCAGACGTAAGTCTGCCCCTGGCACTGGCCCTGCAGCAGCCCCAGCAGCTTCTGGGACAGCTGCTGGCTCCAGCAGAAGGGGCTCCAGAAGTCCTGCCGCCTCTCAAGGAGTCGATGCTGTTGCAGCTGCTGAAGTAGCTGCTGCAGCAGCCAATCATTCAGCTGCTGCGCCAGCTGGCAGGGCAAAGCGCAGCAGGCCCAGCAGCAATGTCCTTCCAGATGTCAGCGCATCTGAAGCAACTGCTGCTGATGACGTGGAGGAGGCTGGTCCTTCTTCCAGTAGGGTTGAGGAAGGTGCAGCAGGGGGTGGACGTACAGGGCATTACCCTGCAAAGAGCCCAAGTGGGCCCAAGGCAAGTAAGGGGAAACGCAGGCGGCAAGACATGGCAGCCCCTCAGGAGGACGCTCCTGCCAGTCATGTCAAGGCAGCCAGGAAAGCCAAAGCCACAGACAACAAGTATGTCCTATCTCCGAGTGTTCTTCTGCAGCAGCAGTGTCTGCTGTCTACAAAGCAAAGATCACACAACAGAAACAGCGACACCTGTAAAGCACCCCTTGACTGCTGCTTTGTACTTGCTCCTTCTGCATTGTCAGGTGATGAAATGGCAGGGTAGTCTCTGCTGCAGTCTTTGCAGCACACAGCATGCCCACATGTTCTGCTGCTCTGTTCTGCTGGGATCACTTGTTCAAGACTCCCCTGTCAGGACTGTCAACTGCAACAGCCCAGACGGGTCACGCATGCAACTCACATGTCCTGAGCTGGCCCATTCAGGAGTGCTGGCTGACAATGCATAGGAGAGCAGTCTGATATGCAATGCATGGGTCTGTCAGCTGGTCAACATTGCATACAGATGCATGTCATTCCTGCGTTGCCACATGCAAAGTCGACCGCTGCTGTACAAGTCAGCAACAGCAGCAGGCGTGATGGCGTTGCATGCGCTGCAGGCAGGTGCGGGTTCTCTACAGCACCACGCTGGACAAGTCCAAGAAGGCCAGCATGACCAAAATCGTGAAGCGGCTGGGAGGGTCTGTAGAGGACAAGGAGGGGCCAGAGTTCACCCACTTTGTGACCCTGCAGCCCACATCGCCTCGCCAGACTGACCGCGGCTTCAAGAAGTCCATCAATGCTCTCATAGCTCTTGCCGCCGGTCAGCAGCTGTGTTGCTTTGCTCCTGCTGCTGTCAGATGCGTGTGGTAGTGCATCAGGACAATCTTCACATGTCTGTTGCTGTCATGATTGCTTGAGCTTCTGATGCAGCAGGGGCTCATTCCCTTGTACGTGTCCTTTTGCTGCACAACATGGTAGAGAAAGCATAACAACTTCAATGCATGGCGCAAAGGCTGGCAGGCTTGTCAGCAGCCCACCCTGCTTGCTAATCAAAGTTGAAATTCTCGTTCGGCTCCAACAGATGACCTGCAGTCATCACAAATCCTCATGAAGGCAGCTGCTGCTACCGCATCAACTCTATGCCATTTGCAGCCTTGTGTGAGCGGTATCACGCTCAAACAAATGATACAACAAGGGGTGTCCGCAATGATCATGGTCACTGTTTCATAAAGATTGAGAGGTGCAAGCGCCGTGCAGGCCGACCCATTGTGAGTGACAGCTGGATAGATGCATGTGGCCGGTCGGGCTCCTTTGTGGACCCTGTTGACCACCTGCTCATGGACACGACAGCTCAAAAGAAGTTTGGCTTTGACATGCGTACCTCCTATGAGCGGGCACAACATCAGTTGCTGCTGACAGGGCTGCATGTCTTCTTCACGCCAGGTATACAACACATGCTGATGACCTGATTGCTCAGCCGCTTGATGCATGTCAATTTGTGGTAGTGCATGAATAGGTGTACATACCGGCACGTATAGGTGTACATGCTGGCACAGATGAGCGACTTGTGCCACATCTAGGCCCTACAAGAAATGCTTATCTATACAAAAAAGTGCTGCAAAGCGCATCAGAGGAAGCTCAGGAACTCTCAGAAACCCTCAGAAACCAGCTGTCAAAGTCTCAAGAGCCGGCAATGTCAGCCTGCAATGGTTTGTAGTATAGCCACTCTGCACACAGTGACAGCTGCGTTGCTTTGGCCAGACCCCAATGAGGTCAACTCATCTTTGAGAATGAGTGAGCACCACATACACAGGCATCATGTTGCCTCAACCTGCCTCCTGTAAGAGTTGCGGCTACTGCATTGCCACAATGCTGTGCTGCAATGCAGGCATGCTTGCTGTGGAATCTGACAAGGGAGCCAACATACACAACTTGGTTGGGCATGCTCATGCTGGTGGTGTTGTGGAAAGTCAGCTGCCTGAGAGTGTATCTGGTAAAGATGCCAAATTGTCGACGCAGTGGCTGCTGATAGCTGACGAGAAGGACGTCAAAAGGGAGCAAAAGTGGAGCAAAGGCAAAGTCGCATGCAACATGCCTGTCCATGGTCGCACAATGCTCATCGACAGCATCATGCAACAGACCCTGGACAGGAAGCATGGCGTGCTGTTCACGACCTGAAACAGCCTCCTTCAAGGCTCAAAGCTTGCCTTGTACGACAGATGTGTGCTGTAATGTCAGTTGGACTGTTGCGTTGAGCTGTGCACCAGTAACGGCAAAGAGCCAGTGTTGCTTGCATGCACTAGGGATACCAATTTGTTGAAGGTCTATTGTATGACTTGCCTCACCCTGTCAAAAATTTCAAAAAATTGTTGATCCAGCAAACTGTGTTAAGAGTGTACAACAGACTTGCACAAACATGCAAAAATTCCATGTCCTCACTATATTCTCAGTCATAGAGAACCAAGAAAAGTTGTCAGGGACTTTCACAATTCAGTGGCAGCATTGCGTGCAGCACCATTGGTCAGCATAGGAGCATAGGTCAGGTTCAGCTTTTGTTGTACAAGTAGTGCACTGTTCATGGCCGATACTGCAGAAATCTCCATGCATGAAGCAGCGTTTTCCCAAGCATTGCCATAAAACAGCCCATCTGCTAGCTTGAAGGGCGCAAATTGCTCAGGTGGCTGGAATTTCGGGTATGCATACCATGGAAATGTCCCAATAACTTCATGCTCAGTGAATATGCTGCGTAAAGCTTGTTTCTGCATTGCATTTGTAGAGAATAGCTTGTACAGGATAGTCTGGTCTGGGAACTGCTTTGCTGGTGATATGACTGAAAAAGGGGTCCCAGCATGTTCGCTGACCATGATGGCACCTGTGCGCATACACAAACATTTGTCATCCTGACTGTGAACCTGCATGACCAATGGATTGCATCAAGCTTGAGTGCATGCGTCCCTCTCATACACGGTTCAAGATGTACCATGTGCCACGGTTTACAGACGCAGTCATGACAGACAGGGAGTCTGGCGCTGCTGATCACTTATCAGCACCTGCCCCGCTAAAGGCTAGCAGACTGCCGTGCAATGCAATGTACGGCGTGCATGGTCGGCAGAATACGTGGTGATACATGCAAATGCTGGCAATGCACTGGCTGCACTGCAACCAGTTGGTATACCTGAGCAAGCATTCACCATGGCAACTACTTAATCATGGCAGGTACGCACATGCTGGTCAATCCTAAAATGAGCAGCAAGCACACCTTCACTGTGGCTAAACAGACAGGCATATGTCAACTGCTCACCCTGTGCCTGGTGCAGCATGGCGCAAGCTCACTGGTTGCAAGCAAGTGTTATACCTTCAGAAGTTGCATGCATGCATTGAAAAGAAAAAAAAAGAAAAAAAAAGACTACACCTTTCGGCATCGATTTAATGAGAAGCCAAGTACTTGACCAGGCTGCCCAGATGCATGCATTGCCTTTGAGCAAAGGCTCACCTTTTGGGCGTGCCTTGACGCCAAAGTAGGAGCCATTCAGGTGACCCCTCACAAAGGTGCTGACAGTGGACTGGAACTTGCGTGCAGGTATGTGTGGCAACTCCACTCCCTCAAACTGAATGCTGCTGAACTCCAGCGGTGTTGCTATGACGACAGCAGCAAAGGGCCCATGCATCTGTGCAATCACAACAAGTTAGAACCAGGGCAATCATCAGCTGTGTCTGCTGAGGTCACGTGTCCTGTGAGGTGGCCAGTGGGGCTGGCTGTAGTGCTGAGCAATGGCTGAGTGGTTGTTGTGCAAGAAGCAGCACAGCTCATACTTTTTACAGCCTCCAGTTGCACAATGCAAGCTGATACGTGAAGTACACGTGAATGAGACAGCCTTAAATGGGAAGTAGCATATCCTCCCAATCCCAAGCAAAGGCAATCAAATGGTGAAACATTCCATGCTGCAGGTCAAAGTAGTACACAACGTATGACAGCATGTGACAGTGCAGCCGGAGGCAGCACAGCAACATGCAGAGTTCACCAATCAATGTTAGCAAAGGGAGAACAACAAGAGTTTAATTGACAATGCCATAGCAGGATTGAAGCAGACAGCAAGTGTGCTGACTTATGCAATATACAGACCCTACATGACTTGAGTCCTGTGTCTCTATCTGGAAGGTGCCAGCAGAGGTCTTAACGATTTTTGTGACATTGGTCTTGTGCAGATCAGGGTGCGCATGATCCAGAAGCATCTGAGGTACTTGCACGTTCCCTCCATCAATCTTGAACAGATCTGGATTTACTGTTGGTAGCATTGAAACCATCCCTGCATCAGCAGAAGCGTTGCTGAGGAGCAGAAAGAGCAACATGCCAAGCTGCCACCTCACCAACCTGTATATTGGCTAAGGGCATCAGGTATACAAAGCAAAAGACAGAATGTGGGTTTGCAATGAACTGTGCACCATTGATGACTTCAACAAAAGGCACAGAAAGGAGGCAACTCATCCAAGGCTGCATTCACAACAGGTGCGTGCTGAGGGGTCCGTGACAATGCACGTGGCAACGCAGAAACATACAATGCAGGATCGTCAAGCCCAAGCAATGCGCAATGCTTCCAGTCATGCTTCAGCGCCATCCAGCAAAGAGGGAGATGCATGAGTAGCACAACACCAGCCTGGGAGCAGTCTGCAGCCGTGTGTTTGCATCCTGCCAGTCTGAATCAAGCAGCTGCCTTGATCATGTCAGACATCTGATGATGTCTGGGACGAAATGACTACAGGGCATATCACCAAACCAATCATCAACAGACCACAGCAGATTGAGAAAGCCCTTGCAGCTGTTATGCAGGCTTAGGAACCTTGATGGTGATGACAGCATGGCTAGCTAGTCATCTACCTGTGAAAGACAGAGAAGTGCCAGCTATGTACATGTTGACAGATCTGTCTACACATAGATGTGCATACCAGCAAAGGCATTCAGGCCGCTGTCCTGGTTGTAGTTCACCTTGTTCACAGCTGCCACAAACTCGGTGGCAAACCTGCTGGATGCAGTGCTGCTGCCCAGGGATTTCTGCAGCCATTACAAAGCTGTATCTATGACACCACTGTTCAGCAGAGCATTGCTGTCACACAAATCTATGGCTTGAGCTCATATAAAGGACAGGCTGATGCGTACAGGGACCCCTTGAGACAAGCTCAGGTGGTCATCTTCCTGTTGTTTTCTTCCCCAATGCAGCAGGGGGGACATGACATGAAGATCACAGCATACACTGTGGACCTGAAATGCGCATTATGTCTCCCCTGCTGGATTGGAAAAATTGTTGAGACATTGATGCTAGGAAGATAAGGCAGTAATTTGAGGTTTGTTTTGGTGCCAAGTGTGATCTAATGCTATGAAAGTTCAGAAAGAGCAGCAGATGGACTGGTTCTGGGCCCTGATGTACAGAGGGTCTCAGGAAACAAAGCTGTCTTTATCACGCTTGCTGACAACAGGTTGAGGAATTGGCAGCACGGTCACCTGCAGGTAGTTGTGCATGCTTTGCTGAGTCAGATCATAAAGCCCCAGCTCCTTCAGGAAAGCTTCTGGGGTGTCAAAGCTTCTTCCCTGGCTTTGCAGATCATACAGCCTCAAGAACTTCTGCAGCATCTGCTTTGGAGCCTGAAATGTGAAGTATGTGAGCCAGTAGCGCTGCACCATGCGCCACAAAGTAACGATAGTCCACTCGCTCTGGCGAAAGACAAATTTGGAGCCGTCATAGATGCTGAACAGGTCTTCGGAAGAGCCCTCTGGAGGAACTCTTTTTAGTGCAAGCTTGTCAGCAGCATCTCTGCAAACATTCAAGGCTGCCTGTGTAAGAGCAAGACATCATGCATGCTTGGCAGGAAGGCAGATTGAACACGACATCCTGATGAGCATACCTTGCATTTTATCAATCGTTGTTGATACTCTGCTGCCGAACTCACCTGACATAGTAGTTCTTGCTAAAAACAATGGAGGCACCCGCTTCATAAGCCTGCACAACAGGTGAGTCACCGTGTTCTGTGATGCACGCAGTATGTGCAGAAAGACACTGAGTGCTCATCGCTCTGAGTGCATACATGGCCTTCATAGGAAAATGTTTGCACCCTGCCCCCAATGTCTTTGCCTTCGAATCTGCATGCATCAACTGTGTGGGCACGCATACTTCTGACCGCGTGACATGCGTCACACCGCAGGCTGTAACGCTTACACATGTAGTTCCGCAGTACTGTTCAATAGCTGTCGCAAGTTGTACGCGGTGAAGGCACCGCCGATGCCAGCCCCAATGATGGCCACCTTGGGCTGAGCCTCAACATGCTGTCTCTCCGCTCGCCCGGCATGTACCTTTGACTGTTGAAGTGCACATTGAGCTTGCACGAGAAGAGTGGCCACGACCAGAATCACAACCAGAATTGATCTTAGCAAGCTTTGCGCTGGCGGCGAGGCCATGACGCACGCTATGCAGCTTCAACGCCCGCACGGAATCACTCTACAAGGCTAACTTTGCTCCAGTCTAGTACGAGTATTTTCAGGCGTGAGCATGCAGGATCCCCTATGAACAGCTTCGTGGAGCTCAACGACGTGCGATGGTGACACAGATCAACATCAACGGAGGACATAACACAGGTCAGCGTCTGCCGGCCACATCTACTTGCAAACCGGGGTGAAGCACGCTGTGCACTCAACTTCCACAGATTAGTAAAGCACAAATTATACAAAAGCTGATAGTCAAACTCAGCTGTCCCGCCTGGGTCTCGTTCAAAGGTCTCGCAGCAACGATCTTCCAACGCCCGCTCGCGCTGCACATGAGTGGTGTGTACAGGTCATACCTTGGATCGGTTCCCCGGTAGCAATCTCCATATCGCACTTAGCTACCAGAGGAGCAGGACTGGCTGCAGTCGATCTTAGCGCTGTGCAGTTGACGCCAAGACCGCTCATCTACAGAGCAAAAGTAACTGTGAAATCCAGGCAGTCATTGCGTGCAAGGCACGAAGCCATTCAGGACGCCGCAAGGGCGACACTCGCTTTGAACCTACCCATACATAGTAATGACA
>JAABUU010007176.1_pt1 | contig 11573 bp, 10 predicted proteins | sample 5559301 | NCBI WGS metagenome assembly JAABUU01 (sample SAMN10711884, study PRJNA513360) | rock metagenome | isolation source: Antarctica rocks | place: Antarctica: Victoria Land, Richard Nunatak white
GCTAGCACATATCCAGCACCAAAAGGAATGACAGCCCATCCAATAAGACTGAAGATTAGGGTAATAACAGGAGCGATAAAGAAAAGACTTCGTGTTGCTTGTGCAGGAACAACGGTTTCCTTAACAACAAGCTTAAGGGCGTCAGCGACAAATATAAAAACGATTATTCTATTTACAATTTGTAATGTAGTGTAATATCTTATTCCAATTTTAAACTAAGATGACTATGTGATAGCTAAATTTACCAAACTGTCATTTGAATAGTTCGAATAAAAGCTTTCTAAATCAGTATTAAACTAGTTTCTTCATAAACTTATATTTTTATTCCTTTACTGATTACTTACTACATAATTAGATTTCTTATTGTGTTACATGTAGACTATTTCTAATCTTTTATAGCGTAAGTAGTGATAAAATAGAATTAAAACGTATAGAGGTCTAATTATTAATACTAAAATTCATAAGAAAATATACTGTATATTTTACTCGATTAATTAGCACAGTAAACAATCAATATTGAAATATTTGACCCTTAGAATGTTAACCACCATTATAATAATAATAGTTGAAACGTTATCTAAACTAGTGTCATAATAAGTAAATATTCGAATGGGTAAGAAACTAATCTTATAAATATTACTAATATTCTTCAAAGTCTTGAGGCTATGTATATTGAGATAATATTCTTAAATCGTTCAATATAAGACCAGGACATGATTTGATGAATGTGTTGATAGAGATTAGTAGTAACAATAGAATATAATAAATAGAGTAAATAAAAGTAATGCATATTTTTATAGATCATATCATCATACTTGTAAGTAAGCAGAACATGTGATCGTTGAGGATTATATATAACCTGCTGATATTACTTAATAGAAATATTAATTATTACTTAACCTGAGTTAAATAGAATTTTCAAAGTAGTTTCCAGCATAGAGTTCTGTTTTCTATTATTACTGTTATCAGTGAATAGCCGCTCGCTTTAACGGTTGCAGAATACCATATACTCCTACTGTATTAGGTCCTACTCATCATTGTATAGCAGCTAGAACCTTACGTTCAATAATAGTTATAAAGGCTACAGCAAGGAGCACAGGGACTATAACAATAATTACCTCAATGAGGCTATAGAGAACAGTTAGCATAAAATAGAATAATTAAAAACTACACAGGTGAAGACAAGACTCACAAAATGGAATAACAGTGATAGCACACTAACCAAAGTATATGTTAGAAATAGGGTTATCGGAAAACGGGGTGAATAGATACTGGTCTGTTTTTAGTTTTTACTCAGAAGACACAACAGAGTTGTGGGTGTGGGAGGGCAAAGGTTTATGATATGTAAGATACAACTGTAAAAATATGCTAGGTTTGTGAGTCTAGCCACACAAGATACTTATCAATACCAACAGCTTCTACAACAATAGGCATGAAACCATGGTAAATACCACAACAGATGTAAACCCTTCATGGGTTATATGGTGTAGAGGAATAGAAAAATGATTTTTATGATGTTAAGGTTAACTAGTTAGTTGAAACACTATAATTATGCTTAGATACATTACGATTTAAACGATTTTTAGGCGTTAATAATATACTGACTTAGATCAATATTGCTATCAACTATTGAATAATACTCAATAAATATGCCAGTTGACTAATCTAAGAATGTAGAATAAAGAAAACAAGTATAACAATTACATGAAATACATGCTTAATAAACCGCTTATTAATATAACGCGTAATTTTATTAGTATCTTCATATCCACACGCGTTAGCTGCTACCATAGATTAGTTGCTATGTGCTGGTTATCTGTATTATAAGCTACCTAAGGTGATTTAGTGAATGGATATCTATAGCTATTACAGCATTAAAACCATTGTATATTTTCGAATAAGGTGAATCTATACAAATTTATCGGCCTTGTATTAGCCTGTACAGATAACAACCCCAGATAACAACCCCTATAACAACCCCAGATAACAACCCCTATAACAACCCCAGATAACAACCCCTAGATGGTAGATAACAACCCCAGATAACAACCCCTAGATGGTAGATTGAAGGTTTATGTACTAACAAGACTGAAAATATACAACATTCAGTTAACAGGAAACGTAATATCAGAGAAGGCATTAAACACAAATACTTCGATGAGTCAAATCTAAATTCTTCGATTAGTAGTATTAGAAAACAATAGAGTAAATACTCATATATAAATATTAGTTGCAGTTTTTATACTATTTTGTATTGAGGACTGACCAGCCAGTTATTAAACTCAAGATTCGAGCCAATAGGTCCAATACTTTTGACAGGTTTTTGATATATTCCACAAGGTTCACTGAATGTTGAGCTGTTACAAATTAATTGCTTTTCTTTATACCTATATTGCCTACTGAAAACTCTAAGAAATATGAAGATTGATCAAGATATATCTATACGGGTTAAGCATATAATAGATATAGATAGAAGCTGATGTATCTGAAACTTACTTGTTATCTCAACACACGTCTTATAGCATACTAATCAGATATGATTTTTCTATTCATTCATCATAACCTATATAACTTAGATTACTACTGGGTTATTACTGAGTATTATAACTCCAGGTTTTTTCAATTCTGCTAAGGCTAGATCTTATCGCATAACGACATAGTCTCACGAGGCTAATTAAGCCTAAACTAACCGTGAAGCATATAATAAGTATGCTGCTTATCACCGTTAACATACGGTATTCAAGCAATACGACCATTAAAACGAGCCTTGTTTATTTAGCTCGGAGCATTGACCGTAAAAGACACCTTCTCGTTGTGCTAGTACAGATGTTTGATTAAGACGGCCAGGGCAACAATCAATCTTTAGACCTAGTGATGGCACAGCAAAGTCATGAATTACATCAGCGCCCGTTACGACAAAACGTACATGAGTATCAACGGGGATAAGAACACGATTATCAACTTCTAGAAGTCAAAGTTGACCATCTTCAATATCGGTTTCTGGAATCATGTAACTGTCGTACTCAATCGCATTTCCTTCCGCGTCGAGAAAATCACTAAGCTCGTAACTCCAATACCATTGGTGTCCAACAGCCTTAATTGTCATAGATGGTGAAATAACTTCCTTTAATGGATACATTAAATACGTATCTGGACTTTATCATATTCCTAAGTAAGAAATCGTTACGTAAAGTCTCTGAGGGTTAGTTTTCCCTGCTGGTTGTTTTGTCATATCTTAATTCTGTCATTTAAGTGTGATTGTCATATCTTAATTCTGTCATTTAAGTGTGACCTAATGTGGATAAATATCAATCAATTTGGTTATGAACTGGTACGAAAAGAAATGTTCCAGCATATAGTAACGTTAGCTGTTAAATGTTATCATTTAACGGGACGATTCTCTACTAATGCTTGTTGATCTTGATAGATTCTTATTTGATAGACTTGTGTTAGATAGATTGATGGCCGGTTGTTATCTTACTTCACTGAGGCTAGCCAGGGGTGGTCAAATTGTTATTAGGAGTGGGTGTTATAGTATAGTATAGTATAGTATAGTTTAGTATAGTATAGTATAGTATAGTATAGTATAGCTAGTAGATAAACATCAAATTAGGTAAAAATATTTGTATGATTGAAATACTTATAAACACTAGCGTAACTTGATTACAAGCCAGAAAGGTTAAATACAGTAGAATCTCAATACATATTGAGTTAATGATCACATAATGCAAGAGAATATTTGCTTATTCTTTATAGTCTATTCACTTTCCAATATATTAAATATAGTTGAAATGGGTTAATACACGGCTAGGTAATTGACAGGTGTTCCTGATTGTACATAGTGTGTTTTAATGTTAGCCAAGCTTAAGAAAATATGTCAAGTGCTAGTCTAAATATAAAGCTAAATATCACAAATATATACTTAGTAGTCTGATGAAATATGAATTTAACCGAAAATGAATCTGTTCAGGGATCCATAGTTATTTATGTTAACAATGCCTTAAAGTATAATAGCAATATTATTTGAATGTAGCACAATATATTTATCATTTATCTAGAAACATTAGAGTAGATATTTTATCCATAAGGTAAAGTAGCTTGAAACTTGGAAATGCAATTGCTACAAGCACTAGAGCTGGGCTTACTGTCCAAATAAGTTCTACAAGTGTACCGTGGTTATAGTACTTATGGGTTAGAGGTGAACGAATATCACGGAAGGTTATAACAACAGAACCAATAAACCAACTAACGCCAATACCAATAACGATAAGATAGAAAAAGATAGCATCATGGAGTTCTGTCATACCTTCAAATGCTGGACTAGCACCGTCTTGAAAACCTATAAGCCAAGGTTCGGGAGTGTCACAATGTAGGATATTTAGGGTAAATAGGTTGAGAGAATTCATAGGAAACATGCCATAGCCTACATCAAATCAACTCAATAATCCAAGGATTCACTAGTGTATAAGATTAACGATTCAATCTAAATTGAACAGTGTAGGCAAAATCCAAGGTATAAAACCCGCGCAAAAACAAAATAAAACAAAACAACACAAACACAGTATAAAAACATCATTTTTCATCTAAGCTAGATACCTCAAATACGATATTATGATATAAACCTAACCAACAGTAAGGCATAAAACTATAGACTGATTAATAAAACTATAGAGTGATTAATAAAACTATTGACTGATTAATAAAACTATTGACTGATTAATAAAACAAAACTATTGACTGATTAATAAAACAAAACTATTGACTGATTAATAATACTTTTGACTGATTAATAATACTTTTGACTGATTAATGGCCTGGTGGTACTTAGCTCCTTAGGTAAAAATTGACTATAATTAGAGAGTTTGAATGATTACGTTATTGTTACCTTGTGATACTTTATTAGATTGCTTTTGTCACGGGACAGTTAGAGATGGTAGAGTTGAACTGCCACTAGCATTGCGTAAGGACGCTGACCTAACCATTAGTCGAACCCCTATATACCTTATTCTCCATAACATCCACTCTTACTTTGTATACTGATTAGTACACTCAATCTCCATAACCACGCCTTTAGGGGTCACAGAGGAATATTCATTGTGTAACGTAAGGAAATATTAAATTAGAAATACATTGATCTAGAGCTTAGTCATGTATACTCAAATTGTGAATATGTATACTAGATTAGGTAGCACATAAATAGATATAACCCAAGCAATAATGAAAAGGGCGGCAAGGGTCCATGTAAATTGGTTCACAAAGTAATAAGGTAGCAGTTGAGGCATAGTTGTGAAAACTGTCAATTGAATCCAAGTTAAAAGCCTATAGGACAGGTGTAAGAAAAGGGGGAATATAAAGTAATGTTTGTATTTAGACTAAACAAGTTGTATAGTGATACGAGATACTAAGGTTTTTATTATATCGTTAACCTACGATTAAACTGGTTTTTTACCTACGATTGGGCTGGAATCATTGAATAGGCATGTAGCGGTGTTGGTGCTGGTAGTACCCATTCTAGTGTTGTGCTGTGTTGCGTTCCTTGTTCGAATGACGGTGAGTCAACGAAATAGGCTGGTTGAGCCCATGTGTTTCCTACTGTTACAGGCTGAGTAACCAGCATGTCGTATATGACATACAGGAAGAGCGCTGTAGCAGTTACGCTAATTAGACTACCTACAGAACTGATATAGTTCCAGCCTTCAAAGGCATCAGCGTAATCCGGAATACGGCGAGGCATCGATATTCTTAACTCTCACATCTTCTCTATTCCTTAAACCATAAGTTTTGGATATTTAGTAAGATTAGATATAAGACCACGACTCACGTCGAGGACGAGACTATGTCATAGGTTGAACACCTTTATTGTTTTTAGTCGTTGAGCCATAACATAACTATATTTAGTGATTTGTTTATAGTTGCTAGTGATCTTTACTTAAGATATCTTAGCTATATTAATATTAAGGGCAGTTATACTTTAAGTATTATCATACCTTCATTTTGTCTATGTTATCTACTGTATTTCTTCTGAACTAGCGTAGTTTATAATAAAGTGAGTTACTGTGCTACTGAGACAACATAAACAAGCTTTATAAGCTTAGCTCGTGTATCAAACAACACTTTTTGGGGTTTAAATTACGCGATATATTGAGAAAGGCGAATAAGGGCTATGGTACAAGGGATATACAACATTATGCCGTACTAGCTTGATAGCTTCAATCAGATGGTAGTTAGTGGTTGTAAGGTAGATAACAAGTACCATTGAAACGACAGAAAGTAAGATAGAACTGTTCACGACTTAACTTATTGTATTGTTTGTGACTACAAGAATACTAATATAATGAACAGCACACCGCAGGCAATATAGCGAGTAATAAGATTAATTCACAGATATACTACTGTCGTGAGGCATGAAATCATAATATTACTGAAAGCGATGACGAAAATAGTAAGCTATAGCAATAGACGAATAGGGCCAAGATAAGCTACAAACATGTAAAGTGTGATAATTTCAGGATTTAGTTCACCCTGTAGCCCTAGAAAGTGTTGGGGCATGAATGTTGTGTTAACACCAATGAATAGCGTCCAGAAATGAGCACAAGCTAGATCTTCGTTGTAAGTTCGTCCTACGATCTTAGGTAGCCAGTAGTAAAGTCCTGCGTAAATACTGAATACTGCTCCCATTGAGAGGACGTAATGGAAATGCGCGACTACGTAGTACGTCTATACATTAGTCTTGCTTTCCTGATTAAACAGCATGTATTTTTTGTAGGTATTGTTCTTGTAGGTGTACAGTTTGCTTATTTGCAAATAAAGGATCCGTAAGTTCAATTTAACATGCCTTAAGTGATGTTTAAATACAAGTATTTCTTATGGCCACACTTCTAGCTATGATGGCGAAACTTTAGTCATTTGTAAGTGAACAAACAGTGTTCTCGCTTTAATAGCGCTATTGACATTGACACCTAAATGCTTTGAGCCTACAGTCCTGTCAATAAACACAGCCGCACTGAAGAACGAGGCGATGAGTTCGAAGGTCAGTGCTCGTGCATATAAATCTTACCATGTGACTAACAAGCGCGGTCATTATTGCTGTGTTCTTGGTTCCTGGCATAGGCCTTAAAACTACGTAAAACAGGACCCTGTGTTAGGCTTCACCACGAAAGGAGCGTATGAGGCAGGACCTACTTAACGATGACACGCATGAATACGTGTTGAGTGTTTTAGCGACAGAAATCTCACTAGGTGTTATCTAGACTATACCTTAAGGTAGATTCTAAAGAGAAAACGCAGTTTCACCGTTCTTAATAAGAGCTTTAGCGATGAGGCTACCGCGACGCATCAGAAATAGTTCGATAGCCGAATATTAGAATTACCTACGTATTAGTCATTAACTAAGTTAGTCCTGTTGTAATTTCCGCTTTAGCCTCTGTCATTTGCATCTAATGCGTTACGTGTATTGGTCATATTGGTGTAGAAATCTAGTTAAGGACTATTTAGGTATGCTAGACCAATAAATGACTCACTAATTGTGATCCTTTTCTTTCGAGGAGGTTTGGACTATATCTTCTCGACTGTGTCAAGCAACGATTTTAGTCTCTGAGCTGGGTTAATGACCCAGCACAAGCTGGACCTTAAATAAAGGTGTTTATATGGTCTGTGTTTCGTTGTTTAGGCACAACACGTACTATCGTGGAATGTAACATCTAGACTAGCATTTGCTAGAATTACACCTGTTAGCCCTCCAATTGTGAAGAGACCGATGAAACCTAGAGCAAACAGCATAGGGGCGGTTAGTCATACTGATCCACCGTAAGCAGTACCGAGCCATGAAAATACCTTGATACCAGTAGGAACAGCAATAATCATACTAGCAGCTGTAAAGTAAGCTCGTGTATCAACATCAAGTCCTACTGCATATATGTGATGCAAGTGGTTTATGTCTACTAATTAAAGTAAAATATCCACACCGGATTCACAACCGGTCTCGGACTATATCTTCATCATTCGACCATTACTGACCCTGTCATTTATGTCTCACTACAGTTATATGTCTCTGTACATTCACTTGGTTATATGTCTCAGTACAGTTATATGTCTCAGTATTGATAGCATTCACTAGGTTAGATATCATTACTGACCCTGTCATTTATGTCTCAGTACATTCACTTGGTTAGATATCACTCAAATAGCTTAAAGGCCTTCTGATGTTGCTTAGCTAATATTATAGTTGAGATTTCGTTACACTATGTAGTATTGTACTGTTCTATGAAACAATAGACTATGTTAGTGTGTTCTAAAGTAGAAATCGTACTATAACTCAATATCGTAGCGCTGCGTTAGCACGTGATAGGACTTTGAAATTAAATTAACCTTAAGCGTCAGTAGCCTTAAGGGATGTGGTAATAAGTTGAGAGTAACCCTGCTTGTAAAATAAGCTAGAACTCACAAGACAATGAAACGATAGTATTTTCAGATGTCTACTCTAGAGTACTATGAACAAGATAGCGCCTGAATTAGTGACCCTAGGATATTTTTGTCACCTTCAGCTAAGGCTATATATTAAGTGAAGTGAGCCTTGTGAGGACAGTTGCACATGTTTAAATTTGTAATATCGAAAGATGTTTCGCGTGTAGTCTCTGAGGAATTCGTTAAACTTCGAAGAGTATCTAGATTTCCTGCTGATTGAATATAACTTAGCACGTGATAACGTATTGATAAGCTCTTGATTGTTCCAGCATATAGCGATATTTGTTACCATTACTTTACAGTTAAGGAGAGACATCGAATATTGACTCCAAACGATAAAACCTAGTACACCAATTGAAGCTAGTGCATAAACCATACCAAGGTAACCAAAAACTGGCTTACCTGAGAATGTGCTAACAACATGGCTAATAATACCAAAACCTGGTAGAACCATAAGGTAGACTTCTGGATGCATTTATTTTAAGTAAATAAACGGACTATATCTTCGCGTTCCACTTTTCTAGAAACCGTAGCCAGGTTGTGTGATGGATCGAAGTTGGAACATGAGCTCGCTGATCCTGTAGTGCATAATAACGGTTAACTTGCAGAATTCGTCGTGACTTAAAACTGCGAGGAGAACATAGCTTAAAGTAGCTTAGCATACGTAGAATATCCGCACGAGTTTGAACTGTCCACTTGTAATAACCGTTTTGTGCACTGTCGAAATAAATATATCCACCAAAAGTATCCTTGTAAGGAACCACGTCCATAATAAGCTTGTTTGTAACGCTGATGGTTAGTTGTAGAGTTGTAGTATTCAGCGTTACTGTACCATCAGCGTCAAAGAAACCAGCGAACCAGGCATTCGTTGTATCCATATGAGTTGAGGCTGTCTTTGATTCAATATTCAGTAGTTGACATATTCGATGTAGCTGAAGCAGACGTGCAGAATCTCGAATATGGCCATTAACGCAATTAATAAGTACTATTATTCCTTGTCGGTTATGAAGACGCCAACGTAGTGTTTTTGCACCAGAACGAGGCTTAATTGAACCACCAAATGCGTTTTGTAGTATACGAAGACAGTGTAGGTCGTTAGAACCTATTGTAATTTCACAAGAAATATAACCAGCCTTACTTACAAGGAAACAACCATCTCCATCAATAAGTCCTGCCACCCATTGGCAGAACTTAAAACTAGGTATAGAATTAGACGTGGAACGCGTTGCGCGTGTAGTCTCTGAGGATCCTACTAGACTCGACACTTGACGTCGTGGCGGTCGTTGGTTTCCTGCTGATTGGGCTCCCAGTGCGTTTTTCATATTTTGACTATGACGGGGGTTAAAACTAATACTAACGCCACTTATGCACATAGTAATGAGGTAGGCTTCGGAACCGTTCCAGCAAATAGCGCAATGCGTTATGAACGGATTCATAAAGGGCCAAATTTGACCAAAGAACCAGAACAGATGTTGGTATAGAACCGGATCACCACCACCAGCAGCATCATAGAAGGCAGTGTTGAAGTTACGATCAGTAAGAATCATCGTTAGTGCCATTATGTTTTATAGAATAAAGCTAATTCATTTAACATTTTCATGTAAATTAAGATACAATATTAAGATTATCTACTTATTCTGGTGATTTAAATTTAAAGATATTATTAGATTATTCTTATGTGAAATACATTATTTTCACAGTTTACCTGTTTTGTATTTATTATCATGGATTTGGCTACTATCTATATTTTATATCATGATATTTTTATAGAATATTAACACTAACTAGACTATCACCTTATACTGTGATAGAGTAGATAAACAGATTTGTTCTACTGAAACCTTCAGAAATAACCTTCAGAAATAACCTTCAGAAATAGGGCGATTATTGTCAGTATACTAAATTGTACTATTTATAAACTCACTGCTATTCGTGAATACTTAGCAATTAGACTAATTTATATATTGAATGATTTATCAGTAACCCGTCTAATCAGATGATTAAGGTGAAATAACACGATAATAAATAATTTAAATAAGCTTAAAACATCTCGAATATAACCATTAATTATGTTAGTTACAACTATAAGGCTAATTAGACTGTCAATTATGTTAAGGATACGGTCATATTAATTATCTTAGTTACAACTATAAGGCTATTTAGACTGTCAAAGACATGATAAGGTCAAATTAATTATGTTAGTTACAACAATAAGGCTATTTAGACTGTCAATTATGTTATGACATGATACAATAGATACAATAATATTGAAATAGAACCGTGGCCTCAAGAATATATTGTGCAAGTGGAAGATCCTTAATATGATAATTAATGTTTACTTGAGGTTTTATTGTTTTTGGTATGATATGATTTTATACCTGATAGCTTAGAATAAGAGACTGATGTTTTTGATGTATTATCGTTGAAGTCATTATTTATCTTAATAACCTGCTGATTAACTACGAATAATAGTGTTTCCAGCATTTGACCAAATGATTTACTGGCGCTTTTTTGAGTACCAGCTAGTACAGGAATACATAGAATAATAATCACACTTTGTGCTAGCATAGCCCATACAAATAGTGGTAGACGATGCATAGTTATTCCAGGTGCTCGCATATTTACAATAGTTGTAATTAGATTCATAGCTCCCAGCATGGAGGAAATTCCCGATAGGTGTAGGCTAAATACGGCGAGATCTACTGATCCTCCGCTATGGCTTTGCACACCTGTAAGAGGCATATACATAGTCCATCCTGACGGTTTGGTTAATAATCTTTAATATTGATTAACTGCTACTCTCGTTACAGACCAGACTGAGTTATCGTGTTGACACGCTGGAGTAGTGTTCAGTCGTTGAACGCAGACTTTGTCAGCGTTGCATATAGAGCTAGTTAGTTGGTTCATGCAGAAAGCTCAGTTTACATTAGGCACTATATCCGTATCTGTATCACTAGAAAATAGATAATTTTCACCTATCTGAAATAATAAGATAGTGTAACCTGAATGAATATATGGGCTCAGATTAGATACGACCAGTCGAAATGCGTTCGCCCCTTACTGACGAGCGGTACGTTCAGGAGTTTTATGACCCTTACACAATAGTTTTA
>JAABUU010007178.1_pt1 | contig 11573 bp, 16 predicted proteins | sample 5559301 | NCBI WGS metagenome assembly JAABUU01 (sample SAMN10711884, study PRJNA513360) | rock metagenome | isolation source: Antarctica rocks | place: Antarctica: Victoria Land, Richard Nunatak white
TCTACGTTTTCGTCTGACCTGGCATGCACAGGTCGTGTTGACTAGCCGCGAAATAGCCACAGGCACTGGCCTTTCTGGCCAACGATCCAAAGCAGCCATGGCAGAAGATGGGAAGAAAGATAGTCTGATGTACAAGCAAGTGCTGGTCACCTACGGGTGAGGATCTGCAGATGAGATCAGTCGTGCTGAATGTTGCAACTGTTTCAGGCCGCGTGCTTTCTTTGAAATTCACCTTGCCTGCAACGTGCATGAGTTATCAGCAAAACACAGCAACTGCACCAAAGAGTCCGCATGTAGGTACTGAAACGCCGTTGGTCACGCAGGTATGTGACACTGTGGATTTTCCTCAGTGCCACTGTCATTATGTACAACAAGTGGGTCTTGTCTTTCTCTGGCTTTCCATATCCAGTGGCTCTCACTCTATGGCATATGTTCTTCTGCTCGGCTTTGGCATTCGGAGTTGTCAAGATGGGTTACGTGGAGACTATCAATATGAGCTCAGAGACGTACCTCAAGTAGGGTGCCAAAGAGTTGAGTCTAACACAAAATGTGCGTTGCAAAGCTTGTTCTACATCCTGATCTCAACCTTCAGGGCAGTTGTGCCCATTGGTGCATGCTATGCTGGAACATTGTGGCTGGGCAACGCTGCTTACTTGTATCTCAGCGTCTCTTTCATCCAAATGCTCAAGGTATGATGCGCTGCCTGAATCTGAGACTCCTTGCTCCGCATGGCACTCATGCACAGCGCTCATTGAGAGAGGCTTCTTTTTGTCTTGTGCAGGCCCTTATGCCTGTAGCTGTCTTTGTGGTGGGATGTGCATTTGGCACAGAAAAATATAATGGCGGAACGCTTGTAAACATGCTGATTGTCAGTCTTGGTGTTGCAATTGCCTCATTTGGTGAGACTTCAATTTCCAGACTTTTGCCATGGCTTTTGTGTGTTGCAGTTGTTACTTGCTGTGGTTGACAGCTTTGTTATGACTCTCCCTCATGGCTGCAGGCGAACTGAACTTCGTTGTCATTGGTGTTGTGCTCCAGATGTGCTCTATATGCACAGAATCCACCCGCCTTGTCCTCGTACAGATTCTCTTGCAGAGGCGTGGGTTGAAATTGAATCCTATCACCACATTGTACTATATTGCCCCCTGCTGTTTCGGCTTCCTTCTGTTACCCTTTGCCATGTTGGAGGCGCCCAAGATAATGAATGATCCCTCTGTGGTGTTCAGCCCTGCTGTTTTCATCAGCAATGCAGCAGCAGCTTTTGGTAAGGGAAACAACTGTCAAGCTTTGCTGAAGTGGCGGTGCACTCTCTTTGTGTTCCTTATTGCATACACGCCAGCTTGTGCAAGAGCTGACAAACGGTGTCTTGCATGCAGCGCTGAACATGGCTGTCTTCCTGCTGATTGGCAAGACATCAGCACTGACAATGAACATAGCTGGAGTTGTGAAGGACTGGATGCTGATTGGCCTCTCAGTCCTGATGTACGCCTCGCCAGTGACTCCACTAAACTTGGGGGGCTACTTTATAGCATTCCTGGCAGTGTGTATGTACAACTACAGGAAACTTCAATCCATGAAGAAGGTACCGCCTGTGGCATCTAAGGATGAGCTACAGTCTGCAAGTGACCCTGAGTTGCGGCCTTTGAATACAAGCAAATGATTGACATTAGAATTTCAGATGCAACACAGTCGAACTTTTTCTTGAATTGCTGCGGGACCTGCAATTTATGCACAATCAGGCATTCATTTGAACAACATGGTACTGTGTCTTGCTTGGTGGTCCCTGTAAATGTTTTGGCAGCCTTGCAGGATGTTGACTGATCTCGATGCTGCAAAACAGTAATGGTAAGGACGTCACACTACAAAAAACTTGTTGACTGCATTCATTCATTCATCAAGATTTGGTCACTTCAACAGCCTGACCAAGGCACATCTGTCTTTTGACAAGATACATGACACACATGTCATTGCAGTACACACGTAGTTCACATTACTCTTATTGCTAAATACAGATAGTCAAGCAAGGGAGACACCAGCCTGAATGTTCAGATCTCTTCCACTTCCACACCCAGCCGTTTGTATTTGGGCAGCGCAGCAGCTTTGCAGTTTTCTGCAGAATTGACAGCCGGCACAGCAATGATGTCTTCCACATGCTCCAGCATGTCAGTGTCATTGTCAGCCATTTCATGTGCTGCACTAGACACTTCTGCTGGTACCTGACACCCTGCAACACTTGCTTTCATTCCAGCAGCAGCATCATTCAGGAAGTCCTGTTGCGGTTGGTGTGATGCTGGCACTTGATGGGACTCTGCTTCAAGGCTTCCTTTCACACCTTCAGCAGCGTCATTCAGGAGGTCATGCAGCCCTTGGTGGTGTACATATGTCTTGGCAGCCTGTCGCAGCGTCTCAGCAAGCTCCTTGAGCGCGCTGTAGCAAGGGATTTTCTGCCTGCAGCTGACTTGGGCTATGACACCTGCTGCATGCTTCATGCATCGCAGGAGGTGGCCCATGGTGGACAGAGCCCATCTATCACCCTGTGAAGCCGCAGGCAGTGTAGCATGCATTGTCTGGCCCATGAGAGTGCCTGTGACCTGCACAACAACATGGGGACTTTCTTGAGTGGATTTAAGATGCGAGATCATGGTGTAGGCATGATGGGCTATTGCGTGCACAGTGCAACAGTGTGGGCATGCAAGTCCCTGATCAGATCAGATTTGAGGCAGTATTTAGCAGCAGCCACGCTTCTTGAAGACCTGTAATGCAAACTTCCCAGGCAGTACATGTCAGGTTGGAAATTGCATCAGCATACCAACTTGACTTCTGCTGGGAGAAGACTTGAATGCATACCTGCTCAAAGCCCCACCTCCAGCCCAAGCAGCTGATTGCAAGCTCCAGAGCATGGTGCAGGCATGTCCACCGCTTCTGCAAGCGACTCTCGGATAGCTCGCCTTTGGCACACAAGCACTGCAGGTTTGCTGCAACAGATGGCACAGCCGTGCTCCAGAAGGTGTCTGCCTGCTCAGGCGGACAAGTGATGACAGTGTCTTTGCCTGTGGGCCTGCTCTGTGGCTGCTGCTGCCAGTGCTGAGCGTACATGCTATCCAAGCGTGAAGCTGCTGCCTGAGTGAAGGGATTGTGACCCCAGTCTTGCAGCGCAAGCTTGCATCTATCTTCTGTAGTTGTCACAACTTCCCCGGGGTGTGGTGCTGCCAGTGCAGACAGGTCTGGCATGCCTGCTGAAGCAGACTGGGCAGCAGGTGTGTCCTGCTGGACTGAGCTGACCACGCCTTGCAGAGCAGCAAGTGTGCACTGCATCAGGATGTCATCAGACATGCTGGGGTCTAGAGATGGCACCAAGGCTGTAGGCCATGTTTCTAGAGCAGCTGCTGTGCACAGTAGCTTTGTGCTTGCTGACATATCTGGGTCCCTCAGCGCATTCAGTATCTGAGCTCGCAAACCCTACAGCACAACAGCCTAACAAGGTCAGACTAGATATGAATAGGCCATATTCTGTCCTTGGCAGGCATAAACAATAATGCAGTCACACAGGAAGTTCTACAGAAGCAGCGAGACAACAGAGGGTCATGCAGCAAGGAAGTCAAAAGCTCTCGGCTACCGTTCTGAGTACTGATCACTGAGTGAATCAGGTAACCACGACAACTTGATGATGAGGCAACTGCAACTCTGGTGTCAGCAAATGATGCACATGAGACTGCTCCAGATGACGCAGCATCTGTGCAACAATGGATTCTCACTGACTCACCGCAGACTTGCCAGTGAGGCGGCAGAGGGCTGCAGCTGTAGCAGACAAGCAGCAGACCTCAGTCTGGAAGGGGCCTGGGAAGGGGACATGGCAGGACTGCCTCAGGAAATGCAACACCTGCTGCAGCAAGCCATTGAGCAAGCCACATGGCTCCAGCCTCATCACAGCCTTGTCTGGCCCTTGCAATGCGTCAGGGCCCTGCTGCTGCTGCTGTTGCTGCTGCTGTTGCTGCTGTTGCTGCTGCTGCTGCTGCTGCTGCTGCTGCTGCTGCTGCTGTTGCTGCTGCTGCTGAGGCAGAGACAGACCTGCCGCCTGCTGTAGGCGCTGCAGAGTCTTCTTGTTCTTGCTGCCAGGTGGTCTGCCTCGCCTCTTTACACAGGGTGTGCCTTTCGCTGCAGCCTGAGCCTGAGCCTGAGCTTTAACCTGAGGCTGAGGTGGAGGGGGTGAGCTGAGTAGGCCATCAAGCTCATTTGCGCAGTGCTGCAGCCACGTGAAGGTGAGCCGTTTGCGAGCTGCGCTTGAGCACCACAGCCTTGCCATTGGACCATCTTCCACAGGGGCGCTGGACTCCTCTGCTTCAGGCTCTGTGTTGAACTCCTGGTCTTGTTCCTGCTCACCATCCTGTGAGGCTTCCCCCAGCCTAGATCGCTTGCTGGCAGGCAGGCTGTGAGCATAGGGTGCTGCAGCGCACTCCAGGAAGGAACACACAAAAACAGAGATGATGCACTGCAAGGGGCATTGGCTCTGCTGCCAGGCAGAGCAGATGTCCTGAGCTACTGAGGACACCAGCTGAGGCCCAAGTTCCTCGTCACTGTGAGTGATGCGAGCAAGCTGAAGCTCCAGGAAGTCCACAACTGTTGCGTCGCTCTCCTGAATGCCAAACTTCGCCAGATAGGCTTGGGAACCTCCATTGTCAGGTCCAGCCTGTGACTGCTGCTGCTGCTGCACCTGCCGGGGCTCTGATGGGTCTACCCTTTGCTCAGCAGGCTGTTGCTGCTGGTGCTGGTGCTGCTGCTGCTGTGATGGGTCTGTCCCTTTTGGGGGTGGGCGCTTGCGCTTCCTGCCATTGTGTGAGTTAGCAATTGGGCCTGGATCCAAAGCAATCGTTTTACGCTTCTCCTTGAGGCCATCAGCAGACTCAGGCTCAGCAGGTGGCCTGTTCTGAAGGGTGTGCAGTGGCCTGCTGGCCAGGTGGCCACTGCTGAGGCCTTGTGCTCTTGGCTGGGCTTGAGAGGGCAACAGGCACAGAGCATGCTGTGGCTGATGGCGAGCTGGCTGCATGAGACTAGCTGCTGTGCCAACCACATTGCTCATGCTGTCGCTGCCTGCTCCCAGTGTGTCATGCCGCCCAACATCTTCACCATCCCCTATGCAGCAGCAGTACATGATTGGCTGATGATTCATCACGCCTGCAGTTGACTTTTGTAAGTAGCAACAGGTATGCAGGCTGTGACATGCACTTTGGCTGCTACCCGAAAAACAACGTCGTTGCAGCCAGCTCGACATGGGAGTGCACGCTTTTTTCTGTAGCAGACAATACACAAATGCGCAACCACTCACCTTGCGCACAAGCCTGTGCCTGACCTGGCTGTGATGTGATCCTTTGTCTTTGAGCAGACTGCGCAATGTACTGTTGGTCACACAGACGTATCTTGCCTTCCTCACCTGCAGTGCTGCCTGCCTGTGGAGTGGATTCACGCCGGGCGTGTGCAGCATTGGGTGGTGAGCTGCCCTGGCAAGGCCTCCTGATATCTGCAGGCTCAGGCCTGAAGGCCAGTCTGGGCATGATGTTTGAGCCCTCACCTGCCACCGGGCTAACCTGCCTCTGTTCTGATGCTGTTTGCTGTGGAGCCTGGATATGTGCTGACGGCATAACGCCTCCCAAAAGGGCAAAAGCATTCCTCCAGCCTTGCATTTCCACCAACCACTTTCCCTGCTGCTCGTGGCACTCTGCAAGCTGATGACGGATGCCACAAAGCTCGGAACGCAGCTGTGCGACATCTCTGCAGAAAAAAGTGTCAATTCAGCAAGTTGCTACCGACTAATCAATGGTCAGGTCTTGAATAGCAACAAGCTCAAGCCAAGGCAGGAGGTAATAGAAGATGACAAGAGCATGGCACTCACCTGTCATCATTTGTGTCACCAGACTGGTCCTGAGTGGACGGCATGCTTTCTGCAAGGTTGCTTCCTCTGACAGACAGGCTCCTTCGAAGTGGTGCCAACTGCTGCCTCAGCTCCTCAACAGCTTGCTGAGCTACAGTGCAGCCCTGGCAAGCTTGCCTGCTGCCATTTGGGGCAAGAGCATGAGCCTCAGCAGGCTTGCTAGCTTGAGCTTTCAAGCTGGTGACAACCTTCTGATGGTCCTGCAACACAGCAGGCCAAGCAGTTTTTGCATTGCCCGATGATCTACCGTGCAAGCTGTCTGGCCACAAGCACATACTACATCGTGGATGCAAGGGATGAAAAATCTTTTGCAGTGACCTAGGGCGGTTTGCTCAACGTGCGCATGGCATTTGCAGCTGTAGGACAACAGTCCAAAGGTGATCAGACCACTGTGGAAGCAAGTGAGAGTGGCGGTGATGGTCTGTATGCTGCTACAAGGGCTTGCTCACCTGCTGTTGCTTCTTCACGCTTGTCAACGCAGACTCCAGGCTGAGCAGCTGCTTTTTCAGGTCCTCAAGATTGTGTTCAAGCTTCTGGCGCACCATTGCAGACTGTGCACACTCTGCTTTGGCTTGCTTGCTAGACTGCTCTGCTTTATCAGCGCGCTCTGTAGCCTGTCTCAAATCATGGGCCAGTTGTTTGAGCCTCCTGCATGGTGACAGCTACAGTTGAGGGTGCGCAAGCCTCTGTGTTCCCCTAAAAATCAGTTGCTGGAGTGCATTGCAAACATACTATGCACAAGAAGTTGAAAAAAACCGCTAGTTTGTAAGGATGTTCACCTGTCCTGCTCCTTCACACAACTATCCGCGTCTTGATGAGCTTTCTCAAGGATGCTGTTACTTGAGCGTAGGGTTTCACACTCCAGAACACGTTGTTTTTGTTCCTCCTTCAGGGACTCGTATCCGTCCAGCAATGGCTGGATGTTCGCACACTTCTCCCGAGTAAGCACCTGCACATGCACAGACCTTATGACCTAACCTTCAAAAGGCTAGCCAGGTTCAGCAGGGGATTTACCAGCTTCCTCTTGAACTTCTCATTCACTGCGTCCTTCCTGCGCAACTCCTCTAGCAACTGTTCACGCGTGAAAGTGTCGTACTCAGCCATGTTGCTGAGGCTTGCAGCCTAGTTGCAGCTGCATCACAAGTAGCAACTTTGCATCACGCACAAGTTTGAGGTCTACACACAAGACAGGCGTCCATGTGTACGCGGTGTATGAACACGAGCTGCATCGCCCTGCAGACAGTCACGAAACGCTCGCACGAGGCTCTCGGACTATCATTATCGCCCTTGCTGTAATGAAGGCGGCGAGCTGTGAATGTCTTGCTTCCTCTTGGGACGCGTAAATTTGCAACTAAGCACTGCACGCCCGCCGTCATGGTTAAGGTGAGGCGGCATTTCATGTATGCGCATGAAGCCTGAAAAAGCTAGTTGTCACCCTACCCTCGCTGACTCCGATGTTAACACTTTGAAAGCACTTCAAGTCAAAGCTAAACGTCTCTGTGAATGCAGACGGTGGTGATCGATGCCCGTGGGCATATGCTCGGCCGCTTGGCATCCATCCTAGCCAAGCAGATGCTGAACGGACAGCAAGTGGTACGTGCATCTACAACAGCATAACAGCAACCTACTCAGCCTGTTAGAGCAATATGTCCAGAGCACATCGTTTTTACTGCATCAGCGTACTGCAGGTTGTTGTCAGGGCTGAGGAGATCTGCATCTCTGGTGGGCTTGTTAGACAGAAAATGAAGTATGAGAGGTTTCTCAGAAAGAGGATGAACACACAGCCCAGTCACGGACCTATTCACTTCCGTGCTCCCAGCAAAATCTTGTGGAGGACCATCAGAGGGTCAGCACTCTACTCAGCTGCTTTTGTTACCCCACCACTGTGCCAGTATAGGTCCTATTGTTCTTTGTTACCTGCAGTATGGTACCACACAAAACCAAGAGAGGTGCAGCTGCCCTAGACAGGTTCAAGGCGTATGAGGGTGTGCCCCCTCCGTACGACAAAGTCAAGCGCCTTGTGGTGCCTGATGCACTCAAGGTGCTGAGGTTGCAGCACGGTCACAAATTCTGCAAGCTGGGCGATCTGTCTAACTCGGTGAGCTGCTGCTCACATTTGCAGCTTTTGATTGCGTGACATATGACAACACGCTGTCTGGTGTCAGAAGCACGTTTGCTATTGGTACTGCATGCAGTCCTGTTCTTCGCCCTTTGGGCAGAGTTTGCTCTCCCTCTTTAGAATTGCATTGAACAGTGCAAACACTGCTTTCCATTCATTGCATATCTTGCTTAGGACAAACTCATTGCCATGCCTGCTTGCTAGCATGCAGAGTATGGAATCAGCATCTCAGCTCTTGTCCATCCCAGCGTCCCAGATGACACCTGCAATGCAGCCAGTATCAGACCCCACTGTATATTGCACACAATCAGAGCCACTGTCTATGGGACCAACACAGTACGCATTGTAGTTACTTGTTGGCTAGCATTCTGACTTTGATATTGTTTCATGTAACTGCAGGTGGGCTGGAAGCACCAGGAAGCTGTCAAGGAGCTGGAAGAGGTCCGCAAGGTCCGCAGTCATGACTACTATGTCGCCAAGCGAAAGCTCAAGGCACTCAAGACAAAGGCAACTGCCACTGTTGAGGGGCAGGCGTAGATTGACTTGGATGAAAATGTCTGTAAATCAGCCATTTCTATGCTGCAGTTGCTTGACAGGCTTTCTCTGCAAGCTTGCAGTGAGGAGTTTGCATGTTCTGGTCATGGCTCTCCGGGCATGCATTGCCAGCTAGCTTGTCTATGTTGCATTAATCATCATCCACCCTCTGGACATCTGGACATGCACCATGTGCAACATTGCTCAACTTTGGGATGTATAGATGTGACCTTTGCACAGCAAACATGCCCAAAGGTTTGCACCTGTATCAGTCTGGCATCATGCATTGAAGAAGCCTCTGATGCCACCGACTGGATTGTGATCAGGCATGCGTGTGTGGTCTTTGTTGAGGAGTATGATCTAATGAGGGCACAAAGCCTGATCCTGCCTCCTGACTTCATGTGACGGGTTGAACGTGTTGCAACCCTGCATTCATTCATTGCACTTATGTCACATTCTACCTGTTACTTGCACTGCATCAGTCCAGGTTTACGCAAAGCCTTCTGGCAGATGTACAGAGTAAGCCATTCTATGTCAAGCTATGCCGAGCAGGCTCACAGTCTGATAGAGCCAAAATCACAACAACAGCGCTCAGTATCAGCAGCAGCTCTGGCTTTGCTAATCAGCAGAGCTGTTGCTGATCAGCATGTAGAAACAGCATTAAATTCCAGTTGAAATGTTACTTCTTGCTCAAAGATCTCTAGAGCCTGATTTGTCAGACTGGGTGTGCACATGGCATCCTGGACTGTAGCCAATGAACGACGGGTGATTGGCACACCAGTAGTGCAATCTAGGGAACTTGTATTCGGATCCATGTGTATGCAGAGAGTTGTCACGAATTGCAGCATCACTTTGCACATGAGCCTTGTGTGCCTGACTTGTTGGGGGGCAATTTAGAACCGTTACCTGCAGACAAATCCGAATGGCACATTCATCAGTTTGTCAGGGTTCACATACCCTGGCACATCCATCAGACTTGAGGCTGGGCAAAGGATGTAACATCCACGATCTGGAGGGTCTCTGGATATACGGTGTGACGGTACCTAACGCCTCAGTTACAGTGACCACCTTAACCAGAAGTGGTAATATGCACCTCCGAAACCATCTAGACCAGGCCGCATCTGAGAGCATATGACTAACGGTGTTTGCTCCTCACCCCTCCACGATGGAGACAAGAAGTGAAGACAAGATTACATGCTTCGGCCAGCTCTGCAGACAAAAGTCTGATAACCTGTGCTAGGAGAACAAGGCTCTGGCAAGCACCGATGTCGAACTGAATGAGCCATAGCAATTAGTCTGCTGCCGAATGCACGTGTTGCTCAAAATGTTGCGTCGCATGGTGCAAGACAGATGACCTCCAAGGAACGGTGTCAGATATAGATCAGCCTTCAAACAGCATTATATTGTACGTACGTCCACAAACCACAATCACCACAATGATGCTTGTGCTAAAGCTGCAGTGGCAAACCCCCCAGCCAACAAGAGGTCAGCAAAGGATGTGATGGCTACATCAGCACAGACTGCAGCTGTCTTGATAAGCATGCCAAGCTGCCATAGATCTGTTTTACACGTATAAGGCTCTATTCTGTGCTTTACCCCATCTGGCAACAGCTTCCCCTCCCACCATACTAATTGCTTTGTTCTCCCGGCTAGTTCCCAGTCAATCAAGAGCCAGCCATTAGTGACTCTGACCACATTGTTAAGGCGGATGTCGCGGTGCACAAAGTCATGCTCATGGATGTGCTTCAGAATTGTCAAGATGCAGGAGACAAGGCTGCGCAGTTGTGCAGTTCCAGTAATGCGGACAAGGGCCCCCACTGGCTCCAGTCTCAGTTTTACAGAGCAGCTCCTGCTTCTCCGAGATGCTTTCCTTTGTTTTGACATGGGGTGTTTCAGCTTCACTTGCTCACCATTCACCTGCACATGTCCTGACTAAGGACGCGCTTGATGCAATGTAAATACTCATGGCAGTTTTGAGAGATGTCATGTGCTGTGCATAAGACCATTAAAAACCAACAATGTAGTGCAAACTCCAAATGAAGATACATAATTCATTGCACATGAGATTCGCTGACCTCTAAGGATTTGCATCGGATAGCGCCAGACAGCTGAAAATGTTGCAACAAGCCGTACACGTCAAGGAGCTCCTGCACATGCTGCCCTGGAACTGTAAACCGCTTCTCAACACCTTTGAATTGGAGCGTAATCTCCACTTCGCTTTGCTGGTGGCCAGCTTCATCAGCTGCAAACAACTTGCAGGACAAGGGTCAAAAAGGTGCAATAAACTCCTCAAGCCATCTCCTCGATGCAAGGGTACTTGAGGTGCAATCGACATGAGCTCGTTTGCATACCAGAAGTACACGAAAGCCTCAAACATTAGTGTCATTTTGTCTGACTGGTATCTACTAATCGTCATGCGTATGCTACATTTGCATAGCATCTACTAACAGTCAGGTGTATGCTTATCAAGGAATGCAACAAGATCAAACTTTACCTGGATAGGGTGAGGGCCTCTTGAATGGAACCAACAGCTGAGCTGGAGGAGGTGGCGGCAGCAAGGACAGCACATGCACAGTTCTAAGCCATCTGATCAGATTAATGAACAACTTGACAATGCGCTGCCGACCCACCAAGTCCACCATCTGCACTTTCCACTTGAGATGTTGTTAAGCATTTCATTGTACACAAGCTAGTCGTTTGCGACCCAAAAAGCAAAATTTTATTGTATTCAATGTTTAAGGCACGTTGGGTACTTGCTGCATGACTCACCACAAACTCTGGTATCAGTGGCTCCAGCCGTGAGTTTTGACAAAGGTTGAGCGCAAAGACGCTGACAGCATCTGCAGCTGTGGCAAACAGGATCAAGTAACCCAAGTCGCCATACACTGCAGCATTTGCGCCCTTATGCTTATCTAAGAGCTCTTGGACAGCTTTTTGCATAAGCTCCCGCTTAGGCTTGTCCTCCCCACCAACCACCAGTACATTGTCCAGATG
>JAABUU010007180.1_pt1 | contig 11570 bp, 11 predicted proteins | sample 5559301 | NCBI WGS metagenome assembly JAABUU01 (sample SAMN10711884, study PRJNA513360) | rock metagenome | isolation source: Antarctica rocks | place: Antarctica: Victoria Land, Richard Nunatak white
CGCGCTCCGTCATTCCCGTCAGCATGTCCGGCTCCCCGATACCGGTCACGCAGTGATTCGAACAAAGCCCGATTCGGGAATCCGTCAGAAACGCATGGCAGGGATTCCGTCCACACGGCCTAGGGTGCTGGACATAAGGGCAGTGACTTTCTCAGGACGATGCCGCGAGCTTACGCAGCGGTCGTGTCATTGGAAGGGCTGGGCCTTGATCGCGACCCAGGGAGCGGGCATCGGACGGCGAAATTATGCTCGGATCACTGCGACCGCCGCAACACGGTCCATGTCGTGATGTCCCAGGCGTTGCGAATGCCGACGAGCAGCAGCAGGCCGGTGGCCAACGCGAGCAGCCCGCATCCGGTGTCGCTCTGCAACAGGAGCGTCAAACCTGCCACGGCGACGGCCGCATGACCGACTGCCGGGACGATCGCGTACCACATGCGGTCTTCCAGATCGATCGCGGCATGCAATCCATGCCGCACCATGTTGCGCCAGACAAGGCCCGAGTAGACAACGCCGAACAGGCCGTCGGCGACAATCAACAGGCCGGCGGGTAGCCAGCTGCGGCACGGCGCCACGGCGATCACGCAAGCCGCCAGCACGCAGCTAAAGTGGACTACGCTCGGCGAAATGAACGTCCGCAGGCCCACGTCATTCTTCGGCCTGTCAGTGCCCGAACCAACCGACACCGCCACGAACAGCAAACCGACCAGCGTGGCCGAGGCAGTGCCGATCAGCATGAACAGGTCGTGCCACGGTCTCACGGCCTCAACGAACGGCACCATCGCGTAATTCCATCCGGTCAGGTCGTGGCTTCGGTGATCCACTTGCCCACGGTCGGCGCCACGTAGTCGTGCAGCGCCGCCAGCATCGCGGCCGGGGTTGCCGCGGTCAGCAGCATCGCCCGGTGCTGCGGCTTCATGAACGACTCTGTCGCGGCGTGGTCGAGGAAGCCGATCAGCCCGTCGTAGAACCCGGCCACGTTCAGCAGCCCGCACGGCTTCACATGCTCGCCCAACTGCGCCCAGGTCCAGATCTCGAAGATCTCCTCCAGCGTCCCGGCCCCGCCGGGCAGCGCCACGAAGGCGTCCGACAGCTCGGCCATCATCGCCTTTCGTTGGTGCATCGAACCCACGACGTGCAACGCGCTCAGGCCGCGATGCGCCAGCTCCTTGTCGGCCAGCAGTTGCGGGATCACCCCCACCACCTCGCCACCCGCCGCCAGCGCCGCGTCGGCCACCACGCCCATCAGCCCGACCGAGGCGCCGCCGTAGACCAGCCCGATGCCCTTGCGCGCCAGCAGCGTGCCGAGCGCCATCGCGCTGGCGCGGTAGTCCGGCAGGCGGCCAGGGTTGGAGCCGCAGAAGACGCAGACGCGCATGGTTAGAATCCAAACATGTGATCGAGGCTGAAACCACCGCGGCCGTCCATCAGGCCGTGATAGCCGAACAGTCGGCAGGTGGCGTCGCGAATAATCACGTAGCCGCCCTCGCCCGCCGTCGCGACCGCCGCGTCCCCGAACACCGCGTCGGGGAACACCATCGCCGAGCCGGAGCAGGCGATTGCCAGCGGCGCCTGTTCGACGATCTGCCCGGCCGCATCGTGCAGCACCAGCAGCGTGGTCGAGTGCGGGTGCCACGCCGCCGACGCCGCGTAGATCAGGTTGGCGAAGCTGCGCCGGCCGGCCTGCCCCAGCTTCAGGAACAGCCGGGTGGACAGGCCGGGCGGCGGGCCGGAGTAGGATTGCGGCTCGTCGCGGTAGGTCATCGCGGTGTTGTAGATATGCGCGCCGAAACTGCTCTCGGCGACATGGCCGCTCGTCCGGTGCTCGGCGCGGACCAGCGCGTGCAGCCAGCCATCCGCCTCGCCGCCGTCGCGGAAGTCGTACAGCAACTCGACATGCCCACCCGCCGCGAGGGCATCGCCCGCCACCAGCCCGCCCACATCCACCACGACGGCGTGGTCGCGCGGCAGGCAGCCGAGGAAGCGTTCGCCGACCTTGCGACCGTCCGGCGCGAACGCCTCGATGCGCAGCGGCAGGTTGCGCTGGCTCTCGGCCATCGGCGTCGGCTGCACCAGCGTGCGGAACTCCCGGCCCGGCAGCACCGGCAGCGGCAGCAGATAGCCGCGGCCCATCTGCGGCGGCAGCGTCGGGATGCCGGGATCGGGCGACAAATTGGCGCGCTCGACGTTGGCGTGCGCGATGCGGGTGCGGCCGTGGCGCACCACCTCGTAGCGCGGACGCACCAGATGCCGCCCGGCGCGCAGTTCGACCTGCGCCGGCCATGTCACCCCCGGCAGCAACGCCGCCACGTCGATGGCGACGCTCGCGTACGGCGGCACCTCGCTGGCCAGCGTCGCCGGCCGCTCGGCGCCCATGCGGTCGAGCGCGATGGCGCCGGCCGGGATCGGTGCCGCGTGGCTGTTTTGCACCCACACCAGCACGCGCTCGCCGGCATCGGGGGCCGGAATGCCGGCGTAGCGGTCGGACGGCCAGGCATTGGCGTCGTGCGTCACCGACAGGCTGGCATTGTTCAAGCTGGCCTCGTTGCCGGCGCCGTAGGTGTCGAGCGCGTATTTCACCACGTCGTGCCCGGCGACGCCGATGGCGTGGATGAACAACTGCCCGGTGAACTCCGGCAGGCCGAAGCGGGCGCGGATTTCGGCGCTGTCGAGCACCAGGCCAGCGTTGCCCGGCGCCACGTCCTGCTCCCACGTCGCCAGCACCGCGCCGCCAGCGTCGAACAGCCGCAGCCACAGCCGCACGTTCGCCGCCCCGTAGCCCGACCAGTAGTTGGCGGTGACGAGGCGCGTCGACAGCCCGGCGGCGTCGCGGAAGAAGGCGTGGTTGGTGGCGTAGTTGAGCCGGTCGAGGGTGCGCGCCGGGTTGGTGAGCTGCGACGACGGCAGCCGCGCCGCGTCCAGCGTCTCGACCACGGCGTCCGGCGGCAGCAACGCGGCGATCCGGGCGGCGATGCGGGCGGCATCGAAGCTCGCGATCAGCACCTGGCCGACGGCGGCCTGCGGCAACTCGGTCAGCGGGCGCGCGACGTGGCCGGCGACCAGGGCGCCGACCGCGGCCACGTCCTGCACGTAGATGCCGGCGATGTCGGGGGCGGCCGGGTGCAGCGCCAGCAGGGCGGCGGCATTGCCGTCGGGGTCGAAGATGGCAATAGGGCCGGGCGCCATGCGGGCATACAGTGCCGCGATCGCCTCGGCCGCCAGCGGGTGCGCCAGCGCCTTGTAGAGCACGTTGCCGCCCTGCCTCGCGTCGAAAGTCCTGATGTCGAGCATTTGCGTCCCTCAGAAGCCCAGCCGCCGCCGCATCTCGGCCGCCGCCATCGGCGTGTCGTCAAGTGGCGCGGCGTCCCATAGCGCCAGTCGGCCCTCATACGGCCGCACGCGCCCGTCGTCGACCAGGCTATCCAGGAAGCGCGCGATGCGCGCGGAGCGGCCGGGCAGCCGCTGCAGGAGCACCGGCGCATGGGTCGCCACCGCCTCGCTCATCATGGAGACGCTGTCGCCGGTGACGACGATGGCGTCGGCCAGGGCCAGCAGGCCGAAATACGGGTTGTCGCCGGTCATGTCCCAGACGAAGCCGCCGAGCGGACGCAACGCCGCCTCCAGCGCCCGCGTCACGGCGGGATCGGTGCGGCGCGAGGGGGTCAGCGCAAGGCCCACGCGGTCGGCCCGCATCATGGCCGCGAGCTGGACAGCGAACGCCTCGCCGTGCGGCAGGTCGAGCCGGAAGCGGCCGTTGGCGCCGCCTACCAGCACCGCCACCAGCGGGCGCGGCAGATGCGCCAGGCGCGGCGCCCAGGTCGTGGCGGCGGCGGCGAGGCGCTCCGGCGTGGCGCGGTGCAGCGCGGTGCGGGTGACGACGACATTGGGGCCGCGCAGCAGGTCGTGCCGTGCCGCCACCACCAGGTCGAACTGCCGGGGATCGCGGCGCGGATGCTGCACGATCACGGTGCGGGTGCGCCCGCGCAGCGCCGCCAGCACCGCCGCCGCCTTGCCGCCGCAGCCAAGCAGCAATTCGGGCAGCGGCGGGGCGAGCGCGGCGGACTCGACCGCCGCCAGCGGAAACGGCCACCACTCCGGCGGCAGCCTTCGCCATAGGCCCCGCGCGCGCAGGGTCCGTGATTCCGGGTCCAGGCCGGCGGCTTCGGCCAGGCCCTGCGCCTGCGCCCGCAGGCCGGCGTAGTCCTCGGTTAGAATCCAGGCACGGGGATGCGGCATACGCGGTTTTGCCCATGCCCGGCCGCTTTGGCCAATGCGCGTATGACAGCGCTGCATTTATAATTGCGAAAATGCTTGCGTTTGCTGCACTGCAACGATACACACCATCCGCGCCTGACGTGTTAGTGAGCGCTGCCACCCCGGCCGATACTGGTTTCGCCGTGGGATAGCCAACGCCACGGTAGCCCGATCTCAACGTTATCCAGCGCCGGCTCGCGGTCCTGCCGACCGCGATCGACGTGTGTCCGCCCCCGTTGGGAATGGCGGCCGTCCGTCCGTTTGCGAAAGCCATCCACCTTATGACCGATACAATACACGAGGCCGCCCCGGTTGCGACCGTGGCCTCCGTCACCTTCGAGAGCCTCGGCCTCATCGCCCCGCTGCTGAAGGCGCTGACCACCGAGGGCTATGTCCACCCGACCCCGATCCAGGCGCAGGCGATTCCGTTCGCGCTGGCCGGGCGCGACGTGCAGGGCATCGCCCAGACCGGCACCGGCAAGACCGCGGCGTTCGCGTTGCCGATCCTGCAGCGCCTCGCCGCCAACCCGAAGCCGGCGCAGCGCGGCAGCACCCGCGTGCTGGTGCTCTCGCCGACCCGCGAGCTCGCCGGCCAGATCGCCGAGAGCTTCCGCACCTATGGCCGCAACATGAACCTGCGCATCGCCCTGATGTTCGGCGGCGTGCCGAAGCCGCGCCAGGCCAAGCAGATGGCCAGCGGCGTCGACGTGCTGGTGGCCACGCCCGGCCGCCTCATCGACCACATGCAGGACCGTGCCGTGAAGCTCGACCAGGTTGAGATCCTGGTGCTGGACGAGGCCGACCACATGCTCGACCTCGGCTTCATCATCCCGATCCGCCGCATCGTGCGCGACATCCCCGCCAGCCATCAGACGATGTTCTTCTCGGCTACGATGCCGAAGGAGATCAGCGAACTGGCCAGCGCCATGCTGCGCAATCCGGCGCATGTCGCGGTGAACCCGGTGGCCACGACCGCCGAGCGGGTCGAGCAGCACGTCATCTTCACCGACGCCAGCCGCAAGCGGCAGGTCCTGTTCAACCTGCTCACCGACGTCACCACCGGGCGCACCCTGGTGTTCACCCGCACCAAGCACGGCGCCGACCGCGTGGTGAAGCATCTTGAGGAAAGCGGCATCCCCGCCGCCGCCATCCACGGCAACAAGAGCCAGGGGCAGCGCGAGCGGGCGCTGGCGATGTTCAAGAACGGCCAGACCCGGGTGCTGATCGCCACAGACATCGCCGCCCGCGGCATCGACGTGGACGACGTCACCCACGTCATCAACTACGACTTGCCGAACGTGCCGGAGAGCTACGTCCACCGCATCGGCCGCACCGCCCGCGCCGGCGCCACCGGCGTCGCCATCAGCTTGTGCGACGGCACCGAGCGGGCGTTCCTGAAAAGCATTGAGAAGCTGATCCGCACCCGCGTGCCGGTCATGGCGACGCCGGGCGAACCCGCCGCCCGAGGCTTGTCCAAAGCAGCCTGATCTTTCTTGACTTGACCTGTGCCATCGCACTTAGGCCATAACCTAAGTGTAATGGTATGGGGCGGCAGATGCTGAATTGCTCTCGCCGGAAGCTACTGCGCGCCGCCACCTCGCTTGCCGCTGTGGGCGTCTGTGGCGGCGTCGCGACCGCCAGCGTCGGCATGTCCCAGCCGGCGCCGGGACTTGCCGCGCACGCGGCGGCCCGGGGCATGTTCTACGGCTGCGCGATCGATCATGACACGCTGGCCGGCCCGCCCGCCGCCCTGGCCCATGTGCCGGCGGAATGCTCCATGGTGGTCGGCGAATACAGCTTCAAATGGGACTCGACGCAGCCCGCGCGGAACGACTTCAGCTTCACCCGCGCCGACGCGGTGATGGACTTCGCCGAGCGGAACCGTTTGCGCGTCCGGGGCCACAACCTGCTGTGGCATGAGGCGGTGCCGGCGTGGCTCCCCAAAATCCTCACCTCGGCCAACGGCGAGGCATTGCTCACCCAGCACATCGAAGCCGTCGCGGGACGCTACCGTGGCCGCATGGCGCATTGGGACGTGGTGAACGAGGTCGTGCAGCCCGACGACATGCAGCCACTCAACCTGCGCGACACGCTGTGGACCCGGGCGCTCGGCGCACGCTGCCTGGACATCGCATTCGAGGCCTGCGCGCGGGCCGATCCCACGGCGCTGCGGGTGCTCAACGAGTTCGGCACCGACTATGCGATCCCCTGGCAGGAGCGCAAACGCGCTGCCTTGCTGACCCTGCTCGCCGACCTCGTCGCCCGCCGGGTGCCGATCCAGGCGGTCGGCTTGCAGGCGCATCTGGACGCCGCCGAGGTGACGCTCGATCAGGCCGTGCTGGCGAAGTTCGTCGCCGACATCGCCTCTATGGGACTTAAAATCGTAGTCACGGAGTTGGATGTGCGCGACGACCGGCTGCCGGCCGACCCGGTGGCGCGCGACATCGCCGTGGCCGACCATGCCGGCGCGTGGCTGGACGCGGTGCTGCCGAACCCGGCGGTGCTGGGCGTGCTGACCTGGGGCCTTAGCGACAAGCGCAGCTGGCTCGACGCCAAGTTCCCCCGCCCGGACGGATTGCCGCAGCGGCCACTGCCGTTGGACGACAAGATGAGCCGCAAGCGGCTATGGTCGTCGATCGCCGCCGGCTTCGACGGCCTTACGCCAAGACTGGCAAATCGCCTGTAACCGGCAGCGAACGACGGACGTAGTAGGCGGGGTCACGCCGCTGGCGCAGCACGGCCGGAATGACTTCCTTGTAGACCGCCCACAGGCTCGGATACGGCGGCGGGCATTGGTTCTTAATCATCTTGTGCAGTTGAGGCAGGTTATAGAACGGCACCATCGGGAACATGTGGTGTTCGACGTGGTAGTTCATGTTCACGTAGAGGAAGCGGAACACCGGGTTCATCAGGAACGTCCGGGTGTTCAGCCGATGGTCAAGGATGTCCTCCTCCAGGCCGGTGTGCTGCGTGAGGTTGAACAGTTGGCTCAGCGGACCGCCGTAGAAGCGCGGCAGCACCACGAACATGGCCGGCAGGAAGCTGTGGCTCACGATGCAGGCAACGATCACTGTCACGAACACCGCGACATAGGCCCGGGACAGCCAGAACACCTTGGAGCGCTCGGCGTCGGGCACGAAATGGGCGCCGTTCTCGCTCAGGCAGCCGAATGCGTGCTGGACGATGTAGCCGACCTGCACGATGCCGCTCTTGATGAAGAAGAAGTCGAGCAACATCCCACCGATGTCGGGCGGCCGGGGAACGGCGATCTCCGGGTCGAGGCCGACCCGCAGCGTGTCGGTGTGGTGCCGCGAGTGGCTCCAGCGCCAGTAGACGCCTTCGTGCAGGGCCATGAAGGCGGCGAGGTGGTAGAAGAACTCGTTGAGCCAACGGGTCTTGAACGGCGTCCCATGCGAGAGTTCGTGCGCGCGGTGGTCACCGCCGGAATACAGCACGCCGTAGACCGCGAACGCCGGGATGCACCATAGCGTGCCCCAGGTCAGGAGGCCGGCGATGCCCGAGACGATCAGCAGGCCGAGCCACAGGCCGAGATGCCGCAAGGATTTTGCGTCGGAGCGCTTCATCAGCGCCTTCAGCTGCTTGCGGTCGACAACGGCGGAGTACCATTGACCCTCCACCCGCGCGTCGAACCGCTCATTCTGTATGTCGAGGACCTTGGCAGTGCCTCCGCCGAGCTTGTATCTGCCCGCCAACGCGTGCCCCATCGGACTTCCCTTCGTCATGGCGGAAGCGCGGCCCGCGCACCGTGCCGGCGCTTCTTCTATCTATTCAAAAGTAAGGTGGACCCCGGGCAACGTCCAAGAATAAGATGATGGTTGTCCATCATGGATCGTTCGGCTGCGACTGGATTTATTAAGGCCGTTCAAGAGCCATGGAAACGAAGCAGGGCGACCGGCCGAGGCGGCGCACGGCGGGGCTGGAGGAGGTCGCCGCACTCGCCGGCGTCGCGGTCGCAACCGTCGACCGAGTGCTGAACGAGCGTGGCGGCGTGCGGCCGGATACCGCCAGCAGGGTGCTGGCCGCCGCCCGGCAACTGCGCCTGAAGCGGGTGCTGCCGTCCTCCCACCATCGCGGCTTGCGCATCGAGGTGTTGCTGAACCGGCCGGACCTGCCGATGATTCGACGCATGAACGAGGCGTTCGTGCGGCTGGCCGGCACGCTGGACCGCTCGGTCATCCTGCAACGCAGCATGTTGGCCGACGACAAGCCTGGGCATCTGGCGGAGCGGCTGCGCGCGACCCGATGCAACGCCGTCATCGTCTACGGGGCGGAGAACGAGGCGGTCATCAAGGCGATCGACGCCCTCGGCAAGGCCGGCATCGCGGTGGTGACGCTGACCACCGACCTGCCCAGTTCCTCGCGGCTGTATTACGCGGGCATCGACCACCACGCGGCCGGGCAGACCGCCGGCTTCTTCATGGGCCGCATGGCGACGCGGCTGGGGCCGGTGATCGTGCTGTGTCACCAGTTGCACGCCCACAGCAAACGCATCCGCGGCTTCAGGCAGGCGCTCGCAACCCATAACAGCCATTTGGCGGTCAGTGACATCCTGGACGGCGGCGACGAGTCACCGCGTTCGGAGCGCCTGTTGTGCGAGGCGCTGCGGCGCCGGCCGGAGATTGCAGGCATCTACAACGTCGGCGGCGCCAACGACGCGGTGCGGGCGGCGCTGCGGCGGGCGCCGCCGGCTCACCCGCCGATCTTCATCGGCCACGAACTGGACCCCTACACCCGCGGCCTGCTGCAGGACGGCACCATGACCGTGACGATCGACCAGAACCCCGAGCGCCAGGCCAGCCAGGCCATCGACTTCGTGCTGGCCCACTTCGGCTACGCGGTGGCAGGGAGCAGTGAGTCTGGCAGCGGCGGCACGGTGCATGGGCCGTACAACCTCGGCCCGTGACGCCGCTCGGACGGCATCGGGCATTAAACCTGCAGCACGAAGTCGCTGACCTCGACCGGCGCCACCGCCTGCAGCAAGGCCACCGAGCGTCGCACGCCTTCGATACGTGACAGCAGGACGTCCTCGTGCTCGATGGACAGCCAGCCGTCATAGCCCACCATGCGCAGCCGGTAGCAGAACTCCCGCCACCACGACTCGCCATGGCCGTAACCGAGCGTGATGTAGCTCCAGGAGCGCGCCGGAACGTCTTCCAGCGAGCCATTCTCCAGCAGGCTTGTGGTCGCCTGCTTGCTGGCGTTCAGGTAGGTGTCCTTGGCGTGGACGTGCAGGATCGCCTCGCCCAGCGCGTCCACCGCGGCCAGTGGATCGGCGCCCATCCACATGAGGTGGCTGGGATCGAGGTTGGCGCCCACCACCGGCCCGATCTCACGCCGCAGCCGCAACAGCGAGGGCACGTTGTAGACAACTTGGTTGCCGTGCAGTTCGACGCACAATTTGCGGACGCCGCTCTTCTCGGCAAGCGCGGCCAACCCGGTCCAGCACGGCAGCAGCCGCTCGGTCCACTGCCAGCGCAGGATCTGCTGCGTCTCCGGCGGCCACGACGACACCACCCAGTTCGGCATCCGGTCGTCGGGACCACCGGCCGGCAACCCGGACATCATGCACACCTTCTCGACGCCCATCTCCCCCGCCAAGCGCACCGTATCGTGCACCACGCCAAGTTGCCGGGCGCCATCGGTCGGGTGCAACTGGTTGCCGTTGGCGTTCAGCGCGATCAACTCCAGGCCGCGACTCTCGAACGCCGCGCGGAACGACCTGCGGGCGCCGGCATCGGCCAGCAGCTTGGCGATGTCGATATGCGGCGCCTGCGACCAGTTGCCGGTGTTGACCTCGATGCCCCGCACGCCCAGCCCAGCCGCCGCGTCGAGCATCTGCTCGAAGCCGAGATGCCCGAGCGAGTCGGAGACCATGCCGATCTTCATGTCCGGCTCCTACGCTTTCGGCATGTCGATACGCCGGCCGGTCGACAACGATTGATATGCCGCCTCGGCCAGCAGCAACGCCCGCCGCCCGTCCTCGCCCGACGCCAGCGGCCTCTCCTTGCCCTCGAGCACGCGCACGAAATGGTCCCACTCGTTGCGATACGACTGGGCATAGCGCTCCAGGAAGAAGAACTGCGGTTTCTCGCGGCGCACCCCGTCCTCGCGCTCCTGCACCAACATGCTCTGCGCCACGTTCTCGGTTCGCAGCGTGCCGAGCGCGCCGTGCGCCTCGACCCGCTGGTCGTAGCCGAAGCTGGCGCGCCGGCTGTTGGTGATGACGGCGATGCGGCCGGTCGCCGTCTGCATGGTCACGCAGGCGGTGTCGATGTCGCCCAGCGCCGCAATTTGAGGGTCGGTGAGCGCCGAGGCGGCGGCACTGACGGTCACGAACTCCTCGCCCATGATGAAGCGCGCCATGTCGAAGTCGTGGATCGTCATATCGCGAAACATGCCGCCGGACACTTTGAGGTACTCGATCGGCAGCGCGCCCGGGTCCTTCGAGACGATGGTGACCAGCTCCAGCGGGCCGATCTCCCCCGCGCCGATGCGACGGCGCATCTCGGCGATGGCTGGATCGAAGCGCCGGTTGAACGCGACGAACAACGGCGGCCTGGCACCTTTCACAGACTCCAACACCGCCTCGACCCGCTCGATCGAAAGGTCGATCGGCTTTTCGCAAAACACCGCCTTGCCGGCCCGCAGGCCCTGCTCCAGCAGCGCCGCATGGGTGTCGGTGGCCGATCCGATCACGATCGCCGCCACCTCCGGATCGCCCAGCGCGGTCGCCGCATCGACATACGCGGCGCCGTGTGCCGCCGCCAGCGTGCGGGCCGGCCCGGCCACCGGATCGACCACGTACGTCAGGCTGGTGTCCGGATGCTCGGTGACGCTTTTGGCATGGATGTGGCCGATGCGGCCCGCACCGAACAGGGCGATCTTGAACATCTCGTTTGCCTACCCGCGTTTATAATGCCGCCAACGCATATCACGGCTCGTTTTCTGTGTGGTCACCCATGATTGGAAGCTTTCAGAATTTACCATTGTCGTTTTTCCAAGCATCGCGCGGCGCGATTACTTCGGTGACATCCCAATGCTCCGCGATTGCGCCATCCTCCAGGCGGTAGAGATCATAGAAAGCCGTCGGTTGCCGCGCGCCGTCCTCCCTGCCAGTCGTGCCCTCACTGATCGCGAGCATCAAATTGCCTTCGCCAAGAAGCTTGTGTAACCGATTATAGTATCTGCTCATCTCCCCCCCCCCCCCGTTTGACAGCCTGTAGCCTGCCGAGTCGAAAAGTGGTTGACGTGACCACGAGGGCTACGATTCAAGCTTCGGGTGACCCAGCTTCCCG
>JAABUU010007181.1_pt1 | contig 11569 bp, 10 predicted proteins | sample 5559301 | NCBI WGS metagenome assembly JAABUU01 (sample SAMN10711884, study PRJNA513360) | rock metagenome | isolation source: Antarctica rocks | place: Antarctica: Victoria Land, Richard Nunatak white
GAACGAGGGGAGAGAGAAAACGAGGGGAGAGAGAAAACGAGGGGAGAGAGAATGGGATGGGAATGGTCCAGTCCCCGGCGGGGGATATTATGCCCTTCAGGGGTACAGTGTGCCCTTCAGGGGTAGTGGTGGCCCTCCAGAGCACCTCGGTCCAACGGCACTACACGGCCCTCACCCCGGCTCGTGCGCCCAGCGGGCACCCGGCTCGCTACCCCTCTCCCCATCGGGGAGAGGGGCTTCGTTGCGAAGGGGGAGGGGCATGGCGGGCAGTAGCTCCCACTCATGAAGGGCGCAATGCCTCCGGGGGACCCTCACCCCCTACCCCCTCTCCCCATCCGAGGAGAGGGGGCATCGCCATTGCCACCGCGTTCTCTCTCCTCTTCCTCTGTAGCCCTCTCGTTCCCCCTCCCGTCCCCCGCTGTGTTCTCTGTGTCTCCTGTTTCGTCTCCTCCCCTCGTCGCTCCGCGTCTCTGCGTCTCTGCGGCGACCCCATCCCCGCCCGCGCTACAGTTCGACGCCGGTCTGGTGGAGGCGGCAGCGCTCGGCGGTGAGGATGCCGATGATCTGGCGGACGGTGTCGTCCTCCCGCTCCGATTCGTTGAAGACGACGTAATCGAAGTGCTCCACGGTGGCGAGTTCGCGCTGGGCGGTGCGGAGGCGGCGGGCCAGGGCGGCCTCGTCGTCGGTCTTACGATTGTGGAGGCGGCGGGCGAGTTCGTCGATCGAGGGGGGGGCGATGAAGATGAAGATGCCGCCGGGCGCGAGGCGGTGGAAGGTCTGCGCGCCCTGCGTGTCCACCTTGACGACGACGTCCTGCCCGCGCAAGAGCGCCTCGCGGATGGGGGTGCGCGGCACGCCGTAGAAGTGGCCGTAGACCTCGGCCCACTCGATGAACTCCCCGGCGGCGAGCTGCTGGGCGAACTGCTCCCGAGTAGAGAAGTAGTAGTGCTCGCCGTCGATCTCGCCGAGGCGCTGCTTGCGCGTGGTGACGGTGACGGCGAAGAACATGGCGGGATACCGCGCGCGCATGCGGTCGATGATGGTGTCCTTGCCGACGCCGGAGGGGCCGGAGATGACGATCAGTTGCGGGCGGGCGTTGGCCCGGAGGTCGGCGAGGATGGTGTCGCCGTTGGCGTCGTAGGGCTCGTTGCCGCGTGCGTCCAGCGTATCCACGAGTCTGCTCACCCCCCTGGCGAATGGCGAATGACGAACGATGAGTGACGATAGTGGGCCAGTGGGCCAGTGGGCCAGTAGGCCAGTAGGCCAGTAGGCCAGTAGTGCAGTACGAAGGACGAACGACGAAGGGCGAACGGGAGACGCCGCCCGGTGCGCGCTGATGCCGCGCCCGCGTGTGCGCGATGGCGTAGCGACGGGTTGCGGCATGGCGATGGTGCGCGGCGGTCGTCTCCGCTGGCGTGGGGGGATTCTACCATCGGGGGGCGGCGCGGAACAGGCGCGGCGGGGGGGCGGTGGCGGGGACTGTGGTGCGCGCCGTTTGGCGGGGTGCTGCGGGGTGTGGTCATACGGTATACTGCGCGCGATCGCGAACGGCGACAGCGAACGCGATCGCGGAATGGATTTTGCGTTCCCTGGCGAGTACTGGGAGAGTGTGGGTGAATCGGCGCGCGCGCCGCGTTCCCCGCCCGATGCGGAACCGAGCACTCGCGTGATGTGGCGCGGGGGTTGCGCTGCACGGCACGCGGCGCAGGAGGAGAGGAGATGGCAACGATGGAGAATCAGCACGAAGAGGAGCGGCAGGCGGCATCGACGGCGTTCGGCGCGCGGATGATCGCCCTGACCCTCCTGATTGTCATCGGCACCTTCGTGGTGTTCATCGCGATCGCCTATTACGCGGGTTTCGCCAGCCGCTCGTAGGGCGAGTGACGAGTGACGAATCCCCCGGAGGCATTGCGCCCTTCATGGGCGGGAGTCGCTGACACATGACGGATAGACTGCGAAGAATGGCCCGGATAGCAGGGAGATCTGCCGTCCGGGCCATCTGTTTGGTCAACCCGTATTCGTCATTCGTCACTCAGCACTCGTCATTTCACAAGAGCGCGGGCAGCAGCACCCCCACGATCAGGAGCAGGCCGAAGCGCGCGTGGAGGGCGGAGGTGCGCCGCAGCACGGCGTTGAGGGCGAGGGGCTCCTGAGTGGCGGCGACGCGGCGGACGAGCGAGAGGGCCAGCGGCAGGGTCAGGAGGATCAGCAGGGCGGTGGGGGACAGGACGCGCGCGATGACGAGGGCGGCGACGAGCGCGTAGGCTCCCAGGACGAGCAGGTGATACTCCCAGGCGGCGCGGGCGGGGCCGAGGAGGTTGGCGACCGTGATCTTGCCGCGCGCGCGGTCCGGCTCGATGTCGCGCAGGTTGTTGGCGTGCATGATCGCGGCGACCAGCAGCGCGACGGGCAGGGAGATCAGCGCGGGGGCGAGGTCGAAGCGCCCGGCCTGGACGTAGTACGCGCCCAGGATCATCACCGGCCCCATGAAGATGGCGACCAGCAATTCGCCGAGGCCGTGGTAGGCGAGTTTGAGCGGCCAGCCGGTGTAGAAGAAGGCGAGCGGCAGGCAGACGACGCCGAGCCAGAGGATCGCGGGGCCGCGCAGGGCGACGAGCGCGAGGCCGAGGACCGCGCCGAGGGCGAACGCGGCCAGGCCGCCCCGGAGCATCTGCGGCGGGGTGAGCAGCCCCTCCTGGATCGTCTTGCTGGGGCCGAGCGATGCGGCGTTGTCGAGGCCGTTCTGGTGGTCGAAGTAGTCGTTGATCATGTTGGCCCCGGCGTGGACGCCGAGCGACCCGACGAGGGTCATGGCGAAGAGGGCGAGACGGGCGAGCGCCCCTTCGATTATGGGACCGGAGGCCGTACCCGACAAAAGTGGGGCCGGGGCGAGGGCCGCGCCGAGCGTGACGGGGATGATCGTGGCGGTGAAGGAGAAGGGGCGGGTCGCGCGCCACCAGACGCGCAGCGGCACCCCGGCGATCCGGCGTTCGGGGCGCAACCCTCCTTCGCGGCCCGCGCGCCACGGCAGCAGGAAGAGTTCCGCCTCTTCGAGGGCGAAGTTGAGCGCCCAGCCGAGCGCGGCGGTGAGGAGGAGGCCGACGTACATCGCCTCGATGTTGAGCACCTGCCACGATTCCCAGATCAGGACGCCGACCCCCGAGCGCGCCCCGGCGGCGACGAACTCGGTGCCGACGACGACGATCAGGGCGAAGCCGAGGCCGAGCTTGCACCCGGCGAGGATCAGCGGCAGGGCGCCGGGGAGGGCGACGGTGCGGTACGCCTGCCAGCGACTTGCGCCGAAGTCGCGCGCCACGTCGAAGTGGAGGCGGTCGATCCCCTGCACCCCGGCGATGGTGTTGAGCAGGACGAGGAAGAAGACGCTGACGGCGGTGACGACGATCTTGCTCGTCTCGCCGATGCCGAGGACGAGGAGGACGAGCGGCAGGACGGCGATCTTCGGCAGGCTGTAGAGGATGTTGGCGAGGGGGAGGAGGAGGACGCGCAGGGGCCGGGAGAGGCCGAGCACGAGGCCGAGCGCGACGCCCGGCACGGCACCCCAGGCGAAGCCAAAGACGACGCGGCGCGTGGTGGCCCCGAGGGCGTCGGCGACCGTGCCGCGCTCCCAGAGGAGGCGGAAGGTGCCGACGATGGTGGAGGGGGCGGGGAAGAATTGGCGGTTGAGCCAGCCCGCGCGCGCCGCGACCTCCCACAGCAGCAGCAGGAGGAGCGGCGACAGGAGGGCCAGGAGGCGTTCGGTCAGGCGTGGGCGCATGGGCGTGGCTCCGGGTTGATGAGTCGGCAGTCGGCAGTCGGCGGTCGGCAGAGGGGACGGCCCTCACCCCGTCGCGCATTCGCGCGCCACCCCTCTCCCAATCTGGGAGAGGGGAACGCTATGTGACGCTGCGGCGTAAGGATCGGCTCCCAGCCCGCGCAGGCGGGCTTCGCCGGTGCCGCTTATGGCTACCCGCGGCCGGGGGCATTGTGCCCTTCATGGGTATTGAAACCCCCGGAAGCATTGTCCCTGTGCGGCGGCGTTGCGAAAACCCTCACCCTGCCTCACTATCGTTCGGCACCCCTCTCCCCATCCGAGGAGAGGGGGCATCGCAATCATCGGCGTATGGAGTCGCCGCATAGATCGTCGTTCGGGTATGCCAGTCCCCAACGGGGACTTCGTGGCCGCAGCCCTTAGCCGGGACTTCAGTCCCGGTAGCGATAGGCTCGTTAGCGCCTTCCCATAAGCCCTCAATGCCCGCAACACCCCAGTCCGCGCGGGCGGATATTATGCCCTTCATGGGTACTTGGTGGCCGTAGGCCATCCAGCCGGGACCTCGGTCCAACGGCACCCCACCGAACGGCACCACCCACGCCGAGGGACGGCCCTCACCCCGGCTCGTGCGCCCGGTGGGCACCCGGCTCGCCACCCCTCTCCCGATTCGGGAGAGGGGTCTCGTTGCAGGCCAGAGTGTATCCCGCTGTCCGTACTTGTGCGGCGCGCAACACGACCATGTCACGCCCGCCCCGCCGCCAGTTCGGCCCCGCGCGCGGCCAGCACCCCATCGCGCAGATGGTCCCAGCAGGTGGCGTAGAGGGCGGCGTAGGCGGGGTCGCCGCGCAGGGCGACGGCGTCGCGCGGGCGGGCGAGGGGGACGGGGAGGATCGTGTCGATCCGACCGGGGCGCGGGGTGAGGATCACGATCCGGTCGGCCAGGACGATCGCCTCGTCGATGCTGTGCGTGACGAAGACGACGGTGACGGGGCGACCGCTGCCGCGCCAGAGGGCCAGCAGTTCGCCTTGCATCAGCAGGCGGTTCTGCTCGTCCAGGTTGCCGAACGGCTCGTCCATCAGCAGGACCGCCGGGTCCACGGCCAGGGCGCGCGCGAGGTTGGCGCGCTGGCGCATCCCCTCCGAGAGCTGGTGCGGGAAGGCCCCGGCGAAGCCGGCGAGGCCGACCTGCGCGAGGCGCTGCCGGGCGAGCGCCTCGCGCTCGGGGCGGGGGCGTCCGGCGAGTTCGAGGCCATAGGCGACGTTGTCCAGCACGGTGCGCCAGGGGAAGAGGGACGGCCCCTGGAAGACCATCGCCTGGGCGGGGTGGGCGGGATCGTGGTGGTCGATGCGGGCGGAGCCGGCGCTGGGGCGTTCGAGCCCGGCGAGGAGGCGCAGGAGGGTCGATTTGCCGCAGCCGCTCGGGCCGAGGAGGCAGACGAACTCCCCCGCCGCGATCGTCAGCTCGACGTTCTCCAGCGCGACGATCGGCGTGCCGTTGGGGTCGCGGTACTCGCGGCGGAGGCCCGCGACGGTGATCTTCGGTGCGGGGGCGTCGGCCATGTCCTGCCTTCCTTCCCCTTACGCCTTGCCGATGCGCGCCACGGCGGCGGCGGCGTAGCTGGTGTCCACGAAAGTGTTGAGATCGAGCGGGCTCTGATAGGTCAGCGCGCCGCTCGTGAGGAAATAGGTCTGCTGCGCGGCCATGTCCTGGAGATTGAGGACGCCGTTGGGGTCGTGGACCGGCGGTTTGGCGGCCTTGACGACCGCGGCGGGGGTCTTGGTGTACTTCTCGATGATCGCCGCGTTCTCGTCGCGCGCGTAGCCGCCGTTGCCGAGGTCGCGCGCGCCGCGCAGCCAGGCCGCGAGCCAGCGGGTGGCGAGGTCGGCGTTGGCCGCGCCCCACCGCTGATTGTAGTAGATCACCGTCCCCTGCGCGTTGGTGAGGAAGTCGTCGGCGAGGCGATGCACAAGCCCCTGCCCCTCGGCGAGGGTGACGAGCGGCTCGCCGAGCATCGCGGCGTCGAGCGCGCCGCCGACGAGGGCGGCGGCGACCTGATCGAAGGCGAGGGCGCTGAGTTGGACATCGCTCATGGCGAGGCCGTTCTTAGCGAGGGCGGCCTGGAGCCAGTATTCGGTGCCGGTCCCCTTGGCGTTGATGGCGACGCGCTTGCCCTTGAGGGCGGCGACATTGGTGAAGGTGCCGTCGTCGAAGCGGCTTTTGGCGACGACGAGCGGGGTGGCGAGCGGGGGGCTCTCGGCGTGTTGCGAGGCGACGGTCCGCAGATCGAGGCCGCGCTGGAAGGCGTTGAGCGCCGCCGCGCCGAGCCCGCCGAGGCCGACCTCCAGGTTGCCGCTGGCGTTCTGCGCCAGGATGTCCGCGCCGCCGGTGAAGGGGGTGGCGACGGTGGTGATCCCCTGCGCGGCGAAGTAGCCCTTGTCGATGGCGATGAAGAGGGGGCTGTAGATGAGGACTGGGACGTAGCCGACGCGCACCTGGGCGGTCGCGCCGCCGGGCGCGGCGGGCGTGGTGCCGATCGTCGTGCCGCGCCCGGTGGCGGTGGCAAGTCCCGCGCCTGTCGTCGGCGCGGTCGTCGGGGCGGGCGGGTTGGTCGCCGTGGGCGTGGCGCTGTTGCCGCAGGCGGCGAGGAAGGCGGCCCCGGCCCCGGTGACGAGGCCGAGGAGCAGGCGGCGGCGGGTGAGCACCATGAGCATCGTTCTCCGTTGCGCGAGCGTGCTGGGCGCACAGGGCGGCGCGCGGCCTGTTTCATTGTTTTCAGTATAATCCGAAAACTGTGCAACGGCAAGCGGGGGGCGAGTGGGCGAAGTGGGCGAGTGGGCGAAGTGGGCGAAGTGGGCGAAGTGGGCGAAGTAGAGGAGTAGGGGAGTAGAGGAGTAGGGACGGAGTAGGGGAGTAGGCGAGTAGGGACGGAGTAGGCGGTCGCGCGACCGATGGCGGTGGGGCGAATTGGCATCGATCGTGCGGGGGGGCGTGATGTGCCGCGCGACCGCACCGAGCCAAGCGGGACGGCGTGGGTGGCACGGTGAGGCGTAGGGATGGGAGGAGCAACCAGCATGAGTCAGCAGATGGGTGTCTCACTCGACGATGCGCGCCGCGTGATCGCCGCCGGGGAGGCGCGGGCGCGCGCGATCGGGCAGCCGCAGAATATCGCCGTGGTCGATGCGGGCGGCAACCTGATCGCCCATGTCCGCATGGATGGGGCCTGGATCGGGAGCATCGACATCGCGATCAACAAGGCGTTCACCGCGCGCGCGCTCGATATCGCTACGAAAGATCTCGCGGCGAACGCGCAGTCCGGCGGGCCGTTCTTCGGTATCCACACCACCAACGGGGGGCGGATCGTCATCTTCGCCGGGGGCGTCCCGCTGAAGCGGGGCGACCGGATCGTCGGGGCGGTCGGCGTCAGCGGCGGCGACGGCGAGCAGGATCAGACCGTCGCCGAGGCCGCCGCCGCCGCGTACTGACGCGCCGGGTGCCGGTGCCGGCGTGGGGGACGGACCCCACCCCGCCGCTGCGGCGGCGACCCTCCCCTGAAGAGAGCGGGTGGGGTGGCCGGGGGAGTCCGCCCCGTATGCGTGAGACGCAGCGGTAAGGACGCGCCGCCCCGCGCGCTGCGGGTCGCTTGCGGGGCATGCTCCGCGCGGTCGCCGTCGATCGGCGCTGCTGATGCTCCTCGTCGCGAGCGCGGCGTTCGTCGCGCCGATCGACGACACCGAGCAGCTGAGCTATCGCCTGCGGCTGATCCCCGAGCGGTTGCAGGTGAGGGTGCGGATGGCGTGGGTGATTCCGGGATTGCAATACCCATGAAGGGCAGCCGCTACCCATGAAGGGCAGCCACCTACCCCGCGAGGGGGTACAGGCTACCCAATGTACCCCGGAGGGCAGCCGCCCCCGGCTGGGGCAGCCATGCGGCACCGGCGCAGCCCCAAGACCCGGCCTGGCAGAACACCCGCCTGCACGGGCTGGCACCCCTATTGGTCATTCGCCGTTCGCCGCTTGCGCCCCGCCGTGTCTCCGTGCCGCAGCGGCCAGCGTCCCGCGCGCTTCGGCCTCCCTCCCGCGCGCCCGGTGTGCTAGAGTGCCGCCATCGTCCCCGCCCCGCACGTATCGGCGGGCCAGTTCGTACTTCGTACTTCGTCGTTCGTCATCCGTCAGCGGCTCCCGCCCATGAAGGGCGCAATGCCTCCGGGGGATTCGTCATTCGTATACAGGGGGGGATAGGCCCATGACCGCCACCGCCACCGCGCCCGCCGGGTCGGGCGTCGCCGACAAGCGCCCGATCACGATCGAGGATCTCTTCCGGGTGAAGATGATCGGCGATCCGCAGCCGTCGCCCGATGGGTCGCGGATCGCCTATGTCGTCACCCAGATGGATACCGAGGCCGACACCTACCGCTCGCAGCTCTGGATCATCCCGGCGGCGGGCGGCACGCCGATTCGCTACACCGGGGGGCGGAACGACAGCGCGCCGCGCTGGTCGCCGGATGGGCGGCGGCTGGCGTTCGTGTCGCGGCGCGACGATGGCACGGACAAGGGGAAGAAGGCCGCGCGCGCCGAGATCTGGATCCTGGAGACCGCTGGCGGCGAGGCGTGGCAACTGACCACGACCCTGCACGGCGCGGCGGAGCCGAACTGGTCGCCGGATGGCGCGTTCATCGCCTACACGTCGCGGATCGGCGGGGCGGAGGACGCGGACGCGCCGGGCGCGGAGGGGTCGAAGGACGACGCGGCCAGGGATGGTGCGGGCGCGAAGCCGAAGAAGAAGAGCGACGTGCTGGTCGTCACCGATATCCGCTACAAGGCCGACGGCATCCACCAGCTGCTGGTCGGGCGCGGCTACAAGCACCTCTTCGTCGCGGAGGTGCCGCAGGAGGCCGGGACGCCGCGCGCGGGGCGGCAACTGACCGACGGGGAGTGGGACGACAGCGCGGGGGTCTGGTCGCCGGACGGCACGCGGCTGGCCTTCACTTCCAATCGGACGCCGGACCGCGACTTCAACAATCACAGCGATCTCTGGGTCGTCTCCGCGATCGCGGGGGAGCCGCGCAAGCTGACCGCGACGAGCGGCCCGGCGATGCTCCCGGCGTGGTCGCCGGACGGCGCGACGATCGCCTACCTGGGGCATGTGAACCCGGAGCCGTTCGGGCGTTACGCCAATACCGATGTCTGGACGGTGGCGGCGGATGGCGGCACGCCCAAGAACCTGACCGCGGCATTCAATCACTCGTTCTCGGGCGGGGTAGGCGGCGATCTCCGCTCCGGGGTGGTGGCGCAGCCCCCGTTCTGGTCGGCGGACGGCGCGAGCATCTACGCCACGGCGATCGAGCGCGGCATGGAACACCTCTGCCGCGTCGATCTGGCGGGCACGACCGCCGAGCCGACGCGGCGCGATTCGGGAAGGGGTGGGGCGGAGCCGACGCGGATAATCGCGGGGGCGCGCGGGGTGATGAACGCGCGCCCGGGCGCGGACGGGCGGGTCGTCTTCACGGCGTCGGACATGCTCAATCCGGGCGACCTCTTCAGTTGCGCGCCCGATGGCACGGACGAGCGGCGGCTGACCGACCTCAACAAGGAGTTGTTCGCGGAGGTGGCGCTGAGCGAGGCCCGGCACTTCACCTATGCGGGTGCGGACGACTGGGAGCTGGATGGCTGGCTGATGGAGCCGGTCGGGCGGCAGGAGGGGCAGCGCTACCCGCTGGCGCTGGAAATTCACGGCGGCCCGGCGGGGCAGTACGGCTTCTCGTTCTTCCACGAGTTCCAGGTGCTGGCGGCGCAGGGGTTCGGGGTGTTGTTCACCAATCCGCGCGGCAGCACGGGGAAGGGGGCGGCGTTCACGATCGCCAATCGCTCGCGCTGGGGCGAGGAGGATTACCGGGACCTGATGGCGGGCGTGGACGCGGCGATCGCGCAGCACGCCTGGATCGACCCGGCGCGGCTGGGGGTGCTGGGCGGCTCGTTCGGCGGCTACATGACGAACTGGATCGTCGGCCACAACGATCGTTTCAAGGCGGCGGTGACGATGCGCTGCGTCTCCAATCTCTTCTCGTTCTTCGGGACGAGCGACATCGGCTTCACGTTCATGGAGATGCAGTTCGAGACGGAGCCGTGGGACGATCTGGCGAAGTTGCTGAAGTATTCGCCGATCACCTACGTGCGGAACATCAAGACGCCGCTGCTGATCCTGCACTCGGAGCAGGATTTCCGCTGCCCGATCGAGCAGAGCGAGCAGCTGTTCATCTCGCTGAAGAAGTTGGGGCGGACGACGGAGTTCGTGCGCTTCCCGGACGAGGATCACAATCTCTCGCGCGGCGGTAAGCCGGCGCACCGCGCGGAGCGGTTGGAGCACATCGTGCGCTGGTTCAGGAAGTATCTGTAGCGAGTAGGCGGAGTGGGCGGAGTGGGCCAGTAGGCGAGTAGAGACAAGCGGGGCGGGCGGGGTGAAGGCTCCGCCCGCTCGGCATGGTGGGGTACACGTCGGAATCGTTGGTATGTACGGGGACTGATGAGATGGGCGAAAAGATCATCATCGCCGGGATGCGAAAGGACGGCACGGTTGTGCGGGTGATGCCGGATGGCGGTGAGGGGCCGTTTCCGCATACCCAGATGCGCGAGATGACCGAGGAGGAGATCGAGGCGGCGGCGCTGAGCGACCCGGACGCGCAGCCGTTGACCGCCGAGCAACTCGCCCAGGCGCGGCGCGTGCCACGGGTGAAGACGCTGCGGCGGGCCTTGCGGATGACGCAGGAGGAATTCGCCGCGCGCTTCGGGCTCTCGCTCGCCACGGTACGCGATTGGGAGCAGGGGCGCACGCAGCCCGATCAGGCGGCGAGCACCTATCTGGAAGTGATCGCGCGCGACCCGCAGATGGTCATGCGGGCGCTTGGGACCGAGGCTGGGCGGGTGGTGGGGGGCGCGGAGTAAGGGCTAGCTCTGGCTGTGCGGATACTTCGAGCGAAAGGATTTGCGCGCTTCGGTTGCGTCTGGCTGGTCGCGCTCGGCCATGAAGTCGGCGGTGAATTCGCCAAGAATTTCGAGCGGCACGCGATACGGGTTGTCGTATGGGAGCAGGACGCTCGCGCTGCCAATGCGCTTGACGCACACCCGATCGCCGGTGAACTCGTACGCCTTCGGGAGGTGGACGGCTTGTCCTTCCTCATAGTGGAAGATCTTCGCTGTTTCCGGCGTTGCCCCGCTTCAGCTGTTATGCCAATGGCCTACGTGAAGTATAGCGCCATGTGCGGGCGATTGCGGGCGACAGACGAGGGGGCGGGCGGGGCGGTGGCCTCGCCCGTGCCGCTTTGTCGGGCGAGCGGCATGTTCCCGCCGGTCGCCGCTCGCGCCGGAGAGGTGAAGGAAAGGGGGAAGGCCGTGGTGACCTCCCCCCGCTGACCGGGCCGGAATTGCGCCACCGCCTTGCGGTTCGCTGGTGGCGGTGGGTGTGGGCAGGGCGGGGGCTACCCCATGCCGCTGATCTTCTCGGGCGCGATGGTGACGATGACGCGGGTCTGGTCGCGCCCGCCGTACCAGGCGTAGGGGCCACCGGTGTATTTCTGCGCGAGCTGTTCGATGTGCGCGGCACCGCCCTCGGTGGTGGTGTTGACCACGCGCCCGCGCACCTGGAAGTAGCGGAAGGGATTGGTCGGGTCGGCGATGGCGACGGCGACGCGGGGGTCGCGCGCGATGTTCCTGAGCTTCTGGAAGCCGTCCACGGTGTTGATGATGACGTGCGCGCCGTCGGTGTCGACCCAGGTCTGGGTCACCTGGGGGGAGCCGTCGGGCAT
>JAABUU010007182.1_pt1 | contig 11568 bp, 10 predicted proteins | sample 5559301 | NCBI WGS metagenome assembly JAABUU01 (sample SAMN10711884, study PRJNA513360) | rock metagenome | isolation source: Antarctica rocks | place: Antarctica: Victoria Land, Richard Nunatak white
CGAGGAGGAGCGCATAGCCGAGGACGACGCCATAGAGGATACCCCGTCGTCGAGGACCGACGACGACGCCTAGCGGGGCCAACGCGGGGGCCGGCGTTCGACCGGCCCCCGCGTTGGCGTGCCAATGTGGGCCGGACCCTCCCTCAGCCCACCCCATGCGCTACGATAAAGGGCAGGAAGGGGGGGCCGACGTGTTTGACAGCGAGGGATGGCCGTTGTATACGACGGCTCAAGCGGCGGAGATGCTGGGCGTTTCGCTCAATACGATTCAAGACGCCATCCGGCGGGGCGTCATGGCGCACCAGCGGATCAGCCCGCGCCTGACTATGGTCACGCTGGAAGCCATCGAAGCGTACCGGCGCGAGCGGCTAGGCCAGCGCGGCGGCTACCGCCCCGGTGCGGGACGGCGACCGAAGCCTGAGCCGGAGGCGCCAGCGGGAGAGGAGCGGCAGGATGCGGAGTGAGTGGGTCCCCTCTTTCCGCTCGTTCGACGGCCCCTTCACGTACACGAGTGCGCGCGGCGCGGAGGGTCGATGCTACCTCATGGTGTACGAGCGCAAGGCTAGCCTGCCCGTCGTCATCGCCTACGAGGTAGCGTCCAACGAGGGGCCAAGCGTGACCACCGCCGCGGCGTCGATCGCGACCCAGGTGTGGCGGCAACTCCTCCCCGATGCCAGGGAGGGCATTGTCTTCGTTGAAGCGTACACGGACACCCCGCGCCGTGCCGGTGAACCGTCCGAACGCTTCGCCGAGGTGATATTCGACCTCGACGGCGACGCGCTGCACGCGCCGCGCTGGCGGCACAGGGAGCGGGCCGAGGTCGAGCGGCTGATCGGCGGGCCGGTGGGCGTGCCGGTCGAGAGTAGTTACTGACGCGCGCCTTGGGTGCAAGGCTTTTGCAAGGGGGCAGAGGTACAGTAGCATGTTTACAGTGGTATCCGGGGAGGGTGGAAGTGCATCGTGCCGACCATACAGGCGAGATATAGTCATAGGACTCTACATTATCGACGCGTGGGGATCGCGCTCGTCTTGCTAGTGATGCTGGCGACGTTGTATGCGGCTGTGAGCTACAAGCCGGTCGGGCCGATCGCGTCCACGGTGGCGCTCGGACAACCGCTCAGCATCCGCGGGTTAGTCGTGGGCACGACGCCCGGCCGCGCCGTCGTCGCCACGATCGGCATGGGGCAGCCGGGTAGCGCGGGAGACCCGCCCAACCGTATCGACATCCTCGGCAGCGGGGACGGCGCCCTCCAGCGCGCCGTGCCCGTGGACGGGGGGATGCCGACGGTGGCGGTCGATCGGCGGGGGATGCGCGTCTTCGTGGCGGATACGAGCATGACCGCGCCCGTGCCCGACGCGGGCATCCTCCGCGCGTTGGATGGGGCGAGCGGGGTCCAGCTCCGCGCCGTGTCGTTCCACACGCAACCCACGGCGGCGGCGGTGGACGGGCGGGCGGGGCGCGTCTTCGTCGTGGGCGGCGGCGCGAGTGGGTGTGCGGGGGCAACTTGTTGGCGCGATCCCGACGTGGTGCGCATGTTCGATGCACGGACGCTCCGCCTCCTGCGGACGGTGCCTGTCGACTCCGACCCTCAGGGCGTGACGACAGACGAGCGGAGCGGGCGCGCCTTCGTCACGTCCTTGACGGCCGTGTGGATGTTGGACGCCAGGACCGGGCGTGTCGTGCGCAAGGTCAATGGGGTGCGGCAAGTCTTGGCGGTCGACGCGCGCACCCATCGCGCCTTCGTCACCCGCATCGGTGGCTTCGTGGGCATGCTCGACACCGTGACAGGGCGTGACCTGGGCTCGACGGGGATCAGGGCGAGCATCCAGGTCGCGGATGGGACGCCCGCAGCGGTCGACGCGGCCACCGACCACGTCTTCGTCCTCGACAACGGGAGGGGGACGACGGGTGCGCCGCGCCGCGGCGCGGCAGTGAGCGTCCTCGACGGGGCGAGCGGGCGGCTGCTGCACACCATCCCGGTGGGCCGCGTCGGGACGTTGCCCTCGGCCATCGCCCTCGCCCCGGAGCGGCATGAAGCCTTCGTCGCGGACGAACTCGCCAACACGGTGAGCGTACTGGACACGCGGCGGTGGCGGGTGCAGCGGGTCATCGGCGCGGGGGCGGCCCCCGTAGCCCTAGCCTGGGATGCGCGCACGGGGCACCTGATGGTCGAGTCCATCAACACACCCGGCACGGATCGCCCCGCTGCATGGGCGTGGCTCCCGCCGCGCGTCCGCGCCTGGCTGCCGTTCATCCCGCGTCCAGCGATCACGCCCCCCGCGCAGTCCCTCCCTGTGGCCAGCATCACCGTGCTCGATCCCGCGCGTTAAGGTCGGCAACGGGCGTGAGCGGCCGGTGCCGGCCCCCTGTGGCACATCATGCCCCGTGCACTTGGTCGAGGGACGCCCACTACCATGGGACGGGCACAGTACGCCGGAAGCGACGTGCATCCGCGCAACACGGAGCGACCGTCGGACTCGAAAACATTGGGCCGGTGGTGAGAGACTCGGGGGCGAGTCTCACGGATAGGTGGACATCGCCATGCTCGGATGCCCGGCTGGCCTGGACAAGCGCCGGCGTGACATGATTAAGATGGAGAGGTAAGGCCGGACGCGGGTGCCCCATGTCCCCACGTTCGGCCTCTTCTTTTTCCAAGGAGGGGCGGTCGCGGGCGAGCAGGCGAGCAGGCGAGCTGTCCGTTGTCATAAAGGTTGCGCCTGGTCCACCCTGAGCAGCCTCCCTTCTGCCGGAAAGGTTGCGCCGCTTGTGACACAAAGGTTGCGCTCATATGGACGCTTTGCCAGAAAGGTTGCGCCGGCGTTCAATAGCCTGCACAATGGAATGGTAAGACCAGCGGACACACGATTCCTGCAATAACAATAAGCAAGCAGCCCTAAATCCGCGCCTTTTCTACGCCTGGCGCGGCGCTTATTCCTGTGATAATAGCCATTCTCACAGGAACCCATCCAGCGGACAGAGAGCCGGATGACGATTGGCGCACCCTTTATGACACGATGGCGCAGGCTTTGTGGCAAACGGCGCAACCTTTACGACAACGCACACGAGCGTCCGACCTTGACAAGCGCCGACGCGAGATGGTAAGATGGGGAAGTAAGGTCGAACGCGGGGACATGGGACACCCACGGACGGCCTCTTTTTGTTGCCAGATATAGCTATCGGTAAGCACCATTACCGTCTACCATAATAGGTAAAGTAGGAATTGGTGTTTACACCACCTGAGAAGAAGTTCACCGCAGCGGACCTGTGCGCGTACTGTGGAATAGCGCCGAGTGAGCCGGGTGGCGGTGATCATGTCATCCCGCGCTGCGTCTTCGAGTTGAAGTCGCAGAGTGAGATCAGGGTTCCCTCTTGTTTGCCGTGCAATAATCGCAAGTCGAAAGACGAGGACTATGTGCGCGATTGGTTATGCGCGCATATAGACGTCGATCAGTCCGCCGTGCCAGCCAAGGTATACGACAGATTCATGCGCTCGGCGAAACGCGACAAGTTCGGGTCAGCTATCGCGCGCGCCGCTATGACCCAAGGCCGATACGAGCCACGCTTCACGGCGAGCGGTCTCTACGCCGGGATTGAGTTCGCCTACCCGTTTGATGCTATCCGTGTCGTGAAGACGTTTGAGCGCGTCGCGCAGGGCTTGTATTACGCCGCACAGCAGCAGCACTTAGCGGGCGGCGGACAGTTCGGTGTCGGGGAAGTGCCGCGCCCTCGAATAAAGGATCAGATAAAGCTCCTCCAGAGGCTAGGAGCGGCTGGCCCTTACGCTCTAGGCGGCAGGCTGTGTCACGTTCTATTTGGTAGTGAACAAACATCTACTTACATCGCTGCTCGGGTGCTTGTCACGTTCTATAACGATAGCGTCGCCGTCGACACAAGATACTACAAGCCTTTACCCTGAAAGCAAGAAGGTAGACAGGAGCGATGGAGAAACAAACCGGTGTTGTGCTCACCTCCTGTGAACCCACGACAGACATTGGCATGTGGGGCGCACTCGACCAGGCCGTGGCCGTGCAGATGCCGCTCCGCGACCCGATGCGCGCCTACATCGACGGCCTGACCAGCACGGCGAGCCGGGCGACGGCCATCAAGCGCCTGCGCGCCGTGGCGCGGCTCGTCGCAGTCCCCGACTACGCGGCGCTGCCCTGGGGCCAACTCCGCGCCCATCACGTCGCCTTCATCCGGTCCAGGCTCGTCAAGGCTGAGGCGGCGCCGGCGACGGTCAACCTCACGCTAGCCGTCCTGCGCGGGATCGCGCGCCAGGCCCGCGACTTCAATATGATGACCGACGAGGAGTACCGGCGCATCACCGAGGTCAAGCCGCACAAAGGCTCGCGGCTGCCGCCTGGCCGGCATGTCCGCGCCGGCGAACTGACGGCGCTCGTCGATGCCTGCGCGCGGGACAAGACGCCAGCGGGGGCGCGCGACGCCGCGATGCTGGCCTGCCTCTACGTCGGCGGCCTGCGCCGCGCCGAGTTGGCCGCGCTCAAAGTTGAGCATTACACCGCCGACCCGCCGACGCTGACGATCAAAAGCGGCAAGGGCGATAAGGATCGGGTGGTGCCGTTGGAGCCGAGTGCGGCCGTCGCCGTGGACACCTGGCTCCGCGTGCGGGGCGCGCGTCCCGGCCGGCTCTTCCTGCCGGTCAACAAGGGTGGCCGCATCCGGGGCCAGGGCATCACGGCCGGCGCCGTCTACAACGCGCTGGCCAGGCGCGCGGCCGAGGCCAAGATCGCGCACGCGTCACCCCATGATCTGCGGCGTTCGTTCGTGTCCGATCTGCTGGAAGCCCAGGTCGATATCTCGACGGTGCAGCAGCTCGCCGGGCACGCCAACGTGACGACGACGGCGCGCTACGACCGCCGTGGCGAGGCGTCCAAGCGCAAGGCCGTCGAGAAGTTGCACTTCCCCCTACCAACGGGGTGACCCTAAATGTGCGTGTCCACTACAATAGAGACATCCTTTTATCGCCATCCACGGTCCTGGAAGTGCTTGCCACAGACAATCCACTAGAGGAGTGCAGCGCATGTCCGCATCGGTTACGTCTGATGAGATCAAGAATGAACTGAAAACAACCCTCACGGCACGCCACGGCCTCGGGCCGGAGTATGACGACGCCTTCATTGACGCCTTCATGGACAAGCTCGGGGCGAAAGTCGTCCACGAACTGCAACAGCGGCACGAGGTGCGCCCGGCGCCTCCTCCCGCGCGTCCCTCGTGGGCGCTCACCCTAGAGGGACGCCTTACCATCGCGCTCGCCTCGCTGCTCGTGATCCTCGCCCTCTTCGTCGTGGCCCTAATAGACGCCAGGAACTACTATAGTAGCCACACGCTTATGAGTTGGTCCCTGTTTTGTGCTATCGCTATTTTTCTCGTCAACCTGACCCTGAACGTGCGGCTCCATCTCAACGTCAAGGTTAAGCGATGAGTAGAGGGTGAGGCTACACTATGCGCCCCACGGCCACGGACACAACTCCCCCCATCACCGTGCTCCTCACGCGCCAGGAGCGGTGGACCCGCGCCCAGGAGCGATGGAAACGCCAGCACCGGCGCTTTGCCCGCCGCCGCGCGCCTCTGTCGGCCGCGCCGACGCTCGACGCGATCCCGGCCGCGGTCGCGTACAAGGACCTCACGCCGGCCGAGCGAGAGCGCCGGGTGAAGACGGCCACGCCGGAGGAGCGCGCGCTGCTCTACCCCGAGATGCACGCCTTTCGCCAGTCCATGAAGCCGAAGACCGCGCGCGGGGCGTGGGTCTATCGCGTGCTCCTCACGCTCATGCTCGTCGGCGGCCTGGCCATGGCCGGCTATGGGCTCGTGGTCGCCTGCACCGACCCGAACCTACAAGACGCGGGTGGGTTTATCTTCGGGGGCACCCTCCTGGCCTCCGCATCCTTCCAATGCGCGGCGGGGCTCGCCGCCTGGGACGAGGAGCGGCAGGGCTCCACCGATCGCGACCTAGCGCCGCACTGATAGCACGGGGGAACCACATCGCCGACGATGGAGGCGCAGGGTACAACGCGTTGGCGCTATGCCCCCTTTCCCCCGCGCGCCCGGCGCGGCCCTGTGTCGCGTGTGACCTGTGTCGTTGGGGACACACAGCGCCGGCCTGGCGGCCGGGAGAAACGGTTCGGGGCGGGGTTATTGCAGAGACAAACCTATGCACACGATAGTCGGCGCCTCGAAGCGGGCGCAGCCGGTGGCGACCCTCATCAACGGCCGGGCAGTCGCGCGCTGTGTCCGCGGCCCTTGCTCTTCGTGTCGCGTCTGGGACACTACGGACAGGGGCCGCTGCGTCGCTCATGCGCGACGGGGCGAGCGAGAGTGAGAGCGAGAGCGAGGGGGGGCGAGCGTGAGGGTGGAGTACATCCCGCTGGGTGGCGCGGGCGAAGTCGGTGCCTCGTGCGGCATCCTGCGGATCGGGGACTGGCGCGTGCTCATCGACGCGGGGATGCGCCCGTCCGCGCGTGCCGGACAGGACCGCCTGCCCGCCCTCGATCGGCTGACCGCCGAGCCGCCGGACGCCATCCTGGTGACGCACGCGCACATCGACCACACCGGCACCCTGCCGCTCGCCTCCGAAATGTTCCCGGCGGCCTCGATCTACTGCACGGAGACGACCCTGCTCCTGACGCGCCTGCTGCTCGCCGACAGCGTGCGCGTCATGGAGGCCGAGCACCTGGCGCAAGAGGGCGAGACGCCGCTCTACACGGCCGAGGTGGTCGAGCGCACGCTCGCGCGGGTGCGGCCGATCGAGTGGGCACAGCCGGTCGCGCCGCTCCCCGACCCCGCCATCGTCGTGCGCTTCCTGCACGCCGGCCACATCGCCGGCGCGGCCATGCTGCTCATCGACACGCCGGCTGGCCGTGTCCTGCATATGGGCGACTACTCGGTGACGGCCCAACGCACCCTCCATGGCCTGGACGTGCCGGGTCTGCCCCAGGCCGACGCGGTGATCACCGAGGGCACCTACGGCGACGCCATCCATGCCAACCGCAAGGAGCAGGAGCGCGCGCTGGTGGCGACGGTCGCGCGGGTGGTGGGGCGCGGGGGCCGCGCCCTGCTGCCGGCGTTCGCGGTGGGACGGGCGCAGGAGGTGGCGCTGATCCTGCGCGCGGCGCGCTCGACGGGGGAGTTGCCCCCGGTCCCGATCCACCTCGACGGTATGGTGCGCGGCGTGTGCGACCTGTACCAGGCGCAGGTCCACGACCTCAACCCGCGCCTGCAAAACTACGTCCGCAACGCGCGCCGCCCGCTCTTCGCCGACCCCTCACTCGCGGTGTACGCCGTCACGGCGGGCCGGCGGCGCGGCCTGCTCGACAACCCCGAGGCGGCCATCGTCATCAGTTCATCGGGTATGATGACCGGCGGCCCCGCCCCGCTCTACGCGCGCGCCTTCGCGGCGGATGAGAAGAACGCCATCATCTTCAGCGGCTACCAGGACGACGAGAGTCCGGGGGCGGCCCTCCTGCGAGCACGGCAGGGCACGACCGTCGCGCTGGGGAGAGAGGAGCTGACCTTGCAGTGCGCGGTGGAGCGCTACAGCCTGTCGGCGCACGCGGACGCCGGCCAGATCGAGGTAGCCGTGGCGCGCGCCCGGCCGCGCGTGACGGTGCTCGTGCATGGGGAGCCGGACACGCTGCGCGCCCTGGCGAAGCGCGTCGCCCGCCACCATCCCCACGTCGCGGTGAACGGGGAGGCGGTCACGCTGATCGACGCGCCGGTTCGGGCTACGTCGGCGGCGCTGTCAACACGGGCGGCTGTCGCCGCGCTGGCGGGAGAGGGGGCGCGCCCCCCGTCCCCCGCGGGCGCGACGCCGGCAGACCCGCACGGGGCGGACGATGCCGTATCCGCCGCCGACCTTGCCGCGGTCCACCGTGCGGCGTTGGCGACGGGAGGGCCGCACCGTCCCTGGACGACGGTCGAGTTGGCGCGCCTGGCGACGGGGGCGCGCTACACCCCGGCCACGCGGGTCCAGGTCCAGGGGCTGCTCGACGCCGACGCGGCCTACTTCGCGCGCAAGCGCCTGGGGGCGCAGGAGGTCTACCTCCCCCGCACGCCCGAGGAGGTGGCGAAACGTCAGGCCACGCATGTCGCCCTGGCGCCCGGTGATATCGTCATCGCGCGCATGAACGAGGGCCAGGGTGAGGCGCGTCTCGGCGTCATCACCAGCGCCGTGGCGCTGGGGGCCGTGGAGGCGACGATCGTGGGGTGGAAAGGGGAGCGGTTCCCGCTGGCGGTGATCCATCTCACGACCGGGGTGCGCCGACCGGCGTACGTGGCGCTCCCGCGTGACGAGCGGCGGGCCACGCTGGCCGCGGACCAGGAGCGGATCACCGCCGCCGCGCGCTCCGGGGACATCGCGCACGACCTGATGGCGCTCTGGGCGCGCGGCCGTCAGACAACGGACGACATCCTGGGGACACAGGAAACGGACGACGGGCGTCTCGCGCTGGCGCGCGATCTCGTCATGCGTGGCGGCGTCCTGTTCACGCGCCATGGTGATGTCTGGGAGCCGAAAGCGGAGCGGGATCTTGCGGCTCCCGAGGCGGTGGCGCGCCACCTGGCGCTCCTCGCGCTCGGCCCAAGGGCTGAGGTCGTGTATCGGGACGGTCGCCAGGGCCTCCTGTCCGGCCGTGGTCGCTGGGGGCAGGTCGAGGTCGTATGCGACGACGAGACGCGGGTCTGGTGGCAGGATAAAGACGTGCAGACCGTCGGGTCGTCCGTGCCTGAGCGCGCCACCGGGGACGGGGCCGACGACGCGGTGGTCGCCACCGCTGATGGCGTCGATGACGACGAGCGGGCGGGGTGAGGCCCGCTTTTCTCGCGCGCCGCGGCGCGCCTGTGTGGCGCGTCCCCTCGACGCCGTGTGTGAGAGGCGCAGCTGGTCACACAGGACCGGCCCCTGGGCCGGGAGAAAAGGAACGGACGGCAGCGACGGCAGCGACGACACCGTGACGGCAGCGACGACACCGTGACGGCAGCGACGACACCGTGAGCGAGCAGTCGGCGCGCCCGCGCGTGATCGAGGGGGCAGGGGGTGCGGCGATGAGCGAGGAGACGTGGGACCGGGTGCTCGGAGACATCTTCGCGGCGCTGGATCGGGACGCCGCGGCGGAGGGACAGCTCATCGCGCTCACGCCGCTGCTCTCCGATGAGCAGATTTTGCGGGCGTGGGCGTATCTCGCCCATGACGACGCGCTCCGCTGGCGGGCGCGCAGCGCGCTGGCGCACGAAGCCTTGCAGCGCGTGGTGGGCCGGGCGGACCGCGACGGCCGCGGGACGGCGGCGGTGCGGCAGCTCGCGACCACGCTCGGGGTTGAACCGGGCCGGGTCTACCGGCTCGCGCAGATCCATGGGGTCATCGCGGGCGGCGGTGTGGGGGCTGCCATCGTCGAGGTGCTGCCGGAGATGGCCTGGTACGACGAGGCGCTCGCCGCGCCGGACCCGGCCGCCGCGCTGGTCTACGCCGCCGATCAGGTCACCGCGGGCCGGCCCTATAGCCCGACGGACTTCCGGCGCGACGTGCGGAAGGTCACGGCGGCCAGAGGCCGGCCAGTGCGGGAGCGGCCGCCGTCCCCGCAGGTCCGCCTCCGTGTCACCCGGCGTGACGGGTCGCACTGGCCGGCGGCGGACGCCGTGGCGTTCGATCTGGTCGATAGCGCGGCGATCACGGTGGAGACACCGTGGGGACGGGCGGTGCTCGCGATGGACGGGCAGGGTCACATCAGCGCCGACGTGCAGCAGGAGGGGTGAGGGCTGGCGCTCACGCGGCCGGTGCTCACGGCGGGCGTGAGCGCCGCGAGGCCGGGCTGATCGTCGACGCGTGTGAGTAGGCCCCGTGTGACGGACGCTGCGATCACAGGCATACCACATGCAAAGTAGTGGTCTCTTAGCCGCTAGCGTAGAGCAGGGCCCGGATGGCCTGGATGTCGCTACGCAGCTGCGCGTTCTCATCTTTGAGTTCCTTGGCGATCTTGGCGCAGCCGTGCATGATGGTGCTGTGGTCGCGCCCGCCGAGCAACTGGCCGATGCCCGGCAGCGAGGCGTCCGACTCCTCGCGCATCAGGTGCATCGCCACCTGGCGCGGTAGGGACACCGCCTTGTCGCGGGCGGGGCTCTCCAGCACCTTGAGCTCGGTCTGGTAGTATTGCGCCACCGCTTTGAGCACCTCCGGGGCCGTCACCTTGCGCTTATGCGAGGGCGAGAGCGTGTCGAGCGCCTCGGCGGCGAGCTTATCGGTCACGGGAACGCCCAGGGTGAGCGCCGTGTGGATGACCTTCTTGAGCGTGCCCTCGAGTTCGCGGATGTTGCTCTGCCCCGCGCGGCGGGCGATGTACTCGATCGCGGCCGGCTGCACCGGCACCTTCTGGCGCTCGGCTTTGGTGCGCAGGATCGCCACGCGCGTCTCGAAGTCGGGCAGGTCGACCTCGGTGATGAGGCCCCACTCGAAGCGCGAGCGCAGGCGCTCAGTCAGCGTGCTCATCGCGTTGGGCTTGCGGTCGCTCGTCATCACGATCTGCTTCTGATTCTGGTGCAGCTCGTTGAAGGTGTGGAAGAACTCCTCCTGCGTGCTCTCTTTGTTGGCCAGGAACTGGATGTCGTCGATGAGCAGCACGTCGACGCCGCGGTAGCGCTCGCGAAAGTCGTCGATGTACGATTGCTCTTTCTTCACGAACGACTGGATCATCTCGTTGGTGAACTTCTCGCTCGTGGTGTAGACGACCTGTTTGTCGGGGAAGTTCTGGCGTACTTTATGGCCGATGGCGTGCAGCAGGTGCGTCTTGCCGAGCCCGACATTGCCCCAGATGAAGAGCGGGTTCCATTGCTGGCCGGGGTCGTCGGCGACGGCCGTCGCGGCGGCGTAGGTCAGGCGGTTGCTCGCGCCGACGATGAAGGTCTCGAACACATAGTCGGGCAGGAGCGAGGACTGGGTGTGCGGGAAAAGAGTCATGGCAGGTTTCTCTTGATGCGGGCGTTTCGGCATGGACACCGCATGGTGGCTCGATGGCGTGGGGCCACTGCCGAGGCTGCTGTTAGATGGGTCGACGACGTAACGCACGGCGCGGTGTCCGTGACCGAGACGCTCCAGTGCGCCCGCGACACGTCCCTTCAGTTTATGCTCCAGCCAGTCTTTCTGGAACGCAGTAGGCACCCCGACCGTCAACGCCCCCGCAGGCCGCGCCCCCATCTCCCCCACTCCGTCATCCGTGTCTCCAGCGACGACGTGCGCGTCACGCAGCCATGTGTCATAGTTCTCCTGTGTCAGGTCGAGTCGCAGTTCGTCGAGGGTCGCCCCCCAGATCTGCGCGTCGGTTGCGCGCGTCATCGTCCCCTCTCTTCACCCTGTCTGGCGCGCGCCCGCGCGACGACGACCTACCAGGTCGTCGACGGGTGCATCGTCCAGGCTAGCAGGCCGACGACCGCGCGCGCAACGAGTTACCCCCGACGGATCACGCCCGTCCCGCGCCCGGTGGTGACAGGTGACGGCGACCCTGGCCGTGCAGGGAGGCCACACGCCACACGCCCTGGGGGATGACCGAGGCGACCGGTGG
>JAABUU010007184.1_pt1 | contig 11566 bp, 11 predicted proteins | sample 5559301 | NCBI WGS metagenome assembly JAABUU01 (sample SAMN10711884, study PRJNA513360) | rock metagenome | isolation source: Antarctica rocks | place: Antarctica: Victoria Land, Richard Nunatak white
CCAGGTGTGGCGGCAACTCCTCCCCGACGCCAAGGAGGGCATCATCTTCGTCGAAGCCTACAAGGACACCCAGCGCCTTGCTGGTGAATCGTCCGAACGCTTCGCCGAGGTGACATTTGACCTCGACGGCAACGCGCTGCACTCGCCGCGCTGGCGGCACATCGAACGGGCCGACGTCGAGGCGCTGATCGGCGGCCCGGCTAGCTTGCCCGTCGAGCGTAGTTATTGAGGAGGGGGCGCAGACACTCCGCCACGATTACCTTGACACATGTTTGCAGTGGGCCATGAGACGATTTCGCGGCGTGACCGACCGGCAATGCCGCCCTTCCACGCGTGCAGACGGCCTGGTTGGCGCGTCAGGCGACCGCTTTTCGTCTCACCGTCTATAGCACGTATGTGTCAAGATAATCGTGGCGAGGTGTCGGGGCGCATGGCGTGGGTCATCCGAGTAGCATCCTGTCCCCGCTGTGCCCATCATGTGCGCGCGAATGTGTTGCGGTCGGCGGCGGTCGAGTGGTTCGACAGCGATGACGCCGGCGATGGGTTATGGCAGGGCGGGTGCCCCGACGCCTCGGCTGAGTTGCGCGTCTGCCCCGCGTGCCACGAGACCCTGCTGCAGCTGTACTATGAGCACCTGCATTGGATGCGTGAGGCCCGATACTATCAGGAGGGTGGCTGATGCGCCGGCAACGACTACCGCGAGGATCGGTGCGGAGACGCCGCGACGTTATCGCTCGCGCCGTTACTTTACTCGCTGTGGAGGCCCATGTGGGCCGTGTGGCGCGTGCCACAGTGCCAGGTCGTCAAGTGAGCGCCGATCGCGCGGAGACGCGCGGTTCCGCGTTTTCTCCGGCCCCCCAGGGGCGGCCCTGTGTGGCGCGCACCTGCCCACACACGCCGCGCCGCCGCGCGGTGAAAGGGTGGACATGGTGACGCCGGGCGATCCCGAGGAGCTGCGGCCCACCCCACTCGTCGCGCGGACCCGTACGGCGATCTACCATGCGCTGGTGACGGCCGACCCTGCATCCAACTTCTACCCTCACTGCGGCAACGGAGGTGTAGGACAAATGGCTCAAAAGAGCATTGATTATGTCCTATACTAACTACGATTACTAACTACGATGATCCATTCGAAGATTAGCCGCGCGCAATGGGTGTTCAGCGCCGAGGCGCGAGAGCACACGAGACGAAGTGGAACGGTCACGGGTGGGAGCTTATACACTTGGACACATTGGAAACGACGCAACCAGTTGAGGCCATGCCTCAGGCGACAGGAGAGCTGTCCTCCCACACCAAAACGGTAGTCAAGCATAAACTCACCAAAGCGAACCAAGCACTGGTGCCACAGATAAGCCCCCAAGACCTTTTCACATCCAAGAAGCTTGTCTCCAAGGCCTATTACGCGGACGCGCAGACGCTCATCTTCAACACAGACACGAGGACGGCCTTGAAGTGGATTGCGAACGCCGGTCTGTCGGTCAATTGTATCGTCACCTCACCCCCTTTCTATGGGCAACGCGACTACGATGTTGCCGGGCAGATTGGGCTTGAGCCGCATCCATCGCAGTTCATCAGAGCGTTGATCAAAATCTTTGAGCAATGCCGTCCTGTCCTCCAGGATACAGGGAGTCTTTGGGTCAACTTGGGCGACACGTACTGGAGCGGTAAAGGGCAGCATCGCAGCGACGAGAAGAAACAGAGCGCCCGCAGGTTCGGGTTGCGGCCGCAGGACACGAAAGGGGATGGTCTCTGGTGCCAACCCAAGCAGCTTCTCCTCATCCCGCATCGCTTCGCGATCGCCATGCAGAACAAAGGATGGATTGTCCGCAACGACAACGTATGGGTAAAGCCTAACCCCATCCCAGATCAGGTTCGCGACCGTTGCTCCATGTCCCATGAGTACATGTTCCACTTTGTCATGGAGCGCTGGTACTTCTTCGACCGTGACGCGGTCGGACGGCCTAGCTCGCGCAAGACAAAGCTGCCCCCAACTGATACCTGGACTGTCCCCCCGTCGCGGGGCAACAACGGGCATAAAGCCTCTTTCTCCGAAGAGTTGATAGCTATCCCCATCCGCTCGACGACACCACCTGGAGGTATCGTCCTCGACCCATTCGGTGGCAGTGGTACAACCTTGAACTACGCGCGCAAGTTGGGTTTCCGCTCTATCGGCATCGACATCAAAGAGGAATTTTGCCGAATTATGGCCGACTCCGCCCGTGGCGATATCTCGCCGGCCGCGCGGGGCGCCTCTAATGGGCACGAGGGACACAATGGGCGCAGCGAGTGGGAGCAACCGATCCTGGTGCACCTCGACCTAGATGGGGCTCCCCTTGGCTAGATATGTGTCGGCCGGACGGCTGTGCCTCGCCGTTGAGCGTCTGGGTGAATCAAAGGCCCAGACCAGGCTGAATGAATTTTTGATCCTGAAGCGCGGCATCGTACTCGACCTTGCAGGCACCGTGAAAATGTCGCTCAAGGATACATGTTTCATCCAAGCCATCGACGACCTGATGAGGTGCATCCCTCCGGGCGTCACGGTGGATGTGGCGCGCCACATCAAGCAGCCGCTCATCAACGTCTATGGTGCGAGCCGTCAATCCGATCTAGGCTATCGGGCGGCGAAATACTACTCGAACGGCATCAACTCGGCCATCAGCGGCACGGCGTGGGAGGGGATCGCGGATATCGTCGGCGAGAGACCGCGCGTCGTGGCCTTGAGTCCCAAGGCCGAGGATCGTCTGGCGGAGATGATGCTGCTGATAAATCAGTCCGCCCACAAGCCGCGCCTCGACGACTCGGCGGCCTGGTTTTTCCGCGTTACGGATGTCTCCGAGATCGTGAATGAGAACGGGTCAATGGCGGACAACATGGCGCGCCTGACGGCCGCTTACCGCAGATGCCTGGGCTTGACCGACGGCGAAATTGCGATCCTTTTCGACACGACCCCCGACGACAAGGTTGAGCAAGGAGTCGACACGGATTGGCTCGTTGACGAACTGACGTCGCCGATCGAGTATCTACCTGGGCAGCAAGCTGCGACGCCCCACGCCGACACCGCCACCATCTTATGCTCGCAGGACCTGGTGGTGTCCCTAGCCGCCAAAGGTTTTACCATCTACACAGGACCGTCGGGGACGGGGAAAACGCGCGCCGGTCTCCAGCTTGCCCAAGCCGTCGGGCCGCTCGGCGGTAACGCACACCCCGCCGCCTCGTTCGCCCTAGTTCCCGTTGGCTCCGACTGGACCGATCCGCGCAACCTGTTAGGGTTCAGGAATCCGTTCGGCAAGCCGCGCGCACTGCCGGGCGGCCAGACCACGAATGAGACGTATGACATCACCGGTACATTGAGCCTGTTCTTGGCGGCCACTCATCCCGATCGGCGCACGCTCCCGCACTTTCTGATACTTGATGAGATGAACCTGTCGCACGTCGAGCGATATTTCAGCCCGTTCCTCTCACTCTTAGAAGCGAACCGTTCGATTGTCGGCGACGATAAGCTCGCGCTCCTCGATGCCGCCGCCGTGGCGCTGATCGCCGATGTCTTGGAAGTCGACGCGCCGGGCACCCTTGAGGCGGAGGCGGCGCGCACGCTCGCACAGGGCGGCAAGGGGTTGCCGTTCTCGCCTAACGTCTTCATCATCGGCACGGTTAATGTGGACGAGACGACGTATATGTTCAGCCCGAAAGTACTCGACCGCGCGCATGTGATCGAGTTGCGATCGGTGTCGCCGGGCACATACATCCGCGGCGTGGACCAGGAGGAGGAGGGCATCGAGGCGCGCGCTGCATTGGTCATCTTGCAGGGCGCGACGGCGCGCCGACGGGCCGAATTACCGAGCGACGTGACACCCTACCGCCATCTCGCTGACGTGGGGGCGGCCCTTGCCATGGACCCGGCCGCGCTCGACAAGCTCGCTGCGGCGACGGAAAAGCTCCTCGACGGGGCGTACACCCTGCTCGCGCCGCTCGGCTTCGGGTTCGGCTTCCGTGTCGTCAACGAGGTCTTCGACTATTTGATCGCCTGGCTCAGGGCGATGCACACGATTGCCGACGGCGACCCCAGCTTCTTCGAGGGGTGGCAGGATGCGCTCGATAAGGCGTTCTTGCAGAAGGTCTTGCCGAAGCTGCACGGCAATCGCCGGCAGTTGGGGGATAGCTTGGTCGCGCTCGACGCGTTCCTCGCGGGCAACGATAAGACGGGCAATCCACCTGCCAGATACAGGCTGGGCGACACATCCGACATCGGGATTGAGAGCGCGGCGCGGCTCGAGTTGGAGGATGACGCACCCATGGAGCAAAGCCGGGACAAACTCGCGCGGATGAACCGCCGCCTCATCGCCACCGGATACGTCACGTTCGTTGAGTAGACAGGTAGACCAGTGCAGCCCTTGCATCGCCTGAAGCTGGAGTGGTCGTCCGCTCTCTCCCTTGAGATAGAGTGGGTAGGCGGCCAACCTGGACGCTCCGTTTTCCCGTCGGTCCCGCTCGATCGCCTGGTGGCCTGCGAGGAGGAGGTCGCGCTCGACCCGCTCGGGAAGCTCGGCCTCCCACCGCTCTGCTGGCGCCCCGAGGGAGAGAGTCTATTCGCGCCGCTCCAACTGCGCGAGAACACTGAGTACCTGATCGACGCCACGATCCCCGGCGACCTGGAGAGCGCCATTGCGCGCGCGGCGGGCGATAGGACTTGGCCGCTGTCGTCGCGGCTCGCGACGTTCTATCGCTCGGACCCGCCGAAGCGGTGGCAGCGGGTGGACGGCGGGGTGCGCGTCACGGGCCGTCTCAACTTCGGCTCCTATGTCGGGCTGGCCGACCTGGCGCTTCCGAATAGTGGCCCCGTCGTGGTCGAAGTCGTGTGCGCCAAAATCGGCTACTTCGGCGATTTTCGCACTCTGCTGGACCAAATCGCCGAGGAGTTCGTCGGCCTCCTGTTCGAGGTAGATGCCCCGACGTATGCCCCCTTCTCGCTCGCTGATAACGATGAGGTCGATCCGGCTGTACTCCTATTCCATGTGCGCCGGCTGATGTCCGAGGGCCAATTGCCGCTGGCGATGGAAATGATCCTGCAATCGCCACAGAACGTTCTTGAGACAACGGAGGAGTTGGTACCACTGAACAGGGTGCGGAACCCCGCGCCCGACCGCATCGTATCCACCGCCGCTCGCATGGCTTTCGATCGCGGCGGCCCGCTCGCCTTGCTCTTCGGCGGGTATACGCCCGAGTTGCTACCCGACCGATCCACGCGGGAAACGTTCGACACAGCCGAAAACCGCTATGTCAAAGCGTTCCTAGAAGATTTGCTACAGCGTGTCGAAACCCTAACCCTGCGCTTGGGCCTGGCAGGCAAGGGGACGAGCGCCCGTGAGGCGGCTTCATGGGCCATGGCGTTGTCCGACTGGCTCGCCCAGGCGCTCTGGCGCGACGTTGGCCCGATGACGCACTTTCCATCGAACTCACAGGTATTGCAGAGGCGTCAGGGCTACCGGGATGTTTTGGAGGCGGATCTGAGCCTGCAATTCGGCCTGCGGCTCCCGTGGAGCCGCGGGGCCGAGATCGCCGACGGCCTCGACGGGGACATCCGCCCGATCAGCGAGTTGTACGAGTATTGGTGCTTTTTCATGCTGCGCGGGGTGTTGCGCGCCCTCTGCGGCCCCGAGAATGTCGGGAGAAGTTCGCTCATGCGGACGAGCGACGGAGGCTTCTCACTCGATCTGCGTAAAGGTACCGCTAGCAAGTTGGCCTTCGACTATCGGCGCGCGCCTGGGCCGGCTATGGGCGTGTCGCTGTTCTACAATCGCACCTTCCGACGCAATGAGGAGGGGAGCGGCGCGTGGGACGGTAGCTACTCGGCGGGCTTCCACCCCGACTACAGCATCTTGATCGAGGTCCCAAGGGCCGATACCGCGGCGAGGGTGACGAGACACTGGTTGCACTTCGACGCCAAGTATCGTCTGGACATCCGACAGTGGCACGCTGAGATCGAGGATACGACGGAGGCTGTCGAGGTAGACATCGAGCAGGACCTTTTAGGGCAGGCGAAAAGCCTGGACGCGGACCAGAAGGATACATTTAAGCGCGGCGACCTCTATAAGATGCACACCTACCGCGATGCCCTCCTGGGGAGCCGGGGCGCGTATATCCTCTTCCCCGGATCGAGCGAGCGGGAAGAGATATATATCCGGCACCCCGGCACGCGCTATCCGCAGGCCTCGCCCTACGTCCCCGGCGTCGGAGCCTTCCAGCTGCGGCCCTCGAACAACGGTGAGCAGGTGAGCAATTTAGGGGTTTTCATCGCGGCCGTGCTCGAACAGCTAACCGGAGCCGGCACGACATCCTACTTGGAAGAACAAGGTTTATTCCTTCCCTTGCCATAGACGCGGCGTACCATAGAAGTTGTTCATGGACAACAAGCTTGACGGCTGACCCCGGGAAAAGATACGCTAATCAGCGGGCATGCATAGTATTGGGAGGGATGAAGTGAGTTTTGGGGATGTTATCGCGACGGCGCGCAAGAAAAAGGGGCTCAGCCAGAAGCAGTTGGCAGCGATGATCCCGAAGGAGGACGGCGAGCCCATCTCGCCGCAGTACCTCAACGACTTGGAGCGCGATCGACGCAATCCGCCAGCCGGCTCGTTGCTGGACCAGTTCGCGTCTCGACTTGATATCCCGCGCGACTATCTATATCTTCTCGCGCGGGAATTGCCTCAAGACGTAGACGTGGAGACAAAGGACCCACAAGCCGTTGAACAAGCTTTTGCGTCGTTTCGGCGGGATTTGACGAAGGGATAGGGATGAGGCATGCACTGGAGGCGCGACAACACCGGTCGGTTTGCACAGCGGCCACATTATGAACAGGATGAGCTCGACGCCCTGTGCGAGAACCTTGTCGTCGAGTTTCTGAGGCGCACTCACAACAGTGTGCAGTATCCTATTTCGACCGACGACATCACGAATCTGATCGAGCGTGACGTCGATGACCTCGATCTCTACGCGGACCTGCATATCCAAGGGGAAGACGTCCAGGGTGTGACATATTTCTACGGCGATAAGCGCCCGCGGATTCGTATCGCTAAGGAATTGATAGAGCAGGAGCACCGCGCCCATCGGTTGCGCACGACACTGACGCACGAGTATGGGCATGCGCATCTCCACGCGGCCCTATGGACTTTTGGCCAGACGCCGCTTTTCCCCACGATGGATCCCATTCACACACATCTAAACCGCGACAGCAACACCCGCGACCCCGGAGACTGGATGGAGTGGCAAGCGGGGTACATGTCTGGAGCACTCCTCATGCCCGTCTCCGGGGTGCGCGACTTGGCCAGATCCCTCCTGCACGAGTGGGGGGAGTATGGAAAATTGTCGCCAACAAGCCCATGCGGCCGCGCCCTCGTCGCCGAAACGGTTCGCGTGTTTGACGTATCTCCGGCCGCCGCCACCTTGCGTCTCAAGCAACTCGGCTATCTGGGTGCCCCGCAGGCGGTCGGCCTCCTGCCAGGGCTGGGCATAAGCGGTTGATCGGGACCAGCATCGTATGATACGCTAAACAGCAGATCGGCTGATCAAAGTATAGCCGATCTGCTGTTGTATCGTGGGGCGCGACCATGCCCCATGAAGGAGGTGGACATGGCTGATCAAGCGGGAGCCGGTAACACGACGTCAAGCCCTATCGTTCAGGTGCATCGGCCAGCGCGGGCGCTCATCGGATGGATGCAACCGGCCGAAGGGCAGCTCTGGCTCGTCTCGCGGCGGCCGGACATCGCGCCGACTGTAGAGCACATGGGGCAGGTAGCGCGCGCGGTGGCGGCGGTCGCGGCTCGTCCGGTGGGTTTTGATCCGATAGGTGCGGTCACGGAGCCCCCCGCCGCGCTCGATCAGCATGTCGCTGCCCTGCACGGTGACCCGGCGGCGGCCGGTTTGCTGAATGATGGATGGCGGGTGATGATCGTCGATCTCTCCAGGGTGTGCGCGGCACAGCCAAGTGTCCACGTCGATCATGCCGAGGAGCGTGCGGCGTCCATCGACCCGAGTGACGTGACTTCGATCGCCGCCGTTTCGCTTCCGATCAGTGCGCCGACCCAGCTCCCGTTCCAGTTCGACCAGATCCAGAAGGCGTGGGTGTTCTCGTCCGCCAACCCGAACCTGCGCATCGTGGGTGCCGGATATGGCGTCGTTAACGGCGCGCCAATATTCGGCTTCAATGTCGCGCTCGCCCCGTCGTTCATACGCGTCGCACGCTACCAGTCGCGCTACCTACTGCTTGACGGCTATCACCGCGCCCACGGCTTCCTGCGGAGGGGCATCACGCATGTGCCCGTCTTCGTGCGCGACACCCCTTCGTTCGAGGCGCTCGGCCTACCACAAGGTATGTTGCCGCAGGACGCGTATCTGGGCGAGCGGCCTCCGTTGCTGCCTGACTATCTGAACGACGACGTCTCTGCCGATGTCGATGTGCCCGCGACCGAGAAGGTGATCGTCATCACCGGGTTGGAGGTGCAGGCAGCGGCCTGATCGGCGTGCTCGGGTCCGGCACCCCTCATCCGGCCGGCTACGATCCCTGTCGCAGCCGGCCACCTTATGTTGAACCGACGCCGATCTGGCATAACGTATCCTTTCATGATGGAGTAAGGGCCCGCCGAAGAATAAAGTAGTCAAATTTCGCCTCCGATGACGCGTAATACGGCGCGAAAAGCGAAGACGTTATTCGTGGACGGACCCCAAAGAGTGGACGAGATAACTATTCCGCTGAGTTTCCCCCTCGACGACGATGGATTCTTGCGGCGTTCCTGCCCGGCCTGCCGCCGCGAGTGGAAGTGGCAAGCCACCCTGCCGCAGCAGCCCGGCCAGACCAAAGCGCAAGCGGAGTCGAACATCTGCCCCTATTGCGGACAGCGGGCGGCGGCGCAGGAGTGGCTGACGACGGATCAGCGCGTTTATATCGAGGGTAGCGCCCGGCCACATGCTATTGCTGCCGTACACGACGCACTCAGCGACATCTTCCGTGGCCTGAATGGCGGTGGTTTCTTGCGCGTCACGGCCGATGAGCTGGCGCTGCCGCCAGCCCCACCGCAGCTAACCGAAACGAACGACATGGTGCGTATCGATGTCCCTTGCCATCCAGATGAACTGTTCAAGGTCGACGATGTGTGGAGCGAAGGCGTCTACTGCATTGTGTGTGGCACGCCGTATCTGCAGGAGCAGGTACACGTACTGCCGAAGTCGTGACGGAAAGCTTTAGGGCTCGGGATACAGCCGCACGTCAAGGTTGTTCCCGGCGACCGAGGACAAGATGTCGTTTTGTCCTCCGCGACCTACTGGCGACGTTGGAGAAGGGGCGCGGCGAGGCGTACGACGACATGCTGCGGTGGCTGGGCGGCGACTACGACCCGACCGGCTTCGACCGCAACACCGTGAACAGGCGGCTGAGGGAGTTGCGCTGATTGTCCGTGTGACAATCCTCTCCCGCCTTTTCTCCCGTGCCAGGGGGCGGCCGTGTGTGCTACCGATTGCCTTCGCCCGTCTCGTCGCGTCTGGGACACTATAGGCAAGGGGGCCGAGGCGTCGCCGCGCGCGGACGAGTGAGCAGGGGAAGGGACGGACAAGCGTGAAGGTGGAGTACATCCCATTGGGCGGCGCGGGCGAGGTCGGCGCGTCGTGCGGCATCTTGCGCATCGGGGACCGGCGCGTGCTCATCGACGCGGGGATGCGCCCGGCGGCGCGCGTCGGGCAGGACCGCCTGCCCGCCCTCGACCGGCTGACCGCCGAGCCACCGGACGCCATCCTGGTGACGCACGCGCACATCGACCACACCGGCGCCCTGCCGCTCGCCTCGGAGATGTTTCCGGCGGCGCCGATCTACTGCACGGAGACGACCTTGCTCCTGACGCGCCTGCTGCTCGCCGATAGCGTGCGCGTCATGGAGGCCGAGCACCTGGCGCAGGAGGGCGAGACGCCGCTCTACACGGCCGAGGTGGTCGAGCGCACCCTCGCGCGGGTGCGGCCGATCGAGTGGGCTCAGCCCGTCGCGCCGCTCCCCGATCCCGCCATCGCCGTGCGTTTCCTGCACGCCGGCCACATCGCCGGGGCCGCCATGCTCCTCATCGACACACCCGTCGGCCGCGTCCTGCACATGGGCGACTACTCGGTGACGGCCCAGCGTACCCTCCACGGCCTGGATGTGCAGAGGCTTCCCCAGGCCGACGCCCTCATCACCGAGGGGACCTACGGCAACGCCATCCACCCGAGCCGCAAGGAGCAGGAGCGCGCGCTAGTGGCGCTGGTCGCGCGCGTGGTCGGGCGTGGGGGACGCGTCCTGCTGCCCGCGTTCGCAGTGGGCCGCGCGCAGGAGGTGGCGCTGATCCTGCGCGCGGCGCGCACCGCGGGGGAGCTGCCCCCGGCGGCGATCCACCTCGACGGCATGGTGCGCGGTGTGTGCGACCTCTATCAGGCGCAGGTCCACGACCTCAACCCGCGCCTGCAAAACTACGTTCGGAACGCGCGTCGCCCGCTCTTCGCCGACCCCTCGCTCGCCGTGTATGCCGTGACGGCGAGCCGGCGCCGCCGCCTGCTCGACAACCCCGAGGCGGCTATCGTCATCAGCTCGTCGGGCATGATGACCGGCGGCCCCGCCCCGCTCTACGCGCGTGCGTTCGCGGCGGACGAGAAGAACGCCATCATCTTCAGCGGCTATCAGGACGACGAGAGTCCGGGCGCGGCTCTCCTGCGGGCGCGGCAGGGCACAACCGTCGCGCTGGGCAAGGAGGATCTGACTCTGAGTTGCGCGGTGGAGCGCTACAGCCTGTCGGCCCACGCGGACGCCGGCCAGATCGAGGTGGCCGTCGCGCATGCCCGCCCGCGCGTGACGGTGCTCGTGCATGGGGAGCCGGACACGCTGCGCGCCCTGGCCCGACGTGTCGCCCGCCACCATCCCCAGATCGCGGTGAATGGCGAGGCGATCACACTGATTGACGCGCCGGCCCGGGCTACGTCGGCAGCGATGTCAACACGGCAGGCGACCGCCGCGCCGGTGGGAGAGGGGGCGCGCCCCCCGTCCCCTGCGGGCGGGACACCGGGGGACCCGTCCACGGCGGACGGCGCCGTGTCTCCCGCCGACCTCGCCGCGATCCACCGTGCGGCGTTGGCGACAGGTGGTCCGCATCGCCCCTGGACGACGGTCGAGTTGGCGCGTTTGGCGACCGGCGCGCGCTACACCCCGGCTACGCGGGTCCACGTCCAGGGGCTGCTCGACGCCGACGTGGCCTACTTCGCGCGTAAGCGCCTGGGGGCACAGGAGGTCTACCTCCCCCGCGCGCCCGAGGAGGTCGCCAAACACCAGGCCACGCACGTCGCTCTGCTGCCGGGCGACCTGGTGATCGCGCGCATGAACGAGGGTCAGGGCGAGGCGCGCCTGGGCGTCATCACCAGCGCCGTGGCGCAGGGGAGGTACAACCCCACTAAAGTGTGGAGCGGGGCGCGAATGACAGGAACGGGCCGCATGGGGCATGCTAGCGCTAGCCGTGTCTGTTCCACACGGCCAGGAGCGCAGGCCGCATGGACCCGTCCATCG
>JAABUU010007186.1_pt1 | contig 11563 bp, 12 predicted proteins | sample 5559301 | NCBI WGS metagenome assembly JAABUU01 (sample SAMN10711884, study PRJNA513360) | rock metagenome | isolation source: Antarctica rocks | place: Antarctica: Victoria Land, Richard Nunatak white
ACCCCGCCCCGCCGCTACGTCGCCCCTGCCACACACCGCCGCTGCCCCGCTATGCGCCACCTAACCCCACAGGAATTCATGAACTGGAGCACTAAGGGCGGCTCCGCCGCCGCGAAGTACCCATGAAGGGCATACTATCCCCTCCGGGGACTGGAGCGCCCCTAAACCATTTTCTCTCCCGTTCCCCTCTGTGCCTTTGTGCCTCCTGTTCCGTCCCTCCGTCCCCTTTTCTCTCGTCTTTCTCTGCGTCTCTGTGTCTCTGAAGCCAACGTCCCCTCGTCCCCCCGTCCCCCGTCGCTCAGTACCCCTGGCTCCGCAGATACTGCCGGCTGACCGTTGCGCTCTCCAGCGCGCTCGGGCGCTGCGTCACGTCCGTCTCCGCGATCAGCCAGCCCGCGAAGCCCGCCTCGCGCAGGATCGCGAAGATCGCCGGGAAGTCCACGCCCCCCTCGCCGAGTTCGGCGAAGACCCCGGCAGCGGTGAAGGTGCGATAGTCCCACGCCGCGTCGCGTCCGCGCGCCACGACCGCCGGATCGACATCCTTGAGGTGCAAGGTCACGATGCGCGCGGCGTAATCGCGGCAGAAGGCGACCGGATCGGCCCCGGCCCAGGCGAGGTGCCCCGTGTCCGGCCCCAGAAAGATCGTCGCAGGGTCGGTCAGCGCCAGCAGCGTGTCGATCTCCTCCCGCGTCTCGATCGGCGTGCCGACGTGATTGTGGAAGGCGGCGTGTACCCCTTCGGCGAGCAGGATCGCCCCGACCTCATTGAGGGTGTCCCCGAAGCGTCGGTACTGCTCAGTGGTCAGCGCATCGTCGTGATCGACGTGTCCCGCCGTCTCGCGGCGCGTCCGCCCGGAGCGCGTCACGTAGTCGAAGCCCCCCGCCGCGACATAGATCGCGTCCAGCCCCGCCTCGCGCGCGAACGCGCCCTGCCGCCGCGCCTCGGCCAGCAGCGTCTCACGCTCAGCGGCCTCCCAGAACGCGCCACTCATGTAGCCTGGCGCGGGGCGCAGCCCGTGCGCCGCGAAGAGGGCGACCGTCTCCGCCGCCGTGCGCCCGCCGCGCTGTCCGGCGGGCGCACCCGCGTAGCCCGCCCGCGCGATCTCGCCCAACACGCGCTCTTCCGACCATGCCCCCGGCTCGGCCCGCTGGAACTGGTTCCAGGTGATCTGCCCGCAGCCCACCAAGCTCTCCGCCATTGCCGCATCCTCCTCATAGATCTCGTCGGCGCGGCGGCCCGCATCTCGGGCCAGCCACCGCCGTTGGGATCGTTCCCCGCGCCGGTCCAGACCGGCGACCACGGAGCCATGCTAGAGACTCGGGGCGGCTGCGTCAAAAAGCGCGCGCGCGGACAGTGTGCTAGAGTCAGCCGACCAGCGATCGGACGACCACGCCGGGGAGGAGAACGACCGTTCGGGTGGGCTGGGCACCGTGGACGACCAGGGAGCGATCCGCGCACATCCTCGATGTGGCGCACAATAGCGTCGGGTGAGGCGGTGCGGCGGCACAGGCCACCGCGCCGACGATACGCCGCACCGCCTTCTCATGGGGGGGCGGATGGAACAACGGCGACCGCCTTCGGTCGCCCGGGAGGGGGAAGGAATGGCTACCACGACCGCGCCGCGCACCCGCTACGATGGGGCACGCCTCGCCGATTTCGTCACCGCCGTCTTCACGGCGGTCGGGATGCTGGACGAGTTGGCCGCGAACAACGCGCGCATCCTGGTCGATGCCGACATTCGCGGCATCGATTCGCACGGCGTGCCGCGCCTGCCCAGCTACATCGCCGCGATCCGCGCCGGGAAGATCGACCCGAGCGCGACCCCGACGATCGCCCACGAGACGGCGGCGACCGCGCGTGTGGACGGTCACAACGGCTTCGGGCTATCGAACGCCGAATGGGCGATGGATCTGGCGATCAAGAAGGCGCGCGAGGCCGGGGTCGGCTTCGTCGCCCTCGGCCACACCAACCACTTCGGCGCGACGAGCTACTACCCGCTCCGCGCCCTGCCGCACGACCTGATCGGCCTCGCCATGACCAACGCGGGCGGGCTGGTGATCCCGACTTTCGCGCGCGAGCCGCTCCTCGGCACCAACCCGATCGCCGTCGCCGTGCCCGCCGGGACGGCGCAACCGTTCGTCCTCGACATGGCATGCAGCACCGTCGCCTGGGGGAAGGTCGAGATCGCCCGCCGCGACGAGAAGCTGATCCCGTTCGGCTGGGCGGTGGACGCCGAGGGCGATCCGACGCAGGATCCATTCGCCGCGCGCGCCCTCCTGCCGCTCGGCGGCGAACGCGCGACCGGGAGCCAGAAGGGCTACGGGCTGGCGATGGTCGTCGAAACCCTCTGCGGCCCGCTCAGCGGCGCGGCGCTGTCCTTCGATCAGCGCACCTACCGCCCGGAGCCGGGGACCGTCTCTTCCCGCCCCACGAATGTCGGCCAATTCTTCGGAGCCTGGGATCCGGCGGCGTTCCGCCCGATCGAGGAGTACCGGGCCGATGTCGATCGGCTCGTCACGACGCTGCGCGCGGCGGAACCGGCGGAGGGCTTCGATCAGGTCTACGTGCCGGGCGACCTCGAATTCGCGGCGGAGGCGGAGCGGCGGCGCGAGGGGATCCCGCTGCATCCGAAAGTGGTGGCCGAGCTGGAAGTGCTGGCCCGCTCCTGCAAGCTCACCTTCGACGCGGCGCGCTGAGCGTATCCGGCGTTGTCTTTGCTGCAACGAAAAAGTGCCGCCTCGAGATAGTGTGTGGCAGCGTCAGGGGCGGGAGTATCTCCCGCCCCTGACGCTATCCGCCCGTATGCTCGCCGCCAGACACCGCAGCGCCCCGCCCTGTGCGCTTCTCCTGCGCGCGCGACGATCCACGATGGCTGCAACAGCAGCACGCACGCGGCAACCTGCGCCAGTGCGCCGAAGGTGAAGCCGAGCGGCACCGTGACGAACGCCAGCGCGGCGATCAGCCGCCGCAGGCGACCGGGGCCGATCCGCAGCACGCGGCGATACAACGTGTCGCCGACGAGGTATACGGCCAGCCCGGCGGCGAGATTCCATAGGCCGATCCCTTCGGGAGGCCCGGTGGGATGGGCGATTCCCACCTCCAGCCCCGCCGCGAGCAGGATGATCCCGATAATCATGGCGAAGTGTGCGTAGCCGAAGCCGAGGAGGGCCATCCGGGCGCGCTCGATGGGGGTGGCAAGCATGAACCGGTGCTCGGCGCGGCGATCGTCGCGGTCGAAATAGGTCCACCACACCGCAGCGGAGAGGAGCAGCGCGAGGATCGCCATCAGGATCAGCGGCAGAGTGATCGGCAGGTCCCGCGCGCCGACCCCCACCGCCACGATGCTCTCGCCGAGCGCCACGATCAGGAGCAGTCCGTTGCGCTCCACGAAGTGGGCGGGACTGAGCTGGAAACCGCTCTCCCGACGGTGGATGGTGGCCGTGACGAGCACCGCCGCCGCCGCCGCCCAGAGCGCCCAGTGCCACGGCGAGGGCTCGAATGCCGCCGCGAGGACGAGCAGGGCGGCGGCGAAGTTGTAACCCGCGATCGCCCGGATCGCCCGTGCGCTGCTCGTCGGCGCGGTTGTGAAGAGATAGGCGTGGATGGCCGTGACCAGCAACAGGCCGAGGGCATAGGGCAATGCCCCGGCCCCGAAGACATCGGGGATACCGAGCGCCATGATGAAAAAGCCGGACAGGGCGAAGAAGAGCAATTGCCGCTGGACCGGGCGCTGGATGGCGAGATTACTCGTCAGCCAGGTATAACCGGCATAGATCCACATCAGGGTCAGGAGGACGAGGAGCGCTTGTAGGTAGTCGCTCGGGGCGTGCGGGTGCGCGACCAGGCCCGTCAACTGCGTGATCGCGAAGACGAAGACCAGGTCGAAGAATAACTCAACGGTGCTGACCCGCTGGATGCTCGGCTCGGCGGCGGACGACGGTGCGGCGCTCATGCCCGCAAGCATACGCGAAGGCTCCGCCACCCCGATCCGGCCACCGCCAATACGGGCGCGGGACACCCCCGAGAGGTGTCCCGCGCATCGATTCGTCCCGCACCAGCCGTGCGGCCACTAATCGTCGAGCGCCCCGTACGCCGAGGTCCAGAAATCGCTGAAGACATTAGGGGCAGCAGGGGAATCCATCATCAGTTGCGTCATCAGGATCCCGATCAATCCTTCGGCGGGGTCTGCGTAGGCGGAGATGCCCAGGCCACCCGCCCAGCCGAAGCGCCCGGGGGTCGCCGATAGGTCATCGCGCCGATTCGTGACGGCGACGCCGAAGCCCCAGCCGCTATTGCCCCTGAAGAAAATGTCGGCCCCGACTTTCTGCCCCGGTGTCAGCTGGTCGGTGGTCATCAACTCGACCGCGGGCCGCGAGAGGATTCGCCCGCCCGCATATCGCCCCTGGTTCAAGAGCATCCGATAGAACGCCAGATAGTCGTCCACGGTCGAAACCAACCCGCCGGAGCCGGAGTGGAAGGGGGGCGGCTGGCCCCACTGACTCGCCTCGGCACTATCGTAGAGGGTGAGCCCGCCGGTCGCGTGGTCGGTCTGGTAACTATCCGCCAACCGCGCGCGCTGCCCCTCCGGGACGTTGAAACCGGTATCGGCCATGCCGAGCGGCGCGAAGATCCGCTCGCGGAAGAAGGTTTCCAGCGTCTGCCCGGCTGCGCGCGCGATCAGCACGCCGAGCACATCCAGACCCAGGTCGTACAGCCAGCGCTCGCCGGGTTGATAGAGCAGCGGCAGCGTCCCGACGCGCCGGATCCACTCGTCCGGCCCCGGCAACGCCTGTGGCTGCGGCGGACCCTGGAGCAATTGCTGCTCGTCGATGGCCCGCCGGATTGGATAGCCATCCGTGGGCTCCATGATGTGGCCGAGGCCCATGCGGAGGGTCAGCAGGTCGCGCACGCTGATCGGGCGCTGCGCGGGCACGGTGTCATCGAGCGGCCCGTCGATCCGCCGCAACACACGCCGATCGGCCAGTTCGGGCAACCACCGATCGACCGGCTCGTCCAGACGGATTTTGCACTCCTCGATCAGGATCAGCGCCGCGACCGCCGTGATCGGCTTGGTCATCGAGGCGATGCGGAAGATCGTGTCGCGGCGCATCGGCACGGATCCGCCGACCGTCTGCGTGCCGATCGCGTCGACCTGCACCTCGCCGCGCCGACTGACGAGCGTGACCAACCCCGGCACGTAGCCGCGTGTAACGTAGTTAGCCATGACTTCGTGCAGCCGCGCGAGACGCGCCGTTGACAGTCCACCGTCACCCATATCGTCACCCTCCCGGCGGCTCATCTGGAGCCGCACATCGTCGCGCGGTACAGTTCACGCTCCCCGCCCATCGGGGCGGATACGGCGGCACAGCGTATGATCAGGCCGAAGCGGGCGGCGGCTCGGCGAGGAACGACACGACTGTGGGTACGAGCGCGGGGGCACCAAGGATATCGTAATGCGTCGTGTTGGGCAGGATGGCGAGGCGGTGGGGCGTCACGCCCGAGCGATCCCAACTGCCATCCCGCTGACCGCCGCCGAGGAGGCCGAAGAATGCAGCGGCGTGCGCGGGGCTGACGCTATCGGCATCCCCGAAGATGAGTAGCGTCGGCATGGTCAGCCCTGCCACACCCGCAGACCAGTCGTACTCTTGCCGCAGCAGATCGCCCATCTTGGCCCACAAGGTCGCCCAGTCGTCCGGGCGCGGCGCGATCCGCGTGTACGCATCATAGAGTGGCGTTTGTTTCATCGGCTCGGCGGTCGCCGCACCCATCTGGTCCATCGCCGCCCGACTCTCCGCGTACCAGCAGTCCCGCTTGTAGGGCGTCGAGACGAGGATGAGCCGATCGACCACCTCGGGGTGCCGGATGGCAGTCTGGAGCGCGACCCCGCCGCCGAGCGAATAGCCCATGACATCAGCCCGCTCAAAGCCAAGGTGCGCGATCAGCGCGGCGATGTCGTCCGCCATCGTCTCGAACCGCAGCGGGCGATCGATGTCCGCCGTGCGCCCATGCCCCTGCAAATCGACCGCGATCACCCGATAATCGGCGATGAGCGCGGGCAGCAACTCGCCGTACATCCCGGTCGCACCGAAGCCGCCGTGCAAGAGGATCAGCGGTTGTCCCGCGCCGGAGATCTCGTAGTAGAGGTCGAGGCCATTCACCGGCGCGTGGCCGGTCTGCGTCGCCGTGATCGTCATCGCAAGCGCTCCTTCTACGAACGTGGTATTCACAAGCACACCGCTGCGGCACGCGTGAGCAACGTAGGACAGGATACTCATTCCCCTATGCGCGGCCCCTGCCCCGTCGCCACCGCTAGCCGGATGACGGGGCAGGGGTTTCGCGCCACAGCGATGGGGATCATGCGCGCGGGGGCGTCGCCTCGTCAAGGAATGACACGACGATGGACGCGAGTGTGGGGGCGGCGAGGATATCGTAGTGCGTCGCACCCGGCAGGATGGCGAGGCGGTGCGGGGTCATGCCGGAACGGTCCCAATCGGCGTCTCGCTGGCCGCCGCCGAGGAGGCCGAAGAACGCGGCGGCGTGCGCGGGGCTGACGCCGTCGGCGTCACCGAAGACGAGCAGTGTCGGCATGGCGAGCGCGGTCACCTGCGCCGACCAGTCGTACTCCTGCCGCAGCAGATCGCCGGTCTTGGTCAGCAGGATCGGCCAGTCCTCCACGCGGGGTGCGATGCCGGCGTAGAGCTGGTACATCGGCGTCTGCTTCATCGGCTCGGCGGCCTGCGCGCCCATCTGGGCCATGCCCGCGAGAATCTCGGGGTGCCAGCCGCCCCGCCGGTACGGCGTGGAGACGACGACGAGCCGACTGACCGCCTCGGGGTGCCGGATGGCGGTCTGGAGGGCGACCCCGCCCCCCAGGGAGTAACCCATGACATCGACCCGACCGAGCCCAAGGTGCGCGATCAGCGCGGCGATGTCATCCGCCATGCTCTCGAACCGCAGCGGGCGGTCGATGTCCGCCGTGCGCCCGTGCGCCTGCAAATCGACCGCGATGACCTGGCGGCTGGTGGCAATGGTGGACAACACCCCGCCGAACATCTCGATCGCGCCGAGGCCACCATGCAGCAGGACCAGCGGCTGGCCTGTGCCGTGGATCTCGTAATAGAGGTTGATGCCGTTCACTGCGGCATGGCCTCTCTGTGCTGTGTTGCTGATCATGGTGTTTGCGCTCCTGCTCATCGGTCTCGGTCACAAGATCAGGCACCAACTCGGTGTTAGAAACGATAGCGCGTCTGGCTGAACTGGTCGCCCTTGCCGAAGGCGAACACCGTCTGCGGGGACACCGCATACACCTGCGCGGTGTTCCCCTCGTCGCCAAGGAACGCGCCATCGCGCACGGTGAAGTGCCAATCGTACTTCGCTGCGTAGCGCTCGGCCAGGCGCTGGAGGATGGCCGTGTCGCACACCGGCACCGCATCGCCCTCCACCACCAGATCGCGCCCCTCGTTCAGGGCGTTACAGCCGGTCGTGAGGACGCAGTGCGCGTTCTGCGCGAGGTTGCGCGCCTTGCGCTCTTCCACGCCGGTGCAGAAGTACAGCGCGCCATCCTGCCAGATGAAGAGCAGCGGCGTGACGTGCGGACGACCGTCCGGGCGCACCGTGGTCAGCCAGGCGATCTCGGCCCGCGCCAACTCCTCGCGCACGGTCGCCCACGGGGTCGCCACGGCATCCGCGCCGCTGAACTCCGGCTGCAAGGTCGTCGTCGGCTGCTCGCTCGTCATGCTCCACCCCTCCTATTCCGGCGCACCAGCGCCAAATCAACCCGCTCGCTTCTTCTCGCTTCTTGTAGAAGTGACACTCCTACAGCGGGAGGAGCGTCCGCAGCCAGGCATCGCGCAAGTAGAGACCGAGCCAGATCAGCGCGCCGAGGATGACCGGGAAGATGACCGAGAAGAGCGGCGAGCCGAAGCGGACGTGGGTGGCCGCCGCGCCGCCGAGATAGCCGGTCAGCAGGATCGCGCCGAGCGGGGCGGTCTGCGGGATCAGATGGATGACGAGGCAGACGAGCAATAAGACGCCGATCCCGAGCGTCGCGCTGGCGGAGAAACCGAGCTGCGCGGACACTTCCACCACCGGGGCAACTTGCAGCGCCTTGGTGAGCCCATCGACGCAGAGGAACAGGACCATGAGGGCGCTGATGACGCGCCCGATCCAGCGGCGCGTCACCGAAATCGAATAGGGATCCAGCGAAGCCGCATATGTGATCGCGCGCATGACACTCTCCTCAACTTTCATTCCGACTCAGCCGCCTCATTCGGCGGCGCGATATCCGTATTTGTTCACCGCTTCAAGGGCGGATCGTGGCGAACCCTCCGCGCGGTAAGACGTGCGAACCTGGAGCGTCAGGACGGCGCACCACGAGCGCTGATCTGCTGCACCGCCCAGCCGTTGCCGTCGGGATCGTCGAAGAAGCAGAAGCCGACGTTATCGAGCGCATCGCCGTCGCGGCTCGGGCGCAGGCCCTCACGGTCATAGACCTGGACCTCGGTGACTGCCACGCCCCGTGCGACGAGTTCGGCGTGGGCCGCGCGGAGATCGGGGACGACCAATTGCACCCCTTTGAGCGCGCCGGGGGCCATCGCCACGATCCCGGTCCCGATACAGATCGAGCAGCCCGAGCCGGGCGGGGTCAACTGGACGATCCGCGACTCGGCGCTGACCGTCGTGTCGCGCTCGACGTTGAAGCCAAGCTGTTCGGCGTAGAACGCCTTGGCGCGGTCCACGTCCGTCACGGGGACACAGATCACTTCGAGCGTCCAGTTCATCGTCACCCTATCCTTTCCTCACGCCCAATCACGATCACGCCATCGCCCATCGCCCATCGGCGCGGCAACGCGGGAATGGTCAGCGGGTAACCCGGTAGCGAAGGTGTGTCACGCCGGGGGCTGCGATCGCCCGGATCCGCTCCAGCGCGATCTCCATGCCCAACTCGCCGAAGAAGGAACGCCCCGCGCCGAGTAGGACCGGCACCAGATCGATCGCGATCTCGTCCACCAAGCCGGCGCGGATGGCCTGCTGCACGACGTTCGCACCCCCGATCCCGACGTTCTTATTGCCAGCGACGGCGCGCGCCTGCGCGATCGCGCTCTCGACGCCGTCCGTGACGAAGGTGAAGGGCGCACCATCGTTCGCCCATCCCTTCGGGATCGTGTGGGTGACCACGAAGACCGGCACGTTCGCCGGATGCCGCCCACCCCAGCCACCGGTCTCGTCGAAGTGCCGACGCCCGACCACGAGCGCCCCGGTCGTCTGCATCATCTCCCGGATGACCCCGGCGCTCGGTGCCGATACGTTGATCGTCACCCGGCCACCGGGATAGACGATCGCGGTGTCGCCACCGAAGTACCACGCGAAGAGCGGGCCGACATCGCCATCCGGCCTGGCGATGAAGCCATCCAGCGAGGTCGAGAAACCGGTGCCGACGATGCCCATCGTACCTCCTCCTTCATGCGAAAGCGCCGCGCCCGCTGACGCCGGGCGCTCTGTGCGGCTCGTGGCGCTTCCCAACGCTGTCATCGCCTACGCCAGCGGCGAGCGTGGCGCGGATATTCGCCAGGTGCCCCTGGAAATGGCCGATCATGGCCCACTCCACGACCTGCGCCACACGCAACTCGTGACCACCAAAAACACCGGCGATCTGCTCGAGTTGCGCGTCGTCGAGGGCGGCGATCACGTCCGTCAGCGCAGCGCCATTGGTCCGTAAGAGATCGAGCGTCGCCGCCTTGCCGACCGTGGCGAATGCCTCGGCGTGTTGCGCGTTCATCTGGTCCACACCCTCCGCCGAGAAGCCGGGCGAGGCCGGTTGGCCGGCCATCAACGCCCGGATGACCCCGGCGAACAGCCCTTCAACGGTCGCGATATGGTGCGCCACCACCCCTACCGTCCGCCCTTCATCCACGCAGACCCGCCGCCAGTCTGCCTCGGAGCAACCGGCGATCGTGGTGCGTACCGCCTCATCGATCACCGCGAATTGTGCCGCGTACTGTTCCGCTCGTGTCATGACTACCATACCCCCAGTTACAGTACCCGCATCGATCATCTCCAGCGGGCGAACAAAAAGACGCACTACCTGGTCACGATCGATCGCGCGGTGCCGGTCGATACCACCACCGAGCACCAACGCCGTCAGCGGTCGAAGCGCCAGCGCGTCGCGCCGAACGGCTCCGCCGTGGTGATCCCGATCGCGGTGTGGAACACGAAGCGGAAGAGATGCCAGGGTGCCGGACCGGCGCTCTGTGCACTGTAGGGTGCCGTCAGCGCGTCACCCGCCACTTCCGCCGGCCACCCGCCCGCCCGATACTCCGCCGCCACCCGTTCCAGGGTTGGCCGGTCGGCGGTTTGCCGCGCCTCGCCTTCGAGGACGAGATCGATCCCTTCCAGCCTGGTCGAGATCGTGCAGGCAGGGTTCGCCGCGAGATTACGCGCCTTGCGCGCGCCGAGCCCGCTCGTGAAGTAGAGATCGCCATCTAGCCAGACGACGCCGATCCCGGCGGCGTGGGGGCGGCCATCGGGGCGGATCGTGCCGAGGAAGAATGGGATCTCGGGGCCGAGCGGGCCAGCGGCGAGCAGGTCGCGGGCGCGGCTCCACGGCACGACGGAACCGCCGTAGCCATCGAGATTGGTGATATCGGTGGGCGTTCGGTCCGCCATCTCACAGCCTCCTTCATTTGCCAGCGCGATCCAACCGCACCATCGCCCGTCATTTGTGGTGAAGCCCGTGCCGATCGCCGGGCCTTCGAGCGTAGCTGCTGCACCTGCGGCGCGGTGCCGCAGGTATGGGCGAGCCGTACCTGGCTGACCAGCCGTTGTCGTCGGTATTGCTGAAAATGGCGCGTTTGTCGCGTGCGACCGCCATCGTGGGGGCGAGGTGTCCCGCGACTCAAGCGGTGAAGAAAGCGATCAGCGCCGAGGCGAGGGCATCCGGTTCGACCGCGTGATGCTGACCCGCCAGGGTCTGCCGACGCGCGTCGGGCAGGATCGCCGCGAGCGCGTCCGCCCCATCGTGCATGAACCGTTCGATCACTTCGCCGTCGAGCACCAGCGTCGGCATGGTGACAGCGGTCCAGCGAGCGGGCGGCAAGGGCTTGCCGGACATCGTGTCGCCCACGACCCTGCCGTCGTGGGCGATCGTGTGCGCCAACGCTTCCATGTCGGCCCAGCTCGGGTCGCGGCGCAACTGATCCAGGTATTCGGCGGGGATTTGCAGCGCGGCGGTCATGAAATATTCGACCGCCGCGCCGCGCCGCCCGGCGGCGATCAGCGCGTCGAGGTGCGCCACGTAGTCGTCCGGCAGCGGGGCGCGGCTGCCATCGATGATGAACGGCGGCTCGTACAGCGCCAGCTTCGCGACCCTGGCCGGGAGCGCGTTCGTCGCTTCGAGCGCCAGGATCGCGCCGGAGGAGATGCCGTAGACGCACGCCGTGCCATCGGCCTCGTCGATCAGGGCGGCGATATCCTCGATCTCCCGCGCGACCGCGTATGGTGCCGTGTCGCCGCTGTCGCCGCGCCCCCGGCGGTTATTAATTGAAGACGGTGAAATGCGGAGCCA
>JAABUU010007187.1_pt1 | contig 11562 bp, 4 predicted proteins | sample 5559301 | NCBI WGS metagenome assembly JAABUU01 (sample SAMN10711884, study PRJNA513360) | rock metagenome | isolation source: Antarctica rocks | place: Antarctica: Victoria Land, Richard Nunatak white
TGATCGCCAGCAGCGTGAGGTAGCCCAGCGAGAGGTCGATCTCGCCGAGCAGGAGCACGAAGACGACGCCGATGGCCAGCACCGGCTTGTACGAGTACTCCTGGAACATCTCGGAGATGTTGCGCGAACTGGTGAACGCGCCGTTCGTCAGGACGTCGAAGTAGATCCATACCCAATGTAGATCGGCAATGTCGTTAACAGGGTGTTCCAGCCGATCTTGATACCGCCGAAAACGGGTAAGCCGATAGCCTCTTTCGAGCCGTCCGCCGCGACATCGGGGGCGGGGGGGGCGGTCGTGTCGGCGGCGCTATTGGCGGGTTTGGGTTCTATGTTGGTCGTGCTCATCGTTCTAGTTTCTGCCCTCTCACGCCAATACCGCCGACGCGAAGGTGCGCGCGCCGGTGATAGCGGCCACAACATCCTCGGGCGTGCTATCCGCCATGCGCAACGTGGCCACGCGTTGGCCCAGCCGCATCACGATCGCTTTGTCGGCCACGTCGAAGACGTCGACCATGTTGTGCGTAATCACGACCACGGCGAGGCCGCGCTCCCTCAGACGCAGGATCAGGTCGAGCACCTGGCGCGTCTGCGCCACGCCAAGCGCGGCGGTCGGCTCGTCCAGGATCACCAGCTTGGGCGACCACAGGACGGCCTTGGCCACGGCGATGCACTGGCGCTGACCACCGGAGAGCTGCGCGACGAGGTTGCGCACCGAGGGAATGTTGATGCGCAGGACGGAGAGCGCCTCCTTGGCGCGCCCCTCCATCTCATCCTCACTGATCGTGCGCAGGATGCCGGGGATGAACGTGCGCGCGCGCTCACGGCCCAGGAATAGATTAGCCACTACGTCGAGGTTGTCGCACAGAGCCAGGTCCTGGTAGACCGTCTCGATGCCAGCGCGAGTCGCGTCGCTCGGCGTGCGGAAGTGCTGCTCCTGCCCGTCGAGGATGATCTGCCCCTCGTCGGGGAGGTGCGTGCCGGCGATGCACTTGATCAAGGTCGACTTGCCAGCGCCGTTGTCGCCGAGCAGCGCCGTCACCTCTCCGGCCGCGGCCTCGAAGTCGACACCGCGCAACACTTGCACGGCCCCAAAGTTTTTGACGATGCCCTTACACTGCAGCAGCGGCCCATTCGTGCTGGACCGTGTCGCGCTCCCGGGCGCCTGTGGACTGGTCACGCTCATTATTGGGATACACTCCACGCTAGCCTGTTAGTGGGTCGTCGGCCAGACCTTAAAAGGTCATGGCAGACGACGGACCTTGAAAGGTCGGTCTGGGCGCGACATATACCTGACGCCCGTTCGCCTCGCACGGCTGGCGCTGGCGTGACCTTTTAAGGTCTGGTCCCCGCCATGACCTTTTAAGGTCTGGCCACCGCGCTCACCATCACCATCACAACCATGGGGGACACCCGCCGACCTTGAACCGCCTACGGTAGGCTGTACTGAGAGTGATAGCACAGGGCATACGCGCGTGTCAATCTCCCGGTTATTTCCAACTAAAACCGGCGATTCTTGCCTAGACCCGCGCCGCCCCTGGTCTATACACTGACTGGTAACACCGCCAACGTCGCGTGGAAGCGTCGTCACGCGGGAATGCGTCGTGAGTATGTCAGGGTGAGAGAAGGAGTCCAAAGATGGATCAACGCGCGCGCACGTTTGCCACGAGGTTCGCGAGATGTAGGCCGCTCTTCGCGGCGTTGAGCGTCGGCGTTCTCTTACTGAGTACGGCGCCACTACGGCCGTTTACCGTGACCGGCGCCGCCCATCCCACCACCGCTCTAACTGCTCTTGGCGCGCTTCGCGCGCATAGCGTGACGGCCCTAACGACCACGATAAGCGACGCCGGCACGAACATCCTCGACGAGAACGCCATCCTGGCCCAGAACAATCTGCCAGATCCCCAGTGGTATAAAGACAATATCCCCTTCCTGGATACGCCCGACGCCAACATCAACGGCGTCTACTACTATCGCTGGGACGACGTGCGGCGGCATCTGCGCGACACCGTGCCGGGCACGGGCTACGTCTCCACCGAGTTCAGCCAGCCGGTCGGCTATAGCAGTTCCCCCTTCAATGCTATCGTCGCCGCGGCGGGGCACGACATCTACGAGGCGCGCTGGCTGCGCGACCAACGCTACATGAACGACTTCGAGACCTATTGGCTGCGCGGCGGCGGCGTTGGCGGCAGCCATCAGTACAGCGAGTGGCTGGCCGACGCCTACTATAATCGCTATCTGGTCAACGGCGACCCCGCCCTCCTCAAGCGCCTGCTGCCCGACCTGATCAAGCAGTACAACAACTGGTCCAATAACTACACCGCCGACGTCAACGGCAGCGGCCTCGGCCTCTACTACATCACGCCCGTGGCTGACGCCACGGAATTTACCGACTCGTCGTACCACTCCTGCGACCACTTCCGGGGCGGACAGGGCTATCGTCCCACCATCAACGCCTACCAATACGCCGCGGCCATCGCCATCAGCGACACCGCCGCCCTGGCCGGCGACACCGCCGACGCGGCTGATTTCGCCAGTCGCGCCGCCACGCTCAAGGCCAACATGCAAAAACTGCTGTGGGACCCCAACAAGCACTTCTTTATGCACCTGTTCACCACTGATAGCTGCAACGCGCAGGGCGACGGCGGTATGAACTGGGCCGGCCAGCGCGCTGTCTGGCGCGAGGAGATGGGCTTCGTGCCCTGGGCTTTCAACATGCCGGATCCCCAGTACTCGTCGGCCTGGCAGTATCTGATGGACCCCAACTACTTCTACGCGCCCTATGGCCCCACGACCGACGAGCGCACGCACGACTTCGAGGCCGAGGACCCCGCCACCACGGTCATCACCGACGCACAGGTCATGTCGTCGACCAGCGCTTCCAACAACGCGTACGTGGGGAATATCAGCAGCCCCGACAGCGCGGCGGCCTTCACCGTCACGGCGCCCGCGGCGGGCACATACCCGGTCGTGGTCTACTACGCCAACGGCGGTGGCGCCGCCGCGACGCAGACGCTCACCGTCAACGGGAACGCGAGCGCGCCGATCACGGTGACGTATGCGCCGACGCCCGCGTACGGGCAGTTCGCGCCCAGCCAGGCTGTTACCGTCAACGTGTCGCTCACCACGGGCTACAACACGCTTACGTTCCAGCCGGCCACCGGCAAGGCCGACCTGGACAAGATCACGGCCAACCCCTACTTCGACATCGAGGCGATCCCGCCGACCGACGCGCAGCGCCGCAATGACAGCTACTGCTGCCATTGGGACGGCCCGTCGTGGCCGTACGAGACCAGCCAGACGCTAATGGGACTGGCTAACCTGCTGGACAACTACCCGGCGCAGAGCTACGTCACCAAGGATAACTACTTTACGCTGCTGGAGAACTACGCCACGACACAGCACAAGAACGGCGCGCCCTACGTCGCCGAGGCGGCCGACGGCGACACGGGCGCCTGGATCTACGACGCCTTCAACCACAGCGAGAACTACAACCACTCCACCTTCAACGATCTGGTCATCTCGGGCCTGATCGGCGTGCGGCCGCGCGCGGACAACACGTTCGAACTCAAACCGCTGGTCCCCGCTAGCTGGGATCACTTCGTCCTGGAGAATCTGCCCTACCACGGCCACCTAATGACCGTGTTGTACGACAAGGACGGCAGCCACTACCAGCGCGGCAGCGGCCTGCAAATATTCGAGGACGGCAGCGTCATCTACACGGCGCCGACACTGGGGAGCGACGTGCAGGCGTCGATGGCCGCGCCCCTCACGCCGGCGCCTCAGACGCGGCTGGAGAACTACGCGGCCAACCCTGTCGCGGCGGACGAGGTCTTCCTCAACCAGGGCATCACCCAGCAGTACCCCCAGCCGTTCGCTTCTTACACCAACACAGGGTCACCGGGCGACAGCGTGTGGCAGGCGGTCGATGGCCGCATCTACTACACCAACATCCCCAACAGCCGCTGGACCGACTACGGGTCGCCCAACCCAACCGATTATCTCGGCGTCGACTTCGGCGCGCCCCGGCCGGTTAATGAACTCAAGATCTATACCTACGACGACGGCGGCGGCGTGCGCGCGCCGGCCAGCTACAACGTGCAGTACTGGAATGACACCAGCTGGGTCGACGCGCCCAACCAGGTCATGTCGCCGACCGTCCCCGTTGGGAACGGGCCGAATGAGGTGACCTTCAGTCAGATCATCACCCCCAAGGTGCGCGTCGTCTTCACGCGCCAGCAGGTGAACGGGCAACTAGCCGGGGTCGGCGTGACCGAACTGCAGGCCTGGTACCCCTACAACGCGAGTGGCGTCTACGAAGCTGAACAGGCCGACATCAGCGACGCCAACGTCAACTACAACCCCAGTTCCAACGCCTCCAACGACGCCTACGTGGGCCAAATAGACCACCCACGCGACTCCAGCGATACCGGGAACAGCTACGTGCGCTTCACGGTCAACGTGCCCAAAACGGCCACGTACCCCGTGGAGGTTAGCTACGCCACCGGCGCGATCACCGCGACGCACAACGTCAGCATCAACGGCGGCGCGCCGTTCACGGTGTCGTACCAGCAGACGCCCGGCAGCTATGGGCATTTCCAAACGGAAACGGTGTTCATGCCGTTGAACGCGGGCACGAACACGATCCAGTTCTCCAAGGGCGATCAGTACGCCGAACTGGACAAGATCACCATCCAGCCGGACGATCTGCCTGTCTTGCAGGCGTCCTACCCGTTCGACGAAGGCAGTGGAATAACGGCGACCGATACATCAGGCCACGCCAACGACGGGACACTAACGGGCGGCGTGTCGTACTCGTCGCCAGGCAAGCCAAACAGCGACGGCTCCACCGACCCCTACGCGCTCAACTTCGATGGGACGAGCGGCTACGTCGACGTGCCCAAACCCGTAGTCGACACGTTGCGCAGCTACTCCGTGGCGGCCTGGGTCAAGCTGAATCCGGGCGCCGCCAACGGCGTGTACCATTCGGCCGTCAGCATCGACGGGACCAACGTGAGCGGCTTCTTCCTGCAATACTGCGGGGCGTGCGGCAAGTTCGCCTTCTCAGCGCTCAACGGCGATGACACGGGCGCGTCGACCGTGCGGGCGCAAGCGCAGACCGCGCCGCAAGCGGGGACGTGGTACGACCTGGTGGGCGTGTACGACGCGACGGCGGGTCAACTCCGGCTCTACGTCAACGGAGTGTTGCAGGACACGCAGACGTACACCGGCGCGTTCGCGGCGAGCGGGCACACCATTATCGGGGCCGGCAAGTTCACGAACCGCGTGGACTACTGGCCGGGCCAGATCGACGATGTATCTCTGTACCAGGGCGTCCTGAGTGACCAGCAGATCCAGCAACTGGCCAGCGGAGGGACGTCCACAACAGGGACGGCCACGCCCACAGCGACGGTGAGCGCGACGGTCACGATGCCCACGGCGACCGAAACAGCTGTGACAAGCACGGCGACATCTACCCCGATGGCGACAATTACCCCAACGGCGACAAGCACGGCAACCGAGACGGCCGTGCCGTCCGCGACGAGCACGAACCCCGTTAGCCCGACGGACACGAGCACGCCCGTGCCGCCGATGGCGACGGACACCGCCGCCGCGCCGACTATGACCGACACCCCACCGCCCTCGACGGCGACGAGCACGCCCGTCCCGCCAACTATGACCAGTACCGCTACTCCCGTGCCGGCCACGGCGACCACCGCCGTCCCGCCAACGGCCACAAGCACCGCTGCCCCACCGACGGCCACAAATACCCCTGTCCCGCCAACGGCCACAAGCACCGCTGCCCCACCAACGGCGACTAATACTTCTACCGCTGTACCAGCCACGGCGACCGGCACAAGCACCGCCGTGCCACCAACCGCGACGGCGACGAGCACGCCGATGGCCCTGCCGGTGTGCCAACTCTACGTGCTGCCCGCCTTCGACACCGTCCCGCGCGGCGGCAATCAAGCCCTGCTGCTGGACGCCGCGCCTACCTCCGCCATCACGCTCACTGTACGGGCCAAGTACCCGGCGAGCGCCACGCTCTACACCGATAGCAGTCTGGGCGCGTCCGATGACTTCGGGGTAATCCTGCGGGGCGCGCACGCCTCCGGCGGCGGCTACCGCTACGCCTTCCACGTCGCGGCGTCGGGGCTGGCGCTACTGACCTTCGCCATTCCCCACGACGCACGTCAGGGTACAGTCAGCATGCAGGTGACGGTGCAGGAGCCCTGCGGCCTGTTCAAGACGGTCATGACCTTCCAGGTACACGGGACGGTCCATGGCGCGGCGCGCACGACGGGCGGTGCGGTGACGCTGGCGATTCCGCTGCCGCGCGGGGATACGCCCCCGGCGAACGCCGCCCAGCTAGCGCGGCGCGGTCTCCTGCGCGTGACGACCCAGGGGCGCGGGGCGACAGCGCGGCGCGTGCTGCGCATCACCTACCACCCACACATGCGTCCGGCAGCCGCCATCAAGGCCGGCGCCGGTCGACCGCGGCCCCACACGTTATTCGGGGTCGTGGTCGGGACAGGGGCATAGGCCGCAGCGTCCTCGTAGGAGGTAAGCCAAACAGGGAGGCGCGACGCGTGCGGCTGGTGGCGGGGTGACCTTTTAAGGTCCGGTCTCTGCCATGACCTTTTAAGGTCAGGCCCATGAAGGAGAATAGGCAATCTCCCGGTTATTTCTAACCAAAACCGGCGATTCCTGCCTAGACCTGCGCCCCCGAGGTCTATACACTGACTGGTAACGTTCATAACGCCGCATGGGTAACGTCGCGCGGCTGCGTCATGGCGATAGTGAGGAGGAATCCACAGATGGATGAGCAACAGCAAGAACAGCCTACGGCGTCAGCAGGGGTAAGACGTAGCGATTTTCTCAAGTGGGCTGGCGTACTGGGGCTCTCCCCCACGCTGGCGGAAACGCTCCTCCAGCGGCAAGAGGCCGCCGCCGACACTAGGGGAGCCGCCGCGTCGACGTCGACCTTCACGCCCGTTCGCCCGCCTGCCGTCCCCCTGGTCGTGCGCGCCCCTTACGTCAGCGTCTGGCAGTTCGGCGACAACCTCGCGGGGCAATGGCCGGCGTTCTGGAACGGCGTGATCAAGGGCTTTACCGGTATCATCCGCGTCGACGGTACGCCCTACGTGTTCATGGGCGACCCGCGCGTGAATGGCGCTCCCATCGCGCCGCCCGTGACGCAGATCAATCTCACGGTGACGCCCACGCAGTCGATCTACACGCAGCAGGCCGGCGGCGTTACGCTGACACTGACCTTCCTCTCGCCTGTCGAGGCCAACGATATGCGGCGCCTCTCCATGCCGCTCAGCTACATCTTCGCGCAGGTCCAGAGCAACGACGGCGCGCCGCACCGGGTCAGTCTTTATGTTGACATCTCGGGCGAGTGGGCGCACCCCAACCCCGCCGCCCTTATTAATTGGGGCCGGCAACAGGCGGCGACGACGCGCGGCTCGCTGACGGCGCTGACTGTTACGGCGACCAACCCCACGATCCTGGCCGAGAAGTACGACAACGGCAACCTGTATAGCGACTATCCGTCGTGGGGTGTCGCCACGCTGGCCGCACAGAACGCGCCGAACGTAACCTTCCAGATCGCGGCGGACACCGTCGCGCGCTCCGCCGCCGCGTCGCAGGGGCGGCTGGACAACACGATCGACATGGATATGCCCCGCGCTATCAACGACCGCTACCCGGTCCTGGCCTTCAACAGCGACCTCGGGACGGTCGGATCCCAGCCTTCCAGCCCGTTCTCGTTGATAGTCGGGCAGATCCGCGACCCCGCCGTGAGCTACCTCGGCCGGCCCTTACTGCCGCTGTGGCGAACCTACTGGCCGCGCTGGCAGAGCATGGTCTCCTTCGCCCTCGATGACGCCGCGTCCGCGCGCACCCGCGCCAATGCTCTCGACGTCAAGATCAAGTCCGATGCGGTGAGCGCAGGCGGCACGGACTATTACGCCCTGTGCGCGCTCGCCTTGCGCCAGGCTTTCGGAGGCACGGAGCTAGTACAGAGCCCGAGCGGGACGCCCTGGCTGTACCTCAAGGAGATCAGTTCCGACGGCAACGTGTCGACGGTTGACGTAGTCTATCCCGGCTGCCCGGCCCTGCTCTACATGAACCCGCGCCTGATGAAGCCCCTGCTCGACCCGATCATTACCAACTGTGAAGCCCCTGTGAGCCGGGGCGGCTGGCCCAAGAAGTTCGCCATCCACGACATTGGCTCGCACTATCCCGACGCCACCGGCCACCCTGATGGCAACGAGGAGGACATGCCGGTCGAAGAGTCGGCCAACATGCTGATCATGACGGCCGCCTACATGCTCCGCGTGAGTCAGAGCGAGGCGTCCGCGTACGCGACGCAACACTACGCCATCCTCAAGCAGTGGGCCACCTACCTCACCAGCGACAACGGCGCGGGGCAAGGCCACTCCAACGCCCTCGACCCACTGTTCCAGAACCAGACCGACGACTTCAGCGGCTTCATCGGCCACAGCGTCAATCTGGCGCTCAAGGGCATTATTGGCGTCGGCGCCATGGGCGTCATCGCCGGGTTCGCCGGCCAGACGACCGACCAGCAGACCTACAGCGGCCTCGCCAAGAGCTACATCCAGCAGTGGGCCGATATGGGGCAGGACCCCTCCCAAGCGCACCTCATGCTACAGTACACTGAGCCCGCCGAGGGCGGCAATGCCGCGACTGATGGAACCGGGACCTGGAGCCTCAAGTACAACGCCTACCCTGACAAACTACTGGGCCTGAACCTGCTAGCTGGCCTGAAGCCGAATCCCGTGGGGGGCGACCCCAACGATGAGCCGGTGCTGACGGAAGAGGCCGCCTGGTACAAGACGCAGGAAGATACCTACGGCATCGCGCTGGACAGCCGGCACGTCGCGGGGAGCAGCCAGGGCGTCTACACTAAGGGCGACTGGGAGTTGTGGACCGCCGCCTCAACGGAAGACGCGACGCTGCGCGCCGACATCATCCGCCTCCTCTACGCGTTCCTCAACAACTCGCCGTCCCGTGTGCCGTTCACCGATTTCTACAATCAACACACCGCCCAGCAGGCCGGGTTCCAGGCGCGCCCCGTCGTCGGCGGCATGTTCGCCATCCTGACCCTGACCGCCGGCACGCTGTCATCCGCCGCCAAATCGACTAACAGTGCGCGTCGCTAAGGAGAATAGAGTAATGACTGTTGCTTCGACCAAGTGGCGTGTCCTCGCCGTCGCCGCGCTCGTCATGCTGACGGCCGGCGCGTTCAACGCGCCGGGACGGACCGCCGCCTCTTCACCCAAACCCACCAGCGCGGCCGCTACGTCCCACCGCTCCGCGAAGCCAGCCGCGACGACGCGGGCGCGCGCCCGCGCCGTGCTGCCCACCGGCTTCGAACTCAATCGTGGCCAGACAGATCGCCGCGTCAAGTTCCTGGCCCACGGCAGCGGCTATACGCTGTTTCTAACCGCGACCGAGGCCGTCCTGAACGTGACGGCATTGAACGCGACACACGCGCGCATAGGCAAGATGGCCGCCGCTCGTCCGGCGGGCGGGGACGTGGTGCGCCTGCGCCTTGTGGGCGCTAACGCCCACGCCGTCGTCAGCGGGCTTGATCGCCTGCCCGGCGCCAGCAACTACCTCCTCGGGCATAAGCGGAGCCAGTGGTGCACGGGCGTACAATCCTACGCTCAGGTGTCCTATCGCGACATCTACCACGGCGTCAACCTCGTCTACCACGGGGCGCAACGCCAACTGGAGTATGATTTCGTGCTCGCGCCCGGCGTCTCCCCCACCGCGATCAAGCTGGACGTATTGGGCGCGCGGGGGCTGCGCCTCGACCGCGCGGGCAACCTGGTGTTGCGCCTGCCCAACGGTGACTTGAGCCAGGCTCGGCCCATCGTCTACCAGCAAGTACGGGGCCGGCGCGTCGCCGTCTCCGGCCGCTACGCGCTATTGGGCCATGGCGAGGTCGGCTTCACGGTTGGCCGCCACGATACCCATGCGCCCCTCGTCATCGACCCCGTCCTGAGCTACGCGACGTATCTGGGCGGCGGCGCCGACAGCAGCGACAGCGCGGGTAACGCCATCGCTGTCGATAACGCCGGCGACGCCTACGTCACGGGTTATACAACCTCGACGAGCTTCCCGACCACAACCGGCGCCTACTCCGCTACGAACAGCGGCGCTACCGACGCTTTCGTGACCAAGCTCAACCACACGGGGACTATTCTCTACAGCACCTACCTTGGCGGTAACGATACCAGCGCGGGCGCCGGTGTGGCCGTCGATAGCGCCGGCGACGCCTACATCGCGGGCACGACGAGCGCGACCGACTTCCCGACCACGACCGGCGCCTACTCCGGCACGGCCGCCGGCAGTTCCGACGCCTTCGTGACGGAACTCAACGCAAGCGGCGCCGCGCCCGTCTACAGTACGCTGCTCGGCGGTAACGACGTGGATAGCGCCGCCGCCATCGCCCTGGCCGGACCGGGCAAGGTCTATGTGACGGGCTCCACAAGTTCGGCCGACTTCCCGACGACAAGTTCCTACCGCGCCGCCGACAACAGCGGCGCCGTCTTCGTAGCCGCCCTGAACACGGCGGCGTCCGGCAAAAACTCGCTGGTTTATGGCGCCCTGCTGGGCGGAAACGGCTTCGACACGGGCGCCGGCATCGCCGTGAACAGCGCCGGCGACGCCTACGTCACCGGCTCGACGGATTCGACCGGTTTCCCGTTCACGACCGGCGCCTATTCCACCACCACTAGTGGTGGGTCCGATGCCTTCGTGACGGAACTCGACGCCACGGGCGTCATCTCCTATAGCACGTACCTTGGAGGCGGCGGCGACGACCACGGCCAGGCTATCGCCATCGACAGCGCCGGCGACGCCTATGTCACTGGCTCGACGGGCTCGACCGATTTCCCGCAAGCCAACCCCCTGACCGCTCCCGGAGGGAGTTGCGGCGGGGCCAGCGGCGGTAGTGGCGACGTGAACGCCTTTGTAACGGAACTTAATCCCACCGGCGCCGCGCTCGTCTACAGCACGTACCTGGGGGGCAGCGGAACCGACGCGGGCTACGGCATCGCCGTCGATGGGTCGAACGACGCCTACGTCACCGGCTCGACCACGTCGGCCAACTTCCCGACCACGACCGACGCCTATACCACCACCAATAGCGGCGGCGCTGACGCCTTCGTGACCAAGCTCAACGCGGCCGGCAGTGGGCTGCTCTACAGCACGTATCTCGGCGGCGGCAGCGACGACACGGGCTACGGCATCGCCGCCAACAGCACGGGCACGTACGTGACCGGCCAGACGTACTCCAGCAACTTCCCGACGACGACCGGAGCAGCGGACGGCGCCAACAGCGGCTCCTCCAGCGCCTTCGTGGCCAGGATCACCGGAACGGCGGGCGACACGAGCGGCGGGACAACCGGCACGCCGGTCCCGACCTGCACCCCTCTTCCGCCGACGGGCACGGCCACGCCGCCCCCACCAACGGCTACGCCGGCCCCTGCCTCGCTGCAGGCGTACTACACGTTCGACAATACACCGAAC
>JAABUU010007191.1_pt1 | contig 11557 bp, 19 predicted proteins | sample 5559301 | NCBI WGS metagenome assembly JAABUU01 (sample SAMN10711884, study PRJNA513360) | rock metagenome | isolation source: Antarctica rocks | place: Antarctica: Victoria Land, Richard Nunatak white
TTATTCTTATCATTATCTATTGGTTTGACATATGGTTCAAAAGATGATCATCATAATACTGTTTTGAGGTATGATGTGTGTTTCCCATCTGCCTGCATCTGGTATTGGCGGTGTCATGGTTCCTGATATGTAGCCTGGTGGGCCACAGCATACTTTCGCCACTGACAGAGCCCGTATGCATCAGCCGTGGCAGGTGCTTCGACAACAAGCGAAGAATTTGGTTGTTCCTCATTCCACTCCAACATTTACACAACAAAGTGGTAACAAGGGCAATCGCTGAGTGAAGCAGTCTGCCCATGGTGTGTGGGGCAATAGGAGCAAAGAAACCAATGTTGACAGCATGAAGCTTTGCCATGCTTCATGGCCTGCCTTGTCCTTGCGTGTTGACATCTGGTGTCTGCCCTATTGCCAGTTGTGTCAGAACTTCGTGTGCACCTCCACTTACTGACTCTGCTGCTGCTGTTGCCCCTGATGCTGCTGCTGCCGCTGCAACTGTTGCTTTGGAACAAAGTCCCTTGCTTTGCAAGAAACCCCCTGAGTCCTGAGGAAATCCCTCCTGAGGTGCAACTGCCAAGTCTTAAGATGTAATGATGTATGTTGTACAGTGGCATGGCCACAGCCTGACATATCCAGGAGGGAGATTTGTTCCTCTGCAAAAACCAGCCAGATGCTTTGCATCAAAAAATAGGAAAATAGGAAATGCATCTTTTTACAGGGAAACAGCTATTTACAGTGTACAGGTCTGTGGTGTGCAGGATGCGACATCCAAACGGCACTCTGCAGCTACTGGACCAGGCGCGGCGCCACTTCAATGTTTCTGTCAAGTCTCAAAACAGCGCGAGTGGCCACTTGACTGGAGCCCCAGATGCAGAGTGAGTCATGTTGACGCGCACATCTGTCTGGACTGTACTGGTGTTACCATTGGAGCCTTGGCAGTCACTGTGGGATTGCACATGTGCTGTTAGCATAGACTGTATGGGTGTTGGGGGTTTGTGGGGCCAATGCAGACTTCAAAATCCTTGTTGGGGGTTTTCACATGGGTGTGCTGCACTGGCAGATGCTCTGTTGGACAGCTGCTGACGGATGCTACTCATACTTTTCAGCAAGAGGTGCAGCGCATGTGCCTCATGGAGTTGCCATGTGATTGGCGCGCTGTGACAGTTCCTTCACCATTTACATTCACGGATTGTTTTTTGTTTTTGTTGGTATTCCTTGTATGGTATGTGGTAAAACAAAAAAATAGCCATACACAACGTCTCAACAAAACAGAATCAAACCACCAATGACAATGTCTGATGTAGACTTGCAAGACATGCAGGGTCTTCAAGAGGTGGACGTACTTGAGTCAGGTGCAGCAGGCCATCACATATGAGACAGCAATAGGGCTGTGGCGACGCTTGAAGGGCACGCCTGCCCACACCATGGGCATCTTGTACTGGCAGCTCAATGATGTCTGGCTGGTCAGTATGCCAGCAAACCACAGTGCATGTGTCTAAGACTATGATAGATATCATACACTTCTGAAGTTAGCTACAAGGTTGTTCCTTTCTCTGTCTGACGCAACACACCCAAATGATGTTGCAAATTGATTGTTCTGTTGTCTGAGCGTGTAATTGTACGATCACTGCCGACGGTAACAGCACCAAGTTGAGATGAGCAGGGTGCTTCATGGAGCAGCATGGATTTTGGCGGGAACTGGCGCCTGCTGCACTACACCATGAAGAGGATGTATGCACCATGCCTCATCTCAGCTCACCGCAACAGGACCAGTGGGCAGATTGAAGTGTGGTTAGTCAGTGACATGAATGAGCCTGTCACAGGTGAGTAATGTGTACATATGTGTACACATATGTACACATAATGCATGTATTATGTACACACATGTATCATGTACATATGTACACGTGTGGTACACTCATCAGCATGCATTGCTATGCCATGAGGAGGACGTATGTGACTGGCCACGACATTGCCTGTTGCATCAGCTTTGTTGATTGCTGCATATTTCGCTCGAGCTTTCATGAGAGTCGAGCACATCTGTGTTGGTGTTGATTGAACCAATATAGTACAGCAGCAGAACAACGACTGCTTGCCTTTGGTGTGCCAGTAGCCACACCATCACAGGACGAGTGCCAAAGTTTCATCAAGCAGTGGTTCCAGTTGTTGCAGCATGCCGCCATGCTTGCATTCATGGACTGACTGGCTCCTTTGTGAACAAAAAATAGGCCGTTGACCTGCAGGCACATTGAAAGTGGATCTGGTAGCTTTTGACGCAATTTCACGACCTGAGGTCTCTCACAGCCAGGAGTTTTCACTGCAAGCATTGGAAAGCAAAGAGATCACACTTCAGTGCCGCGATCCACTTCTGCAAAGCTTCTTTGCTCCTTCATCTCTGGCTGCAAGCAACAGCCTCAAGCACGCACAGCATTTCATTCACCTCACTGCTGCCATCAAGCACAGCTCAAAAGCCCCAGAAGAAAGCATACAAGTGGACCTGCCAGATGCCACACCTGATGACATGCTGCAAGACTCAGTAGGCGCTGGTATGATTGATGATGCAATCGATGACATTACAGATGCTGTTACTGGTAACAAGCACCAGACAGGGCAGCGCAATAGCAAAACCAGCTTCTTGCAAAGCGGGTTTCTGGGTGTCATCAGACTCTGGCAACATCTTGCCATACATGCACAGCAGGTGTTGTCATCAGCAATGCGGCGAATTTGCAGTCAAGTCAATTGCACTGCTGCTGCAGACTGTGTCAGTGTGTCGGGTACATCCTTGCAATTCCTGAGGTACTTTTGTACGTCAAGAGTGGCAAATCCTTTTGCAAAGGTGCAGACATTGAAGCATGATTTGTGTGAGGATGAGTTTCTTTGCCATGTTGCTGTCCCAAATAGGGTATATCTGGAAGGGGTAACACAATGCCCACATGCACAGGTGCTGGATGATTTTGCTTCTGTACCCACCAACTTAGAAGCAGTTGTCTTTCTGACTGAATTCAAAGAGTCACATGTTGTTCCTGCACCAAACATTACCGGTAGTGATTTCCAGCTGCTGTCTCCACATCTCATCCAATTCAGTGTCAGCAGCAGTATCGTTGCACCTTATGTAGCCATTGAAACTGCATTGTTAGGCAGATTTAGTGATAACAACTTCATTCTGACACCCTGGCAACCGAGGACAGTAGCGTTTGCTTCTGACCAAGCTTTAGAGTGTGCAAGTGTACTAGCAAGCAGCTTGTCGTTTCTGTCCTTAATGGACACAGCTTTGAACCTGTAATTGACGAGCGTGCACAGGTATGGGGGCTTTTTTTGCGAGAACCCCGGCCTGTACAGCATGCATACTGCGGGCTGTATAAGAGTTATGCAGGCATGCTCAATGTCCTGCATGCAATCTGTTGCAAAGCTATCTGATTGACTCGATCTAAATCAGACTTCAATGCCAGTGCTAGGATAGCTTAACATGATTTCAGATCCGCACTGTGTGACACGTCCAAGGCTGTTTGTTGTTCTTTGGAACAGCTGTCTTGGACTATGTGGTGCAACAAAGACAAGCCTCTGACATGCTACAACTCATTCCAGCAGATGAGAGTCAGCTTGGACACTGACAAACTGCTGTTTGCAGCAGGCGTGAAGCTGTCACCAAGGCAAAGACAAGCATCTGTGCAAGAGTTGAACATAACCTCATGAAGCCGGTCAGTCTGATCTACAACTTGTCAGATGGGCGTTACTGGAACAGCAGTATTGAACCGTATCTCAAACAGACGACACTCTCTGTGCTTGCTCATGGGAAGTGACGCTGACGCTCTTGCCGGACAGGTTGAACACTGAAGGTAGCTGCGGTGGCCCGCACACAGCAGGACAACAAAGCGTGGGTTTCGGGACATCAGGTGTAGCCAGTGAGAGGAGGCCAAAGGTGAGTATTGAGGAGTCCAAGCGTGTGCTGCTGTACCGGACCTCATGCCGACGTCGGCAATCCGGCCAGGGCATCAAAAAATGTCCAAGTTGCCACAAGCCTATGTCACAACCAGCAAGATCGAAACAAAATGAAGGCACACAAATACGTCAAGCTGAGCAACGGCGCAGTTCGTGACAACAGAGAAAGACGTGAGAAGGCGCAGCAGCGGTTAAGCGCGCTGAGCGCGCCCATCTTGTACCGAGCTATAGACTGTAAACTCATCAGGCTGGTCAGTCCCATACCCACGATTCCCGCCTTGAGACCCATGGTTATAAGGAGACCCTAAAGGTTGATGAGCCATCAGCTCGGCATTGCAGCCCTTCCAGCTCTTCAGCTGTAGCGGCAGCGGCAATGCAGCCATGGCAGGAGCGGCAATGCAGCCATGTCAGGAGCGGGGTTGCAGCTCTGGCAGCTCAGCAGCAGCAGCAGCTTAGCTGTTACAGCTCAGCCGCACCAGCAGCGCAGTAATTTGCAGCAATATCAGCTCAGACAGCCGTGCAGCCTTGCAGCCATGCAACCTAAACTAACAGCCTTGCAGCCACGCAACCTAAATTAACAGCCTTGCAGCCATGCAGCCATGCAGCCTTGCAGCGCAAAGTAACAGCCTTGCAGCCATGCACCATGCAGCCTTGCAGCCATGCAGCCTTGCAGCCTTGCAGCCATGCAGCCTTGCAGCCATGCAACCTAAATTAACAGCCTTGCAGCCATGCAGCCTTGCAGCGCAAAGTAACAGCCTTGCAGCCTTGCAGCCATGCAGCCCAAATTAACAGCCTTGCAGCCATGCAGCGCAAAGTAACAGCCTTGCAGCCATGCAGCCTTGCACCTGCAGCCTTGCAGCCTTGCAACCCCAATATGCAATTTGACAGCCTCAGCATCTTGCGGTTCTGCGGTCGCGACTTGAAGCCTTGCAACCTCAAATGCCAACAACAGCCTTACAGCCCAAACATGATCCAAAAGCCCTCAAGATCCTTCCAGAATAATAGCTTTGCAGCTACAAGCACGTGTTGTGTGCTTATACTACACATGCAAGCTTATTTGGCCAAACGCATTTGCAGTTTCAGCAACCTATCCATTTCAGTGACAGCAGAAACTGATAGCTGCTGCTGCTAAAAGCTGCAAGTGCCGCAACTGCAGTGACAGCAGTTGCAGCTTTTGATAGGCTGTACGTGCACCAACTTGCACCACCGACATCAGAATGGCTCGCACAGTTGCAATTGGTACAACAGGGACCTTGCAAGGCTTGCAAAGGTGCTGTGTCATCGGCCTTGTACTACAACATGACATGCAGCTGTGTCAGCACCAGTGTACAATCATGATTGATGCTGCCTTGAGGGTTGAGCAACAACAAGCTATTGCAGCCATATATGCTACATAGCAGGTAACCAGTAGCACTTTTGACATAGCAGTGAGGTGCTGTGGTATTACATCAAGCATCATAGGCAAATGAAGTAAACACAAACCTCACACAGTTAGAACATTCTTGCAGGTGCTATTTTCAGAGAACGTAGTTTGAATCCACTGTTAGTGTGTGATGTCATATGAGACAAGACTTGTTGAATTACATTCAGTTTCATATGCTAGACTCTGCGCATACGATCATACCCAATGCAGCCATGCCATGCGGAAGTGACTAGACTGGCAACTACAGAACAATGAAGCGAAAACTGACATGCACAGGTGTGTGCAGCATGCATGTGCATATGCAATATTGATAGGTTAAACCTTTGCAGCTGTGCGCCGATGTTTTGCTCAGAAAGAGCTCGAGTTGCGATATTTACGCACAAGCTGTGTAACTTACAGCTCACAATATACAGAACTGCAGCAGCTTGCAGTGAGCTAGTGCAGCATGGCCTTTGGCGCGGAAGGCATAGCATTGACAGCATGTCATGATTAATAGTTGGCCATGATTAGTAGTTGGCCATAACTGGTAACAGGGACCGTCGACGTCGGCCTTCAAGGACTGGCACAAACAAGCAATCATTATGACCTGATGGCGGCTCTAGCGCTTTCTCCCTTGCACAGTAAAAGGCATGATCAGTGAATTCTCCATTGCTCCGAAGCCATGCTTCGGAAGCATGGGCGCGAGAGGGAAATGCTTGGCCGCTGCAGCTTTTGACCATTATGCTGTTGCGTCTAGCTGGGGACCCTCCTTGGAAGGCCGTCCGCTGATCGGGATCCCGAAACCTTCGCCCGGGCCAGGGCACGGGCCAGGTTCAAGTAAGATACAGATTGACAAATATGCGGCATATTGGCTTGTAGGGTTCAAAGAGCTAATTGGCAACCCTGAAGTCCCTGCTGGAAGCTGTGCTTCGACCGGGGATCAGGGCTACGACATAGTCTAGGTTGACACTGCTTCCAACACTGTGGCATGTAAGCCGTCGCGAAAGCTCCTTGGCAGCCTGGAAGCAAAACCTTGCCAGCTCGTGCTCTGGTGTTCCGAGCTATAATACGCCAGACCAAGAAAACTCGTGAAGCGGTATGGCTGTAAACCAGATAAACTTCGAGTTTGGGCAGGAATTTCCGTCATCTTGGGATTTCGGCAAAGACGTCCTGGATGGATTTGAGCAGTTCATGGACACTACACCAAATCTCGACCCTGCCGTGAGCTATGGCGCGCAGCGGTTTCCTACTCTAACAACTGGTAGACAAAACTCGGACGATGCGTCAGACTCGCACGCAGAGCACTCAAGCAAAGGTCGAGCTACGGATCGCAAGCAACAGAACAACAGAGCTGCCCAGAAGCGCTTCCGGCAACGCCAAAAGGTATGTCGCTCGGTTGTATTTGGAGAGGACACACGCGATCAGTAGGACGTTCCGAACACTCACTTGACTGCCTCTTTATTTTGGTTGAAAAACTATTGGCATGTACTCACGGATGTGCGTGTAATAGTGACTGTGACAAGACGTGGAATTCGATTCTCCATGTTTGTCACTTCTGACCTAACTGCTTGAGGCATATATGCAGGAGCGTGCACAAAACATAGAAACACAGCTTTCAGAGACAACAAAGCAGCTGCACGAGCTGAGGATCAGGCAAAGGCAGTTGGAAGCCCGGAATGCTTTGCTTGAGAAGGTGGCAAAACTGAATCAGCAGCCTTCACATCATGAAGCACATGAGCCCCTTTCACCAGCTGGGGTTTCTGGGGAGCTTTGGGACTCCATTCAGGTGAACAAGCTGAGCTGTCACAACTGAACCCTTTCACATGCTACACTCTGCTGTACCTACAAACCTGCATGCATGTTTTTTTTGGGAATTTTGTTGGCTTTGGAGATGTCTTGCTGCCTGAACCTGCAATCAAATGGTTGTGGTGTTCAACATGTGCTTGGTGTAAATTGTTTGGTGTTCGACAGGCTGATGCAAACAGGGCCTTGAATGGGGTGACCAAACAAACAGAGCGGGGCCCTGTGGTGACTTTCACCATAGATGATCAGGATCAAGTCATGACAGTGGAGGAGGTTGGCAAGATTTCATCAGCAGAGTTCCAAAGACTCTACTCGGTATGATCAGCATCACTGCGTCACTCCCTGAGAAGCTGATACCATATAGCACAACAGATGTGATTGAATCATCGCATTGGGTCAGTGTATTTGCATGCCAGCCCCATGACCTGCAGCAAACTCGTCGAGGGCAAGCTTAAAGCAGCCCTTTCTCATCCACAACAGTCTTCACCACCTTCAGCAGCTGTCATGTAAGTAATGCATCCCAGGCTGCAATTTTCTGTGTTGCAGCAATGTGGTGGCATGCTGGAAGGCAGATGTGTATCTTGGTTGCTGTGCAGCTGTATGCCCGCAAGCTGGGAGCCTGCCTACTGGAGATGACAGATTCGGAGGCCTGCTCAACCTCAGAGGATCTGCACAGGTGGATCACAGAGCTGACAAGTCTGATGGTGTGTGTCTCCCTGGGCAATCCCAAGGGCCTGAAAGCTTTCCACTCAGCAAGTATGGACGGCTCCTCTGCATCTGTGCGTCAACTTCCTGACAGCTTCTATGAAGACTTGCTGGTAAGTCAGCCTTCTAGACCTAGGTCTGGTGTCTGTTTGCATGCTTATTCAAGCATTCACCTGATGCTGACCAAGGGTCTAGCATTGAAAATTTTGTTGATGTGCATTTTAGCTGACTAGCAAGCTGTTTTGAGGAAACATCACAGCAGCATCTAGCCTGGTCAAGATTCACGCATGTGAGCAAGGACATAGCTGCTTAACAGAAGCTGTGCAAGCGTTGTGCCTGCTGCTGCAGCTGACCATCTTAGCAAACTGCCTGTCTCAGACATGCATTGCTCTCTTCCTGTCATTTGTATGTTATGATGTCCGCCTACAGCAGTGCATGTCTTCAAAGTCATGCTGCTGGCATCAGCTGAGCTTGCAGTGTCCATGTGCAATTGCTGTTATGCTTGCTTCTGTTGCAGCAAGTCTGCTAGCCAGCGTTTATGTTTCAGCATGCATCACACCTTCAGCTCTGGCCTGCAGCCTCAAGAGGCTGCCACTATGATTGTCAAAAAAAAAGAAAACCCACACACACACACACTTGTTTCAGGTGACTGTGGATCTGACAGAAGCCCAGATACAGGATTTGCTGTATCTGCGCCGTCTGTTCTGTGGCAAGATTGGACAGCTAAGCCGGTCTCGCAAGGAACTGATGAGCGGACTCCCCTCAGACAGCATTGGCATTTGTCATGCCAGTGATAAGCTGGAGGAGGTGACCAACCTGGCTGAGCAGCTGAGAGCTAATGGCAGTGAAGAGTACAGAACATACATGCAGTTTGCATCTTCCTTCTACAGAGGGGTAAGCCTTCTATGCAGCAACTGGGGCTGGATGTTGTGTTGCAATGACAACATGTAGCCTTTGTGATTGTCTTCAGTCCGTGTGCAAATTGCATACCCTGGTGTCATTGACTATGTTGCTTGCTCACATGCATTGTGGTTATGAGAAAGAGCAGCATATTGCATGTGTAAGACAGTCTAGGTGCTGGTCTGGTCATGGCAGGCTCAGCTTTTATTTGCAGCAATTTGGCGCTGGTTAGTTGCTGGTCACCAGCAAAGCTCCTACCTGGTCTGCTGTGCCAATCAGAGCTGCATGACTGATTGCTGAACATGCGTCTGTTCATTCAGGTGTTGACAGCCAAGCAGCATGCCATGGGCATTGTCCATTCTTATCCATGGATACCAGAGAAGCACAGACTGCTAGAGCTGCTTGCAGCAAAGAATGGTGAGCCAACAGCAGAGGCACTGACACAATCAGCAGGGCTGGACAACCTGCAGCATGCTGCAAACTGGCAGCAGATTGATGAGTACTTGAAGACAGTGACTGTTCACAATATGAATCAGCATGTGCCGCTGATCAAAGATCAAGTCCCTCCTGCATCTGATCAGTCATATGTTTCTTCATATACAGAGCAGCCACTGGATGGTTTTGTCTGATGAGAGCCTTCGCTGCTGACGTGTGAGTCTGTTTATTTGCATGACTTTGTGTAGAGTTTCCTTCATCGGTCTGTATTCAGTTTGCTAAGCCTGTTCCCTTGTATTTGTGGAGTTACGGTATAAATATACTCGAGATATAGTCTTGTGCATCTGGTACCTGGTGAGGTATCAATGCGTGCAAGAGACGGATCACAGTGCTTTAGCCAGCCAACAACTCTGATTCCAATTACAAGAAATCAAGACAACTTGGACAGTGCGTCGCCCGTCCTCGTATATTTTGCTTGAATTCCTTTATCTAATGAATGAGTCGCTCATGAGCAACACCCCACAAGCGCCAAGCAGCTGTCTACCGTTTGCGACTGCCTCATGGCTGATCGTTCTGCCAAATCAGCGCGCTCGAGCTTTGACCATTTGCCTGCGGAGGTCCTGAGCACTATCTTCCGCGCATTGTCTGTGTCAGGCAGATTTCAGTGCGAGCAGGTCTGTAGGCGGTGGCGTCATTTGCTGAGGCTCTCTACATCGCATGACGGTGCTGTTGCTGTATTGTGCCTGGACATCTGGGCAGCAACATTTACTCTCGTAGTGCAGCAGCCGACGCAGAGTCAAGCAGTGATCTATGATCAGGCCGAAAACAGCAGCGATGCCACCATATACCTGAACACAGCTCCAAACAAGGTGTCTGCGAGGCACACTGGTTTTGCCAACTGGCTAGGCCAACGAGCAGCGGGCATGCGTAAGCTGCATATCAAGCAGGGCACTCCGCCTACTGAGGAGGGGTGGGTCCGGCTGTTTCCGCAGCTCTTGCTTTCACTGGCTCGAGGATGCCAAAGAGTCTCTGCTGGGCCTGTCCTAAGCATGTCAACAGGTGATACGAATTGCAGTTATTGTCGCTTTTTTGTTGACCACCTTCAGCTTCAGAAGTAGCTTGGGCTTGAAGTACGTCACATTTTGTGAGCGCTGTGCCGTGTTATGCAGAGCTGAATAGCTTTCTCCAGTCTGTGCAGTGCTGTGCATTTTTTTGGAAGGATGCTGACATCTTGGGCAGCATTTGCGACAGGACACCCGCACCAAACAGAAAGTCTATTTTGGCTCAGCATGCTCACAAGTCTCACCAGTCTTGTCATTTGGGATGATCCGGACAAGCTGCGGGACCATGATCTGGCTGGCTTAGCTAAACTGCATCGGCTGCACACCTGGGTGTTGCCTAGCTTCTCTGGCCTGTATAACAAAGTTGACAGTTTCAGCGGCTTGCAGTGTCTGCAGTTAGGGTTTTGCCGTGAAAGTGGGTGTGACTTGAGCATTTGCACGCAGCTCACGCACATAAAACTGTATGATTTGGATGACCAGACTGACAGGATTGCGCTGCCTTATGGTGACCGTGTGGCATTGCAGTTCCTGGAGTTGTCAAAGAGCGCCGTCCTTGATTGTACAGGCCTGAGCATCCATAATCTTGACATGGCACTTCAGCTGAGTCGCCTACACTTTGACATACCATACCCAGACAATCACATTGAGGGTGGCTGGCCTGATTTGCTGCCTCAACTTCAGACACTGAAGCTGCTTGCACCCTCTGACATACCTGTGCAACTCTTGAACTACACCAGCCTTCAAAACCTGGACGTATCTGGCATTGCTCAACACTTGCCAATCTGGTTCTCAGGAATGACGCAGCTCAAACGGCTGAACTTTGAGGGTGCCAAGTGTGGCGTTCAGGAGTGCATTTTGGATCTAGCACAGCTTGAGAACTTGAATCTGATGAACGCAACACCTGCTCTGCAGCTATCAGAATGTCAGCTATCAGTTTTCAGAATGTTGGATTGGCAACACCTGTGCAGCCTAGAGATGAGTTTTGCTGCTCATGACGCGCACCAGCCTGGCACAATGGAGACAGTCATGAACCTCATGTTGCTGCAAGAGGCATTCGAGGCAAGGAGCACAGTATCACCTTTGACCTTCAATGGTGAAAGGGGTGTGGCATGCTTGAGTGACCTGAACTAGGTGCAATTTTATCCTTGTGGCAAGGCCGACCTGATTCTTTCTATGTATAGATATACATATATGCACATTCAAGGAGTGTGTAATGTGTTGCACGCATTGAAAATTTTTGTGAGACTTACCACAGTTCCAAAATGCTTATGCATTGCGACATTGATCTGGAGTTACTGCAGAGTACTGTGCACAC
>JAABUU010007193.1_pt1 | contig 11554 bp, 12 predicted proteins | sample 5559301 | NCBI WGS metagenome assembly JAABUU01 (sample SAMN10711884, study PRJNA513360) | rock metagenome | isolation source: Antarctica rocks | place: Antarctica: Victoria Land, Richard Nunatak white
ATTTAGCCTTTCAGGAAAGGAGAAACGACGGCAAATTAGATCGATGCCGTTTTCTCCTTTCCTAACGCTGGATCTGGCTTATTGTGACGCTTGTCTAGTAATCCGCCGGTTGAAACCGGCGGCTGAGGGTGCCGCACGGCGGCACCGGCGAAGTCCGCCTGCGCGGACTGAGGATCGCCTGTCTGCGCGAGTTGAGGAACGCATTGTGACTATTGGCCGCTCTCTAATCCCCGAAAGGCTGCGGGCGAGCGGGCTCCCCTCTCACCGCGCCGGTTCCCCCTATCAGCCCGCGTAGGCGAGCTTCGCTGGTGCCGCATGGCACCCCCAGCCGCCGGTTTCAACCGGCGGAATCGCCCAACGCGGCACCGCGCCTCATTCTGCCTTCGTACCGCGTTGTTCCTCCTTCGTCATTCATCTTTCGTACCTCGTCGCCGGTTTCAACCGGCGGAACCCGTCAAACCGTCACCGCGCCCACTCCGCCCATATTGCTCATCTACATTCTGTACCCGCCTACTTCGTACTTCTTTCACCCCTTGCTGAACGGCGATGCCACATCCCGATTCAGCAGCCGCAGCAGCCCGGCGGAAGGGGCAACGGGGGCCGCGATCGGCGCGTCGGCGAGGAGTTGCGCGAGGTCTGCGGGCGGGAGATCGACCGAGGGATCCCAGGCGTGGACCTTGACGAGCGCGCGCCCCTTCTCGTCGAACGTGACCCCCTCCCCTTCGAGCAGGGCGCGCATCGCGGCCTCCCCACCGAATGCCCAGCCCCCGGTCAATGTGCCATCCTTGCCGATCACCCGCTGCGCCGGGACATCCTGGCGATCGGGCGTCTCGTTCATGATCCAGCCGATCATCCGCGCCCCGCGCGGGTGCCCCAGCACCTTGCCGATCGCGCCGTAGCTCGTCACCCGACCGGGCGGGCAGGCACGCACGAGCGCGTAGACCCGCGCGCACAGCGCCGCCGCATCCTCCGTGGAGATCGCCATCGTCCCACCCCTCCTACCCCTGCCGATCCGAAGCGAGGCGATTCCCGCCCCGCCGTGCTCTTTCTGCCGCCTGCCGTCTGCCGTCTGCCGACTAGCCCCCGTCGAACACCCTCTCCCAACGGTGATCCTCACCAACCGTACGAAAGCCGACCGCCTCGTAGAGCGCGTTGGCCGGGACACTGTGGCTGTGGCTAATCACAAAGGCGGTCGTCGCGCCGAGCGCCCGGAGGCGGTGGAGCCCCTCGGTCAAGACCGCCCGCGCCAGCCCGCGCCGCTGCCATGCCGGATCGGCCCCGACCGGCTCGAAGACCCCGAGGCGATTGGTCGCGTCGAACCAGACGAGGCAGTACGCCCCGAAGGTGCCCTCCGGCGTGACGGCCACTAGATCGTAGGTCGGGGCGATATCCCGGCGCGGTACGCACCGCTCGATGCTTCGCGACCGTCATCCGCGACGGGGCGAATGCCGCGCGATGGACCGCCACCCGCGCCGCCAACTCGTCGTCCCCGCCGAGCGCGCGCACACTGAAGCCCGGCGGCACGACCCGTTCCGGTAAGTCTCCGGTGAGTGGGCGAGAGCGATAGCGATACGCCTGTTCCGTCCGCGCATACCCCCGCGCGCGCAGCAACGCGACGCGCGGCGCATCCTCATCAAAACTCCGCGCCGCGAGGAGCGGTTCGGGGGGGGACTGTGACGCCGCCAGTGCTTCGGCCCAGGCGAGGATCACCCTTTCGAGTTCGCGGTGCGCGGGGTGCGCCAGGATCGCGACCTCATCCCTCTCCGGCCAGGCGAAGCCGACGATGGTGCCGTCGGCGGCGCACCAGAGGGTGGTGTGGCGCAGCGCCGCCGGATCCTCGTGCGCGAAACGCCACCAGTCGAGGTCGCCCGCCGTGCCGTAGTGCAACGAGCTCGCCCCCGCCGCCGCATCGAAGAGGCGGCGCAATGGCGCGTAATCGTCCTCGCCCGCATAGGGGCGCATCGTCATGCTCATCTGCCCCTCCACGTCTCATCGCCTTCAGGGGATATGTCGCTAATCTCTCGCGAGGCGGCGATTCACCGCTGGTAGGTCTCGATCGCCGTCGCCGTCGCCACGATCACCCGATGCACCAGCCCGATGAACAGCCCGTGCTCCACCACGCCAGGCAGTCCCTTGATCGCCGCCGCCAGCGTCGCCGGATCGCCGAGCGCCCCGAAATCGCAGTCGAAGATCAGGTTGCCGCCATCGGTGATGAACGGCGCACCATCCCGCTCTCGCAGGATCGCCCGCCCGCCGAGCCGTTCGAGCGCCGCCGCCGTGTGGCGCGCGCCGAACGGCACCACCTCCACCGGCAAGGGCTTCGTCAGCCCCGCCACCGCGAGCTTCCCGGCGTCCACGATGATGATCTGATGCCGCGTGACCCGCGCGACCAATTTCTCGCGCAGCAGCGCCCCGCCGAAGCCTTTGATCACCGCGAAGCGCGCCAGATCGACCTCGTCCGCGCCGTCGATCGTCACGTCCAGGGCATCCACGTCGTCCAGTTCGGCCAGCGGGATCCCGAGGCCGCGTGCCTGCGCGGCGGTCGCCTCCGAGGTCGCCACCCCGACGATCTGGAGCCCCGCCGCCACCCGCTCACCGAGCGCCTGTACCGCGAACGCGGCGGTCGAGCCGGTCCCCAGCCCCACGCGCATCCCATCCGTCACCGCGTCCGCCGCCGCCCGCGCGGCCCGTTCCTTCAGGCCCGCCGCGTCCGCCCCGCTCATCCCTGCCTCCCCCGTAGCAACGACCGTCGGCTCGTAGCATACCCCGCCCGCGCCCGCGCCGCACGATCCCGAGCCCCGCCACCGCTCATGCCGTCGCTGCGGTCAGCGCAGCCTTGCAACGCCGCAGGGCATCGAGGAGCCAAACTCGTTCGTCTGCTCGCAGCCCGCTCACCATCCGCTCCTCGATCGCCCCCACCGCCCGCTGACACTCGTCGAACCGCGCGCGGCCAGCGGGCGTCAGGGCGACGCGCAGCACCCGCGCGTCGCCCGGATCCCCCCGGCGCTCGACGAATCCCGCCGCCTCCAGGTTGATGACGATGCCGTTCATGGTCTGCGGCGTGACGAAGCCGCGCCGCGCCAGTTCGGCCCCCGAGAGCGCCCCGCCCCCCGCCAGCGCGCTCAGTGCGGCGTATTGCGGCGTGGTCAGGCCGTGGCGACGCAGGGCGGTGTCCATCGCCGCCCGTAGCGCCTGCTGCACCTGCTTCAGCACGTACCCTACCTGCTCGTCCGCCACGGCACCCCCCTTGACGGTTCATCAGAATCCTGATAATATTTCATCAGTGTCCTGATGATTGTAGCAGAAAGGAAAATATCATGGCCCAAGTTACCGGCCCCGATTTCGTGGCGTTGCAGGTGCGCGATCTCGACCGCTCGCGGCAGTTCTATACCGAGTTGCTGGGGCTGGAGGTCGCGCCCCAGAGCCCGCCCGGTGCGGTGGTCTTCCGCACCGCGCCGATCCCGTTCGCGGTGCGGAAGCCCCTGGTGGACCTGGAAGCGGTATCCCGGCTCGGGTGGGGCGTGGCGCTCTGGCTGGCGTGCGACGACGCCGACGCGCTGGCCGCCACGCTGGAGGAGGCCGACGTCGCCCTGGTGCAGCGTCCCCAGGGCGGCCCCTTCGGTCGCCAGTTCTCCTTCATCGACCCGGACGGCTACACCCTGACAGTCCACACTGGCGGGGGCGGTCGGTGAGCCACGCCCGGCCCAACCCGTGCTCGCGCGATCGACACGCCCCCGCCGCCCATCCGGGCGCGGGGGCGTGTCCCGCACCCTACCGCTGCGCCGCCGCCGCCTCGTCCAGCAGCCAGACCAGCTTGCCAGGGCTCGGCGCGACGATCTGCGCGGGGAGTTTGTCGGGGTCGTGCGGCGCGTGGAGGATCCGCCCGACGATCTCCGCCTTGCCCGCGCCCGCCACCAGGAACTGCACCTCGCGCGCGGCGTTGATGACCGGCGGCGTCAGGGTGATTCGATGCGCGCTCAGCCGCTCCACGTAGGGCGCGGCGACCAGCCCCCGCGTCTCTTTCAGGGCCGGGCTGCCGGGGAAAAGCGAGGCCGTGTGCCCCTCCGGCCCCAGGCCGAGGTGGATCAGGTCGAACGTGGGGAACTCGCCGTCCCCGAGGGTGAAGAGCTGCTCCAAAACTGCGGTGTAGGCGCGCGCCGCCCGCGTCGGCTCCGGGTCCTCGGCGAAGATGCGATGGATCTGCGCCGCCGGGATCGGCACCTTGTCCAGCAGCGTCTCGCGCGTCAGGCGATAGTTGCTCTGCTCGTCGGTCGGCGGCACGCAGCGCTCGTCGCCCCAGAAGAGCTGGACGTTGGCCCAATCGATCTGCTCGCGGTAGGGTGCGGCGGCCAGCAGCGCGAAGAGCGCCTTCGGCGTCGAGCCGCCCGAGAGGGCGACGGTGAAGCGCCCGCGCGCCGCGCTGGCCGCGCTGGCTGCGGCGACGAAACGCCGCGCGGCCTCCTGCGCCAGGGCGTCGGCGTCGGCGCTGATCGAGAATTCCGGTGTCGCGGCGCTCATCAGGATCGTCCTCCCGCGCCGCTGGCGAGTTGGGCGGCGAAGACGAGCGCGCCGTTGTAGGTGCGGTCGCTGCCGAACTGGCCGAGGGCGTGCAATAGCAGATCGTTCTCATCGGGCTCGGTCGCGCGCATGATCTGGTCGAGGTTCGGGGCACCCGGCACCTCGACGCGCGTGACCAGGTGCGCGCCACTCTCGCGCAGCACCTGGAAGGTGCCGGGGTGCCGCTCCCCGGCGGTGATCGTGATCTCGCGCAGGCCGATGATCGGGTCGTCCTGATGGACCGGCGCGAGGGTCGCGGTCAGGGTGCGGTCGCCGCTGGTGAGTTGCCAGCGGAAGGAGCCCGGCGCGAGGAACTCGGGGCGCTGCGCGATCTGCCAGCCGAGGCGGCTGCACGCCCAACCGAGCGCCAACAGCCCCTCCCCGAAGCCGGAAGAGTGCTGCCCGCCGTGCGGCTCGTAGACGATCGCGATCGTCTCGACGGTATCGAGGCTCGGCGCATATTCCGGCGGATCGAAGAACTGCGCCACCAATTCGCGCCAGGGGCGGAGCCGGCTCCAGGCGAAGTCGCTGATCGCCGCGCCATGCGGGACGATCGTCATCTCCGCCAGCTCGCGCAGGCCCGTCTCGATGTCGTCGAACCGTGCCGTATCGACGATCAAGCGATCGACGATCTCAACCATCTTCGTGAAGCTGCTGTCGCTGAAGTGCGGCTCCCCGAGCCACCAGAGGAAGTCGGGCAACTCCGGGATCAGCAGCGGATCGACGACGCCCGGCAGATGCCGCGCCGCCTCGCCGCTCGCCACGATCGTCACCTGCTCGAAGAGGAGGCGGCGGTCGCCGAGGGTCTGCATATTGGTGTTGATCCAGGATTCCAGCTTCGCCTCCGGCCCGGTCGGCTCGGCCAGCAGCAACACCGTCCGCGACGGGTGATGGACGCCGAGCGCGTCGATCGAGGCCGCCACCTCGGCGAGTTCCTCGCGCGATCCCGCCTGGACGATCAGGTTCAGCACATTGGTCCGCGCGGCGAGCGCACCACTCAATTCCGGGGCGTGCGCCGCCTCCTCGCGCCACGCCGCGCGCAACGCCTCATCGATCTGCCCCACTTCGACCGGTTTCCCCGCCCACTCGAGGCTCGTCTCCACGCTCATCGCTCTCTCCAGTCCGTAGTCCGTAGTCCGTAGTCCGTAGTAGCGGCGGCGAAAGCCAAAGTGCTTGCCCCGCTGCATTCTTTCTACGGACTACGGACTACCGACTACGGACTTACAGTCGCCGCCACCGCCGACCATCGCGCTCGATCAGCGCGTCGGCCTCGGGCGGTCCCCAGGTTCCGGCCTCGTAGTTGGGGAAATTGGGTCGGGGATGACGCGCCCAGTACTCCATGATCGGCGTGACGATCGCCCAGGCTTGCTCCACCTCGTCGCGGCGCGCGAAGAGGGTCTGCTCGCCACGCATACAGTCGAGCAGCAGGCGCGCGTAATCGTCCGGGCCGGAGGCGGTGAATGCCGTGCCGTAGAAGAAGTCCATGTTCACCGAGCGGATCTGCATCTCCGCGCCCGGCACCTTCGCCGCGAAGCGGAGCGAGATCCCCGCGTCGGGCTGGATCCGCAGCGTCAGGACGTTCGGCTCCGGCAACATCGTGCCGGTCCCGGCAAAGAGGAGCGCGGGCACCGACCGGAACTGCACCGCGATCTCGGTCGTCCGTTGCGGCAGCGTCTTCCCGGTGCGGAGGTAGAACGGCACCCCCGCCCAGCGCCAGTTGTCGATCCGCAGCTTCATCGCCATGTACGTCTCGACGCTCGAATCGGGATCGACCCCCTTCTCGGCGCGATAGCCGGACGCGACCCGCCCGTTCATCCAGCCGGGTCCGTACTGCCCGCGCACCACGTCCGAGGCGATGGTGGCCCCGCGCAGCGGCGCGATCGCCTGCAAAACCTGCACCTTCTCGTCGCGCACCGTCTTCTCGTTGATCGTGCTCGGCGGCTCCATCGCGATCAGGCTCAGCACCTGGAACATGTGGCTCTGCACGATGTCGCGCAGCGCCCCGGCCTCCTCGTAGAACTCGCCGCGCCCCTCGATCCCGATCGCCTCCGCGACGGTGATCTGGACGTGGTCGATGTACTGCCGATTCCAGAGCGGCTCGAAGATGCCGTTGCCGAAGCGGAAGACGAGCAGATTCTGCACCGTCTCCTTGCCGAGGTAGTGATCGATGCGGTAGACCTGCGACTCGGCGAAGGCCGCAGCGATCTCGTTGTTCAGCGCCTGCGCCGACGCCAGATCGTGCCCGAAGGGCTTCTCGATCACCAGCCGGGTCCAGCCGGGCTTCTGCGCGTCGAGCGCGCGGACCTCGCGCTCGGCGAGCCCCGCCTCCCTGAGGTGGTTGATGATGATCGGGTAGTAGCTCGGCGGCGTGGCGAGATAGAAGATCCGGTTGCCGCCCGCGCCGCGCTCCTGATCGAGTCGGTCGAGGCTTTCCTTCAGGTGTCGATACCCCTGCGGATCGTCGAAGTTCGACTGCACGTAGCTGAGGCGCGGCGCGAACGCCTGCCACGCCGCATCGTCCACCTTGCTGCCGAGCGCCTTCTTGACCGAGCCCTTCATCTCATCGCGGAAGAAGTCGTCGGACCAGTCGCGGCGCGCGAAGCCGACGATGGAGAACGCCGCCGGGAGCGGGGTATCGACCGTCAGATCGTAGAGTTGCGGCATCAGCTTCCGATGGGTCAGGTCGCCGGTGACACCGAAGATCACCATCGTGCAGGGGGGCGGCGTCTGCTCCAGGCGCAGCCCCTCGCGCAAGGGATTCATCGCCGGTCGTCCAGACCCGATCGTGGGCGCGTATCCTGTCATCTTCCCCTCAATTTCATCGTAGTCGGCAGTCGGCAGTCGGCAGTTTCAGCGGTCGAACGCCCCCCACGATCATCGCTCGACGCACTGCCGACTGCCGACTGCCGACTGCCGACTGATCATGCCTGCGACTTATCGACCCGCTCGGCGGTCGACTCGTCCTCACCGGTCGCGCCGGGACCCTTCGCGGGCACCGACGCCGCCTCCATCGTCGGCTGCACCTCCGGCTCCCAGACCGTGTGGAAGGTGCCTTCCTTGTCGGTGCGGCGATAGGTGTGCGCGCCGAAGAAGTCGCGCAGCCCCTGGATCAGGTTGGCGGGCAACTCCGCCGCGCGGTACGAATCGAAGTAATCGAGCGAGGCGCTGATCGCCGGGATCGGCACGCCGAGATCGCGTGCCACGCGCGAGACGTAGCGCCACTGCTCGTTTGTCGTGTTCAGCGTGTCGGCGAAGCCCGGATCGAGCAGCAGATTGTTCAGGTTCGGATCGCGCTCGAACGCCCCCTGGATCGTGTCCAGCAGTTCGGCGCGGATGATGCAGCCGCCCTTCCAGATGCGCGCCAGCTCCGAGAGCCGCAGCGCGAAACCGTACTGCTCCGAGGCGGCGCGCAGCAGCGCCATCCCCTGCGCATAGGAGCTGACCTTGGAGGCGTACAGCGCCCCTTCGAGCGCATCCAGCAACTTCGCCTTCTCGCCGGTCCCCGCGTCCTCCAACGACTGCCCGTTCGGGCCGTGCAGCACCTTCGCGGCGGCCACGCGCTGGCTCTTCATCGAGGAGATGCCGCGCGACCAGACCGCCGCGTCGATCGTCGGGATCGGGATCCCCAACTCGACCGCGTTGCCGGAGGTCCAGCGCCCGGTCCCCTTCTGCTCGGCCTCATCGAGGATCAGGTCCACCAGCGGGCGATCGGTGTCCGCATCCTTGAAGGCCAGCACCTTGGCGGTGATCTCGATCAGGTACGAGTTCAGCTTGCCGGTATTCCAGCGCGCGAAGATGTCGGACATCTCCGGCGCGGTCAGGCCCAGCGCGTGCCGCATGATATTGTAAGTTTCGGCGATCAATTGCATGTCGCCGTACTCGATGCCGTTGTGGACCATCTTGACGTAGTGGCCCGCACCGCCCGGCCCGATGTAGGTGACGCAGGGGCCGTCCTGCACCTGCGCCGCGATCTTTTGCAAGGCCGGGGCGACGAGATTGTACGCCTCGTGCGGACCGCCCGGCATCAGGCTCGGGCCGAAGCGCGCGCCCTCCTCGCCGCCGCTGACGCCCATCCCCATGTAGTGCAGGCCGGACCCCTCGAACTCCAGCGAGCGGCGGATGGTGTCCTGGAAGAAGGAGTTACCGCCATCGATCAGGACATCGCCATCCTCCAGCAGCGGCTTGACCTCCCCGATCACCGCGTCCACCGGGCCACCGGCCTTGACCAGGATGATGATCCGGCGCGGGCGCTCGATCGACGCGACGAACTCCTTCATCGTCGCCGCGCTGGTGATCGGCTTGCCCTGCGCCTCCCCGGCCATGAACGCTTCGGTGACCTTGTACGTGCGATTGTACGCCGCGATCGGGAAGCCGTGATCGGCGATGTTGAGCGTCAGATTCGCCCCCATCACCGCCAGCCCGATCAAGCCGTAGTGGGTCGCGCCCTGTCCTGTTGCCACCAGTTCCTCCTCATCGTATGCCGCATCGTCATCATGGCACGGCGCGCGGCCCACGCGAGCCGTACCGCCCCGAAATTACTGTTTGTCGCGCAACCGTTCAAGCTCCGCACGCAATGCCGCATTCTCGCGTTCCTGCGCGGCCTGCATGCGTTCCTGCTCCCGAACGCGGATCGCTATTTCATCGTAGCGTGGAATAGGCGCGCCCGCTTCATCGAAGACGCGCAATTGCCGTCCTTAGTGGCGCAAAGGCGATGCCAAGGGTGCTCTGCCAGCGCCACGCCGCCGTAGGCTCCCACGGCACATAGGTGTCGTCCGGGCCGAGCCGCCAGGCGCGGAGTTGCTCGGCGATGATCTCCCCGGTCGGATCGAACGTTAAGTACTCGGTCACGCCCATCGCCGCATAGGCTCCGAGCTTGCCCGCCGCATCGAGATCGGTCCCCAGCTTGGTGGAAGGGCTTAACACTTCGATAATAAGCGCGGGCGGGCCTTCGCGCGCCACCGAGAGGGAAGCACGCAGATCATTGCCGAGTGTCGTGTGGATCAAGAGATCCGGCGATGGACTATACGCCGAGCGCCCGCCCGCACGCGGCGTGAGCAACTTCAACTGATTACCGATGAACCAGGGAAGGTCGTGCGAGAAGCGATACCATTGCAGACACTGATAGGCTGTAACGATCGCGTCCTGGTGAAATGACGACCCCACCAGTGTCTCCTCCGAATCATCGGCCAGATGGTCGAAGGCCGGGCCGAGGACGATCGTGCGCGTTACCATACCCCGCTCCCCTCCCCTCACGCTCACACAGGCGCGGGCCATCCACCAGCCGCTGCCCGCCGCACCGCGCCGCCAGAAAACGCTGTCGCGCCGGGGCGAGTATGCCCCGGCGCGACGCTGACCGCTACTTGGCCGCCCCGGCGAGCGCCTTGCGCTTGCCCTCGACCCCGTCGAGGAGTTCGTCGAACGACTTGGCGAAGGAGGCGACCCCGTCCTCCTCAAGCTGCTTCGTAATCGCAGCGAGGTCGATTCCCGCCGCCTTGAGGTCGGCCAGCGCCCGCCGCGCGCCCGCCACGTCGGTGTCGATCGTCCGCGCCACCATGCCGTGATCCTGGAACGCTTCCAGGGTCGCGGGGGGCAGGGTATTGACGGTGTCGGGGCCGATCAACTCCTCTACGTAGAGAACATCGCTGTACGCCTTGTCCTTGGTGCCGGTGCTCGCCCAGAGCGGGCGCTGCACATTGGCCCCCTTCGCCGCCAGCGCCGCGAAGCGCGCATCGCCGAAAATCTCCTGGAAGCGCGCGTAGGCCAGCTTGGCGTTCGCGATCGCGATCTTTCCGCGCAATCCCTTCAGGCGCTTCGCCTCGGCGCTGTCGGTGTTCAGCCCGGCCAGCCTGGCGTCGATCTGCTTGTCCACCGCCGTATCGACCCGGCTGACGAAGAACGACGCGACCGAGGCGATCCGGTTGACCGGCTGCCCCGCCGCCGCCCGCTTTTCGAGCGCGTTGACGAAGTTCCACATCACCCGCTCGTGGTTCTCCAGCGAGAAGAGCAGCGTGACATTGATGTTGATCCCCTCGGCGAGGGCTGTCTCGATCGCCGGGGCGCATTCCGCCGTGCCCGGAATCTTGATCATCAGGTTCGGGCGCTCGACCGCCGCCCAGAGCCGCCGCGCATCGGCGATCGTCCCCCGCGCGTCGCGCGCCAAACGCGGCGACACTTCGAGCGAGACGAAACCGTCGCCGCCATCGGTGCTGTCGTAGAGGGCGCGGAAGAGATCGCAGGCATCCTGGATATCCTTGATCGCCAGCCCCTCGAAGACCCCCGAGGCGTCCTGCCCGGCGCGGATCAGTTCCGCGATCTGATCGTCGTAGGCGTCGCCCTCGCTGATCGCCTTCTGGAAGATCGTCGGGTTGGAGGTCATCCCCCGCAACCCGTCATCCCGCACCATCTCCCGCAGCCCGCCCTTGCGGACGAGATCGCGCGTGATGTAGTCGAGCCAGACGCTCTGCCCCTGCGCCAGCAGCTCGGCCATGCGCCCTTGCGCGCCCGCTTGTTTCTCCGGTGCCATCGCCATGATTGCCATCTCCTCGCTGTTGCTCAGTGATACATGAAGTACGAACGACGAAGTACGAAGTACGAACTGGCGCAGTTAGCTTGCTTCTTCCATGATGGCACTTGCTACCTATCGCTCGCCATACCCCTCGTACTTCGTCGTTCGTACTTCGTACTTCCTACGAGTGCCCCTCGCGCGGGCTGGTCGGCTTGACCGCCGTGTCCCCCGCGCCGCGCCCCTTGGCTTCTTCGGCGGCGGCGTCCGCCTCGCGCCCGACCAGCCGCAGCGCGGCGGCGGTCACATGCTCGCGGGTGAAGCCGAATTCCTTCATGATCCGCTCCGCCGGGGCCGACGCGCCGAAGTGGTCGATCCCGATGGTGGTGCCGTCCGTGCCGGCCCAACGCTCCCAACCGAACGTGGCACCCGCCTCGACCGTCACGCGCTTGCGATTGCTCGGCGGCAGGACGCTGTCGCGGTACGCCTGATCCT
>JAABUU010007196.1_pt1 | contig 11553 bp, 14 predicted proteins | sample 5559301 | NCBI WGS metagenome assembly JAABUU01 (sample SAMN10711884, study PRJNA513360) | rock metagenome | isolation source: Antarctica rocks | place: Antarctica: Victoria Land, Richard Nunatak white
ACGAGGCGGACGGCCTCGGCCTTGAAGGCGGGGGGATAGGGTGCATGAGGACTCGGCATCGGGACACCTCCTTGGATTCGCACAGATGCAAATCATCGAGTGTCCACCGAACCGACGCAACTCCAGGCCGCTTACGTCGCCTTCGTAATCAACCTGAAAATAATGGCTCTCGCTTTTCTCAGAGTCGATCTGCTCCTTGACTATGCTCAGTCTTACGGTCTTATCTCCTGTAACACCCTTGAATAACTCGGTCAAGTAATTGGAAACAACGCCAAGCGCAACTGCTATCGCATTGGGATTCCCACTTAGGAAAGATGCACTTACGAATATCGTGGGGCCAATCCAGTCAACTGCGTTCTCCTGGATATATGAGAATCTGTCGCTCTCCTTTTCTAACCGTGTCTCGACTATTCCTGCTTGCCGCCATAAAATTCTAACTGTTGGAGCAGAATCTTCATGGATCAAATCACTCTTAGATTCCGCTGTCAGAAAGTTTCGAGGTAATAGTGCGAGTCCCGTTGGAACGTTACAATTCAACTCTAACGCTCGTTGAGGAACATCGTTGTACCAATCTACTTTGACACCCATATCATCCCCCAAGTTCGCCGAATATAATCCCGCCGCTATTCGTCATCCACGAAGCGCACGCCGTATCGCCCGCGCAGATAATCGTACATGAACTGCGTCGCGTCTGTCGTGACACCTCGGTATCCCTCACGGATTTCCGAGAACTGGAGCATGAAGACGACATCGCCGTTGCGATAGTGGCAATAGAGCGACCATCGCTCGTCCCGTTCGAGCAGCGTGAAGTCGGAGACAATCTCGCCGCCGTGCGCGCGCAGATGGTAGTAGCACCGCTCCAGATCGTCCACGATGAAGCCGAGATGGTGCCAGCGCGACGGGATGCCGTCGGAGAGCGGCGCGACCGCCGTACCGAAGATGAAGAGCGACGTGAGGCCCGTCGTCAGCACTGTCTGATGCGGATCGTCGCGCATGATCTGCATACCGACCACATCATGGAAGAAGTCGCGTGCGGCGGGGCGATCGGCGACGGTGATCGCGAGATGGTCGAAAGCGAGCGTGCGGAACGGGCCGGGTGCGCCGGTCAGTGGCTCGGCATAGACGATGAACGTCTGGGTGCCGAAGTGCGTGATCGTCTCGCCGACGAACATGTCCGGGTAGACGATCTCGTCCTTCGGTGTGCGAATACGGAGGCGGTGCCCGTGCCGCAACTCCGCCGGGATCGCGCGCTCCAATGCCTCATGGAAGATATCCATCGCCTTCAGTGTCACCGGGAAGTCTTGCTCGCCAACGCGAAGGGTGATCTGATATGTGGGGTCTGTTTCCGTAGGTGTCATTTATATATTCCTCTACGAACGGTTTCGTCTGGCGGTGAGATCGTCTATCGTCAAATTCGCATCTCGCATGATCTGACGCAGCAATCCTTTCCCAAGGTCATGTCCTTGATGCACTGGCACCGTTACATGGGTTCCATCGGGATGTTCCAGAATGACGTGGCTACCACTCTGCCGAACGGCCACAAAGCCATGCCGATTGAGGATAGTGAGGAGTTGATTCGCGGTAATAGCGGGCAGTTTCGGGCTCACGCAGGGATGCGCACTTTGGCAGTAGCAACTTCCCGGTAGATTGGCTCTCCAGCCTCTAAACGATGCTCAACATGGAGCCGAATCGCATCCTCGATCATCTCCCATGCTTCTTCTTCTGTCGTGCCTTCAGAGTAGCATCCTTGCAAGGCGGGACAAATCGCTACATATCGCCCGTCCTCATCGCGCTCGATTACGACGGTAAATTCGTAATAATCCATACCATCCTCCATTGTTTGCATTACGGTAACCGCCCCTTTCGCATTTTACTCCAAAGACCACTGAGTATCAGGCTACCGAGCAGATACAATCCGAGCCTGCTGCTGCCTGTGACGGTGCGGTCCATCATCTCGCCGTAGAAGGCTGTGCCTTTGTTTCCGTCGCCCACGTCGCCCAATTTTTCCAGCACGGGCGCGATGGTGGAGAGGCTGGCGAGAGCGATCTTCGGATAGACCTTTGCCGTGATGCCGATGAGGACGGAGACGCCCACCGCGAGCACTATCCCGCGCGAGAGTTGCGCCGCCTTTTCCTCGCCGAGTACGGCGACGGGCGTCATCTTGCCCGCCGCTTTGTCGGAGCGCCAATGGAAGAAATGGTGATTCAAGAGTACGTCTGTCGTGAAGAGACCGGGCGGCAGGGAGGCGATCACTGGTGCCCAGCCGAGTTTTCCGGTCTGCGCGTAATAGGAACCGAGCGTCGGCAGGAGGCCGAATGAGGCGAGAATACCCACCTCCCCCAAACCATGGCCGATGTAGCCGTACGCGAGCGGCGGCGCGACGTAGAGCGTGCCGAAGCCGAAACCCGCCGCCGCGAGGCCGAGCACCGCCGGGCCGCTCGTTTTCGTCAGACCAACACCGCAAAGGAGCGCCGTACACCACAACCCCGCCGCGAGCACGTTCGCCTGTCGCTCGGAGAGGATACCGCTCGTCAACGAGCCGGAGGAGGTGTCCACTGTTCCTTCCGCCGCCATTGCGATTGCCTGCTCGTCCGCACCGGAGCGGAAATCGAAGATGTCGTTCGTGACGTTCGACGCGAGGTGCGCTGCCACCGCACCGACAAGCGTCAGCGCGAAGGGCAGTGGCCGGAAGACGCCCGCGCGCTGCCATGCCAGCGCTGCACCGATACTTACCGGCATCGCCATCACCGGCACAACATTTGCCCGCGTCACCACCGCAAACCGCGCAAACCGCTCATTGGCCGTACTGCCCGGATAGCCCCATCGCTGCGCGCCGGGCGCGAAGATGAGCGGTTGCACATGAAACGTGCCATCCTGCCGGGTCGCGACCGTCACCGTCTCCGGCACGATCCGCACCGCGCGATGCGTGCGTGAACTCGGCTTCGGTTCATTCACCGTCCGCGCGCTGATCTGCCGCAACAGGTCGGCATTTACCGCCCGGTCATGGACGATGACGGCGCGCCCGCTCCCTTCCAGCCATGCCGTGTCCGCAGAGGTGCCGATCTGGAAGGCGACGCCATTACGCCGCTTCAATGACGCATGCGCCGCCGAGCCCTCCGGGATCGCATATGCGAGCGAGAGCGTGTCCGCTGCGCGGGTGAACGCATACGGCGTCTCGCTGAACTGCGGCGTATCTCCCGCGACTGTGGCAATCAGGAAGGAAGGATGCGTTTCGAGTACGCTATCGAGTAGTGAATGGACGTCATTGTCCATCAGGTACGCTCCTTGAGTGACGGGAATAGGAAGCCAATTTCCTCTGCAATATAGCAGGGAATGTGCTTCAATTCTTCTGACCCCCAGCGCATTCGACTTACCGGTGTGGCGGCGCAGGGGCTGGCGCTCCGAATATCGGTGGGCCGGATCGCGGTAGCGGCGCGGGCGATGGCGATGCGCCCGGGACTGCTCCGCTGGGTCGTGGCAGCGGAGCGGGCGACGGTGCGCTCGTATTAAGTACGACGCTCACCGTATTGCTATTCGCGTTCGCGACCGCGAAATCGGGCCACCCATCTCTATTGAAGTCTCCCACCGCAACCGCTGCGGGCGCGAGGCCGACATTGACGGTAACGGTAGTTGGGAAGGCTCCTCGACCGTTGTTGATGAGCACGCTCGCCGTGTTTCGGGTCGCGTTGGCGGTGACGAGATCGGGCGCGCCGCTTCGGTCGAAGTCCGCGATGGCGATCCCGTCCGGGCCGGTGCCAACCGGGGCGTTGATCGCCGCCTGAACGGTTCCGTTCCCGTTGCCGAATAGGAGACTGACGTTGTTTGCGTCGGTGTTCGCGACGGCGAGATCCACGGTACCATCGCCATTGAGATCGCCCACCGCCACTGCGGACGGCCCCGTGCCGACCGCGTAATTCACCGCCGTTTGGAGGGTGCCGGCGCCATTTCCGAAGAGAATGCTCACATTGTTCGTATTCGTGTTGGCAACGAGGAGATCGGGGTTGCCATCGTTGTTGAGATCACGCACCGCGACGGCATGAGGGTTCGTGCCGACCGCAGTATCGGTATGCGTTGGAAAAGCGCCGCTGCCGTTACCGAGCAGGACGCTCACCGTGTTGTCCGTGCTGTTGACGACGACAATATCCGCTTTGGTGTCCCGGTTCAGATCCCCAATCGCGACGGCCCGTGGGCCATTGCCGGTCGCGTAGTCCACATGCGTCTTGAATGTCCCATTCCCGTTGCCGAGCAGGACACTGACCGTGTTATCGCCCGCGTTCGCGACGACGAGATCGAGTTTGCTGTCATTGTTCAGGTCCGCTACGGCGACGGCTCGGGGGCCATTGCCGGTCGCGTAGTCCACATGCGTCTTGAATGTCCCATTCCCGTTGCCGAGCAGGACGCTGACCGTATTGCTGAACCCATTGACGACCACGAGGTCGAGAACACCGTCCGCGTTGAAATCGCCGGCCGCGATGGCGACAGGCGTCGTGCCCACAGAGTAATTGACCGCGCTCGCGAAGGAAACGATGGACGCGGCCCATAGTTGCCCTGTGGGCGCACACAGGAACGCGATGATCGCGCAAAGAACGAGGACATGCGCCTCCCACACGCGTCGCTGCATAGATCGCCAGTGTACGGACAGGATCGCTCTCATGCGCGCATTCTCGCGCATCCCCGCCCAAATGAGAAGAGATGCGGAGATGGCATCTGTGTTTGCGCATCTGTATGTCCGGGTGTTAGTTCGTTTCCTTGACGGGGGCCGATGCGAACGAGTATACCCCTGTGTAAGAGAGCAATTCGCATCAATAGTAACGGATCGTGTATGCCGTACGACTCAGGAGGCAATGGATGGCGCAACCGCTACGGATCGGGCTTTGTACAGACCAGAACATGCCGTGGGAGAAGACGGTCGAACGCTGGCAGCAGTTCGAGCAACTCGGCTTCGATAGTGTCTGGGATTGCGACCATTACGTCCAGCCGAGCCGCCCGACTGGGCCGTACTACGAGGGGTGGACGCTTCTTGCCGGGCTGGCGGCGCGCACGGAGCGGATCAGAATCGGTGTGCTCGTTAGTTGCAACACCTTCCGGCACCCGGCCCTGCTCGCCAAAGAAGCCGCGACCGTGGATCACATCTCCAACGGGCGACTGGAACTCGGCCTCGGCGCGGGCTGGTATGTGCCGGAGCATGAGATGTTCGGCATCCCCTTCCCCGCGCCCGCCGAACTGGTCGGGCGGTTCCGTGAGGCGGTCGAGATCGTGGATCATCTGATGCGGAATGAATATACGACATACGCAGGAACCTATTACCAGTTGAAGGACGCCGCCTTCCGCCCCGGCCCCATCCAGCAGCCGCGCCCACCGCTGACCCTCGGCGCACATGGGCGGCAGATGCTAAAGATTGTCGCGCAGTACGCCGACCGCTGGAACTCGCACGGCACGGTGGACGAGATGCGCGCCCGCAATGCGGTATTGGACGAGCACTGCGCCGCCATCGGTCGCGACCCGCACGACATTATCCGGTCCCTCTATGGTTGGGCCGCGCTGATGCCGAGCGACCCGTGGGCTTCGGTGGACGCCTTCGAGGAAGTCGTCGGCCAGTATTGGGAAGCGGGCGTCAACGAGTTAATCATTGATGCCCCCGGCGACGCTCAACTGCCTATCCTCGAACGCATCGCCACCGATGTCATCCCACGGCTGAAGAAGGAACGGTGAACCACAGAGACATTGAGCGTGCTATTCCAGCGTGATGCTGGCTCCCGGTTCGGCCAGCGCGTGAAACTGGATACCCATCTTTTTGAAGTACGGGCCATAGGTCTCGTACCGCTGGGTGAGGAAGAAGTCCCGGGCGTATCCATCATGAACCGGCAGCACCTGCTGCGGCCGCATCCTCCGCGCGAAGTCCATCACCGCGAGTTCGGTGAGGAACGGCGCCATTACCGGTAACACCAGCAACTCGACGCCCGCGAACGCCTCGAGCGACGATTGGAAGGAGTCGGCAGGGTTGAGCACGCGCCCGTTTACCAGGAACCCCGTCATGCGCGGCAGCGTCTCGGCCAGAATCGGCTCGTGCGTCGTCGGGATCGCTTGCAGTGTGAACGCGCCGACCTGTCGCGCGCCTTCCTCAAACACCGTCACCGCGATCCCCGCCGGTTGCAGAGCGGCGGCGACTTCACCGTTGCCGAGGACGGTGGCCCCACTCCGATCCACAATCTGCCGCACTGCCGCGACATCGAGATGGTCGGGATGATCGTGCGTAATGACAATCGTGGAGACGTTGGCGAACGCCTCCGGCGTCACGCGGCCCTCCACAAACGAGAACGTCCCCGGATCGATGAGCAGTTGTTCGCCGTCATGCTCGAAAAGCAAACACGAATGGATGTACTTGGCAATCCGCATGATGTCGGTTCCCTCCGCTGGCTGGAGCTGGGTCAGCGGGCTAATGGCGTCGCTGAGCGGTGTACGAAACACCTTCCTCCTTGGCAGGTGTTTTCTGATGTGTCCGATACCTGCGGAAAGGCAGGTGACACAAAGGGCGCGGATTCTCTACCGCCATGAAATGGGCGGTGCGTCGAGGCGATGGGGATCGCTCGATGCCTCACCTGCGGGGGCCGGTAACTCCTGCGCGCGATCTCGTTGCGTCATTTCACAGTGAGTGTGCCTTTCATACCCAGTTGCTCATGCCCCGGCACGTCGCAGATGTAGGTATAGGTACCCGTCTTCAGGTCCACCGTCAGCTTCGTCGTCGCCCCCGCGTCAATCGTCTCGCTCACCTTCTTCAGGTCCGGGAAGGCGAGGTTGTGCGGCGAGGGGCCGTCGTTCTTGATCGCAAAGGTGATCGTTCCCGCCGCGACGGAAGATTTGTCCAGGGCAATCGCGAAGTCCTTCTCGACGACGTTGACGGTGTTGCCGCCCGTCGCGGATGCGTTCGCCGCAGTCGTCGCGACACTGGTACTCGCGGGCGCAGCGGTGCTCGCTGCCGCCTGGGCGCCGACCGTCACCGGCACCATCCACCAACCGTTGTACTGATAGCCGTTCTTGTTGAAGGGCGGTATCTCCGGCTGGACATTCCCCTTCGCATCCGTCGCGCGGGAGGTCAGCACCGTGTTGCCGTCCTTCGCGTCCCACTGGTACTCGAAGGCGTACCAACTCCACTGCCCCGCCTGCTGCGCGATCTTCGCTGCGTTCCACGTCTTGCCACCGTCCGCTGAGACCTCAACCTTGGTGATCCCGCCACCTGTGCCGCTCCACGCCTTGCCGGAGATCGTCTGCATGCCACTCTTGACACCCGCGTTCGGCGCGAGTGAGGTGATGATGGACTTCACCGGCATCGTCGTCAGTTGGCCGAGGTTTTTGCCGCTTGCATCAATGAAGGTGTAGAGCGTCGTGTTGAAGTAGCCGTCGTACGGCTTGTCAATCAGATTAATGTTCGTGATCCACTTGACCTGCGCGACGCCCGGATAGCCGGGGACGAGCAGGCGCACGGGGAAGCCTTGCTCAATGCGCAACGGCTCGCCGTTCATCTGCCAGACGAGCATCGTGTCCGGGTCCTTCGCCTTCGCCCAGTTCAGCCCGCGCGACCACTGGCTATTGCCCGCGCCGCTACAGACGATATCCACGATACCGGACTTCGGACTTGCCATTGCAAGCACGTCGTTGAGCGAGACGCCCATCCACTCGGCGTTCGAGACCGCGCCGACCTGCCACTGTCCGCCGCTTGCCATCGGCTTGAAGCGGCCGCGCCCATCACCCGCGCACTCGATCCACGCCGTCAGTTTCTTCGCGGGCATTTTCGTCAGTTGGTCATAGGTGAGCGTCACCGGCTTGGCCACGAGGCCGGAGATGGAGAGTTTCCACTCCTCCTGTTTGACGGTCGGGAAGGGGTAGTGGGCGCGGACAAAGAAGGATTTCGTATCGGTGAGGAAGGGTTGCTGGGCGGCGAGGGGCGCCTCCCAGTCCACCGCGTCCAGCACCTTCATATTCGGGTCTTTGTTGAAGGCGGCCAGCTCGGCGGGACCGGGCGAGGGGAGCGCGGCCGTACTGCCGATCACCGGGCCGGCGGTCGGGGTCGCGCCGGGGGGTGGCGCAGCGGCGAGCGCGTTGGGTGTCGCATTAGCGGGGAGCGTTGGGGCGGGGGCAGTCGCGCCCGGTGAGCCTGCGGCAACTGTCCCACTCGTCGTCGAGGCGGCAGCGGCGGGTGTGACGGGTTTCGTAGCGGGCGCGGCAGCCGACCCGGCAACGGCAGTCGCCGATCCCGTTGTCGCTGATCCGGCGGCTGCTTCCGCAGCGCGTGTCGCGGCGGCAGGGGCAGCCGCACTCCCCGTCGGGTTGACGCGTGCCGCAGTGGTCTGCGTGGCAGCCTTGTCCACCCCGCAGGCTGTGCTGATCAATGTCGCAGCGAGGGCGGCCGCCCCCTGCAAGACATGGCGACGCGAGACGGCCTGCAATGACGAGACGGAGCGGAGGGAACTCATCCTGTACGATTCCTTTCCAAGCGATCAAACATAATCGGTTGCATGCGTGTGCGAGAGACCATGCAGTGTATCCTGCAAGATAGAGGCCGATGGACGCACCACGGGTTCTGTCCGCCGGGTGCGGGCGAGAAAAAGGGAGAAGGGCGGCATCCATGCCGCCCTTCTCACATGCACGATACTGTTTAGCGCTGCACGAACGTGGCCCGCCGTCGCATGACGAAGAAGCCACCAGCGAGCAGGAGCACACCGCCGCCGAGCGCGACGAGTAGCAGGACATTCGGGCCGGTCGAGTGCGCGACGCCCGTCTGGGGGAGCGTGGTCGGCGCCGTTGCCGACGTCGCGCCACCGGTGCCGGTGGCGACCGCTATCGTTCCACCCGTGGTGGTTGCCGCGCCGCTCGTCGGTGCCGAGACGACAACCCAGCCAACGACGGCGATGTTGAAGGGGTGCGTCACCTTGCCGGCCGCAAAGGTCGTCGGGATCGGGTTCTGCGATGCCACCGGCGGGGTGGACGGCGTGGTGTTGAAGATCGTATCCGTGCTCTGCGCGTCCTTGCCGCTGTAGGTGTAGACGACCGGCTGCGTCCACTTGCCGATCAGTGCCTTGGTCGTCTTGTCCGTGATGCGGAAGGCGAAGGCGGCGCGCACCGTGCGATCCTTCACCGCGTCCTTCCACGCGCTCGGCTGGCTGGTCAGCAGTTCGAAGGTGACGGGGTTAGCGAAGGTGCCGGGCTTGATCAGGACGGACTGATCGCCGTCGGTGATCGTCACGGTCTGGTCGGGGGTGACGTCCATCGTCTTGGCGACCGTGTAGCCGAACTTGGTGAAGTCGGGCGCCGACGCGGTCTGCGCGCCGACCGTGGTGAGGCCGCCGACGGCGAGCGTCATCATGCCCAGCATGACGGCAAAGAGTTTCCAGCGTGATTGCATCAACTTACTCCATTCTGACTATTATGGGAAGATCAGACGTTGACTTCCCCCTCACATACTACGACGCATCTGTGCCGTTTGGATTATCCGGCTACCGCCCGTGGTCGCGGCGCGGTGCGCGGTTGCCGCCGACGACGATGAAAATCACGCTGCTCGCGAGGACGACGGCAAGGAGCGTGACAATCAGCGACATAGCAACCATTGCCGTTGGGACTGCGAGATTCTGGGCCGCGAAGACCATGGCGGCAGCAAGGACGGAACTGAGGAGCAAACCGGCGATCAGGGCAGAGAGCGGACGTTGTGCGGACATGGGAACCTCCTCGATGTTAGATGTGCGGGACGAGCGTGCGCGGCTTGAGAGCCACGGCGATTGCCGGAACCGGGCGAGCTGCGGTGTGCCGCTTCTCAACCGGACGCTCCACCGGTACGGATACGGTGACAGGATACCGCTCGCGATCCACCGTGCTGACCATATAGACGCTGGCGAGGAACATGCCGGCGTAGACACCGACGAATGCCGCGATCAGCACAATACTTGCCATCTCACCTCTCCTTTCGCGACGCTGTCGTTAGTGATGTCACGACGATCCGCATGGTTCATCTTCCTTTGTTTCCTCATGCGTCTTCCACTACCACTACAATAGACCTCTTGAAGGCATGTGTCCAAGACAATCTTCTTTGCGTTGTGATAACTTGGGGTTATTCTTTTGGTGAAATGCGTGGGGTGAAGATACCAACATCGTGCGCCGCATTACTGCGATTGCACCCAGGAGAACAAACGGCAACGCCGCAGAATGAGCACGGCGGTGAACGGTACGGATCGCTCGCTCTTCCACTTTGGAATATTCAACGGAAGGCGACGAACACGAAGGCGCAGATGAGACCAATCACGCCGACGGCGAGGAAGACCCAGACGATTGACTGGATCGGCTTCATTTCTTTGGGGAGGTCGGGCGTAAGCAGATCGTGATCACCGCCCTCTGGTTGCTGCTCGGGGGTTGTGTGACGTTGTTGCAAGTTTCTTCTCCTTTGTCCGTCCCACCGCGTTCCTGTGCTCTTTCGTCTTTCGTCCGACGGATTACCGGACGATGATGAAGATGACCATGAAGATCACCGCGATCACCGCGGCGATCCCGATGAAGGTGAAGGGGACGGCTGCCATCGTCTTCGCTTCCTGGGGCGTGATATTACTCGTTGGCACGTTATCACCCGTGCGGGTTGGCTCGGTCGCCTGGCTGTCGGTAGCGCCCTCGATCGGGGCCTGTCGTTGCTGCATCGTGGATACTCCTTCGCCCGGTGCGGGCTGAGACGCCGTGGCGGCTACCGGGCAGGGCAGCCGCCACGCGTGTTGTCAGTGCGCGCCTAGCCCTCGCCGAGACGGTGGACGAAGCGCCGCGTCTCCGGCGGTAGCGCCGCGGGCGACAACCCCCGGTCGTAGAATTCGCCGTTCACTTCGTTGCCCATCCCGGCGAACGTCGAGTGCGAGGTCTCCATCGGGTACGATCGCCAACTGAAGTTCAGTTCGGGTACCGACACGGTGAACTCTGCCTTCGCCGCTGACACGAAGCCCTGCACCGCAAAGTGCTTGTCCGCGTTGTTAAACATGCGCATCCCGCCCGCCACCGTCCAGACGATCCGGAGACTCATCGTCCCGTGATAGACCGGCCCCGGCTTCGGGAACTTCGGCTCGTCAATCACCGCGACGTCGTTCAGTACCAGCGTCGCCGTCTGCCCGTCGGGGCCGATCGTGACGCTGCTGTCTGGCACGAGGATGTTCCAGAAGAGACCGGCGGGGGAGATTGGCGGGTGGAGATCGTGGATCTTGTTGTCAGGAACCAACGGTTCCTGGGAGAAGAGACCAAGTCAGAGGTGGGCGAAGGTGCCGGAGCGCAGCGCGCCATCACGCGTGCGATACTGGCCGCGCATGAAGCGGAAGTCGGTGCCGGCGCCGCCGAACGGGACGATCCTGCCCTGGTTGTCTGTGCCAACGCCCTCGATGGCGGTGATGGCGTACTGGCCCATGAAGTTACCGTGATTGCTAGCAGGCGTTCATGCAGAGGAGAGCGAAGAGCGACGCCCAGATCTTGAGCATGAACCCTGTGTTCGTGCGCGCATGTAACCGCTGCACTCCCCACGCTTCCAGTTGGCTGTAC
>JAABUU010007201.1_pt1 | contig 11544 bp, 10 predicted proteins | sample 5559301 | NCBI WGS metagenome assembly JAABUU01 (sample SAMN10711884, study PRJNA513360) | rock metagenome | isolation source: Antarctica rocks | place: Antarctica: Victoria Land, Richard Nunatak white
CGTGCCGAGGCCGAAGCGTCGCTGTCCGGTTTGCCAGTGCCTTCGGGCGATGTCATCGACACCTTGACTCACATCGGCCCGTGACCGGTCAATGGCAAATCCCAGCGGCCTACCTGGGCAGTTACGATATTACTTACAGTTTCAAACACTCATCAATGTTCTAATGATGTAACTATTTAACGACTGGCACGTGATAAAAACACTGGTGGACCGTCATGACGATGCAAGAAACCTTTCGCGAGTTTTCGTTCGAGGCGGCGCACCAGACGCCGCCTTTCTCCACGCTGCACGGACACAGCTTCCGAGTGCTGGTGACGCTGCACGGCGAGTTCGACCCGGTGTTCCAGGCCGAAGGCTGCACCGTCTCGCGCCAGCCCGAGCTTACCCATGCTTGAAAACCGGGCGCCGGCCGCCTCCGCGACTGTCCACCGGGTCCGCGCCGCCACGCGCGCCAACGCGGCGGTCGGCCATCCGCTGTCGCCCGGCGAGCAGGCTACGATGATCGCCGCCGCTACGCGCAAGCTGGAGGAGCTGTTCGACATCTTCCAGATCGACCACGGCCAGGACCCGCACACCTGCGACACGCCGTGCCGGGTGGCCAAGATGTTCGTCAACGAACTGATGCGGGGGCGCTTCAGCGAGCCGCCCGACATTACCGAGTTCAAGAACGTTGCCCCCGACGGGCAGCTCATCATCACCGGGCCGATCGAGGTGCGCTCGACCTGCGCGCATCACCTGCTGCCGATCTATGGGCAGGCGTTCATCGGCATCATGCCGGGGCCGGACGGCAGCGTCGTCGGGTTGTCGAAATACGACCGCATCGTGGCGTATTTCGCCGCCCGGCTGCAGATCCAGGAAGAACTCGTCAATCAGATCGGCGACTTCATCATGGCCAAGACGGCGCCGCGCGGCTTGGCCGTGCGGATCAGCGCCGTGCACATGTGCAAGACCCATCGCGGCGTCCTGGGCGGCCACGACAGCCGCATGGTGACCTCGGCGTATTTTGGCGCCATGACCGGGGATCAAGACGCCAAGAACGAGTTCTCGCGTGAATGCTTGGCGCTAAGCCCCGCACGGTAATGGTCCTCCGCAACTTCGGAAGGAAGGCGCACCCGGACAGCCTGGTCTCCCCTGACAGGGGCATCGGCGAGCGGCGCGCGGCCTGGCAGCCGCCCATCAAGGAGACGCGTGGGCGGCGCCTGTCGCGGCGGCTGCTGTTTGCCGTCACCCTCGTGCTGATCGGTCTCGCCATCTACGTCTCCACGCTTGTCATCCGCCAGCGCAACGCAGCCGACGACGCCTCTCGCTCCGAACTGACCTGGGTCATCACGCAGTCGGTGGCGGACGTGGCGCGGCTGGAGGCCACTGTCGGCAACAACGCGGTCGAGGTCACCGCCGACTCCCGCGACGAGGTGCAGCTCTGGCTCGACCTCGTGTCCAACCGCGCCAAGCTGTTGAGCGAGGGAGAGGCTTGGGATTACATCCGCCCGCATCCGGAGATGGTGGGCGCCGTCCAGGCGCTGCAAGACGCGACCACCGCCGCCCAGCCGCTGGTGGACAGGATCGACCAGCCGGGGGTTGCGCGGCAACTCATGGCGATGTTGCTGCCGCTGAACTTCAAGCTGTCGCAGTTGTCGGCGCTGGTCTTTGCGCGCAACAGCGAGGCGGCCGCGGCGGAAGGCAACGACCTCAACCGGCTGCACTGGGAGTTTTCCGGCGCATTGCTGCTGTTGATCCTGTGCAGCCTGGGCCTGATCACGATGATTCGCCTCGACAACCGGCTGTTGAGCGGTATCCATCGCGAGATGCAGGGACTGATCGGCGAACTGCGCCAGACCGGGGCAGATCTGTTGCGCAGCAACAGCGTGCTCAGCGAACGCGACCTCGAACTGCACCTGCGCAGCAATCGGTTCGACGCCGCGCTGAGCAACATGTCGCAGGCGCTGTGCATGTTCGATGCCGACCGGCGGTTGATCGTCTGCAACATGCGCTTCGTCAAGCTGTTTGGGATCGATGCCGGCGCGGCACGGCCGGGCACCAGCCTGTCCAACCTCATGTCGGCAATATCGCTCGCCGGCAGCTTTAGCAAGGGCGGCTTCGAGACCTTTTCCAAGGAGGAACGCGACTTTGGCGCGGCGCGGCGCTCCGGTACTTTCTCGCACGAGGATGCGAACGGCCGGACGCTGTCGGTCACGCACCAGGCGATGTCGGATGGCGCTTGGGTGGCAACCTACGAGGAGCTGACCGAGCAGCGGCGGGTGGCGGCGCGGATCAGCTACCTGGCGCAGCACGACGCGCTGACCGGGCTGCCGAACCGGCTGAAGTTCCACCAGCGGCTCAGCGAGCTGCTGGCGGCCATGCGCTCCGACGCCGACGGGTTTTCCGTGTTGTGCGTGGACCTCGATCATTTCAAGACGATCAACGAGACCCTGGGCCATGCGGCCGGCGACCGCCTGCTCGAGATCGCGACCAGCCGGCTGCAGCATTGCGTGAGCCAGGGCGACCTGATCGCGCGGCTGGGCAGCGACGAGTTCGCCATCCTGCTGCAATCCGCCGATGAGGGCGAGGCGGCGCAACTGGCCGAGCGCGTCCTCGGGACGCTTTGCCAGCCCTACGACCTGCCCGGGCAGCGTGCCGTCGTCAGCGCCAGCATCGGCATTGCCCGCAGCGCCTTCGGCATGACCGACGCGGACGATATCATCAAGCACGCCGACACGGCGCTGCGCGAGGCCAAGAAGGAGGGAGACGCCGCCTTCCGTTTCTTTGCCCCCGAGATGGACGTGAAGCTGCAGGCGCGGCGCAAGATCGAACTCGACCTACGCGATGCGCTGGCCAACCGGCAACTGGAAGTGTTCTACCAGCCGATCGTCGACCTGGCGTCCAATCGCCAACTCGGCTTCGAGGCGCTGCTGCGCTGGCGGCATCCGGCACGAGGCATGGTTTCGCCGGTGGATTTCATTCCGATCGCTGAAGAACTGGGGCTGATCGAGGAGATCGGCCGCTGGGTGCTGCGGCAGGCCTGTGCCGACGCCCAGACCTGGCCCGACCCGCTCCGGGTGTCGGTCAACCTGTCGCCGTTGCAATTCAAGGGCGATAATGCTGTAGAGTCGGTGATCGCGGCGTTGCACAGCTCCGGCCTAGCGCCAGACCGGCTCGACCTGGAGGTCACGGAATCCGTGCTTTTGCTAGAAAGCGACAGCGTGGTCAAAGCGTTGCACCAGTTGCGCGACCTCGGCGTGCATGTGACGCTCGACGATTTCGGCACCGGCTACTCCTCGCTCAGCTACCTGCGCAGCTTCCCGTTCGAGAAGATCAAGATCGACCAGTCGTTCATCCGGCAGATGCCGACACGGCCGGACTGCCGCACCATCGTCAACGCGATCACCAGCCTGGCGCACCAGCTTGGGATGCGCGCCACGGCGGAAGGCGTGGAAACCGCCTGGCAGCTCGATCAGGTGCGCGATGCCGGTTGCAACGAGGTGCAGGGTTACTTCTACAGCAGGCCGATGCCGTCGCAGGACGTGCCAGGCTATTTGCAGCGGGCCGACGAAGCGCTGGCCGCCGCGCTCGCCGACGCCTGAGCGGAAGCTCGAACGGCCTTTCACAACCAACAGCGAGGATCACGATGAACAGATGCTTGTCCAGACGCCGCGTGGCGGGTTTGGCGGCGGCGGTGATGCTTGCCGGTGTCGGGCGACAGGCGGCCGCGGCGACGGATCTGTCGAAGCCTGCGGGCAAAGTCATCCTCACGGTCACCGGCAAGATCGGCGCGACCAACGACGGCGAAACGGCGATCTTCGATCGCGCCATGCTGGAAGCGATGCCGCAGCATTCGTTCACCACCAAGACGCCCTGGTATCCGGGGCCGGATACCTTCGAGGGCGTGCTGATGAGTGACCTGCTGCGGCGGCTCGAGTCCACCGGCAGCAATCTGCTGGCGATTGCGCTGAACGACTACTCGTCGCAGATCCCGGTCGACGACTTTGCCCGTTACGGCGTCATCCTGGCGATAAAGCGCGACGGCGAGTACATGCCGGTGCGCGACAAGGGCCCGCTGTTCATTATCTACCCGTTCGACAGCGATTCCAACCTGAAGTCGCAGAAGTTCTACGGCAGGTCGGCCTGGGAGGTGTCGCGGATCGTCATCAGTTGACCGCGCCGAACCCCCGACGCGGGCTAGATCGATCGCCGCAGCCGATTGATCCGATCGGACCTTGACGTTGGATGCTGCGGCCGGCGCGTCGCAAATTGTCGGTCATCCAGATCGACGAGGCTCCGATGCCGCACCCATCCACCGCGCTGGCGCTGCCGAACCTGCCGCGGGTCCCGCGGCCTGCCTCCTCCGCCGCGCGCTTGCGCCGGGTGGCGGGCGTGGCGCCCGGCCTGCTGCTCTGCTTGGCGGTGACGGGCGCCGCGAGCGGCCTGGAACGGGTCGAGTCGGCGGTGTTGGGCAAAGCTTGGCTTGAGGCGCTGGTGTTGGCGATCCTGGTCGGCACCGCAGTGCGTACCGCCTGGACGCCGGGCGTCCGATGGTTCTCCGGCATCGATTTCAGTGCCAAGACGTTGCTGGAGATCGCGGTGATGCTGTTGGGCGCATCGGTCAGCGCGCGGGCGATCCTGGCGGTCGGACCGGCGCTGCTGGGCGGCATCGCCGGCGTCGTGGTGGTGGCAATCGCCGCCAGCTACGGCATCGGCCGGCTGCTTGGCCTGCCGCACCGCATGGCGACGCTGGTGGCGTGCGGCAACTCGATCTGCGGCAACTCCGCCATTGCCGCCGTGGCCCCGGTGATCGGCGCCGACGGCGAGGACGTGGCCGCGTCCATCGCCTTCACCGCCGTGCTGGGCGTGATCGCGGTGATCGGCTTGCCTTTGCTGCCGGCGCTGCTGCACCTGAGCGGCCTGCAATATGGCGTGCTGGCCGGGCTGACCGTGTATGCGGTGCCGCAGGTGCTCGCCGCCACCGCGCCGCTCGGCCTGGTCGCGGTGCACATGGGCACGTTGGTCAAGCTGATGCGGGTGCTGATGCTGGGGCCGGTGGTGTTCGCCCTTTCGCTGCTGACGCGCCGCGCGCGCGACGCGACCGACGAGGCGCTGCCGCACGTCACCGCCGGCGACCGCCCGAAGCCGGGCGCGCTGCCGCTGCATAAGCTTGTGCCCTGGTTCATCGTCGGCTTCCTGGCACTGGCGGCACTGCGCTCCGCGGATCTGGTGCCGCATCTTGTGCTGATGCCGGCTGCGGTCGCGGCGAACCTGCTGACCATCGTCGCCATGGCGGCGCTCGGCCTCGGCACCGACCTGCGCGTGGTGGCGCGGGCGGGCGGACGGGTGACCCTGGCGGTCACGGCGTCGCTGCTGGTGCTGGGCACGATCAGCCTCGGCCTGATCCGGCTACTCGCAATCGCCTGACCGGCTGGCGACTGACCGGCTGGCGACGAGATGCAGCAGCGCCTCGGCGGCCCGGCTGCAATGACGCCCGGCATGACGCAGCACGGTGAAGTCGCGTTCCGGCAAGGCCAGGCACACCTGGTGCAGCAGCCCCGCCTCCAGGCTCGATGCGGCAACCGAGGCGGAGATCGCGGTGGCCCCCATCCCGGCCTCGACCGCGGCCCGCACCGCCTCGTTCGACGGCAGCTCCAACGCCACCCGCAACGCGCCGGCGGCGATGCCGAAACCCGCCAGGGCGGCCTCGAACACCGAGCGGGTGCCGGAGCCGGGTTCACGCAACACCCACTCGCTTTCGATTAAGCGGGCCGGTTCCAGGCGTGCGGCGCCGGCCCATTCATGCTCGGGGCCGACCACGATGACCAACTGGTCCCGCGCCACCCGGCACGTCGTGAGCGCCGGGTCGTCGATGCCGCCTTCGACGAAGCCGAGTTCGGCGGCGCCGAGGTGGACGGCCGCCGCGACCTGCGCGGTGTTGCCCACGCCGAGCCGGATGTCGATGCCGGGATGCGCGCGGCGGAACGCCACCAGGTGGCGTGGCAGCCAGTAGCTCGCGATGGTCTGGCTGGCCTGCACCGCGAGCGTCCCGCGCTGCAGGCCACCCAGCTCGGACAGCACCAGCTCCGCCGCCTCGGCCCGCGCCAGCACCGCCTTCGCCTCGATCAGGAACAGTGAGCCGGCCTCGGTCAGCGCGATGCCGCGGCCCACGCGATGGAACAGCTTGGCGCCGTGGTGCGCCTCCAGGCTGGCGATGGCTGCGCTGGCGGCGGACTGGGCGAGGTTGAGCGCTTCGGCGGCGCGGGTGACATGCTGGCGTTCGGCCACCGCCGTGAACACGCGCAACTGCTCCAGGGTCATGCGAGGAGCCATTGGGCGGAGGACCATCGGGCCGTGTTGCGCACGAAGCATCGGGCGTGTCCAGGCTACCCGAACTTTCCCGACGCGCCGGCGTTCGCGCCAGTCCAGGGACATCATGAAATGCCGAACCAGTCCGCGACGCGCGCCGTCCCGTCGTGACCTACGCTCCGGTGCGAGACCGCGATGCGCTGCCGCTGGAGCGGTATGCGGCACTCGGCGACGGGCGCAGCGTGGCGCTGGTGGGCGCGGACGGCTCGGTGGATTGGTGGTGCGTGCCGAACCTGGACAGCGAACCGCTGTTCGACCGCCTGCTGGACCCCGCCGGCGGCCGCTTCTCGGTCACCCCGGTGGACGCCTGCACCGTCGAGCGGCGCTACCGGCCCGACAGCAACGTGCTGGAGCAGGTGTTCACCACGGCGAGCGGCCGCGCCCGCGTGACCGACTCGCTCAACAGCGGCATCTCCGGCCGGCTGCCATGGAGCGAACTGGCGCGGCGGGTGGAGGGCCTCGAAGGCTCGGTCACGTTCCACATCGTGGTTCGTCCGGGCCGCCGGCTCGACCGGGCGAACTCATGGCGCGAGCCCAGCCCGCATGGCGACGTGCTGCATGTCGACGGCATCATCTGCGCGTTCCGTACGGATGACGCCGTCGAACGCACGGCCGAGGACGACCGCGGCGTGGAGGCACGGCTGGTCACCGCTGCCGGTTCCCGCGCCACGATGGCGTTGCTGGCGTCCTCCGACGAGCCGCTGATCCTGAGCGGCCTGGCCGCGATCGACGCCAGGATCGACCGCTCGGACCAGTCATGGCGCGAGTGGTCCGGCAACCTCGCCTGCGACGGCCGTTACGCCGCCGACCTGCGGCGCAGCGCGCTGGCGCTCAAGCTGCTGCTGTTCTCGCCCAGCGGCGCCATCGCGGCGGCGGCCACGACCTCGCTGCCGGAGCGGATCGGCGGCAACAAGAACTACGACTACCGCTATGCCTGGGTGCGCGACGCCGCCTTCAGCATCAAGGCGTTCCTGCGGGTCGATGCCACCGAGGAGGCGAAGGCGGCGTTCTCGTGGCTGACCGCGACCATCCGCCGGCATGACGGCCATATCCGCACGATGTACCGCCTGGACGGCGCGCTCAGTCCCGAGCAGCGGGAACTCGACCTGCCGGGATACCGTGACAGCCGCCCGGTGCTGTCTGGCAACAAGGCGCGCGACCAGTCGCAGCTCGGCATCTTCGGCGACGTGCTGGAAACCGCGGCGCTGTTCGTGGAGCGCGGCCATGTGCTCGACCTCGTCACCCGCCGGCTGCTGACCCAACTCGCCGATCGCTGCGCCGATTTGTGGCGCGGCCGTGACGCCGGAATCTGGGAGCTGGAGCGGCAGGAGCACTACACCTTCTCGAAGATGGGCTGCTGGGCGGCGCTCGACCGTGCGGTGGCACTCGCGGCCAAGGGGCAGATCGACACCAGCCATTCGGACCGCTGGCGTCGCGAGCGGGACCGCATCCGGGACTGGATCGACGCGCATTGCTGGTCCGAGGGCAAGCAGTCGTACACCCTGCATCCAGGCACCGAGCGGCTGGACGCGGCGTTGCTGTTGGGAAGCCGATTCGGCTTCGAGCGCCGCGACCGTCTCGTCGCCACGCGCGAAGCGGTGCAGCGGGAACTGGGCCGCGGCGCGTTGGTCTACCGCTACTCCGGCATGGCGGAGGAGGAAGGCACCTTCATCGCGTGCGGCTTCTGGATGGCCGAGGCGCTGGCGTTGCAGGGCGACGGAGTGGCGGCAGTACGGCAGATGGATGCGATGCTTGCGGCATGTGGCGGCAATCTGGGCCTGCTGCACGAAGAGATGGACCTGGACGGGCACATGCTCGGCAACGTGCCGCAAGCCTTGAGTCACCTCGCCCTTATCCAGGCGGCAACCGCGATTGCCGAAGCTGGCGCCCTGCCGTCGGTGCCGAGCGCCGATAAACTTTAGATTTACGCCGGTGTGACAGCTTTCGCTCGATTGCAGAGGTAGTCGGTTGCGCGTAATCAACGGCGCATCATGGATTGTCGCGGTTAACGCTTGTTCTGCTCCACGAGACCGGATGCGCCGCCCACGGGCGCCGTGGTTCGATCAACTGTTGGCTGGTCAGTCCGGCGCATGGCGGCTTGGTCATGATTGATTTTGCGACGGCCGCCTGGATCCTGGCGCTGATTGCCGGGTCACTGACAGTGGGCGGCTTGGCGTCGGTGTCGGCTGGCGCCGTCCTAGTGCAGCGGTTTGCCCGCCGCCCGCGCCGTCCCGCGCGTTATCGCCCAGCCGTCACCGTGCTGAAGCCGCTGTGCGGGGACGAGCCCATGCTGGAGCAGGCGCTCGCCTCCATCTGCGCCCAGGCCTACCCGAATTTCCAAATCGTGTTCGGCGTGCAGGACGCCAACGACCCGGCGTTGCTCGTGGTGCGGCGGGTGCAGGAGCGCTTTCCCGTTTGCGACATCGACGTGGTGACGCACGCCAGCTTCCACGGCCCGAACCGCAAGATCAGCAACCTCATCAACATGATGCCGATGGCCCGGCACGAGGTGCTGGTGTTCTCCGACAGCGACCTGCACGTGCCGCCCGACTACCTCGAACAGATCGTCGTGGCGCTGGAGGGGCCGCGGGTCGGCCTGGTGACGACCGTGTGCGCCGGCCTGCCGACCACTCCGGGCGCCGCCGCCAGGCTGGGGGCGACGGTCATCAGCCATACGTTCCTGCCCGGCGCCTTGCTGTCCCGCGTGATGGGGCGCGAGGACTGCCTTGGCACCACCATGGCGCTGCGCCGCGATACCCTCGCGCGCGTCGGCGGCCTGCATTCGCTGGTCAGCCACTTGGCCGACGACGCCGTTCTGGGCAACCGCATCCATGGGCTTGGACTGCGCATCGCGGTGGCGGCGGTGGTGCCGATGACGGCAGTGCCGGAGCCTTCCATGCGCGCGCTCTGGCAGCACGAACTGCGCTGGGCGCGCACCATCCGTTCGCTGGAGCCGGTGCTGTTTTCCCTCTCCATCGTGCAGTTCCCGCTGTTCTGGGCCATCGCCGCCGTCGTGTTGAGCGGCGGGGAGCTTTGGTCCGCCGGGTTGCTCGCCGTGAGCTGGATGGCACGGGTCGCCGCCGCGCGCTGTACTGACCGCGCCCTGCACCGGGAACGGCAAGCGCCCGGCGCGGCCTCGATCTGGCTGCTGCCGTTGCGCGACTTCATGTCGGTGGCCCAGGTCGCCGCCAGCTACCTCGGCCACCGGGTCATCTGGCGCGGACAGATCATGCGCGCCGACAACCGCCGGGCGAGCAGGCGCGTGACCCAGCCGTTCGCCAAGCTGTAGCGGCGGTCATGCCGGCAGGATGTCGAGCGTGCGGCAGGCTTCGACGCAGGCGGGACGGTACGCATCAGCGCCGTCTGCAATCCGTAAGCGTTCGAGTTTCGCACCTGCTCCAGCGGTTGATGAGGACTATCAGCGCCGGGCTGTCATCGCCGTAGGAGCTTACATTTGGTTGATTGCCGGCACTCCCATCCAAGACGCTCCAGTTCTGGCGTGTCGTCCTCGGCTTGGGGATAGCCTAGGCAAAAATAGCCGATGAATACCCAGCTTGGCGGCACGTCCAGCGCAGTTTTGATGGCTGCCGGATCGAGGATGGACACCCAGCCCAGGCCCAGGTCCATTGCACGGGCGGCAAGCCAGAGTGTGTGCACGGCCATCACCACCGAGTAGGCTATGGTTTCTGGCATGGTTCTACGCCCCAGGCCGCTTCCTTGTACTGGGTCAGGCTCGGCAAAGACGGCGAGATGACAAGGAGCGTCGTCAAGGCCGGCCAACTTAAGGTGGGCGTAGGCGTCGGCCTGTTCGGCGGGCTGGCTGGCGAGGGCTTGTGCGTTGCACGCCTTAAAGCTTGCCCGTACGACGGATCGGCGCGTTGGATCGTCGACCGTGACAAATCGCCATGGCTGGCTGAGACCTACAGAGGGCGCCAGACACGCCATGTCCAGCAACTCGCTCAGCAGTTTCTCAGACACAGGCTCTCGACGGAAGCGGCGCACGTCGCGTCGCCATCTGAACAAGTCCGCAAGCTGCGCACGGAAAGCATTATTAAAGACCGGTTTGGCCGTGCCCTGCGCATGTGTCTCCCTCATGTCGATGGTTCTACGACACTTGCGATGTGGATGGGTGGTCGCGGCTCACCCTGAAGACCCACAGAACACTTCATCAACTGACTGCCCATGGCAGCAGTTCATCAAGCTGTCGGGCCGAATGCCCGTCGACCATGCGGGTGAGGACGTCACCGAGCCAGGCGAACGGCTCGATGCCGTTCAAATCGCAGTGGATGCGCTGCGATCCGCGCTCCCGCAGGGACGCGAACTGCGCAATCGCCGCGTCCATGGACGCTACGTCGGGAAACGGCCGGCGGAACAGGCCAAGCGCCCCGCCGTGGCCGAAATGCGTGTCGGCGGTAAAGAAGGTCGTCACATTATAAGATATTGGTTGCGGGGACAGGATTTGAACCTGTGACCTTCAGGTTATGAGCCTGACGAGCTACCGGGCTGCTCCACCCCGCGGTGGTGGTGTGTGTGTTGGTGTGGTGTGTGTGTCGGTTGGATGACCTGGCGGCGACCTACTCTCCCGTGCCTTGAGGCACAGTACCATGGGCGCTGGGGGTTTTCACGGCCGAGTTCGGGATGGGATCGGGTGGTCACTCCCCGCCATGGCCACCAGGTCGTCCAGCCGACACGTGGTGTGTGGTTTGGGTGGTGTGGCTGCAGGTTCTGGTGGTGTGCGTGCATTGCTGTGCGGGCGTTGGGTGCGCGAGCTTTCCACGTGTTGACGGGTGGGGTGTGGATGGCTGCTGCGCATGATGATGTTGGCGGTTGATCGAGCCTATTGGGCGATTAGGACCGGTTAGCTGAATGCGTTGCCGCACTTATACACCCGGCCTATCGACGTGATGGTCTATCACGGCCCTCAGGGAGACATGGTTTCGAGGTGGGTTTCCCGCTTAGATGCTTTCAGCGGTTATCCCGTCCATACATAGCTACCCGGCGATGCCGCTGGCGCGACAACCGGTTCACCAGAGGTATGTCCATCCCGGTCCTCTCGTACTAGGGACAGCTCCTCTCAAGTCTCCTTCACCCACGGCAGATAGGGACCGAACTGTCTCACGACGTTCTAAACCCAGCTCACGTACCACTTTAATCGGCGAACAGCCGAACCCTTGGGACCTGCTCCAGCCCCAGGAT
>JAABUU010007203.1_pt1 | contig 11543 bp, 12 predicted proteins | sample 5559301 | NCBI WGS metagenome assembly JAABUU01 (sample SAMN10711884, study PRJNA513360) | rock metagenome | isolation source: Antarctica rocks | place: Antarctica: Victoria Land, Richard Nunatak white
CTGGTGCATCGCTGCAGACGCTTCTTTCCTGCTGGTATGTACTGGAGTTTTATTTTGACGCGACATGGTGCCTTTGATCAATGGGTGTATATCAAGCTCATGCTTGGCCTTACAAGCCACACTTTGATTTCTGTGTACATGCGGAACTGGGTTGCTGCAGCATTCACTTAATTGACGCTCTACTGCGTGTGTCGCTCGTGATTTTCACGTACTTGTGAGCATATAGCGCTCCCATTGCAAATTACAGGGGTCATGGTAGACCCAATAACTGACTGCCACAGGTAACATCAGACCCATCTGATGTTATTCAGGCAGTGCAGAGGAAGTCTGGCAGGAACTGAGGCCAGCCCTGCAGAATCTGCACTCACCCACAGCACAACAGGTAAAGCCCTTTGCCTTTTGACTGCGTGAATTGTGGGTATGAGCAGAAACAGGTAATAGGCTCATTTTGTGCTCATACCCACAGTCCAAATACCTGACTACTGCAAAGGAAACTGAGTTTTTGCCAAAGATGGCTGCATGTCAAAAGTCATTGGAAGGCAGTAACATACCCCTACACTTGCATTACTGAGCACGTTTGTAGTTGACCAAAGGTGTTTTGGATGACTGTGCTTGCATTTCTGAAGCTATCAGTAGTGCTGAATCGAAACTCATCTTGGCCGAGTCTGACCCAAGTGTGGTGCAGGCACTTGGGTGGCTGTCCCTGTTCCTGCCCACTCATGGCCTGTCCGAGGGGGAGGAAGGTTGGAATGACAGGATTGCTGACTGGATGGTGTTGTGGGAATCTGATGCCCACAACAAGTTTTGGAGGGGCCAATGGATGCTCATGTTTGCCCAAGTGGCCAAGCATGACACCCAAGGTGGGGAGACCACCAGCACAACATTCCTGCACCTTGTTCACGTCAATGCTGCAGAGTAATGGCATTGCCTGCCAGTGCCATGATGCAGCCTAGAGGTTGCACAATGCCTGTGACAAATTCAGGACCTGGCACCTCTACTAGGTATCCCATTCCATGCCAGCAGAGGTCAAGCAAGATGCAAGGCTACCAGTAATGTTACAGGTTGGAGGCAAAAGCAGACTGTTTCCTCACCCCATCACACACCATCATAGAGCATGCCTTGTCCATGCAGGTCGGGGTGCCTGACTCTGCAGTGGGACAAATGCATTTTTGCTGTGCTGCCTTTGGTGTATGCTGCTGACACAGTGGCACAGTTTGTGATAGTTCTATGCTGCTGGCACTGAGGTAGAGTGGCTGGATTGCCTGCAGGCTTAATCAACTGGCGCCCTTACATGCCCCGTCTCTTCAACCAGCTCCAATGGGCGTTCCAGGTCCCAGTGGGCACTGCAAGCGCCACCCCACCCTTCAGTATGTCCATGCATGCGAGCATTCATTCATTCATTCATGCAGTTGGCCATTGTCTGCCTCCCTTGCAGTATGAAACAGTGAACTAGCTTCTCGCATTGCGGCACACACACCTTTGGCCCTGTATTTGACCAGACCGCTGCAATTTGCAACTTCACCTTGTGGAAGTTGCTGTCAGCGTCAACTCAGAACAAGTGGTAGTTCCTTGTCTCAAGAAACATAGGATCAAGTAATACAGTTGTGGGATCCATGCCTACACAGGTAGGATGTTGCGCAAAGGCTTACAGTCTGTGCTTTATTTAGGCAGCGCAAACTCCCCAGTTGCAATGGCGTTGTTCCATGGCGAGGTGCACACGCTGGCTACCACTGCTGGCAAGATCATTGTCTACACTCTGGCCACCACCCTCAGTAGCCCTCATAGCAGTGGCAACCCAAGGCTTGCCAGATCTGGCAGCGGCAAAGCGCCCCTGCAGGGGCAAGACCCACAAGGGGAAGATGCCCCAGGTGTAGATGTGGTGCTGAGTCAGCTTGAGCAGCTGGTGGACCTGTTAGAGCAATATTTTCATCCCAGTAACAATGGCAGGTATGAAAGGAAAAGAAAACTTTACGGTTTTCAGCGATCGTAACGGGGGCCTCCTAAGGCGGCAGCCCCAAGCTCATGGCAGGTGTGGTTGTGTAGTCTAGCCACCAGAAAGCGCTTCCTGTTGCTATCAAGTTTTGAACACACATGCTAGTCACACAATCATCATAGAAACATGTATGTGTACATGTACAAGGGTTTCTCAAAGACAAGACACAGACACACATGTTTCTTGTGACAGTGGCAAAGCCTTTGTTGGCAAAGCCGTTGCAGATTCTTACCAGACTGGCACAACTGAGTTACAGTTGCCCCAGCTTGGCCGTAGCTGCTATTTCAGTTTTACTGATGCTTTAGCCTTCTTGTAGCAGATACACTGGCAGTTACAGTAAATTAGCTACCGTACATCTCCAGAGGTCCCTTTCAGCAAGTCGCATGTTACATATACACTACCGCTTACAGTCAACAGCTCCCATACATCTCTAGAAATCCCTTGCAGCAAGCCACTAGCATGCTGTCGCCGTCTGACTTCAATATTGACCTGATGTCCAATGCAGGTGGAACAAATACCTGGCCAAGTTTGTGAACTCGCTGTGCAAGCACCTGAACAAGCGCCTAGCAAAGGAGGCAGCATCACCACAGGGCCATATGAGCAATGGCACAGGGGCCGGCAGCGGCACTGGAGCGGTGTCAAGTAGCAGACAGCATGTGTCCACAGAGATTCAGCACAGAGTCGCTCAAGTCATCCTGCGCATGGCAGACAAGGCTCAGTACAGCAAGGTAGGTCAGGGGGCATGGCTGACCCAAGTGCGCCTAGTGAGGATGGGTGAATACCTGTAGAGGGCTTGATGCTGTGAAGGATGGGTCTGTCCCATTTAAGGGTTCATCACCGTTGAGGATGGCTTCACCCCTGTAGACAATGAGTTCTCATCAATGTGCCTTTATGAACTCTGCTGCTCCCATTGTTGCAGCTTAATAGAGTGTCTCAGCAAGTGTACCATTCTCAGGGGGTTAAGACATTTGATCTGTGTTCTGATAGTGTGACCGCAATCGGGTCGCATCAAGTATCGTGCCGTGACAGCTGTCGGCCTGTGTGTTGGTGCAGGACAACACCTTGGCTGTGGCTGCATGCTCTGCCTTCTCCCAGATGGCCTTCATTGCGCCAGATCTGGTGCTCCCACTAGTGCAGACGAGGTTCCAGGTGCGCCGCTGACTTGACATCAACCCAATCTGTGTTGCGCAAATGCACAGACATCAAAGTATGGGTCATATGGTCAGTGTGGCCGGTCTACACCGTGTGCTGACCAGGTTGGCAGTACTAATGAGCATCAGCTTGTTGCTGGGTGCCAGTGCAGATCAAGCTGCAGAGTCACGGTTGCTTGAAAGCAACAAACACAGTGTGTTCAGCATCAATGACAGTGTGAATCTCACGACAGGTCTGAGTTGGGTTTGGGGTCAGCTGACGCAAAACTGGGTTTGAGACGAGTGACAATGCTGCAGGTGGCCTTGGAGAGTGTGTCTGCCACGCATCAGCTGGTCAGTGCAATCCACACCTTCGCCATCTGTGTGCGCCCCCTGCTGCTGACAGGCTTCGCCCCAAACCCTGACAGCGCAGAAAGCGGCCCCGTAGATGCTGCAGAGCACAAGGTGTGTGGTCTGTGGACTTCTGTGTCAGGCAGCTGGTATCGTGTACATACTCCCTTGTTTACTCCCCTACATTGTAACAGGCATTGTAACAGGCAGCTCAAATTAGCACACGAGAAGGCAAACAAACAAGAGAGGCAACAAGAGGCATGCAGTAGCAGGCTTCGCATGCCTGTGCTTCTGGTGTTGTGAATCGGCCACTTAACTTTGATATCAATGCTGCGCTATGGTGGCTGATTGCACCCGAGTAATGTTTGCCTGCTTGCTAAGCTTGCTGATGGCGTGCTTTACATGGATCACACTGCTTTGCAGGAGGCAGGGGCGCAAGCAGTGGCAGGAGCCATGATGGCCACGCTGCCTGGTATTGATGCCAATGACCCACGCAAGACTCTGGCCTGCTTCAGGTTTTACAGCGTGGTGTTGTCCAGTGTGGGTACTCTGCAGGTAAGTCTACAAGACTTGCTCTGGCTGTTGCTGGCGTCACAATGCAGAATGAGATCTTTGTGCAATGGGGATATCTCTGGTGTTCACCATCTGGCTGCAATGGGTCTGCAGCAGGTGATGTATTGGCTCACACACCACCACAGACCCAAGGCGATACCAGATTTGGGCAATTGCTGTTGCTTCTCAGGAGTTGTTTTGAGTACATTGCGCTGCTTCCTGCAACACACGCATTCCAAACCAGATGAAGTGCAGTTATGAAGCCAGACAATGGGTAGCTCTAGCGCTGATGGTGCTCTGAGTGCTACACTATCAAAGGGACAAAAGCACTTGGGTGATCTCTGTGAGCGTGTGATGCATGTGGCCTTCTAATTCTGCAAACACAGCACTACTGTCCTGCTCTTTGGATCTTGCAATGAATCACTGCAGGCAAGTATATCCCCACCAAAGCAAGCACATCCCCATTCAAGCAATCGAAGTTAAGCTCCTCCAAAAATCCCTCACTCAAGCAATCACAACCCTATTCAAGCAACCATAACCCCACCCCTGCTCAGGCAACCACATCCCCACTCCAGCAACTGCAGCCCCACTCAAGCCATGGCATACCCACTCATGCTCAACCAAACATGACACACATTCAGGATGCCGGCAGTATGTGTTGCAAATCTTGCTATGGGCGCCCGAAGCCTTTCTGGCTGATCTGCAGAGTGGTCCTGGGTCGCTGCCCCTATACACAGAGGAGTGGGTAGAAGAGCTGCTGTCCCGGGTGTTTGGCATTTTGGGCAACCTGGAGGCGCCGCAGACGCGCAGTGATCATGCAGCAGTGCAGGGCAATGCCTCCTCTGCTGCCTCTGATTCTGCATCCTTTCTGCTGGAGGGCAACAGCATGTTCAGGTGAGAGCTCATTCAGCAAGAAAGGTCCACATGTTCTCGCAGTCATAGACTATCAAAGCGGCAGGCAAGAGCTAAGACCACAGGCGACAGCCCAAAATTGCAGCTGAGTTCAATTGTAGGCTGTGCAGCATTGGCTGTGCAGCATCACAGTTCTTTGAGTGATTGCATGCATAAATGCTGGCTTGTCACAGCATGTCAGGTGTGAGCCTTGGAGTACCAGATTTGATGTCACATGCTGCTAATGTACACAGTGTCTACTGTAAGATCACACTTGTGTGACACGGACATGGACAATCTGACTGAAACTCCAATAGCTTTGTGGGCAGGTGCAGATTTTTTGCACATTGTGTCATCCTGTTGATTGTCTGTTGCAAAAGCCTATGTACAAGCACTGAGTGACTACTAAGCTGTGTGTTGTTGCAGGCCAATGATGGAGCTGTTGTTTGCTCGCCTGCCCGAGGACCTGCAGCTGCATGCCATCAAGCAGCTGGCACGCTTTGTGACCACTACAACTCTGGCATCTGTCACCAATGAGACCGCCCTCATCTGCAACGCCGCAGCCTGGGCTGCACCTGAGAAGGGTGTGGAGTTGCTGCTGAAGCCACTGCTGGGCAAGATCGAGGAAGAGGTGAAGCACGATGGCACAGCTGGCTCTGGGCGCATGTCAAAGGTAGGTTAGCTGCTCCTGTGACGGTTCTGCCCTTCTTCAGCTGGCGCTGCTGAGGTGCATGCAACAGGACACTGAAAATCAATGGCTACAACATGGAGAGTCCAGACGTACTACACACAGTAGAACAAAACTTCCAGTGACTGTGTGTCAAGCATGTCCAAAGCTGAATCCTTATCACTGGTTTCACATTTCTCACAGGAGTCACAAACCCTGACTTAGGTCAGAATGCAATGAATTGAGGCAAACAGTGAGCTTTGTGTAGCGTGAAAGCAAGACACAGGGTGACAGCTAAGCATGTCTGGGTCAACTCTGCACCTTTCCCTACCAGACATCAGGTTGAACATTGGTCAGGTGTAGTTTCACGCTCTACCACACCGTCACTCATCTTGATGTCTCGTCAGACTGGCTGCTTCAATGCTTCAAAACTGATCAGGTCAGGAAGGCGCCTCACAAAGCTAAACTCTGGCTGGCTGTGTAGTTCACACAAGCCTGGTCTGTCAGCATCAAGACAAGCTTCATCACAGCTTCTCGGTTTTGCACAAAAGCTGAATGATGTGTACAACCGCTGCTGCAATGAAGCAAGTCTTGCATTTCAGCAGCTGTCTTACCCAACAAGCTTAAGCAGTATCATGTGAAGTCATCCAAGTACTGCACCATCACTGCTGCAGGCTTGATTGACATTTCATAGCGCTGCATTGTGTGAAGCAATTTTGGGCTCTGTATGATGCTGAATGGCATTATGGCGTTATGGCGATGTGAATGAGCAGCAGGACAGCAGTGCTTGAACTTCTGACAGGTACTTTGGCGCTGCCAGGTAGCAGAAACACGTTACAGGCTTCATTAAGAATGTGTTTACAAGACTGTGTAGTGTGCTGTGGATATTGTGCTGCTAACAGAGCTGAACAATTTCTTGCTTTTGCAGCAAAGCACAGCCTGAAAGCTGACCAGTACTGCAGACAGGCAAGACCAGAGTTTGCCATGTAATAGTATGTTAATTTTTGGCTTCGATTGTCTGCAGACCTGTTCTAGCATAATTTACACGGCAACATCTGATCTTGCCTGTGTGCAGTACTGGTCAGCTTGCAGGCTGTGATTTAATGCAAAAGCAAGTAATTGTTCAGCTCAAGTAGCAGCATGGTACCTGCAAGACACTATACAACCTGCTAAGCACATCCTGGAAGGTTTGCATGGCATCGCTTGATGCCTGTCATCCATTAGCAGCTGACACACAAAGCAAGAATGTCAAGCAAGTCAGAGACATCAGACTGACTTTGTGACCAAGTTTGGATGTGCAGTTAAGCTGTAGGCTCCAGCTGTCATCCTGAGCTTTGCTGCTACGCACACACAGCGTTGCACGACACATGTTGCCTTCAGTCAAGCATCATCTTTCAAGTCTTGGTCAGGCCTCACAATGTGCGTCTCCTGTCATACCTCATGCCATTCAACTTTGTTCACGTTCTGTACTGTACCAAAGTGGGTTGCACCTTCAAATGTAGGGTTTGGCATCAGCAATCAGAGTCTTCAGGCCAGTGTGCAGGCCGACAGAGCCAGCTTCTGCAAAAAGCAGTCATGTCCTGGACTCGATAAAACTTAGTCGCAAAAGCCACATTGATCAGCCTTCAGACTGGCCTCGAGAAAGTATTGATTATGTCAAAGGCATTGTTACAGTTCCTTTGCCCAATCTGCTATAGGGGTTTTTGAGCTCATGCACAACACGTGTGCAACGGCAGTGTACAAATCTAAGCCTCCTCGACCACTGAAATAAATGCAATTTGTTGTTTGGCGGTGTATGTACGTTGACCATCTTCATGCGGAATCAAATTTGTTTGACATGTCAATTTTAGCTCGATTTCTTTAGATCAGGGACTCATGTGGAGTCATCTAAACTCGACTAAAGAATTCGAGGTAAGTTTCCACATCAGTCCCTCTTGTTGTGTATGTTTGCCAAAACCACTGTCTTGCACAGCTTTCTGGGGCCACAAACTTGAGCTGTGGCTGCAGGAGGTGAAGTCAGACCCAGAGCAACTCCCACACCTCTGAATCTGACTTCAGCTCCTGCAGCATATGTTCTTAGTGTGAATACAAACTGGTTTGATGGGACAGATCTTAGCTTGATTTCTTGAGTTGACTTTAGATGAGTCCACATGAGTCCCTCTTGTTGTTTATGTTTGCAAAAGCAACCGTCTTGCACAGTATTCTGGAGCCACAAACTTAAGTTGTGGCTGCAGAAGCTGAAGTCGTATCTGGAGGTGTGGGAGATATCCAGAGCGACTGCCGCACCTCTGGATCTGACTTCAGCTCCTGCAGCCACAAATCCAGTTTATAGCCCCAAAATGCTGTGCAAGACGGTCGCTTTTGCAAACATGCACAATACAAGGGACTCATGCAATGCTGCAGGCTGCAAAATTGTCGCTTCTGGACCGTCTTCTTTGTTCATAAGGGGGGCTAAAAACCCAGAGAAGAAGATGAAGTACGACACCCATACACCGGATGTGTGCTCAAGGGTGCACGTCATGAAATTGGGCGGCTGAGCTTTTGGTGTATGTGTGCTCACCCTTGAGCACACATCTGGTGTTTGGGTGTCGTACTTCATCTGCTCCTCTGGGGTTTTAGCCACCTTATGAACAAAGAGGATGGTCCAGAAGTGATGATTCCTCAACCTGCAGCATTGACCTGCGACTGAGTGTACAAATCACAAACAATGAGCCCATAAGTGGCCTGTGAATGATTACATATGCAAGCTATTGTGTGACTCACAGAATCACCTGTTGCTGTTCAAGAGCAACTGCCACACCTCTGGGTCTGACTTCAGCTCCTGCAGCCACAAGTCAAGTTTGTGGCGCCAGAATGCTGTGCAAGACGGTCGCTGTTGCAAACATACACAACAAGAGGGGCTCATGTGGCATGCATGCAATCATTGAGTCTGGCACAGCTGAATGTTGAGTGAAGCAGAGCAATGGGCATGTGCCTGCCCACAGATATATAGCAGCATGGTGACAAACAGCACGAGAGGTTACCTCCCACATCACCATGCATTTCGAGTACCACAGCATGCCCTGTGGTGTGTCTGTTGTAATGCACTGGGCCTGCAACATTGAGATTATGTCTGTTGACTCACAAAATGCCAGACATGCTGTCGTCCAGCATGACAAAGAAATGAGGCTTTTCCTCTCACCTCCAGCTGAATCATGCTGCTGTCTGTCTGTCATGGTTAGACTTCAGGAACACGTGTTATACATTGATGTGCATGTGACGCTTGACCAGTGGGGCAGATTGACAAGCTGCCTCAGGGAAGCAATGCTCCAGGTGTGAGCAAGCTTTACAAGAGACGGTTGGTACAGAGTACCAGCACAAGCTCACAGGAACAGCAACATGTGTGTATGACAACTCATGTATGCAAGTCAGCTGCCCCACAGCTATATCTCTATTGAATAAAGCTGAAATTCTTAACTCCCCTACCAAAAGACGCCAAAACTCCAAGGTGTCCACACATGTGACGTAACGCAAGAAATAGACTTTCTTCGAGGTTTCTCACATCCAACGTCTCTTAACACTGAGGTTGGCCTAAGACATGCAAGCCATGATGCGTTCCACACACACCATCTCACAAGTTTGGGAGCCTGACAGCTTTCATAGACATCACACATGTAATTTGTACATCAACTGCTGACCTCTGCCTTAGCCAGAGCCATCATAAAAATATAATTGGACTGAAATGCTGGTGTATTGCATGCAAGGCAGGTTGGGCAAGCCTCTTGCAACCAGACCTGCAGCACTGATGTGAACTCTACTTGGAAGCCTTGCCACGGTGAAAAACTGTACCGTCTCCTCCACAGTATCTGAAGCAATGGCAGCAGTATTGAGACGACCCAGTGAGTCTGCTGCTGTGGCAAGGTCTTTGTGTAATGTCTGAAACACATATTTACTGTGGCTGTGCAATGCCTATGATGACAATGATCGTACGCGTTTACTACATTGTAAGCATCCTCGCTCCAATCTACTCTCACCAGCGTACAGATTGTGTTTTTCCATGTGCTGAAATCATCAATTTGATTTGATTGCTCTTCCAAGAACCGCTGTGAGCACTGCCATGTGGTGCAAGCTACGCAGGAATCTGCAATAATAACGCCAAAACTTAACTATCTTGCTGATTGGATCTATAATCTTTTAGAGCTTGTACGATTGCAGTTGGCACTGCAACATGTCTTCTGAGTGTGACTACTGCACTTAGGGATGTGTTGCACTCAGCACACTTCCAGCAGATGCGTGCTGTGCATGTATCAGCAGATGTGTCTGCTCTAGTTGACAACGTGCTGCACTCAGCAGACTCCCATTAGATACGCAATGTCTAAAAACAAGCACTTGTCTCGCATCACACAGTTGCCAAAGCGAGACCGTTTGCACAGGCAACGATTTCATAAGGCGTTCATGCCACCAGCATGCAGCATGGAGTGGTAGCAACGGTAGTGTCTGTACAGTCTGCATACTGATGTGGACCTCCACCCTGTGATGCGTGTGTGCGTGTGTTTGCTCAGGATTGCCACTTGAGTTTGATCCTGCATGAGGTTGCCGCTGCACTCTTATTTCCATGGTAAAAGAGTCTCAGATATGAAGGCCAGACCAAAGTCAGCTCTCAAGGCAATGTGTGTACCTTCCCATACAAGGGAAAGCACAGGTTTGCTGGATCAAGCCTCTGCAGGGCGTTGGTAGACTTAGCATTCATATGGGCTGGGCCTGGAATTGTCCAGCGCATGAGCATGCCAGGTCTGCCCACACCTGCCCAGGCTGCAAAGGTCTACATGCAGCAGCAATATCCCACAACAAAGGCGCGCTCTTGGGCTGTTGCTAGCAGTTATGGCACCCTTATTTGAACCAAGACTGTCTTCTTTGGCCAGGTCAGAGGCCCCGTTGACAGACCCAGGAGCTGCAAGGACTGCGCTCTGGCAAGAGAAACCTTGCACTCTTATGCATCGCGCCTTTTTCTGAGTTCGAACAGATGACAACACCCCAGCTGGACCAGATGTCTCACAATGGGGCCGGCAGCATCACTCTCTGTTAGCAGAACGTTGGTGCATGCTTTTTGCAGAGGCAAAATCAAGTCTGTCCAGCGCAAACGCGTCGAGCGGTGCTGGTCTACGTTGGCAAAAGACAGATTTAGTCTTGCCTCTGTAGCCAGCATGCATCAATGTTGCTGTGCTATCAGGAGCTGAACACTCTGCACACATGACGTAGCTGCTGGAACCCAGTTCTGGGCGCAGTTGTACCAACCGCCTGCCTGCCCAAGAAGCAGCAGTGCTATACGTGCAGACAGCATCATCTTGGTGTCGCGCCCTTGCAGGTAGTACATATTTGTAGGTGCATCACATCTCTCTCAATGATGATTGTGCTGATATGCAGGTTCAGGAAACCACCTTGGACTGGCTAGTGGGGCTGGCAGCTGCAACAGCCCTTCACCTGGGGCCCGCCATTCTGCCCCTGAAGATTCAGATCAACCGAGTCCTGAAGGCCCTCTTTGCTGCTCCCTCCAAGGTGAACTCACCTCCTCATGGCTTCCCTGACCAAATGAAATGCTGTGATTATGACAGAAACTTACTGAGGCGGCAGCTCAGAGTTGCTTTGCTCATACAGAAACTTGTTTGACACAAATGCATTGCACTTGCTGCAACTTGTGTGCCTGCTGGATGCTTTGAGCGCCTCATAATGGTCAAGGCTTGCCATGATGACATTCATTATTTGCATATGCTTGGCAACAGGGCGCGTGCTTGGCAGCAATGCATGTGCACGGCACATATTTGCGTCTGTACGTGTGCATGTGTGTGAGTGTGTAATCGCTCTGAAAGTATATTGACTACCAATGCAGGCTGGTCAAGGGGCAGCATCCAAGCTGCTGTCTCCTCTGTTGGGCTGCCTGACGGCCCGCTACCCCCTGGACCAATTTGCCCCCACCCCAACA
>JAABUU010007204.1_pt1 | contig 11542 bp, 7 predicted proteins | sample 5559301 | NCBI WGS metagenome assembly JAABUU01 (sample SAMN10711884, study PRJNA513360) | rock metagenome | isolation source: Antarctica rocks | place: Antarctica: Victoria Land, Richard Nunatak white
CTTGGTCGAGTCCCTACCGTAACCAAAGCCAAAGCCGAGTCGACTCAACTTGATTCATGCAGCGCAAACGTAAAGGTAAACGCAAAGCAAACACAAAAGCACAACAGGTTTTTCCACGTGTGGTTGGAGCAGAGAAGATAGAACAGATGTGATAGGGTGATGATGAAGGGTAAGGTCCACTACTCACAGGATCGCCAGCCACCGCCGGATCTTCCTTCAAAATCGCATTTGTAGCCGTATGTGGGATCGAACTAGAAGCAGTGGCACTCATGGCATCGACTCCACTTGCAAATACACAGAACCGTAATAATAGTACAGCGCCAGACGGCACACTTACAGTAATTCTTCGTGTGGGCTTGAGTTCAGACGAGTCAGAGTCCGTGTTGTTGTTCGATGCTTTGTGGTAGCGTGAATGGCGCTATGAATTTAATTGTGGCACTATAATAATTCTGCCGGCCGGCAGATTCATATTGAATTGATTAATAATGATATGATGACTTCAGGTTCGTATTTATTGAAGGTGTTTCTTTGCGAGGTCATGATCTTCCTTTGAATCTTTTTTTTTCTCCTTTTCTCCTTTTCTCCTTTTGCCGCTTCTTCTTCTTCCTCCTCTTTTTCTCTGTAGGTGTTGAGTATAAGATACGAAGAATCCAGGGAGTCAATGTACGGTAAAGTTTAAGATTGGTTTGGTAAGGTAAGCATGTGTAATAATCATAACATAAGGTACATACAGTACAAACATGAGTACCTTAGGTACAGGACTGAGCAATCAATCCGAAACAAGCTAGTTATACCTCATCTATATGAGACGAAAGCTACCTTAAAGTACAAAGTGCTGATGCGATCAATACGATAGGTAAGTTACCTACGATAAGTTACGATACCTTGGATAAGATACCTAAGTCGTGTTGTAAAATACTGTAAGGTACCAGCTTACGTATGCATAGACACAGAGGTTCGGAATCAATTCTGCAAGTAAATATAATACTGATCTTACAGTATGTATGTACAGTGAATATTATTCAAGCTCTCAGAAATGCGAAATCTTTTCGTTATTCATCCTTCATCAATATTGTTGTTATGAATATTTTCTTACTCGGAGATTGACTACTGCACGAGCGGAGGCAATTTGCCTTTTCCAGTCTCCTTCGCCCGGAAGCGAAAAGGTTCATCAAAAATGGGACGGGAAGGGGAGAGTGACTCGGTAGTTACTCGTGCGCCGCGCAAAAGACCGCTCATCGTCTACACCTTCCCTCACCCACCGAGACTGTAGCCTCGCTCGTGATGTGATATTCGATGCTATATCACTTACCGACACTACTACCCGGTATTAGCAACAGTGATTTGCTCCTCCCGCTCGCAAGTCTATCGTACAGTCGCATCTTGATCGAAGTGTTGTGTTGTCGCAGAGTAGATGAATCGATATGAGCAATGGTGTGAGGAGGTTCAAAGTACTGCCAATTTGACAGCTGACATGTGGGAGCGTTGAGGTGCTGGGGAGATCTTCTGCTGCGGTCGCCCCACCACCTCTGGCGCGTCTGATGCCGCGGTCGACTTGCCGCGCCGGAAGGAGGCCGTTGTGCAAGCTGCACAGCCAGCACGGATTCCAGTATGGTCGAGTGCGAGTGCGAGTGCGAGTGCGAGTGCGGGTGAGAGTGCGAGATGGGTACAGCTGCTTCACTCTATGATTGCGTCGCGCGGCTACTCGACCGAGTCGTCGAAGATATGGCAAACTGTGTCACCACTTGCCGGTGTGCTGACTCCGACGATGAGGCGACCACTTCGATCTCCGCTCACTCTGACTGCGTCTAAATCGATCGACGGAAACTCGAGATTAATAATCTGATGTGCGACCTTTGAACCTTTTTCCCGACACACGCTGATGTTGACGGCGAAGAATTAGCGCTCACTGGTCCCGGGTGGGTGTGTGGAGGCCCGGTGGTGGCCGGTTGGGTGCCGCTCGATGGTGGTGAGAGGGCCTGTTGTGGCGAGGTGCAGGTGTATATCGATAACTAGGCTGATGTGATGGGATGCTGCTTAGCTGCCTACTGTACTGTACTGTACTGTACTGTACTTCTTACCGGCAGATTGACAAATCAGCTTTCACACCCTCGATGTTATTTGCTCCGACTGACAAGAGGTGATCGAGCGAAGCATGCGGCGCTAGGCTGGAAAGTAAGTCTATAATACAAACGGGGGTACTCCGTACAGATACTGGGTCTTGTAGCAGCGTTGTACTGTACTTCTGACTGTGTGGTACTGGACGAAATCCACATCATTGATAGAGAGATGGGGAAGTACAAAGTGCAATGCAGCAGACGCCGCCGGCATACCTTACCTTGTGGTGAGTAAGGTAAGGTAATCAAGGTACCTCTAGGTAGTGGCGGAGTACAGGAAGGCTGATGCTAATTAATACCAAAGGTTGCTATAAAAGTCCCGCATGCGTCCTCACCTGCCCCTAAACTACTAACAGTCAAGTGTCTGATAACGCGCGTCCAGGCCGAGAGAGTTAACGTTAGGACGGAAGACGCAGGTAAGAAAAGGCAAATGAACAACTTAGCACGAAGGCGGATCGCTGGCGCACCCGTTATGATTTACCGCGTTCCATCAGTTGGAGGGGCATCTACATACCTAAACAAACAAGAGGCACAAGACGACAAACAGGGAAGAATAGGAGTATACCCAGAAAGGAAAGGAAAGGCAGAACATGGAGACTAAGAAGCTATGTGCATATAACAACGGCATTTTGGCAACGGCAAATAAAGGCTATGAGGCCTGTTGTACTCCGTAGAAGTACATGAGACGCTCAGCCGTTATCATTCTTTCTGCTCGTACTCCTTAGACTCCGTAACTTTGTGCCCCTCGTACTGGGCACTCTTGAGGTACTGGAAATATGTGTTGTGCTCGGAACACCTTATACTTTGTGATGAAGATGATAATACAGTAGTAGAGGAAATCTTAGAGCTCGGATACAGCACCAGAGGCTGGCGGGGCTTCGCTTTCCCGATTGCTCCGGAGGGTCAGCACATGATGTCTAAGCTATAGTCTGAACTATAGCTTCAGTCGAAGCTCCAGTAAGGTACTGTAGGTATGGAGTGCAAGTACTCCGTCTGTACGAAGGTAGAGCGATACAAGATCCGAAAAGTCTCCTATAGCTTCCATATACCTTCCCCGCTGCTCTTCAATGTGGCGGGTAACTTAGCTTAGTTTAGTCTTCAACGGTCAAGCTTCCCCATAAGGTAAAGCATAAACCCCCATGTCACCCTTCGACCGTCCCTAAGGAAAGTAAGATAGGTAAGGTATTGCATGATATTAACATAACATTGTGACAGACCTTGCAGTTGCAGTAATGGTGTCGAGAATGAATGGCTGTCGAGGACCGGTAATTCTCCAGTTGGAATTGCTAGAAGCTCTTGAAACGCGCTGCGAATTCGGGCCGTGCTGTGAGGATCAAGGATATTTGCGCCTGTTTGGCGGCAACGTTGGCAGGGTTGTTTGGTAGTTCCCAGTTGACTTTGATAATAAGTTGAGGGGCAGTATTACTCAGTATGACCAGCAAAACAGTACATAGAAGGTACAGTACTCTTGAGTTCAACGGACTTGCATAAGCGCCTCGAGTTCGTGCTCGAGTCCGGCGTCCAGCTTGACTAATGTAATCAATGCACGGTCCGAAAGCAAACTCGTGTGATGGAGCCCATGGGCTGCCATAAGTTCTATCTGTACGTAGAGTAAAGGCTGGAGATAAAGTAAGGAGACCGGAAGAGCTGACCGCAGTGATATCCTCAAGGCCTCGATTTCGAATCTCACGACCAACTTAACAAACAAGACAAACAACAACAATGCAGCCCAAATCCAGAATCCAGACGCAACCAACCACAACTGCAAGGCCTCCAAACCTCGTGACCAAACTCAACACCGACGCACTGGACATCGCCACCCTTGCTGCTTCCTCTTTCCCCCTTTCCCCCCGCTGAGCGGACTCCGGCCGGTCTAGGACCACCGGCTGCAATGTGACAAGCCACATCGGAACACATGCTTACCCATTCCCTTCCCTCCCGCGCCCCCCGCCTGCCTCCGATCACCTTACCTTACCTCACCTCACCTTACCTTTGACGGTCCATTTTTTGACTTTTCCCTCGAACTGTCTGCATTGCATTGCATTGCATCGCCTTGCATCGCCTTGCCTGTGCGTTTACCTGTGCGTCGTGCATCTTGCAGTGCAGCACGATGTTGTTTCATCTTTTCTCTCGATGGCTTACCCAGTACATCTGACGTTTGCATCCGGCCGGCGTGATTGGCGCTCTTACCCTTCTGACAGTTGCCTCATCCGTCCGCGCTGCCCGAAGACCCTGTAAAAATGGTGGTAGATTGAGGAATAACTGTACATGTTCCTAACACGATCGGGTCTCTTCATTTCGGGCGAACTGGCAGGATAGGGGACGGTGTTTGTACACTGGTGGTTGCATGACTATTGAATCCCTATTCACTTTGACACCTTGAGATCCAGCTTCTGCCGACAGTGATGACGTGATGACGTGATGGTGAATGGATATGCTAATGCGAACGCTTGATATATGCAAATGTGACCAAGCATTCCGAAAGGTGCTATCCGCGCCTCTCACGGTTGCCCCTAAAGGTCCACGACAGGATGTCATACTGGCACTTCGACGTTGCGGGTGCATATTTTCTTCACTCGCACAAGACTGTACAGATTGAACCCGGCCTCGAGCGAACATCAGTTGTTCAACCCTCCAGACATGTAGCTAGAAGAAGGTTAGTAGGCATGACCGTTTACTGTGAGCGGAAATCACACACTACTGCTTCGGCTGCCTAGGCGCCGGCGGATTGCGCGAGTACCCGGTGTAACTGCCCGGATTACTCGGATCCTCTCTAAGCCTACTGGCATTGGAGGCCTCCGAGTCTGAGGCTCGCTTCGAATGATCGATATTCGTGATTGCTGTCCGTTCGTCATCAGGCTCGAGCGCTCGGGGAGGATCTCTCGGCCTTTCTTCGTTAGGATTGACGGATCGGTCTGCTTGTCCATCACGCTCTGACTGGCTCGGTCGACGTCGTTGTTCCTCTTGTAGCTCCCGAAGGTAACGAGCATCTAGTACAGGCAGTCAACAACTGTGCTCAACCCGATATATGAGCTCGCTTGCCTCTTATCTCTGAAGTCCTTGCCGCATATTCTTGTATTTCCTCTTTGGTCAAAACCCGGAGGACAATGACATAGTCAAGCCTCTCTTCATATCTCTCGTGACCTTCCTCCAGAGCTTCAGGATTGACCAGCTTGCGGTCAATCTTCGTCCAGCGCGCATTGACGGGTATGCCTTTCTTTCCTGCATCCTTGAGTGGGGCAACGCCTTCACGTACTGGTGCAGGATCTTCCGGGAATTTCTCTCTTGGCTGTCTGAGTATGCCTTTGACGGGTTGTTCTGGCTCCTTCTCCCTAGCGGGCACGACCACCCCAGCGCTCCGTGGGCGTTCCTCCCTCACATCAACAGGCTTGTCGCCAATAGACCCATCACGCGAGCCCCGTTCTCTGCTTTCGTCGTGTTGGTGGCGGTGATCTCGATGCCTTTGCTCTTCCTCTTCAGAGTCTCTGTCATCATCGTCCTGCACATCAGGTGTCCGCCCTTGGATGACCTCATCTCTTGGGTCCCGTTCTTCTCTTTCCCTTTCCAAAGCCTCTTTTTCTCTACGTCGCCGTCGACGTCGCTCTCGGCGCTCTTCTCCGCTGGTGTCGCCATCTTGACCTCCGTAATCAGTTGCTTTCTTCCTATGTCGGTCCCGGTCATGACTTTCCACGTTCAGACTCGGCTCATGTGTGTCCTTTCCTCTCCCTTCATGTCGACGGCGGTCCCGATCACTGATTTCTGCGCCAAGGAGACCTCCCGAGAGCCCTGCTGCTACACCGGCCGCAAGCTTCTCACCTTCACGGTCCGTTTTCTTCCTTGATCCCCTGTCGCGATCATCCCGACCATACCCTTCTTCGTCACCATAGTCTCTGCGCCGATGTTCGTGGTCCCGCCGTGACTTGGTTCTTACTCCGTCTCGATCATAATCCTCATCATCCAAGCCGCGATTAGCTTTGCTATCAGTGCGCACTCCATAATCCCTTCGGTCAACATGGTCATCATGGTAGGAGGTCTGTCGATGGCGTTCATAAGGATCATCATACGGATCCTGATAAGACTCGTATCCATCATCTAAACTGCGTTGTTGATGTAAAGCCACGGGCTTTCGTGTGGAGCTGCGTCGCTTCGGGATGTCATAAAGGTCTTCGTTTCTTGGTGGTACGTAATCGCGTGCACGCTGGTCCTCCAACACTGCTCGTGGATTTTGTCGGAGACCGTCCGATCGGGGAATCTTGTCAAAGCCTCGCCGGGACGGAGGTGGTCCTGTCTCTCTCATTGCAGGGCCCAGCCTCGGCAGGTAGTCCTCCAAACCTGTCATGCTCAGCGGCCGTTCCCGTCGGCCCCCAGTAAGGCTGTCACCGCGAGGTCGAGGCCTCGGGGCCGTATCCCTGTACATTTGCTCCCGAGGGTCTGTGTAGGAATAGCCATCATAAGCGTTGGTATCTTGGTGCCGCACCAACGGCCCGTTGAGATGGTAGCCCTGTCTACCATTGTTCGAAGTAGAGCCCCTGTACCCCCCTCGATCCATCCGATCTCTTTCCTTGTCACCCGTCGTCAGACGACCCATGTCCCCAGCGTTAGCGCTAGATATTCTTCTGTGATCATGCCGAGAGCCGCTTGTTGCTGGAAGGAGGTAATAATCCTCTTCGGCGCCAGATCTTGAAGGCTTGGCATGGTGCCCCGAAGCCCTGTCCGACGCGCCTGTGATAACAGGTCTCACCCGATTCGGCGAGCTTGCCGGTATTGCACTCAAAGGCTTCCTGATCGCCACCGGTTCCGGTTCCAACGTAGATCGACGTGGTCGAGCCATGAAGTCATCCCTAGGCTTCGCTAATGACAGGCGGTCCTCGTCGTAATTCCTCGTCAACATGCGTGGTGCTGCAATACGGTCTCCGCTAGATCGGGGCGATGGGCCATAATCATGACTACCTCGCGAGGGTGCGTAGTAATCATCATAAGCAGAGGGATTATAGGCAACGCTGCCGGTTGAGGAACGCATCGGATTGCCGAGCCGCCGGCTGCCTGGTGACAGCGGCCTGCCATAGCGAGGGTCCATGGCAACAAAGGGGAAGGCCTATCGTGAGAGGCAGTTTCGACAACAGTATTCAAGTCACTGACGTTGGAACATTGAGATATAGCACAGCTGAGGGAGGGAAGCTGATTGTGGTGCGATCGTTGAATCACGTAGCTGATCCAACAGAGGAACAGTCAACTTCGATAGCCAGATCAGCAAGGACACCCATCAACATCAGCCTCACGTTCCCGCACAGTAAGCTTACCAAGCGTGGGCTGTTTTCTGGAGGCTTCAGCGATCTATAAGGCTCCTCGTAAAGCCAAGAGCTGAGAGTTCTTCTGCACGGTAGCAGCCGCCAGCGCCCCGCTATGCTTTCGCAGAGCCTCAAGGTCGACCCCTCGTATTGAAGGAATGCTGTACTCAGTCAGACTGGCAACTGGCAGTATCCGACAAGTGCTGACAGGAAGACGTTGAATGCTAGTGCATCTGAAGGATGAGATGATCAGTAAGCAGCTGGTGTTATCAAAATGAATTGGTGAGTAGGATGACGAGTGAAACGAACCATCCACATGAGGCGCAAGCAGTGATGCGGCGAAGTTTACATACCTATCAAAGATAATCGCACAAGACAACAACCACAGATGTCCACTGCTGTACAGTTGCTAGCGATGATGTTGAATGTCTGAACCTCTGAGAAAAGCAGCTGATACGAGGATTTTTGGTCGAATAAGTTAATGTTCTATTAATATTCACCAACAAAATGATGATCATACATCACCATGCATTAGCACTGTCGGCTTGCCCTCGCCACTGGCTCACTACTACTGACTAAGGTATCAAATAATGTCCGGCTAACAGGCCATGAATTTCAGGTATGAATTGGGTGCATTCTCAGAGGGGCTCGCAAGCATTTGGTGATCAATCAATATATGAGGAACCAGACTCAACTCCATATACGCAGGCTTCGGTCCAGGCAGGCCATACAAACCAACTCCTTCTTTGAATCTACAACGCCTGGCTTCTGGCGCGGAGACTGGAGATCATCGCTATCCCATGTGGAAGCTCATGCAGTACATCCTGGCTATTCAATGGTTCTCAGACGGGTACAGAGTATAACAATGGTATACCATGTGATTTCGTGGCAGTACTGCAAAGAGCATGCTGATGAACAGTGGACAGGTTGTTGAGTATAGAGGGACTTCGACCAAATATCAGATATAGGGGCCATCTTCTTTGATATATTCGGACATCCTTTCTATAAACTCGATAACTGTCTTGAAGATGATCAAAAATGATCTTCTCTGCCGGTTGCCTCACTTTAGACATCGTGGCTGCTCAGTAAACAGCTAGACAGCACTGGGAGTCAACGACTGGGCTCATAGAGCAGATCAAAGCGACAACAATTCACTTGTGCCGTACAGCTTTGAAGTCCTCGCGAGGCTCCCGATACTCTGATCACCATATATAGAAACCGACTCTTCGAGAACCCTCATACTCTTGGTTGTGTACGTGACCCAGTCACAATTCCGACTCTCGGTTCAGGCAGATCATCGAACCCCTACCCCCCAGGTCGATGCAGAATAGGCCAATTGGCAGTTGCATTGTTGGCGTTGATGCACCCGGCAGCTCAAGCTAGCTGAAACGTGGTGAAGTGGTGTAGTTGTATGCCTTTTTCTGGATATGTGCATGTCAAAGGGTGCTAAGAAGCCAATGAGCAAATACCACGAAGTCAAATCTGGTGGATCTCTTGGGATGTGATGTGCCGATATCCTCCACCAATCCACACCCTTGAAGGAAAAAAGACATCCACATCATTCCAGTAGGTAACAGGTACGTTCGTACTGTAGAACAATGATGTGTGATATACCACAACTTTCACGGTACGAATAATCCATTTTCTCCGGTTGTCACATGGAATCAGGTATACTTCTGAGATGGTGATGGCTGAGAGGCTGGCTCCGTTGCACAGCTGAACAAACGCGCTAAAAGCGGCGCTAAACGTGCTTAGCGCCTGTAAACAAACCAAAGACACGCGAGAAGTCCACTTTATTCCCTCCCTCTTCCCTCCCTCCGACTTTCTTCATCATATCAATTCACTCTTCATCTTCCGCTCTACTGCACCTTGCCCATCTTTCCCTATCTTGCATAAGATCCCAGACCCATTGAAAGTATCCCACCTCATCTACCGAGACAAAGAGAGATTACGTGTCGCTGGCAACTTGTCAACTTCACCTTCCCCTCATCTCCTCTTTTCTTCCCTTTTCCCCCCCAAGAAGCAAGAGTCTCTTCTTGTCTTCCTTTCGAATTGTTACCATAACGGTTCGAAAGGCATTCGAGAAAAGACTCCCTCGAGTCCGTCAATCTGGACTTTGACGCCAGAGTCCCGATTCCCTTCAGTGTCTTCCCGTCGTCGTACCGGAGCGACGCTGTCAAAGACACTACTCAGGTCAGAGTAGAAGGAGAAGCCAACCTTCCTCCTCGAACTTCGCGCGTCGGACGGGAAGGTCACCAAACACGCTACTCTTCCTTCTCCGCCACTCTTCCCGACCGCAAGGAACGTACCCAGTACGAAAAGGAAGAGATCACCGTCCGTGAAGAAGACCTTGACCGCCGACCGCGCCGCCAAGAGGAAGTTCGTGTCTACGAAGAAGAAGAAGGCCCCTACCGTCCTCCACACTTCCCCGAAGTAGAACTATCCAGGGAACGGTGAGTCGACAGCCCACTCGTGTTTCTCACCAGGCGTGTGTTGAATGAACAGCACATCTGCATAACCCTTTTTCTTATCCTAGCTTCCCACTAAATGTGTTGACCCAGTAACGTTTGACCCAAATCTTTTCGTGCATGACTGACATCCTTGCCAACAACATAGCTATCAAGAACCGTACCGACGCTACTCGGAAACCAAGGTCGACATCGAAGTTCCTTCCCGTCATCAAGACCAGGTCCACGAAACAGAAATCGACATTACTGAGCGTGATTACCGCAGACGGACCCAGCCAACTTACGACGTCGAATACGAACGCCGTACTTCTCAACCTCGAGAAGTAAGATTCGAAGCTGAAAACAAGACCACCGTCGATCTACCGCACGGTCATCGATCCAAGATGGGCTACTACGACGACGAAGGTCACTACCACTCCATCCGTCACGGCCTCGAGAGGGCCGCTGATCGTGTCCTTCATCCTCACCATCGTCGTCACGAGCGTGAAGAAATTGTCATGGACCGAGAAGACAGTGGCCCAGCTCGTGTACGTGATGGGGTGCGTGAGAGTGTCCGCTTCATCGAGCGAGGTGGAGGGCCAGACACGATCACCATTCCCTGCCACCATATCCGGATTGGCGATCTGTTGATCATTCAAGGTCGTCCTTGCCAAGTCATTCGGATTACCACCTCTGCTCAAACCGGACAACAACGCTACCTCGGAGTCGATCTCTTCACCAAGCAACTTCATGAAGAGTCCAGCTTCGTGTCCAACCCATCGCCTTCTGTCATTGTTCAGAACATGCTTGGTCCGGTCTTCAAGCAATACCGTGTCCTTGACATCCGTGACGATGGCCGTGTCGTGGCCATGACCGAAACTGGTGATGTCAAGCAAGGTCTCCCAGTCATCGACCAAGGCGGTTTGTGGTCCCGGCTCAACGACTCTTTTGCCAATGGTAGAGGTAGTGTTCGCGTTTTGGTCATCAACGATGGAGGACGCGAATTGGCCGTTGACTACAAGGTCATCCACGGCTCAAGACTCTAGGGAAATTTGCCATGGTAAGTTGGTTGTCGGATGCGTCAAAGGTTACTTACTAACTCGACAATTCCTGCTAGTCACGACCATCTGAATTTATCGGCATCTTGGCGATGCATTTTGCGAGAGCATGTGGTCTTTGCTTTGTACTTTGTGGTGGTCTGATCAGATCTATTCGGCCGTGGTTGGACATGTACTTGGCTCTAGTCTCCGCCGCCATAACCGGTCGAATCTTTCTTGAATAGATACGACAACGTCTACCTCAGTACCAAGGTCAAGAAACATGAGCGCGAATGGTTGGTGTGGAGCATGGAGCTTTAATAAATGTTAAGTGGAGAGACGGGGAGATTGTCAATGAAACTGTTTATCTATTTTTCCGTGCACTGCATTCCTTATGGTGACTGGAATGTCGGCCTTCCCCAGACGGGCCCGTAGCCGCGGCCCAGCTGCCCCAGCTTCCCCACATCTCCATACCACAAATATTCAACCGAAACTCCGCAATTATGTTCCACATCCACGATAATTCCTTTCACCACCAAGATGACGACGATAACAACCACAGCCCCGACCACCACCACCACCGCACTGCATCCCGCACCCCCTCCCTCAGACTCCGACCCCAACCCCAACTCCGACTCCTTCCCCACCCACCC
>JAABUU010007206.1_pt1 | contig 11541 bp, 12 predicted proteins | sample 5559301 | NCBI WGS metagenome assembly JAABUU01 (sample SAMN10711884, study PRJNA513360) | rock metagenome | isolation source: Antarctica rocks | place: Antarctica: Victoria Land, Richard Nunatak white
AACACCCCAGATTCTCCAGCGCAAACGCCGGATGATCGCACGGACCAGGGTGGAAACTATTGGACGCTGTTTACCCCTGGAATCTGGAAAGCTTTGCACGCTGTTTCACAATCATCGCCACCGCGTCGATGGTCAGGTGGACGATGTCGCCCTCAGGCAGCCAGTCCATCATGTCAGCCGGAAGCAGGAAGACCTGACGTCGTTCCGGTTCACAAAGATGGTGCGCCATCGCTTGGTCCGTGTCTTGGGAGAGCGATGATCGGATCGGGCTTCGCCAGAGCCGTCAACACCAAAGCGCACCACAATACGTCAACACAACGTTCCCGAAGGCGATTGTGCAACAGGCTCTGTAGTCCACACCAAAAGCATGCCTTGGGTCCAGAAAGGCATAGACCATTCCGGACTAGGAAAGCTTTTCCGAGTTGTTGCGAACTCCTACCAAATGCGCCCCACCTACGCCAAAGCTATCTCAATGATATTGCTCAATACCTTCTCCGGGATCTACTATTAATTCATGCAACAACGCCCGGCCTGTGACCGGGATGATGGCGCAGGCCGAGCAAGTCTGCTTAGGTCCTCATCTGCAAGTGCTGGAGCAAGAGACGATCCGCATGGAACCGAGCGCCGCTGCCAGCATCGTTTCCTTGGGCGAGATCGTGGCGGAGATCGTGGCGGAAGACCGGGGCGCCGGGTTCCGCGAGCCGATCCGGCTGCACGGCCCCTACCCGTCCGGGGCGCCGGCGATCTTCATTGACCAGGTTGCCGCCCTGGGCCACCCGGCGGGCCTCATCTCCTGCGTGGGCGACGACGACTTCGGCTGGCTCAACGTCGGGCGTCTGCAGCGGGACGGGGTGGACACCAGCGCCGTGCGGGTCCATCCGGACCAGGCGACCGGGACCGCCTTCGTGCGGTATCGCGAGGACGGCGGGCGCGACTTCGTGTTCAACATCAGGCACAGCGCCGCCGGCTGCACGCGGATCGGCGAAGACGGGCGCGCGTTGCTCGATGGCTGCGGACATTTGCATATCATGGGATCGTCGCTGTTCTCGGCGCCGCTGATCGAGGAGGCGGCGGCGGCGGTCGAGCACGTCAAGGGGCGTGGCGGGACCATGTCGTTCGACCCGAACGTCCGCAAGGAGATGCTGGGCAGCCCGGGGATGCGGGAGGCGCTGGGCAGGATGCTCCGGCAATGCGACCTCTTCATGCCGTCCGGCCCGGAGCTGACGCTGCTGACGCAGGCCGTCTCGGAGGAGGGGGCGGTCGCCGAAATCCTCGGCCTGGGCGTGGCGGCCATCGTCGTGAAGCGCGGCAGCGGCGGCGCGAGCTATCACGACCGGGACGGCGCTGTGCACATGCGGGCGTTCCCGGTCGCCGAGGTTGACCCGACCGGCGCCGGCGACTGCTTCGGCGCCACCTTCGTGACCTGCCGGCTGCGGGGGCGCGGCGTCGAGGACAGCCTGCGCTACGCCAACGCCAGCGGCGCCCGCGCGGTGGGTGTCCGCGGCCCGATGGAGGGAACGTCGGGCTTCGCCGAACTGGACGCATTCATCGCCGCTGCGTCCGGGGGCGGCGCATGAGCACGGATGCGCTGACCGCGCTGCCGGGCCTCCGGCGTGCGGGGACAGCGACCGGGATCACATCGGTATGCTCGGCGCATGAGCTGGTCATCGAGGCGGCGCTGCTGCAAGCCGCTGAGGACGGCAGCCCGGCCCTGATTGAGGCGACGTGCAACCAGGTCAACCAGGACGGCGGCTATACCGGCATGACGCCTGCAGGCTTCCGCGGCTTCGTGCATGGCATCGCCGACCGCGTCGGCTTGGCGCGCAGCCGGGTCATCCTGGGCGGCGACCACCTCGGCCCCAACCCGTGGCGGCACCTGCCGGCGGACGAGGCCATGCAGAAGGCCGAGGCGATGGTCGCCGCTTATGCCGGCGCTGGCTTCGAGAAGCTGCACCTCGATTGCAGCATGGGCTGCGCCGGTGAGCCGGCCAGCCCCGGGGACGCTGTGGCCGCCCGGCGCGCAGCCCGCCTGGCCGCCCGGGCGGAGGCATCAGGGGACGCACGCCCCGTCTATGTCATCGGCACCGAGGTGCCGACGCCGGGCGGCGCCACGGAGGCGCTCGACCACTTGCAGCCGACCCGCCCCGACGCCGTGCTGGCGACCCATGCCATCCACGAGGAGGCATTCCACGGCGTGGCCGGCGGCGAGGCGTGGCGGCGGGTGATCGCGATCGTCGTGCAGCCTGGCGTCGAGTTCGGGCATGAGGAGGTCGCGGTCTATGCGCCCGGGCGTGCCCGCCTGCTGGCTGCGGCGCTGGACGGTATGCCGGACTTGGTGTTCGAGGCGCACTCGACCGACTACCAGCCGGCAGCGATGCTGCGCCGCCTGGTGCAGGACGGCTTCGCCATCCTCAAGGTCGGGCCTGGACTGACTTTCGCGCTGCGTGAGGCGCTGTATGGGCTAGACGCGGTTGCGTCCGTGCTGCGGCCCGGCGCCGTGTCTCTCCCGGCGACCATGGAGCGGCTGATGACCGCGCGGCCCCAGGACTGGCAGGGCCATTACCGGGGCACGGCGGAGGACCAGCGCCGGCTGCGCCACTACAGCTACAGCGACCGCATCCGTTACTACTGGCCGGCGCCGGAGGCGCGTGCGGCGGTGAACGGCCTGCTGGCCGCCCTCGATGGCGTGCGTATCCCCGGAACGCTCATCAGCCAGCACCTGCCCCGCCTGTATGAGCGCGTCATGGCGGGGCAGGTGCGCCCGGACGCCCGCCTGTTGCTGATTGAGGCGGTGCGTGATGTTCTGCGTATCTACTCCGAAGCCTGCCGCGCCTAGCCATTGAAAAGGGACAGAACGTGTCGCAAGCGAAGACACTGGACGGCAAGGTCGCCGTCATCACTGGAGGCGCCCGCGGCATCGGGCTCGCCATAGCGCGCCGCTATGCGGACGAAGGGGCGCGCGTCGTGATCGCCGACCTGAACGAGGCCGGCGCCAAGGACGCCGCGGCGGAGATCGGCCATGGCGCCGTCGGCCTGCACCTGAACGTCACCCAGCAGGAGTCGATTGATGCGATGACGGCGGCGGTGGCCGCCCAGTGCGGGCGCCTTGACATCCTGGTCAACAACGCCGGCATCTTCGACCTGGCGCCGATTGCCGAGATCACCCGCGAGAGCTACCGCCGGGTTTATGCCGTCAACGTCGAGGGGCTGCTATTCACCTTGCAGGCCGCAGCCAAGCAGATGATCGCCCAGGGCGGGGGAGGACGGATCATCAACTTCGCCTCCCAGGCCGGACGGCGCGGCGAGGCGCTGGTGGCAGTCTATTGCTCGTCCAAGGCGGCGGTCATCTCGCTAACCCAGAGCGCCGGCCTCGACCTCATCAAGCACGGCATCAACGTCAATGCCATCGCGCCGGGGGTGGTGGATGCGGAGCACTGGGACGACGTGGACGCGCGGTTCGCACGCTACGAGGGCCTGCAGCCCGGCGAGAAGAAGCGGGCCGTCGCCGCCGCGGTGCCGTTCGGACGGATGGCGCGCCCGGACGAGATCGCTGGGCTGGCCGTCTTCCTGGCAGGTCCGGACGCCAGCTACATCGTCGCCCAAACCTACAACATAGACGGCGGGAACTGGATGAGCTGAAGCGACCCGGACAGCACGCCGTCTGTGGATGAGTTTAACCAAGAACACCAGAAGGAAACGTCCGCATGATCCGTAAAATCCTTGTCCTGGCGACGGCCCTGGCCACCGGCGCCGTGCCATCGCTGGCCCTAGCCGATTCGACGATCACCATCGCGACGGTCAACAACGTCCAGATGATCGAGATGCAGAAGCTGGCACCGGAGTTCGAGAAGCTGCATCCCGACATCCACCTGCGCTGGGTGGTGCTGGAGGAGAACACGCTGCGCCAGCGCGTCACCACCGACATCGCGACCCAGGGCGGCCAGTTCGACATCCTGACGATCGGCAACTACGAGGTGCCGATCTGGGCGAAGCAGAAATGGCTGGCGCCGTTCGACAACCTGCCCGGCTCCTTCGACGTGGACGACATCCTGAAACCGGTGCGGGACGGGATCAGCTACGAGGGCAAGCTCTACGCGCTGCCGTTCTACGCCGAGAGCGCGATGACGTTCTACCGGACCGACCTGTTCCAGAAGGCCGGGCTGACGATGCCTGCCACACCGACCTACGAGCAGATACGGCAGTTCGCCGACAAGATCACCGACAAGTCGAACCAGATCTACGGCATCTGCCTGCGCGGCAAGCCCGGCTGGGGCGAGAACATGGCCTACTTCTCAACCCTGGTCACCGCCAACGGCGGCCAGTGGTTCGACTCGAAGTGGGACACGATGATCGACACGCCGGAGTGGAAGGCGGCGCTGAACTACTACACCGGAATCATGAGGGCCGACGGCCCGCCCGGCGCATCGTCGAACGGCTTCAACGAGAACCTGGCGCTGTTCACCTCGGGCCATTGCGGCATGTGGATTGACGCCACCAGCGCCGGCGGCACCATTTACGACAAGAAGCAGTCGCAGGTGGCGGACAAGGTGGGCTTCGCCGCGCTGCCGACCGGCAGCTTCACCGGGGGGCCGACCTGGCTTTGGTCCTGGAACCTTGCCATTCCTGCCTCCTCGAAGCAGGCCGACGCGGCCCGGCAGTTCATCACCTGGGCAACATCGAAGGAGTATATCCAGTTGGTCGCCAAGACCGATGGCGCGGTGAACATCCCGCCGGGCACCCGTGCGTCGTCCTACACGGCGGACTACAAGCAGGTGGCGCCCTTCGCCGACTTCGTGGTCGGGGCCATCAACCAGTCGAACCCCAGCGGCCAGACGAAGGCCCCGCGTCCCTATACTGGCGCGCAGTTCGTGGCCATCCCGGAATTCCAGGCCATTGGGACGCAGGTGGGCCAGACCTTGGCGGCGGCACTGGCCGGGACGGCACCCGTTGACCAGGCCCTGGCGTCCGCGCAGTCGGCAACCGCACGGTCCATCCGTCAGGCAGGGTATGGGAAGTAGGGAGGCTCTTATTGGGTTCCGGGGTAGTGGGGCCGATACTGGGAAACGGGGTTGGGGGGCTCTGGTGCATGAGCAAAAGCGGGAGTAGCTGACCGGCTTGTGCAAGGAGCTTTCGTCATGGCGGCATCCGATCTGATCAACCTTTCGGGCCTGCTGGATGACGCCAAGTGCTTCACGCTGGTGCGCCAGCACCGTTAGCCGGAGGGTGCGCGCCGTCCCGGGTGTGACAGCGGTGCCGTTATCCGGGACGGCCACGACGATACGCAGCCCTATCGCCAGTACTACCGGCGCAAGGCGTGTTAGGGCGCTTCGATGACCTGACCGGTACAGTGCTGGCCGAGCACCCCCAACCGTTGCGCGTGTGGATGTATGCCCAGCCCTCTCGACGACGTGGCGCTCGCGTCAGTCTGGCGACGGAAGATGCAGGGCCGCCCGGTGCTGTTCGTCTCGGGCCACAGCGGTAGCTTGCTTGATGAGAACGCCCTCGGCCGCCCTCACGAGGCGGTGCTGCACAAGCCGTTCCAGCGCGCCATTTTGCAGTACGCCGTGCGGCTCCTCCTGGCGCGGCACGTCAGCGCCGCGATGCCGGCATCGGCGTCGGTTGGCGGAAGCGGCGCCATGCCGCCCCGCTCCGGATGCGCGCTGTAGGAGCCTCGGCCCGCATGGGCCTGCTCATGACGCCGCCCGCGCCGTGCGCCGGGATAGCGCGCCCGATGCCACCAGGAGTCGGGCTTCTACGGCCGTTCCTTGTCCAAAATTAACGGTTCGTAACTCGCGCTGCCCGGCGATGCCTGGCATTCGCTCCGTTCATGAACGCAGAACGCCTCCTGGACTGCATGGAACTCCTGGGCTGGACCGCCTCGATCCTGGCGGAGCAGCTCGAGTGCGACCGCGCCCTAGTGGCGCGTTGGATGGACGGGACCTCCCCGGACGGCATGCCGTCCGCGGTCGCGGAGTGGATCATCCGACGCGCCGATGCGGCCATGATGCTCCCCGCCCCGCTGCCGGCGGCATGGCGAGCCAGCGCGGCCCGGGAGACGCATCGCCCGGGTTCCGCCACCATACACTGACCTGGACCGCACATTGACCTCGACCGCCCGGCGATCAGCCCGCGTGGCGCCACCAAGCCGCAACGTCCGTTCCGGCTTGGCGAAGGACCGCAGCCAGACCACGCGCAAGGCATGAGCATCGCGGCCCAATTTCCGGGATCACGTCGCGCATGGGATCGGCGTTCCACATCGCGTCCAACGAGGCGAGCGCCGGATTGCTCGCCAGCATGGATGCCAGATCGGTGGCCGGCGCGTCGGGCGACATCGCCTTGCGCCAGAGCACCGGCCAATCGTCGGTGGGGGCCGCGAACAGGTCCTTCTATGCGCCGGTCAGGGCACCGATGCTGGCGGTATCGGGAAGCGGCGGCGCCGGGGATGGATTGACGGTTTTCATGGTCGGCCTTTCACAATGATCGGTACAACCGCGCTGCCCTGATACCGCGGGGCCTGCAGCCCCATGCCCACATGCCGCTAGAGCATGTTTGGTGCAAGTGGAGACACCAAACACGCTCTAGCCTTTGTTTTGGCGAGCATTTGTCCGGCCCAAACGAAGCCGTTTGATCCGGACATGCTCTAGAACGAAGCTTCTGCCAGCATCAGGGTGGAGGCGGCGCCGGCGGTCACTTCCAGGCGCCAGGTCTCGGCCTCGGGCAGCACATGCTCGGCATAGAAGCGCGCCGTCGCGATCTTGCCCTTCAGGAACGCGGCCGCTGGCTCGCCAGCGTCGATCAAGCCGCTGGCGATCCGCGCCGCCCGCGCCATCTGCCAGCCGCCGGCCACCACGCCCGTCAGCTTCAGATACGGCACGGCACCGGCCGCCGTTTCGCGCGGGTTCGCGTCGTGGTTGGCGAGCAGCCATTCCGTCGCTTCCTGGAACGATCTCACGCCAGTGCCCAAGGCCGTGCCGATCGCCGACAGGTCGGGATCGTTGACGGTGGCCAGCGCCGCCACCTCGGCCTGCATGTCGCCGACCAGCGCCGCCGCATTGGCGCCCCTGTCCCGCGCCAGCTTGCGCCCGATCAGGTCGTTCGCCTGGATACCCGTCGTGCCCTCGTAGATCGTGGTGATGCGCGCGTCGCGCAGATATTGCGCCGCCCCGGTCTCCTCGACGTAGCCCATGCCGCCCTGCACCTGGATGCCGGTGGAGGCGATCATGATCGAACTCTCCGTTGACCAGCCTTTGACCACGGGGGTGAGGAACTCCACGCGGCCCTGGCTGCGACGCCGCTCGGCGTCGTCGGGATGGTGCCGTACGCGATCCATGCAGCCGGCCGTCACGTAGGCCAGTGCGCGCATCGCCTCGGTGCGCGCCTTCATGTCCATCAACATCCGCCGCACGTCGGGATGATGGATGATGGCGGCACGTTCGGCGCCGCCGACCGGCTTGCCCTGCACGCGCCCCCGGGCATAGGCGACCGCCTTCTGATAGGCCGCCTCGGCAACCGCCACGCCCTCCAGCCCGACATTCAGCCGGGCATGGTTCATCATGGTGAACATGGCTTCCAGGCCGGGATTGGGCTGGCCGACGAGGTAGGCGGTGGCACCCCCGTTGTCGCCGTAGGACATGATCGCCGTGGGCGAGCCGTGGATGCCGAGCTTGTGCTCGATGGAGGCGCAGACGAGATCGTTGCGTGCGCCGAGCCGGCCATGGTCGTCGACCAGGAACTTCGGCGCCAGAAACAGCGAGATCCCGCGCGTGCCCGGCGGTGCATCCGGCAACCGGGCCAGGACCAGGTGGATGATGTTCTCCGCGACATCGTGCTCGCCCCAGGTGATGAAGATCTTCGAGCCGACCAGGCGATAATGCTCGCCGTCGGGCACGGCGCGGGTACGCACGGCCGACAGGTCGGAGCCCGCCTGCGGTTCCGTCAGGTTCATCGTGCCGGTCCAGGTGCCGGCCACCATCCTCGGCAGGTATCGCGCCTTGATCTCGTCGGAGGCGTGGTGGGCCAGCGCCTCGACGGCGCCGATGGTCAGCATCTGGCACAGCGAGAAGGCCAGGTTCGCGGATTTCCACATCTCCGCGACCGCGCTCGAGACCAGCGCGGGCATGCCTTGGCCGCCGATCTCGGGGCTGGCCGGCATCGCGTGCCAGCCGGCCTCGGTGAACCGCTTGTAGGCTTGCGGAAAGCCGTCCGGCGTGGTGACGGTCCCGTCCTCCCAGCGGCAGCCTTGCCGGTCGCCGGTCGCGTTCAGCGGCGCCAGCACCTCGGCGGCAAACCGGGCGGCCTCGATGAGGACCGCCTCGACCACCTCCGGCTGCGCGTCCTCGTACGCCGGCAAGGTCGCGACACCCGGCAGGTCGGCCAGGTGGTCGAGGACGAAGCGCATCTCCTGCAGCGGGGCGGCGTAGGTCATGGCGCTGCCTCGCCGACATCCTTGGCGCGTTCGCGCAGGAGGCCTTTCTGCACCTTGCCGGTGGCGTTCTTCGTGATCGGTCCGAACACGAAGAACCGCGGCACCTTGTAGCCGGCCATCTGGTCCCGGCAGAACTTCCGCAGCTCGATCTCGCTCACGCTCGCGTTCCTATTGAGTTCGACGAAGGCGCAGGGCACCTCGCCCCATTTCGCATCGGGCTTGGCCACGACGGCGGCGCTGTCGACCGCCGGGTGCCGGTGCAGGACGTCCTCCACCTCGATCGAGGAGATGTTCTCGCCGCCCGAGATGATTACGTCCTTCGACCGGTCCTTGATGCGCACGTAGCCGTCGGGCTCGATGACCGCGAGGTCGCCGGTATGCAGCCAACCATCGGCGAAAGCCTCGCCGGTCGAGGAAGGATTCTTCAGGTAGCCGTTCATGACGATGTTGCCGCGGAACATGATCTCGCCCACGGTCTCGCCGTCGGGCGGCACCGACGCCATCGTCAGCGGATCGCGCACGGTCATCGCTTCCTGCATCACGTGCGCGACGCCCTGCCGGGCCTTCAGCCGCGCGCGGTCGGCGAGCGGCAGCGAGCGCCACTCGTCCCTTGGGACGCACAGCGCGGCGGGTCCGTAGGTTTCGGTCAGCCCGTATACATGGGTGATGTCGAACCCGATGCGCTCGGCCCCCTCGATGGTGGATGCGGGCGGGGCGGCGCCGGCGATATAGCCGTTCACCGTATGCCGCGAGGGACCGCGCAGTTCGCCGGGCGCGTTGATCAGCATGTTATAGACGATCGGCGCGCCGCACATATGCGTCACGCGGTGCTCCTCGATGGCGTCGAAGATCAGCTTCGGATCGATCCTGCGCAGGCAGATGTTCGTCCCCGCGTTTGCCGCCATGGTCCAGGGGAAGCACCAGCCGTTGCAATGGAACATCGGCAGCGTCCAGAGATAGACGGAGTGCGCCGGCATGCCCCAGGAAACGATCTGCGAGATGGCGTTGAGGTAGGCGCCGCGGTGGTGTGTCACCACGCCCTTTGGGTTGCCGGTCGTGCCGGACGTGTAGTTCAGGGCGATGGGATCGAATTCGTCCTCGGGCGGCGACCAGACGAAGCCGGCGTCACCTTGGGCGAGGAACGCCTCGTAGTCCATCGCGCCCAGCAGCACGCCACCGGTATGCAGCGGGTCATCGATATCAATCACCAGCGGACGGCGCTCGAGCATGCTCAGCGCGCGTTTCGCCACCGTACTGAATTCGCGGTCGGTGATCAGGACCTTGGCCTCGCCATGCGTGAGCTGGAATGCCAGGGCCTCGGCATCGAGCCGGACGTTGAGGGTGTTCAGCACGGCCCCCGTCATGGGGACGCCGAAATGCGCCTCGTAGATCGCCGGCACGTTCGGCGCGAGCACCGCCACGGTGTCGCCGGGTCCGACCCCGTGGCTGGCCAGCGCCGAGGCGAGGCGACGGCACCGATCGTAGGTTTCCGCCCAGGTGCTGCGCCAGGCGCCGTGCACGAGGGCGATCCGGTCGGGGTGGATCGCCGCCGCCTTCGGCAGGAAGCTCAGCGGCGACAGCGGGGCGTAGTTCGCGGGGCGCTTGCCGAGACTGTCCCGGTAGGGGCCGGCCCGTTTCGGGCTTGTTTCGATGAGGCTGTCCATGGCGGTCTCCCCATTGTTCGTGCATTGAAGGCGAGGGCTTTGCCCTTTCACCCACTGGGGCCGCAGGCCCCAGACCTCTTCGCCTTACGCAATCACGGCTTCAGCCTGGCGACGGCCCGGCGCCGTCTGCGCGGCCGCCGGCAGCAGCACCATCGCCTCGCCGGAAATGACCACGATGCCGTTCACCGTGCAGTCCGTGCCGAGCACGACACGGGAGCGCGCGGGGATGATCTCCTTGATCACGATGAGTGCATGGACGGTGTCGCCCGCGCGCACCGGCGCGACGAAGCGCAGGCTTTGCGACAGGTAGATGCTGCCGGGACCCGGCAGCTTGTTGGCAATGGCCGCGGAGATCAGGCTGGCCGACAGCATGCCGTGCGCGATGCGGGACTTGAACATGGTCGTCGCCGCATACTCCGCATTGACGTGCAGCGCGTTGTTATCGCCGGACACGGCGGCGAACAGCACGATGTCGGTTTCCGTGATCGTCTTGGCGAAGCTCGCCGATAAGCCGACGCGCAAATCGTCGAATTCATAGCCGCCAAGCTCGTTCATGATGCCGTTCCTTCCTGCCGACCACAGTCATTCCGATCCCCGCGGCGCGGGCGGCCCCCGAACGGACCGTCGCGCTGTCCGGAAGCCACTCTCGTCGGCCTCAGACGCTCGCGGGCTTGTGCAGGGCGGCCATGGGCTTGGTGATCGGTTCGAACGCGGCGGTGAACACGGCGGTGGTCAGCTTGGCGATGTTGCTGCTGTCCTTGACGGCCGCATCCACCGCCTCGCTCATGAGCTTGCCCTGCAGCGCCATCAACTCGGCCGGGCTTTTTAGGGCGGCAAGCGCCTGCAGCGACGAGCTTAGCCGCTCGGCACTCTTCGTCGCGAGAGCCTGGTAGGCCTTGGCGAGCTCCTGAAAGCCTGCGATCGCGGCGTTGCCGCTCTTGACGATGGCGTCGGTGTTGATCGGTGCGGTCCGCTCGGCTACGTCCATGGACATTGACTTGGCTCCTTCGTGCGATGTGCTGCCGGGCCTCAAGGGAGGCCGCCTGTGAGAGTGTGCGGCGTGGGCCGGCCCCAAGGCCGCGCTGAGCCTCTGCGGCGCTCGACGGAGAATGAGCGACGCAACCCGCCAGGCTAGCGCCCAAAAACGCCGGCGGAACAGGTGTGGAAACTACCTACACGCCTCCAGGCCGTGCGCGAGCGTGGTGCATGGATCAGGGGTGCGGGCGCACTAGCCCTGCTGGCATCTGGGATCAGGCGACGCGGACGTAGCTTGGGCGTCCGAAGTCCAGCATGCGGTTGAGCGCGTGGACGGCAACGGCCACCTCGGTCGCCCGGTGTTCGTCCGTATGCGCGCGCAACTCGTCGCCGATCACCTGCTTCCACCGGTTCATGGTGGCTTCGACCCGAGCTCGCTGGTTGTATCCAGATGCGCTCTGCCAAGACATGCGTCCG
>JAABUU010007207.1_pt1 | contig 11536 bp, 15 predicted proteins | sample 5559301 | NCBI WGS metagenome assembly JAABUU01 (sample SAMN10711884, study PRJNA513360) | rock metagenome | isolation source: Antarctica rocks | place: Antarctica: Victoria Land, Richard Nunatak white
CGCGCTGTTCATAATCACGTAATTCCTCGGCGTTTTCGGTGATCGCGCGCGGATAGGCGATGTGCATCGCGCCCCCCTTCGTGCAGAACCAGAACATCATCACGTCAAATCTATCGCGAAAGAGTATAATCACCCGCGCTCGACATGGAAAATGCCTTACAATGTCACTGAGAGACCCGCTTCGGATCGTGGTTAGAGTCAAGCGATCCTGCTCTCTGCGGTTACTATCCGACCACACGTCTCGTGGCCTCGAAGGTACGAGCGGGCGACGTCAAAGCAGTAGGGCCAGCTGTGCGGGAAGTGGCACGAGGCAAGAAGGGGAAGAGCGGATGGGTAAGGATCGGGGTGAAACACCGAACGACCAGGGCGAGCAACGTCCCCGGACACCGGAATGTGGAGGCGAGGAGACCGAACGCGCCGAGCGGCAGGAGCCGGGAGCGGGCGGACTATCGAAAGCGGCGTACGACAAAGCGACCGAGCAGGCCGTCAAGGACATCCACGGCTAAGTATCGCTTCTGCCGACGCGGTAAAATCCCCCCCGCCGTTTGCCCGACGCCGTCGCGGGGCGCTGAGCGGGATTGAGGGCACCAACGCGGGGAAGGGGGACTATTCACGATCCCTTGTACGTGCGGCCTAACTGGTTTGCGATCGTCTCCGGGGGCAGCACATTCGGTTCAATAACGACTTCACCACTGAGGATCGTTACCACCGCATGGCACATCGTGCCCACTCCCCGAATTGTGAACCACGCTTCAGTGGCCGTTGGTTCGAGATACAGTTCAATGACTGAAGGGGGCGTCACATGATGCGCCGCGAAGGAATCGGCCATCACACGTAACTGAGTGTCGGTGCTCATCGCCGGAACCTCCCGTTTGTCTTCCTCGCCTTCTCAGGACGATATTTCTGGCGGGTCTTCCTTTTCCGTGAGGATGGTATTGCAGAGCACCACGCACGCATTGCAGATATACCCCCCTGCGGTCCGGCGATGACGTGCGCGACTTTCCTCACGACCCTTGCCGCAGAAGGAACACGTGTCGTGGGGCGGCGGACCATCAATACATGCCCGTTTCGGGATATCCGATTGCTGACCGTGTTCATTGACCATCGTCGGTGCTCGTTCCTTGACCGTTGCCTGTTGCCTGGGATCCCGTGCGTTGCATCATACCGCGAGGTTTGCTTCGTCTCAGCGGTGATAGGGTCGGCGACACATGAGCAGCAGTTTTCTCTTCCTGAACAGATACCTGTACACTGCTCTTGACGCCGTCCGGTGCGGGAGGAGACCAACAATGTGCCTGAGCAGCAGATCGACAAAGCCTCCACTTGTTGCAATGACAAGCCTGCTGCTCCTTGCGCTCATCCTCGTGGGCTGTGGCGCGCAGCGCACTACTCCTCGGCTGGGCGTCTCAGCGCTGCCGGACGCAACGCAACTGCCGACGCCAACGCCGCATCAAACCCTGTCCATCCCGAAATACACGGTGATCTTGCCCGCTTGCCCGACGGGGAACATTGCCGATCTCAACGGCACGCTCTTCCTCATCGACGCGAAAACGTACTATCTCCATGTCTGGCAAGCCGTCAACCCGCCACCCAATACGGCAACGTCCTCGATTTGGGCAGACGACTCGCCGACAGGGAAGATAACTGTTGCCGCCGAAAGTCTGCCGCCCGGGCCATTGCGCGATAACCTGACGACTGACGCGATCGGGCTCTGTGATCACCGCTCTTCCGTGCCCGTCATCGAGCAGTATGCCAAGACCTATTGACCGTTAATTCGGTCGTTACCTTCCTTCACCTCCCGGTGCGCGAGATGTTGGGGCGGGAGCGGACCTATCGCCAGGTTGCCGAACGAGAGCGCGACCACGCCCTTGAACGCATTGGCGCATTAGAAGCGCGCCTCGCGGTCCCTGATGTCCCCGATGGCGACCCAGCCCCGATCATGCCAGAAACCCTCCACGCTGGGCGAACGGGCGTGGAGATGGAATCGTCCGTTTCGCCAAGGAACGCAGCGTACGGGGGCGGACAGTCATCGCCACGCCGCTCCTGGTGGCGGGTCCTACTCGGGTTGGACGGCGGGGAGACCGTGTAGCCAAGCGGTAACAACGCCACACTTTGCACCGGGGCTTGTGAACGGACAGGGGGGCGCGTATAGTGCCAAGAAGCCATCCTGCGCCCCCGTGACCACCGGGGCGCTTGTGGCACAAACGAGAGCCGCCCGCGAATTTGGCGTTCGCGGGCGGCTATGGCAGGTGCGGTGTACACCCCAATTCACTTGGGCATACCGTACCCTATGTCAGTGCGCTTTGTCAACAGGTAAACACGACAACCCTGTCGACAATCAGTGCACTGGACAGGAGCGCCGGTATGGTCGCTGCTCTCGTTCCGTCCCCGTCCCCGTCCCTCGCCGTCGTCGGCTTCACCCAGGTCCCGAATACCGTCCTGCTCGACCCCACGTTGTCACGCGATGCCCGCTTCCTCTACACCCTCCTCCTCCAGCATGCCCGCCCGCGCACCGGCTACGTTGTCCGGGTGGGCTACGCCCGCCTCTGCGCGCTGATGGACGCCGGCGAGGACCTCGTGCGACGCACGATGCACGAACTCGTGGCGGCGGGCCGCGTGGAACAGACCCGTCGCGGGCGAGGCCTCGTCAACACCTACCGCCTGCTCGTTACCCCGCCCCTCAGTACCCGGTCGGCGCGGGTTCTTGAACCCGGCGAGCGCGGGTTCTCAGTAGAAGAACAAGAAATTGAAGAAGACGAGGGGGAATTCGACGATTCGACGTCCCCTCCCCATATGAATGTTTCTGAGGGACCGCCCGGCCGATCCTCCTCGGAGCCTAGACACTCTGCGCCTCAACCTGCTCCTGCGCCACGAAGAACGTCGCGCACGCCCGTTTCCCTCGATCCCGAACGGGACGCGGTGCTGACCCTGATCGGCGATTTCCACCGCGAACTGGGCGATCGCGCCACAATGGGCAGCACGACGAGTCGGGCGCTCAATCTCTACCGGCAGTCGGGGGTGGCGTGGGAGCAGTTCGTGACGGCAGTCTACAGCGCGCGGGCGGCGACGCAGGCGCGCACGTCGGCGATCAAGAAGCGGGACGAGCGGGGGGTGAACAAGATGCCGTACCTGCTGGCGGTGCTGGCGGACCGGTTGGGGCTGCGGGAAAGTCCCACGGCAGAAGTAGAGGGAGACGATGAGACATATCCCGGAGTTTCCGCGTCAGTAATGGCGATAGCGGACATGGAACGGGGGGTGATCGCGCTGTCCGCCGATGGCGGCCTCGCCACCCGCCGGGAGTTCTGGGGTCAGATGGCGGTAGAGACGGGGATCGGCGATCTGCGGGCCTATTGTCGTGCCTGCGGGCGTCCTCCATGCTACGACGATCTCGCCCGGTCGGTCAGGTATGTGCGGGAGCGCCGGGGGGGCGCGCGCGGATATGGGGGCGGTCGGTGAGCGACGACAACCCTGTGCGCCGCCTCTCCCGCCTCGTGCGGGCCAATCCACCCCCGCGCGGACTTCCTGTCGCATGCCGAGCAGGGAGTCACGCCACTCCGTCCCCTCACTCCCACGCAGCTGCGCGCGCAAGCCCGCGCACGCGCAGCGGCCAACCCGCACCTCGGGGCGTTCATCATTGCCAGAATGTCATCGCGCTCACTCCCGCTCCGGCGTCACGGGTGTAACGGCCGTCACGCACTGAAAGAGGTAGTCTGGATCGCCCCAAAGCGTATGATGCCCGTCGTTCCTGCCCCACCGCTCATCTGGTATCGGCCCATTGTCGGGAATGGTCACCGCCGCGATGGACCAGGTGGCGCGACCGTTCCGCGTGGCGATGGCGCGGGCCTGCGCCGGCGTCTCGAACACCGAGCGGCCTCCGCCAATCGCGCACCTTGCCCGGGTCGCGCGGGGGCGCTGTGCCCACCGCCGCATCGGCGAGGAAATCCGCGCGGGTTGGGATCGGCGCCGGGATGCGGCGAGAGAAACGGCGCACGGCCCCCGCATCGCCCCGCTCCGGGGTGTCATGCACCCGCTCCCCCTTCGTCGCGGGCGAAGTAGGCGACGGCATGTTTCTGCACGAGCAGGGGGGCCGCCTCCCCGGACACGGCGAGGACGATTGTATAAGTGTCCCAGGCCAGGAGCGTGCCGACGAGCGCCGTGCCGTCGGTGAAGCGCACACGGATCGCCGTGCTGCGGTTGCGGGCGAACCAGTCGTTTTGCGCACTCGAAGGGTGGGCGGCGGATTTGGCAGGAGTGCCTTTCGTGGCGTCGGTGCTCATCGCTGCTCCTTCGTGACCGGCTGCCCGTCGCGCGGGCCACCAGCAGGGAACTATCTCCCTGGTTTATTCTGTCGCCAGACCGGCGCGACCGCGAGAGGAGCATAGCAGCAGGGGCGGTCGTGGGGAAAGAGGTGTCTTCTTGGGATATGTTCAAGACCTACCGGCTCCAGTGCTTTCTTCACCTGCCGCCAGAATTCCTCTGTGAGCGATGCCCCAGTCGCCGCTCCAACGCGTAGGCGTCCGCAGCGGAACCAGAGACGTGTTAAGGATTCGTCGATTCAGTGTATCGCGCTTCCCCGACGTGCTCAGAGCGTCGCGATCACGCCCCGCTGCGCGGCCACCGTCGCCTCTAGCGCGGCGATCCGCGCTGTGTACCCCTTGTCTGACGAGGCGTCGTCTATTGGCGCTCCGCGCGCGGCGGAGCGGTGCGCACATGCGGATTCAGCGTGGCGGCGAGGGCGAGCATGACGAACCAGCCGCCGAAGAGGAGAATCGTCACGGTCCCGCCCGCCACCTGCAGCAGCCACCCGGTCAGTGCCAGGACGATCGGCTGCAGGCCGCTCGTCATCAAGCGGAAGACGCTATTGACGCGCTCTTGCAGCACATCGGGGATGAGCGCGAGGCGGTAACTCACCTGGACGGTGTCATACACCGGCGGTACCAGCGAACGGAGAGCAAAGATGGCGCCGAGCGCGAGGGGTTTCGGTACCGCTGCATAGAGAAGAAAACTGAGCGCCAGCCACCAGCATGCGCCGCTGATCGCGCGACCGAAACTGAAGCGACGCTGGATTACCGGGCTCCAGAGGGCACCCAGGATGGTGCCGATGCCGCCCGCAGCGAAGATCACGCCGATGGTGCGCGACGACGCGCCCTGCCGCTGCGCTAACACAATGAGAATCAGCGCCTCACCGCGCGTGAACCGTAACCCGGCCGTGAGCAAGGCCATGGCGCGAATGAGCGGCTGCCCCCAGAGCCACCCGAGCCCTTCGCCGATCTCGGTGCGGACCGAGCGACGTGGCAGCGGGCGCGCCTGTTGAAAGCCACCGCGCACGAAGAGCAGGCCGATCACCGAGCAGATGTACGAGATCGCGTCCGTGACGAAGGGAAGCATCCGCCCGACGGCATAGAGCGTCCCGCCCAGTGGCGGTCCGATGAGTGCGGTGACGCCGAGCGCCGTGTTGTTCTGCGCCGTCGCACGCGGCAAGAGCGCCTGCGGCACAACATTGGGGAGGGCGGCAGTCGCCGCTAAGGTGAAAAAGACCGCCAGCGACTACCCTCTATGTCGCGGATGCGCGGAAAAGGTTACGCCGATGATCGTGTCGCTGTTGTCGAAGCATCCTGGTGGTAGAAAACGCCCGGGCTGGTACATCCCTGGCACGAAGGCGCGCTCGCCGGTGGGCGGTAAGGCTGCGGGCGCAGGTCGGCCGTATGCGCACCGGTCACTTCCGGCGGTGGGGCGAAGACAAACACGCCGTCCGCGACGGATTGGTTCACCGCGAAGATCGTCGCCTCGGTGTGGATGCGGAGCGACCCGTCCGGATTGCGATTCTCCAGCTTGAGCAGCACCGACCATTGCTTGTCCACCCACACCGTCTGCCGCCCCTGCTGCCCCGGCGGCACGGTCGGCTGCGGTACCGTCGTCCCGGCTACGGTCCGGGTTCCCGGTGAACAGACATCCGGGCCGAGATCGATCACGTACGTTTCTCGTCCCGCCACGGTGGCCGTGCCATTGAGGGTGGCACGCGGGTAGCAGGCGAGGAAGGCTTGACCGCTCGTCGGCGTCGCCGGTGCGGTATTCCCACCGCCGACCGCCTGTCCCGCCCGCAGGTCCCCGCTAGGCAGGGAGATCGTCTTGAGCGGTGGCGCGGTCGCACCGGGAGGCAATGCGCCGATCTGCACCTCATAGCCGGAGGGCGTGGGGCTATAGCTCCATTCCGTCATGCCGTCGCTAACGCTACCGCTCAATTGGTCGGTGTGCGTCAGGAAGGGCGGCGCAGAAACCCGGAAGTCGACGCGCCACCGATTGGGTGAGGCCGCCCACCACTCCGACGTAATGACGATTGGTCGCTTGGCAGGTGTGGAGGGAGTGTCATAGATATCGGACTCGATGCGTAGGTGCCAGGTCTGAACCCCAAGATCATTGACATTGACCGCAGCGACTCGTTGCAGCACCTGCTGCGCGCTTTCCTGCGGCATCCGACGCGGGAGAAGGAGGAGGCCGATGCTTACTGCCATCAAGAGTATGGCAGCAATGACGACTGCGGATATGCTCCGTCCGTGCCGATTTCGAGGACGCGGCGACTGTCGCCCATCTGTTGCCGGACCCAGGCGTGCCGCCAGTTGCGCTGCAAACTCCGGGCGCGGCGTTTCGCGCAACGCGACGAGGAAATCGTCGTCAGGTCGATCGCTCATATTTCATGCTCCTCCCACTCGTGGCGGAGACGAGCGACGATGCGGTGCAGGCGGGTGCCGACATTCGATTCGCTCATCTCAAGCAGCTGCGCAAGCGCGCGATTCGTCAATGCCGCGCCGTACTTCAACTCGATCAGTTCGCGTTCGCGCCCCGGCAATCGGCTCAGGAGGGCATGCAGGCGTGCCAGATCGCTGCGGTGTTGCGCCTCATCGGCGACCGACATGCCGTCAGCCTGGTCCTCGGCGTGCGCGAATGGCAGTTGATGCAGCACCGTGTGCTGCCGAAAATGACTGGCCGCGACCGAGCGGGCAACGGTGAACAGCCAGGTGGAAACGGCACCGCGGTCATCGCGATACTGCGCCCGCACGCGCCACGCCTTCTCGAAGGTGGCGGCGGTGAGATCCTCGGCGAGGAGCGAGTCGCCGGTGCGGAAGCGGAAGTAGTTGTAGACGCGGGGCAACTGGTCGGCATAGATCGCTCCCCAGTCGACGACCTGGGTATCAGTCGTCGAAGGGACACCTATACGCCTGAGGAGCGCGGCACGAATCTGCATCATAGAGAAATATACGCAATGGCGGGGAAAGTATCACAGTGGTCGCAAATATCGCCGAGAAATCAGGGGCGCGGCGAGAACGGTCAGATGTGGCGGGCGGCCCGACGGCACGCACGCGGACCTCGCGTACGCGACGGTCGGGGCGGGCGAGCAGGGGCCGACGACATACCAAACTGGGCTTGCACTTCACGATTACCCAGGTCAAGCATGTTTTTGGGTCGTGGCCACAAATCAAGCGGGTCAGTCACCCCCAGCCGGTCCGATCTGTCGTGAAGTGTCTGCCGGACGACTCTGAGCCTGTCTTAACTCAGTCCCTTCGTGATTCCGGAAATGGCCACTCCCACGACCTTTGGTTGCCATAACGGGTCTGCTGGTCTGAAAATAGGCCCTCCTACGCGGCGCGGGGTTCAAGCGTCACGGTGTACCCCAGCCCTTCCAATTGGTGTACCAGTCGCCGTTCCGTGCCCTGGCGATCCCGCTCCGCGAAATGGTGCGGGCCGAGATCTTCGTAGACCGTCCCATCGCGCACGATGTGGTAGATGATCACCAAGATACTGTGACCCACGGCCACCGCCGCCCGACTCTTTCCCCGTCGCGCTGCCAGTCGCCGGTACTGCGCTTCGAGATACGTCCCCTTCTTCCGTGCCGCCGCATGCGCCGCTTGGACCAGTTGTGCCCGCAGCCACGCGTTTCCCTTCCGCGTCTTGCCACCGTGCTGCTTGCCTGCACTCTCGTGGCTCCCCGGACACATCCCCGCCCAACTCGCCAGGTGTCCCGCACTCGGAAAGCGACTCATGTCGGTGCCGATCTCCGCGATCAGTGCCTCGGCAACATACCGCCCGATCCCCGGAATCGTATCGAGGCGCGCGACCAGATCATCGACCGACTGCAACCGCCTCTCGATCTCGGCGCTCACCGCGGCAATCGTCGCGTCGAGGAAGTCGACATGCGCCAGTTGCTGCGCCACCATGAAACGCTGATGTGCGCCGAACTGACCAACCAACGCCTGTGCAAGCGCGGGGAGTTTCTCGCGCATCCGTCCCCGTGCCGATTGCGCCATCGCTGCCGCGTCGGTCGCACCCGCGACCAGCGCCGCGAGCATCTCCCGTCCCGACTTGCCGAGAATATCCGTCGCCACCGAGGCGAGCTTGATGTTCGCGCCTTCGAGCGTCTTTTGCAGTCGGTTCGCCTCCGCCGTTCGTTCCCGCAACTCCCGCTGGACACGCTCGGGCCACATAGCTGCCGGTCAGCAAGCCATGGCGCAACAGGCTCGCAATCCATTCGGCGTCGGTCACATCGGTCTTGCGACCGGGCACCGCCTTCATGTGTCGGGGATTGACGAGCAGGAGCGTGAACACCCCTTCGAGCAGGTTGTAGATCGGTTTCCAGTAGACGCCCGTACTTTCCATCGCCACCTGCGTACAGCCCGCCTCGACCAGCCAGTCTGACAGCGCGAGGATGTCCGCCGTCATCGTGCCGAACGTCCGCACGGTCGTGGACGCTGCTCCCCGCGGCCCGGGGAGCGAGAGACAGGCGACGAGATTCTTCTTGTGGATATCCAACCCGCAGCACCGCGCACAGACGACCTCCATCACGCACCCCTTCCTGGCTACGACCACCGAGGGGGGTGTCCACGATACGAGAGGTTGGTCTGCGCGCTCGGGGCGGCAATCAGTGGTGCCTATGGACACCCGGGATCATCTTGGTGAGCGGGCTCATGGCACCAGACAGAGCCGATCTCCGTCCACTCGGCGGGACGAAGGTAGGATACCGCGAACGCCCATTTTCATCTCCCAGTAGCACCGCACCGCGGTATCGCTCTTGGTGAGAAAATCGACTGGCACTGCACCTCTTTCTGGTCGCGCGTCTGTGACGCGACCTGCGCTACCATACGGGAGGGGCACGGTCATATGCACCCGTTGCCCCTCCCCACTTGGGAGGACCATCCCGTCGCTACCACCCCCCGACCCTGCCGATGGCTTGGCCTGAAGAAAGGAGCCACAGGATGCCGAGCACACGCACGAAGGGACACTGCCATTTCTGTCATGCCGTGTACAGCAAGTTCGGCATGACCAAGCATCTCCAAACGTGCGCGGAGCGCCGACGGGTGCTCAGCGACACGCGCCAACGGGGGACACGTCAGGGGCGACTCTTCCATCTGCTGATCACCGGGCGATACGCCTCAGCATACTGGATGCACCTCGAAGTACCCGCAGTGACCACCTTGACGACGCTCGACCAGTTTCTCCGCGATACGTGGCTGGAGTGCTGCGGGCATCTGAGCGCCTTCCGAATCGCCGGGGACTCCTACGTCTCGTATGCGGATCGGGAATATGGGTTCGACGACCGGAGCATGCGTCGGGTGAATCTCGGTGCGGTGCTCAGCGTCGGCGATCATTGCATCCACGAGTACGATTTCGGCACCACCACAGAGCTCACCCTGCAGGTAGTCGCGGAGCGGGAGGGGACGATCACGCGCCCGGCGGTGACGGTGCTGGCACGCAACGAGCCGCCACTGATCCCGTGCGAGGTCTGCGGGCGAGCGGCGACGCAGGTGTGCGGTCAGTGCATCTATGAGGGTGCGGGCTGGCTCTGCGATGCGTGTGCCAAAGCCCACGCCTGCGGTGAGGAGATGTTTTTGCCTGTGGTCAATTCGCCCCGTGTCGGCATGTGCGGTTATACCGGCTGAAACAACATTCATTGCTGGCGGGGATCGGGCGCGCGAGTGTCCCAGTGGTACGGAAGCGGTCACCAGCCGCAATGGAGTGGCGCCACCCGCGCGGGTATACTGAGCGCGTGACCCGTCGCACGCGAGGAGGTAGCAGCAATGGCGCGCAAGAAGACCGGTGGTTCCCGACCGTCGGCAGATGCGGGGTCTCCAGCACCCGGCTTGCCGGATCGGCGGCTGATGGAGCAGCAGATGGCGCAGATTGGTCGCCTGCTCCACTCCCACGACTTTGCCTCAATCGAGGAAGCGAACGCCTTTCTTCAGGAGATGCTCGCCACTGGCGGACTCCCGGAAGCGGTTCCCCAAACGCCGCTCGACGCGGCGCAGGAACTGATCTACCAAGCCCTAGAGAGCACGGGCAAGCGGCGGGTGACGTTGGCGCGCAAGGCGCTGATGGTTTCTCCGGACTGTGCCGATGCGTATGTTCTGCTCGCCGAAGCGACCCGCGACCCGCGAGAAGCGCAGGCGCTCTACGAACAAGGAACGGAGGCGGGTGAACGCGCGCTCGGTCCACAGCCCTTCAAGGAAGATGTCGGGCATTTCTGGGGCATCATGGAGACGCGACCGTACATGCGGGCGCGGCAGGGACTCGCCGAGGTCCTCTGGGTGCTTGGTGAGCGGCAGCACGCCATCGGTCATGCGACCGATCTGCTGCGGCTCAATCCCGGCGACAACCAAGGCATCCGCTACCTGCTGGTCAACTGGCTGCTGGCCGAGGGCGACGACGACGCGCTCGAGCGGCTGCTCAAGCTGTACCCGGACGAGGGGAGTGCGGTCTGGGCGTACACGAAGGCGTTGTGGACGTTCCGGCGCAAGGGCGCGGGGGCGGGGGCAACGCTGGCGCTGAAGGCGGCATTGCGGACGAATCCCCACGTCCCGTTCTATCTCTTCGGCCTGCGGGAGCTGCCGGAGGAACTGCCGGGATACATCGGCATGGGAGATGAGACCGAAGCGGTCTCCTACGTGGCGGAGGCGATCACGAACTGGATCGACAGCGAAGGAGCATTGGACTGGTTCGCGGGGAGCATGGAGCGATTGGCGCAGCAGGGCGGGCGCCGTCCATCCGGCCCCCGTCCGCGTCGGCAACGCTAGATCGGCACCCTCAGTGATGCGCTTGATGATGAAACACCAAACAGAACGACTCTTCTGCGTGATGAGTCAACTGAAGAGCCAAAGAGCATCACCCCACGTCGCCCTACACACTCTCCGTTCCCTCCAGACTCTCCGTTCCCTCCACGACATGCCGTGCGCTCTCTGCTTGCCTTTCCCCTCCCTCCGCACCGCCGTCCATCGCTTGCAATTACTCATGGAGGATTGACAGTTGTGACAGTTTGGCGTATACCTCCTCCGAGGAGGTGTGGATGAATCCCTTCACGACGATCGAACAGACCCTTGATGAGGCGGACGCTGCGGCGCGTAACGCCGATCTGACCACCCTGAAGGCCAAGCTTGAGCAGCTTCGCGCGCTCGTTGGCCCCGAGCAGATGCTCACCACCGGCGAAGCGGCGATCCTCCTCGGGATCAAGAGCGTCAATACGGTGAAGGCACTCGCACGGACCGGGAAGATC
>JAABUU010007208.1_pt1 | contig 11536 bp, 11 predicted proteins | sample 5559301 | NCBI WGS metagenome assembly JAABUU01 (sample SAMN10711884, study PRJNA513360) | rock metagenome | isolation source: Antarctica rocks | place: Antarctica: Victoria Land, Richard Nunatak white
TAAATCTTCTATCGTATTCAGCTATCTAGAAGCATGAAGCATATACATTCAGTGTTCAGCTCGAAGTATCTATAATTTTCATCAAACGACTCTTTATCAAGACAACACTCTGAACTCTCTAGATTGATTATCATTGAAGAGAATGAAAAGCACTGAGAAGTAGACAATATATTGAACTTCAGGCGATATAGAGAAAGATTACAATACAAGATCAAATGAATCGAGATAGATCATGATGACGAATGATACTATGTCAATAAAGAGAAATTCGATGACTCAAAGAAAGTTCTGAACGAATTTCACAAGCTATATTCAAATAAGTTGCACTAAATTGAAAACACGATGAATTTTTTGCTTTTATTTCTTTTCTATTCATGTGAACATGAATGTTCAAAGAAAAGAGTAATGTTATGAACATGTCTGAATCAATCAGAATTCAGATCTAACTCTAATCAATTTGATTAGAACAAGTCATGATGCTATGTTTAGTTTGAATCTAGCGCATCTCTTTGAATCATTCTCAGCACTTCTTTTCGTTTGTTCAGCACTTTCTTCATTCACTTCTTTCATCATTCTTTTAGACAAACACATCTGATTTATTACATCACATCTGTATCGAGTCTAGCGCAGTCTCAAGCCATTATTTATAGAAGAGCTTGCACTCTTTCTCTTCTGTATTTTTAATGTCTTGTTATAGTTATCTCTAAAGAACAATACATATATATCAGCTTCGAGTCTCTTTGATTGAATGATCTAGACACGATCTCAACAGAAATCAAGAACAAAATCAAACGCATTGACAACGTTTCAAAGACTATCTTTCATAGAGTAACTGTTGTCACTCAGCAATCATTCAATCATTTGAAGTCTGATCATCTAAAGTCGCGCGACGCAATTTTAACTAGCGTCAAAGAGACAAACATTCTAGTCAAAAGTTGTTTCATATATCATAAATCAGATCATAGCTCTAAAGAGTGTCTCAATCAATCTACTAGAATCAATGCAGTGAATAATGAATATGATCGCTTCGATTTCAATTTGAATTTCGGTTCAAAAAACTAGTTATCTCTTCAAAAGTCATCAAAGAAATAAAGATTATATCTTTGTGCAAACTAAATGAAATTCTATTGAAAGAAAATTACTTTGAAAAGTCGTTTCTAATTGATGCTCATCTCATTTCTCAGAATCAATCTTTCAGTCTTCATTTTCTAATAGACAATGATTCAGTTATCTACACAATCATACATTCTAATCTAGTCAATAAAGTATGCAAGAAACTGAAAATTCAATCTATATCACTGACAAAAGAGAAGCTAATAAGAGATTATGATGAAAAGATATTTAAGAAAATCATCACTCATAAAATTCTACTCAATCTCATCATCGAAAGTCATAAGAAATTGACTATATCAATATTGATAGCTGATATTGATCATCATGAAGTCATATTGAGTAAGCTCTGAATGAACAAAAACAAAATATTACTGAATATGTGAAACGATGTTATCGTTTTTTCAAATCAATTAAATACTTTCATTTTGATTTTTTCAATTTCACTCAATTCAAAGCACTCAAGTTAATCGCGATCAACTTTGTTTTCTTCAATCACTCAGACTAAGATCTTTACAATGCTCAAATGACTCGTTTCAATCACTGTTCAGAAAGAGTCATTCTTGATTCAAAGCATAAACATTGCTTTATTCAAAACACTGTTGAATCATTCAAAGAAGAACAAAATCGAAGTTTTTGCTCTATTCATGACAAACATCAATAAATAAATCGCGTACAATACTCAGTGCAATTTGAATGCTTTAAACGTCTTTTCAATCAATGAAATGACTCAGAATTTGAAAGATATTAAAGCGAAGCTGTCATTGAAATATCATGAGTTTTTAAATGTTTTTGATTGAACTCAATTAAATAAACTATTCTTTCATTGCTTCTACGATCATAAAATCAAGCTCATCAGTGATTCAACATTTTCTCACTGTTGAGCATATCAAATGTTTTCTGTCAAACTTCTGAAAGTAAAGAAGTATCTGAACGAGAATCTGTCAAAGAAATTCATCACTCTCAGTCAGACTCTCTATTTCTTCTCTGTTCTATTCGCTCTCAAAGTAAATGAAAATCTTCGATTCTGCGTGAACTATCAAAAGTTAAATGTCATTTTCAAAAGAAATAGATATTCTCTATCATTGATAAATGAGATCATTGATAAAATAGTGAATTGTAAGCATCTGACTAGATTGAACATCATATCAGCGTTCAGCAAACTTCAAATGCACTTTGATAATGAGAATTACATCATCTTTATCACTGCTTTAGAAGCATATAAATACAAAGTGCTATCATTCAAACTAACTAATGAATCAATCTTCTTTCAGCAATATATAAATGACATTCTATGAAACTTTCTGAACGACTTTTGCCAAGTTTATTTAAATGACATTCTCATCTATAGCAAAATAAGAAAGAAACATAGAGATCACGTCAAACTAGTATTGAGATGACTACGCGAAGCTGAACTGCAAATGAATATTCAAAAGTGCAAATTCAATGTAGAAGAGACTGTCTTTCTAAAAGTCATCGTATCAGAACTAGATCTTCGTATGAATCTCAGTAAGATGACAGTCATAATCAGCTGAATCACTTCAATCAATCTAAAAGAAATTCAGAGCTTCGTGAAATTTGTTAACTTCTATCATCGTTTCATTAAGAACTTCTTAAAGCTAGTCAAACCGTTCACTCAGTTGATTAGAAAGAACACGTCTTTTGTATGAAATGAGATTTGTGTTCAAGTCTTTGACAATCTAAAGAAACAAGTCAGCTTGATCTCAATACTTCGTCATTTCAACTTTAAACGACAAGCTATTCTGAAAATCGATGCTTCAAACTATGTAAAAGGTGAAATACTTTCTCAGTATGATGATGAGAAAGTTCTTCATTCAATGATCTTCTACAGCAAAAGCATGATTCTCGCTGAAATTAATTATCACATCTATGACAAGAAATTGCTAGTCATTATTCAATGCTTCGAACACTGATGACTTGAATTGAAATGCACTGAACTACTCATTTAAATGTTCATTGATCATCAGACTTTGAAGATCTTCATGAAAAACAAACAGTTGAGTCGATGACAAGTCAACTATCTGAACATTCTATTGAAGTTCAACTTTCAGATCATCTTTAGATCAGGCAAAATAAACATTAAAGTTGATGCTTTAATCAGAATGTCTCTAGTGAATGTCTTTGAATCAGCTCAAAGACTTGAAGATCACTTTCAGACTATTTTGATCTCTGATAGAGTTGAGATTCTATCTATTGAATCAGAAGCAAATCTCTATTAATGAGTATGTATGATCAATCAAACAGATGAGCTTTGCAGCGAATATAAACAAGCTATGAACGATAACAAGCTCAAATTTCATATCACTAAACTGAAGAACTGCAAAATTATTGACGACGTTCTATTTAAAAAAGATCTACTGTAAATTTCTGAGAACATGCACATGAAATTACTACAAGAAGTGCATGATCAATCTTCAATCTTTCATCTTGACAATAAATGAATTATCAATCTAGTTCAGCGTTTCTACTATTGATCAAATCATCAAGCTATTATTTAATGATACATTTGAAACTGTCATGCTTGTTAACAAAGCAAAGTCTCTAGAAATAACATTAATGAACTTCATCATTCTCTTTCAATTTCACAGAAACGCTGAAAAAATATAACTATGAACTTCATCACTGAACTATCTTTGTCAGAAAACTATAATGTCATTTGCATAATCATATGTCATCTCATCAAAGAACATCACTATGTTTTCTATCATTGAAGAGACAATGACATCTCAGTCGAAGAAATGATTTGAATCATGCTATGAAACGTCTATTGACTGCATGATCTACTCAGTTCTATTGTTTTGAACAGAGACTTTCAATTCATATTGACTATGTGAAAAAGTCTTTGCAAGCGACTGAGAATCACAGCTAGTCTATTCACAGTCTATCATTCTGAGATCAACAATTAATTGAAATGAGTCAATCAGAACGTTGAACGCAAACTTAGAATCTACTGCAATTACATGCAGAACAACTGAGTTAAATGAATATCTATGATAGAATTCAACGACAATTTCAATATCTTCTTAATTACTTCAATGATTTTCTTCTACTTTAATAAAGAATTTCATTCTTGAATGAGTTTCAATTTAGATACAACTGACTATAAAACAATTTGTGAACAACTTGAAGTTAAAAAAGCAGATGATATTGTTATTTGAATGAAAGAGCTATTAAGCTTCGATCATTAACAATTGAAAAAAACAAAGCTGATCATCAAAGTTCAGATCAATAAACATAAATGAAACGTCACATATGAAGTAAATGACTGAGTTTGACTATCTTTCAGAAACGTCAAGACAACGAGACTCTGCAAAGATTTGAAAGATAAACAGCTAGATCTTTATCAAATCACTGCTAAAGTGAATATCTTCTATCATTTTCATTTATCAGTCAGCTTGAAGCATCTGCATTCAATGTTCAGCTCAAAGCTACTATGATTGTATTCAAAAGACTCTTTATCAGAATAACATTCAGAATCACTCAGATCAATCACTATCAAAAACAATGAACATTGAAAGATAAATGATATATTGAACTTCAGATGCTATTGAAATCAAATACAGTACAAAGTCAAATGAAAAGATTTAGATAGAAATGACGAATGATACTATGTCAATAAAGAAAAATTTGATGACTCAGAGAAAGTTTTGAATGAATTTCATAAGCTATATTCAAGCAAATTGCGTTAAATATCAAAATAACTATCAACAAAAAGTGAGCAAATGAACTACATTCATATGAACATGAATTTTCAAAGAGACAAGTAATGTTACAAGTGTATCAAGACTGACAAGACTGATAAGACTGAACAAGACTGAAGTTCTAATCAATTTGCAATGTTCGCTAGTGAGTACTCTGTGTAATGATTAGAACTAGTCAATGATTTAATTGAGATCTGACTCAGATTTGACTCAGATATGACTCAACATCTTTTTTTCTTTCTCAACACTCTTTTTCTTTCTTAACACTCTTTTCTTTCATCAACATCTTGTTCATTTACATCATTTTCTTTTCATGTCACAAACACATTTCTTTTAAGTCTAGCACAGTCTCTGAACATTACATAAACAGAAGCTTTTGTATTAATCTTCTTCTGTATTCTTAATATTCAGTTATAGCTATTTTTAAAGATCAAGCACTATCAATTTCAATCTTCATTGATTGTATCATTTAAACATGATTTTGACATTAAGTCGCTTTAATTAATGACATTACTTATGTTGTTGAAATCACAATGATTCTCAATGAATACATTGAAAAACTATTCTTTTATATCATTTAATTAAATCAATATTTCATCATCATGAATCTGTTATGACTTCATCATCACGTCATTGATGTTAATTTTAAGCACAATATTTTCATTTTGTCTTTCTTCTTTTGTCTTAATTATTGTTGTTCATTTCTCATCAAGATTTATGATCTTAATCAACAAGAAGAAAATTTCTCGTTCAAAGTTAACAAAGTAGCTTTCTTTCAGTTTCGCTCTCAATTTACTTGAAAGAAGTAACTCAGTTTTCAGTTTGCTCACAAGAAGTAACTCAGTTCATGAATTGCTTATAAGAAGCAATTCAATTTATAAATTGCTTACAAGAAGCAATTCAATTTACAGATTGTTCACAAAAAGCAATTCAGCATTCAGTTTACTTGCAAGAAGTAATTTAGTTTCTCATTCACTTGAAAGAAGCAACTTAGTTTTCAGTTCGCTCACAAGAAGTAATTTAGTTCTCAATTTACTTGCAAAAAGCAACTCAGTTTCTTGTTTGCTCACAAAAAGCAATATAACTTTTCATTTACTCATGAAAAGTCAACTATTATTCAGCTTGTTCACAAGAAACAAATCTCATTCAATCTTGTTTCTTGTTTGAAACAAGAAGCTTTTAATTGTATTTTTCAAGTCATTTAAAAAGAATATTCATCAAAAATTAAATGTTGAAATTCTTTTTTCTTTAAAACTTCTGTTGTTCTTCAAGCAGATCAATTCAATCAATCTTTTATACAACTTGATATAATTGAGTTGAGAACTCAAAGCTTTGATCATGCTGTTCATGTCAAAGACATTGAAGTGTTTAGCATCATTTTAAAGAAAATCAATATCTTCTTGAATTTTAAGTCAATCTCATCTTTTAATCTAAACTCTGACGAGTCAAAGTTGCATCATGCAACTTTGATTATTCATTTAAAGAACAGTTCAACTTTTACTCAGTTTTCATCTCATTTTCAAGACAGTATGTATGATAAAAATCATTGTCTGAATCTTCATCAAATGAAAAAGAAATTTCATTTAACTGCATTCATGATACAAGAATATTTTAAAATCTATTAACAAAGTAAGAATGTTGATTCAGTCACAATTTTCTCATTCAAATATTTTAAGTTTTAAATGTCTTCTTTAAGAAGAATGTTGATATTTTGTTTTTACATTAAGCTCATGATCATGTCATACATTTTAAAGAAAATGCTCAACTCTTAATCTTTGCTTTGTACAACATAAGTTGTGATGAAATTCTAAAACTTCGTCATTATTTGAATGAAAATCTGAGCAAAGATTTCATTCAAGTCAATCACTTTCAGATGATCATCTCTGTTCTTTTCATCAAGAAACTTAAAGAAGAACTTTACTTTTGTATGAATTATCAAGATCTGAACATTATCATAATCAAGAATTAATATTCTTTGTCTTTGATCTTAGAAACGCTGAATCATTTAAGTCAAGCTAAAATCTTTATCAAGCTGAATATTATTTCTGCGTTTAATTGACTTTGAATCAAAGAAAAAGATGAAGTTCTCATCATTTTTCACACTTAATTTGAATTATTCAAGTATTTAATTATATTCTTCAATTCATGTAATAAGTTTATCTTATTTCAGAAGTATTTAATTTAATTTAATTTAATTTAATTTAAATTCATACATTTTTGTGACATTGATTTAGATTCAACTCATAAGAAAAACTATGCTATTTATATGAATGAACAAAATTCTTTGAGAAATAAAATCGCTCATTGACTATACAATGATTTCAACGTTGTCAAGATAGTGAGTTTTGAAACTATGTATTATGTTTGAATTTATAACTTCTATTCAGCATGTGATGCTTTAGTAAACTCTTGATGAAAATGTCTATGCTGTTTAATTATATTGCATCATTCTTGCTTTGCTCTTCATAGATAGTATTCTTTACAAATGATGTCTTGATTTGATTCTTGATTTGAAGATGAAGACATTTTCTTTGCATTCGTGATGCTCATAATTGTAATCAATAACTGTGTTCTCTCACTCAATGATTATCATTCATTGAGCAGAGAAATATATGATGAAAGAGAGATGCTGTCAGAATCGTGCCTAGATGATACAATCAATGAAGATCAGAGTTGATAGTGCTTGATCTTTAAAGATAGCTATAATTGAATATTAAGAATACAGAAGAAGATTAATACAAAAGTTTCTATTTATGTAATGTTCAGAGACTGCGCTAGACTTGAAAGAAATGTGTTTGTGACATGAAAAGAAGATGATGTAAATGAACAAGATGTTGGTGAAAGAAAAGAGTGTTAAGAAAGAAAAAGAGTGTTGAGAAAGAAAAAAAGATGTTGAGTCATATTTGAGTCAAATCTGAGTCAGATCTCAATCAGATCGTTGACTAGCTTTAATCATTACACAGAGTACTTGCTAGCGTGCATTGCGAATTGATTAAAGCTTCAGTCTTATCAGTCTTGTCAGTCTTGATACGCTCGTAACATTATTTTTCTCTTTGAAAATTTATGTTCGCATGAATGTAATTCATTTGCTCACTTTTTGTTGATAGTTATTTTGATATTTAGCGCGATTTGCTTGAATATAGCTTATAAAATTCGTTCAAAACTTTCTCTGAGTCATTGAATTTCTCTTTATTGACATAGTATCATTTGTCATTTCTATCTAGATCTTTTCATTTGACTTTGTACTGTATTCAATCTTAATAGCATCTGAAGTTCAATATATTGTCTATCTTTCAATGTTCATCGTTTTCAATAGTGATTGATCTGAGTGATTCTGAATGTTGTTCTGATAGAGAATCTTCTGAATATGATTATAGTAGCTTCAAGCTGAACATCGAATGCAGATGCTTCATGCTGACTGATAGACGAAGATGATAGAAGATACTCAATTTAACAGTGATTTGATAGAGATCTAGCTGTTTATCTTTCAAATCTTTGCAGAGTCTCGTTGTCTTGACGTTTCTGAAAGATAGTCAAATTCAGTCATTTACTTCATATGTGATGTTTCATCTATGTTTATTGATCTAAACTTCGATGATCAGCTTCGTCTTTTTCAATTCTTGATGATCGAAACTCAGTAATTCTTTCATTCAAATGACAATATCATCTGCTTTTCTAGCTTCAAGTCATTCATGAATTGTTTTGTAGTCAGTTGTATTGAGATCAAAACTCATTCAAGAATGAAATTCTTTATTAAAGTAGAAGAAAATCATTGAAGTGATCAAGAAGATATTGAAATTGTCGCTGAATTTCATCATAAATATTCATTTGACTCAGTCGTTCTGCATGTAATTGCAGTAGATTCTAAGTTCGCGTTCAACGTCTTAATTGACTTATTTTGATTGATCATTAATTTCAGAATGATAGACTGTGAATAAACTAGCTGTAATTCTCAGTCGCTTGCAAAGACTTTTTCACATAGTTGATATGAATTGAGAGTCTCTGTTTGAAACAATAGAACTGAGTAAATCATGCAGTTGATAGACGTTTCATAGCATGATTCAAATCATTTCTTCAACTGAAATGTCATCGTCTCTTCAATGACAGAAAACATAGTGACATTCTTTGATGAGATGACATATGATTGTGCAAATGATGTTATAGTCTTCTGACAGAGATAGTTCAGTGATAAAGTTCATAGTTATATCTTTTCAGCGTTTCTGTGAAATTGAAAGAGAATGATGAAGTTCATTGATGCTATTTCTAGAAGCTTTGCTTCGCTGATAAGCATGACAGTTTCAAATGTATCATTAAATAATAGCTTGATGATCTGATCAATAGTAGAAACGCTGAACTAAATTAATGATTAATTTATTGTCGAGATGAAAGATTGAAGATTGATCATGCACTTCTTGTAGTAATTTCATGTGCATGTTCTCAGAGATTCATAGTAGATCTTTTCTAAATAGAACGTCGTCAATGATTTCGCAGTTCTTCAGTTTAGTGATATGAAATTTCAGCTTGTTGTCGTTCATAGCTTGTCTATATTCGCTGCAGAGCTCATCTGTTTGATTGACTAATTGTACTCTCTGATAAAGATTGACTTCTGATTTTGAATTTGCGCTCGATTTCGAGTCAATAGATAGAATATTGACTCTATCAGAGATAAGAATAGTTTGAAAGCAATCTTCAAATCGTTTAACTGATTCAGAGACGTTCGCTAGAAGCATTCAAGTTAGCACATCGACTTTAGTGTTCATTTTGCCTGATCTAAAGATGATCTGAAAATCGAACTTCAATAGAATGTTCAGATAGTTGACTTCATGTCGACTCAGCTGTTTGTTTTTCATGAAGATCTTCAGAGCTTGATGATCAATGAATATCTGAATGAATAATTCAGTACATTTCAGCTCAAGTCATCAATGTTCAAAACAGCAAATAATGATCAGCAATTTCTTTTCATAGATATGATAGTTGATTTCAGCGAGAATCATGCTTTTGCTGTAAAAGATCATTGAGTGAAGTACATTCTCATTATTGTACTGAGATAGTATTTCACCTTTTACATAGTTTGATGCATTGATTTTCAAAATAGTCTGATGTTTGAGATTGAAATGACGAAGAACTGAAGCGAAACTGATCTGTTTCTTCAGATTTCTGAAAGCTTGAACGCAGACTTTGTTTCAAACAAAAGACGTGTCTTTTCTAGTCAATTGAGTGAATGATTTGACTAGTTTAAAGAAGTTTCTAATGAAACGACGATAGAAGTTCACAAATTTCATGAATCTCTGAATTTCTTTCAAATTGATCAAAGTAGTTCAGTTGACTATGACAATCATCTTGCTTGAATTCATGCGAAGATCTTGTTCTGATACAATGACTTCTAGAAAGACTGTCTCTTCTACATTGAATTCGCACTTTCAAATATTCATCTGCAGTTCAGCTTTGCGTAGTCGATTCAATACTAGTTTGACATGATTTCTATGTTTCTTTCTTGTTTTGCTATAGATGAGAATGTCATCTAGATAGACTTGACAAAAGTCATTCAGAAAGTCTCATAAAATGTCATTCATATATTGCTGAAAGAAGATTGATTCATTAGTCAGTTCAAATGATAGCATCTTGTATTTATATGCTTCTAAAGCAGTGATAAAGATGATGTAATTCTTGCTATCAAGATGCATTCAAAGTTTGTTGAATGCTGATATGATGTTCAATCTAGTCAGATGCTTGCAATTCACTATTTTATCAATGATCTCGTCTATCAACGATAGAGAATATCTATTTCTTTTGAAAATGACATTTAGCTTTTGATAGTTCACGCAGAATCAAAGATCTTCATTTGCTTTGAGAGTGAATAAAACGAGAAAGAAATAGAAAGTCTGACTGAAAGTGATGAATTTCTTCGACAAGTTCTTGTTTAAGTACTTCTTTACTTTCAGAAGTTTGACAGAAAACATTCAATAAATTCGACAGCAAGAGAGTGTTGAATCACTTATGAGCTCAATTTTATGATCATAGAAGCGATGAGAAGATAGTTTATTCAATTGAACTCGATCAAAAACATCTAGAAACTCATGATATTTCAATGACAGCTTCGCTTTAATATCTTTCAAATTCTGAGCAGTTTCATTGATTGAAGAGACGTTTAAAGCGTTCAAATTGCACTGAGTATTGTACGTGATTTCTTTATTGATGTTTGTCATGAATAGAGCAAAGACTTTGATCTTGTTTCTCTTTGAATGATTCAACAGTGTTTTGAATGAAGCGATGTTTATGCTTCAAATTGAGAATGACTCTTTCTGAATCGTAGTTGAAACAGATTGTTTGAGCATTCTAGAAATCTTTAACTGAGAGATAAAAGTAAACGAAGTTGATTGCAATCAACTTGAATGCTTTGAATTGAAAGAAATCAAAAAATCGAAATGAAAGTATTTAATTGATTTGAAAAAACGATGACGTCAATTTGCATATTCAGTAATATTTCATTTTTGTTCATTCATGATTTTTCTAATATGACTTCGTGATGATCAATGTCAGCTATTAACATAGAAACAGTCAATTTCTTATGACTTTCAATGATGAGATTTAATAGAATTTTATGAATGATAGTCTTTTTGAATATCTTTTCATCATATTCTTTTATTAACTTCTCTTTTGTCAGTGATATAGATTGAATTTTCAGCTCTTTACATACTTTATTT
>JAABUU010007211.1_pt1 | contig 11535 bp, 4 predicted proteins | sample 5559301 | NCBI WGS metagenome assembly JAABUU01 (sample SAMN10711884, study PRJNA513360) | rock metagenome | isolation source: Antarctica rocks | place: Antarctica: Victoria Land, Richard Nunatak white
TGAACCTCCTTGTCTCAAGCAGAACCGTCACCCGGAGACCTTCCCAGGGAAGGTACTCCAGAGTCCGTCGGTAGCGGCTGTGGACACGGCGAGAAGCCGTCCCACAAGCCGGGCAAGTCGAAGTGAGACGAAGCGTCCTCAACTGCATCTCGAATCACCCCATCCTTCGGGCGAAGGCAGATCAGTGTGACTTCCGCGATGTTCGGGACCAACGTTCCATGGCGCATCGGCAAGGAGCGGAGGTCGCCAGAGCTACCTCAGTCTTACGCTCCAAAACACCGGCTGGAAAGAATCACCAAATGTGCGCCAGAACCGCAATAATGTCGTAGCTCTGCAAAGCCAAAGTGTCGCTGCCCCATCCTGAGATCAGGGTTGGAGGCGGCAGATGGGTTGGCTTCAGATGAGCAAGCAGGAGTTACGGCGGGTCGAAGTCTTGATCCAGGTGCTGGCAGGCCGGCGTACGATGGAGACGGCTGCGGGTGTGCTGGGCGTGAGTTTGAGGCAGGCGCAGCGTCTGCTGGCGAGGTATCGAGCTGGTGGTAGCGGCGCGATGGTCCACCGACCTCGTGGTTGGCTTGCGTCCAACCGATTAGGAGCAGGCGTTCAGGAGTACGTGCTCGGGCTGGTCCGTCAGAACTTCCGGGACTTCGGTCCGGCGCTTGCGGCCGAGGCCTTACTCAAGCGACATGGCGTTGAGGTCTCGCGTGAGACGTTGCGCAAGTGGATGGTGGCCGACCGACGTCGACCCGAAGCCGGAACGAAGGTCTTCGGAAGTACGCGGTTGAGCTCGTCAAGACCAGTTATGCGGACCTTGGGGCCGACCCTAGCCACTGAGGTGCTGCTGGACAAGCATGAGCTTCGGGTTGGTCGAGAGACCTTGCGCCTATGGATGCTCGCAGAAGGCCGGGGGCTGTCACACACGCAGCGACGAACATTTCACCAACCGCTCCTGCGGCGCGAGAGCTCCTTAAATCTTCCATTGTCTCCGACCCGCCAAACACGCTCTGAAACGTTTCGATAGGGCCAGGAGCGACACCTTGTACCTGAGAACGCTTACATCTGCCTCTACGCCCCGCTTCTGCGACTTCGGCAGCCACTCAGATCGTGCGCGTTCAGACAAAGCGGACGTCCGCGCAGTGCGCTGCCGTTTCACCTTGCCCACACACCGCAACTCCAGTCACCGGAACGTAATCTCCTGTTCACCAGCCTGTCATACGGGCTTGCGACTCTATCTTCACCCACGAGTCACCGCCGATGCCGTGATTAGAGCGGTCAACTTCAGGCCAATCCCCGTGAAGGGACGATTCCTCTCAGGAGACCCAGATGATGCTTTGCAATATCACCAAAGTTATACTTCTTTCGGCGCTGTCCCTGTGCCCGCTCTACTCCGCCTCCGCGCAATCCGCCGTCGACGGAGCCATCGCGGGCACGGTCGAAGACGCTACAGGGGCGATCGTCCCCGCGGCGTCCGTGGTCATACAGAACAACGGGACCAACGCACACAAGACGTTAAAGTCGGATGACGCTGGATTTTTTAGGGCCGTTCACCTTGCTCCCGGAACCTATACGGTCACTGTCACTGCTGCCGGGTTCGAGGCCTACAAGTCTACCCAGGTCAAGGTGTCGGTCGGCTCGCTCACCAACGTAGTGCCCCATCTTGCTCCGGGCTCAGCCAGCGAGACCGTCGAGGTCTCGAGCGGGTCCCCGGCCATCAACACCACCAACAATGATTTCTCGAACACCATCGACCTGAAGGTGCTCCAAGATTTGCCGGTGAATAATTACCGGTGGAGTTCTTATGCGCTGCTCACTCCAGGCGTGGTTCCCGGCGGAGGTTTCGGTCTGCTCAGCTTCCGTGGGCAGTCAACCCTGCTCAACAACATCACCTTCGACGGCGAGGACGACAATCAGGCGTTCTTTTCTGAAGAGCGTGGACGGACCCGCGTCGGCTACTCCACCGCCAAAGCGTCCATCCTTGAGTTCCAGGTGAACACCTCAAACTACTCGGTGGAGTATGGCCGCTCCGCCGGCGGCGTCGTCAACGCAGTCACCCGCAGCGGCACTAACCAGTTCCACGGTGAAGCCTACTTCTTCGACCGCGACGCGGAGTGGGGCGCAAAAAATCCGTTCACCACCCGCGCGGTCCAGGTAAGCAGCGCTCCGATTGCCTTTCAGTCGCAGGTCTTCCAACCCAAGGACTGGCGCAAGCAGACCGGGGTCGGAATCGGCGGACCCATCTTGAAAGACAAACTGTTCTTCTTCTTCGCCTTCGACAAATTCCTGCGTAACTTTCCCGGCATCAGCGCTCCATCCAGCCCCGGGCTCTTCTATGCAGCACCTGACGCAGCTGTTGCTGATTGTTCGAAGACCAGCGCCGCCGGCACCAAGACTGCCGGAGCATCCGTCGACGGAGCCGTTTGCCAATTGGCTGCGAACCTGAACGGAGTCGGTCTCGCGGCAGTCACTCCAGCCCAATACACGGCTGCCCTCACCACTTACACCAATGGGATCGCCGGGCTCACTTCCATCACCGGCATTACGCCGCGCACCGGCGACCAGGATATCTTCTTTCCCAAACTCGATTGGCAGATCAACGGCAAGAACCACGCGACGGTCGAATTGAATCGTCTGCGCTGGACCTCCCCGGCTGGCATTCAGACCAGTTCTTCCGCCCTGAGCTATGGCGTGGCCAGCTTTGGTAACGACTACGTAAAGGACACCTTCATCATCGGCAAGCTCGACAGCATGCTGACGAACAGTCTCTCGAACGAAGTGCGGTATCAGTACGGACGCGACTTCGAGTACGAGTTCAACCAGACTCCGACCCCCTACGAAAACGCTGTCCTCGACAACCCGGCAGGCTACACCAACCCCTTCCAGATTCCCCCGCACGTGTTAATCACGAACGGTCTCCAGTTCGGCACCGCTACTTTTCTGAACCGGCCCGCTTACCCGGATGAGCGCCGTTACCAGATTTCGGACACAATCAATCTGGTGCGCGGCAACCACAATCTCAAGTTTGGGCTGGACTTCCTCCACACCAACGATCTCGCCGAAAACCTCTTCCGTCAGTATGGCGACTTTACTTACGGCGGCTCTAACTACCTGCCCTTTACCGAATACATCACCGATCTGAACAAGGTGAACGGCTGCGGCGGAATCGAATGCTACACCGGTTTCGCCCAGGGCTTCGGACCGCTCGGCTTTGAGTTCCAGACCAAAGACTACGCTGCCTTCGTGCAGGATGAATGGAAGGTCAACCCCCGGCTGTCGCTCACCCTGGGCGTTCGCTACGAGTACGAGCAGATGCCGAAGCCGCAGATTCCCAATACTGCCGAGGCCGCAACGCCGTTCGTCAACGGCTCCACGACCAAATTCCCAGACAATCGCACCAATATCGGACCCCGGGTGGGTTTTGCCTGGGACATCTTCGGCACCGGCAGGACAGTGCTGCGCGGTGGGGCAGGCGAATTCTTCGGCCGCCTTATCAACTCGACTATCTATAACGCACTCGCCCAGACCGGCAATCCGGCAGGTCAGCAGGCAGTCAGCTACACGAGCAGCAAAGCCAGCGGCATCCTCTTTCCTCAAATCATCGACCCGGCACATCCGCCCGCAGCCGGCAGCTCAGCCGTCTTCTACTTCGATAAGAATTTCAAGCTGCCGGAGATCCAGCAGGCTGATCTTACCCTGGAGCAGGACCTCGGCTACAACACCACCTTCGACGTCACCTGGCTCGGCGCCTTTGGTCGCCGTCTGCCCAACTTTGTCGACACCAACCTCCCGCAGGCGAACGACACCGTCTCCTACACGGTCGGCGCAGGGGGCCCGGTACGTGAAGGTACAGTTATTAAAATCCCCTATTATCGTCGGATTGGAACAACCAACGGCCGCCCCAACCCTAACTATGGAGCAACGACCGACATCTTCTCGGGCGTGAATTCCAACTATGAAGCGATTGTCTTTCAGATCAAGCATCGTACGACTCGTAACCTCAGCTTCAACGCCAACTACACCTGGTCGCACGCCCTCGACTACGGGGAAAACAACACCACCTTCACCGATATGAACGATCTGCTCGACCCAGCCAATCTGCGCGGTGAGTATGGTAACAGCAATCAGGACACACCGAACCGTCTCGTCGTCTATGCCATTTACAACACACCCTCGCACTTCAACGGAGTTCTCGGCTACCTGCTAAACAACTACGAGCTCTCGCCCAGCTTTTCCGGACAAAGCGGCGCACCTTACACGGCAGGCATAACAGGCAATTTCAACAAGGTCGTTCTCGGCAGCGGCAACCTCGCGACCGGCGGCTTCGCTGCGGCGAGTTCCTCGGGCGGTATCAACGGCACCGGAGGCGCCGCACGTGTCCCCACCCTCGACCGGAACATCTTTCGCCTCAAGCGCGATCTATTGCTGGACCTGCGCCTGTCCAAGCGATTCAAGGTGGCGGATCGCGCCGAAATCGAACTGATCGGCGAGTCATTCAACATCTTCAACCATCTCAACCAAACCGGTGTAGGCAGTACCAACGCATACGGATTCACTGCCGGCTCTGCCAACACACCTAACGTTCTCACAGCTCAAAGCACCTTCGGGGTCTTCAGCCCGACAACCTTCACTGGTAAGGCCAACGACAATTTCATCTACACCCCACGTCAGGTACAGCTGGGCGCCCGGGTCACCTTCTAACCCTGCTGGCTCCAGCAAAGCACGGGAGGGCGTCTGCTTCGGCAGCCGCCCTCCATGTTTGAGCCCTGATTGTGCCACGCTCTCAATTAAAGCCGTCTTTTGTCTGCATCCGGAGTGATGGGTCTTGTCTCTCGCATGTCACTGGAGCTTCGCGCAAACGCAAAGCTTCCACCCACACTCTACGTTCACGCTACAGTCATCCCTTTGTCACTCTCCCGTCATGAATCTCATCGACGATAGAAGCCATGCGCAAGTTCCTATCTGCTCTCTATCTATCCTTTGTGCTTTTGGCCATGGTTCCCCTGCTCTATGCTCAATACGACAGCGGCAGTCTGGTGGGCAGCATTCGCGACAGCTCGGGCGCGGTAGTGCCGGGCACTGCAGTCACCGCGACCAATCTCGCTACGGGCATTGCGGTCACCGATACAACGGGTGGCAGCGGCTCCTATGAGTTTCCGTCGTTGCGCGTTGGGAAGTATCGTGTAACCGCTTCTGTCAGTGAATTTAGCACTGCCGTCGCGGACAACATTGCTCTTTCGGTTGGTACGCGCCAGCGTGTCGACCTCACCTTGAAAGTGGGCGGCTCCAGCGAAACCGTTGAAGTCTCCAATGTGAACCTTGCGCTTGAGACGGACTCCTCTCAACGCGGACAGATCATCACCCACGAGCAAACTGAAGGCCTGCCTCTGGCCACGCGCGACGTAGCCCAACTGATCGGTCTTGCGACCGGGGTACGCGCCTCCTCGATCGGCCTGCTCACCCAGGGTGGCGGCCTTGTCCGCGAAGGAGCCTTCAACGTCGAAGGCCAGCGCAGCGTCTTCAATAACTTCCTCCTCGACGGTGTGGACAACAATGCCTACGGTGAGAGCAACCAGGGCTTCTCGAACCAGGTGATTCAGCCGCCGCCTGACTCCGTGGCTCAGTTTCAGATCGTCACGAACAATGAGAGCGCCGAGTACGGGCGGGCCTCGGGTGCCACGATCAACGTCGCCTATGCAAGCGGCACAAACCGCTTTCACGGTGACGTGTACGACTTTCTTCGCAACACCGCCTTGAATGCATCGGGGTACTTCCTTGCGCCCGGCAACAAAAAGCTCCAGTTCATACGCAATCAGTTCGGCGGCAATGTAGGAGGCCCACTTCTGCACGATCGCGCCTTTTTCTTTCTCGACTATGAAGGTTTTCGTCAGGTGCGCAAACTGCCGGCCTTTAGCACGTTGCCTCTGATGGGCATTCGCTCTGGAATCGTTCCGGCAGGGGAGACGATTACCGATCCCAAGAGCGGCACCAAGTACACGGCTGGGCAACAGCTTCCCACTGCGGATTTTTCACCGATTGCGGTTGCGATTACCAAACTCCTCCCCACAGTTGCTCCGAATCTTACGATTCCCGGCAACGACTACGTTCAGACGCAGCGCTTCACCGACAACAGTGACAAATACGACCTGCGGCTCGACTGGCAAATCAATCCCAGCACGTCGTCGTTTGCGCGCCTCTCGCAACGCAAAGAACGTGCGGTCGACTACACGCCCTTGCCGCTGCCCATCGATGGTGGATCTAATGGAACCCAGAAGATACTCGACCAGCAACTCGCCCTTGGGGTGACCCACAGCTTCGGTTCGAACAAGCTGCTCGACGCCCGTCTTGGAGTTGACTACACCAAGGGCGGCAAGTTCACTCTTTCGCTTGGCCAACCGGGGATTACCATTCCGGGCCTTCCTACATCCCCGGCTCTGACCGGCGGAATTCCCACCATCGCAATCACTGGCTACTCCCAGTTCGGCCGCCAATCCACCAACCCGCAATATCAGTATCCTTTCGTGTGGGATCCCAAATTGAACTACACGTGGGTGCGTAATAAACACTCCCTCAAGTTCGGCTATGAATACATGCACACCTCCATGGCCGTCGAGGATGTAAACCCGCTTTATGGTATTTTTTACTTCCAAGGCAAGTATTCCGGCGATAATTACGCAGACTTCCTCTTCGGTTCTGTTAGCCGTTACGCCCTTTCCACCTTCTTCGTCGCTCAACTCCGCCAGCAGATGCACTTTGCTTATGTGCAGGACGATTGGAAGGTCAACGATAAGCTGACCTTGAACCTTGGGCTGCGTTGGGAGTTTGCTACGCCCTATTACGAGAAGCACAACAACCTTACGAACTTCGATTCTGCCACCTCCCCGCAGACAGGGCAGTTGATCCAGGCGAAGAGCGGCAGCCTCTACGATCGGACTCTGGTCAAGCCGGATTACAAGGACTTCGCTCCGCGATTTGGATTTGCCTATGCAGTTGACTCGAAGACGGCTCTGCGCGGAGGTTTCGGCATGAGCTATGTGCATTACAATCGAGCCGGTTCGGGCAACGTACTCGCTATCAACCCCCCACAGGTTATCTTTGGCGTAGTCTCCCAGGCCGGCCCGGGAACTGCCGGCTACCGCACCCTCGATCAAGGGGTTCCACAAGGCTTTACTCAGGGCAGTAACTTCAATCCACTCACAGCCAATATCGCCTACGCCCCGAAGAGCTATCAGGACAGTTATGTGGAGAGCTATTTCTTCTCCGTTCAGCGTCAACTGGCGAAGAACGTCCTTGTAGACGTCGCCTATGTCGGCAATCACGGACTCAAGCTGCTGGAATTCGCCAACTACAACCAGGGCAACCCCGCACTTGGCGTCAATCCAACGACCAAGACCTTCAACCGTCCTATCGCAACCTTCGGAGACATTACCTACGCCTTCAATGGTGCCTATTCCAATTACAACGGGCTACAGGTGCGCTATGAGCAGCGTGCCACCAATGGACTTACGTTGCTTAATTCCTTCACCTGGTCGCGTACGTTCGATAACGCCTCCGCCTCTCTGGAAGATCCTAACGGCAACTTCTCGAGCGCCAGCAACATCTACAATCTCCGCTCCGACTATGGACCCTCCGCCTACGATCAGCCGCTGAATGACACTCTCAGCCTGGTTTACGACCTGCCCTTCGGCAAGGGCCGAAAGCAAATGAGTCGCGGTGGCCTCCTCAACGAAGCCATTGGGGGATGGCAGCTCAGCGCGATCAATTCGATGACCTCCGGTCAGCCTCTTACCATCCAGTACACCCCACCCTCCGCCAACCAGGTTTCGGGTATCGGTGCCGATTATCGCGGAGCGAATGAATACCGCCCCAACCGCGTCGCCGGCACCAGCTTGCTGGCTCACGCCGCCGGCCAGCCGCTCACATTTCTAAACTACAAGGCTTTTGCAGCCCCCGCGCCGACTGTGAGGGGAGTACTGCAAGCTCCGTTTGGCAATCTTGCCCGCAACCCTATACGAAGCGACCCTTTTTACCCAACCGATTTCGCCGCAGTAAAGGCTTTCGCCCTGGGAGAGCGAGCAAGCCTGGAGTTCCGGGGCGAAGTGTTCAACATCCTTAACAAAACCAACTTCCAGCCGCCCAATGTCAACCTAAGCTCCGGAGTTGGCAGCTTTGGAAAAATTACCTCAACCTTCGATCCCCGGATCGTTCAATTTGCCCTCAAACTTAGTTTCTAATCAGGCGATAGAATTTAGCATCGTCCAACAACCCATTCATTTACAACCCTGCAAACAAACTCCTCTAATCTGCTTATTATCCAATCTGGAGTGACATGGCATTGTTTGCGAAGAAATACGGAATAGGTCTTGTAGCGTGTCTTCCCGGCATCATTGCAGCGGCAGTTCCCCCTGTCAGCCCGGGTGCTCAAGCCCGGCAGGCGCGACGGGCGCCGTTATCCGCCGGCGAGCGAACCTCCACTGGCCAATTCATTACTCCTATGGCAGCTACAGGCGCCAGCTTTGTCCCTTTGTATCCTGACCTGCCGGGCATGCCAGGCTTCACGGCGGGGCAGGCTGCGAGGCTCGCCATCTCCCCCGACGGCAACACGCTTCTCGTCCTGACCAGCGGATTCAACCGCAATTTTAGTGCGGACGGAAAGCCAATTGCGCAGCTCTCCCGCGAGTATATCTTCGTCTACGATATTTCCCACGGCGTGCCAACCAGGCGTCAAGTCCTGACCCCAAACAACACCTTCGAGGGTCTCGTCTGGGCTCCCGACGGAAAGCGTTTTTTTGTATCCGGCGGTATGGATGACGATGTAATGGAATATGTCCACGGGTCGGAGGGCTTCACCGCAGGACGCACGATCAAGCTTGGACATGTGCACGGGCTGGGCCTGAAGGCTAAGCCACAGACGGCCGGATTGGCCGTCAGCCCGAACGGAAAATTTCTGCTCGTTGCCAACTACCAAAACGATTCCGTGACACTGATCGATCTTGGGTCCGGAGCCGTTCTGGAAGAGCAGGATCTGCGCCCGGTCGCGAACGATCCCAGCCAGAGCGGCCTGCCCGGCGGAAGCTTTCCAAGGGCGCTGGCATGGGCGTCCGATACAGAGGCATATGTCGGGAGTCAGCGCGACCGGGAGATCATCTCGCTTCAGGTGGACGGCAGCCGACTGTCTGTCGGAAAGCGAATCGCAATTAAGGGACAGCCCGCATCGTTGATCCTGAACAAGGATCGAGACCGGCTGTATGTGGCGATGGACAACACAGACGGGGTCGCAATTATCGATACGAAGCGCAACACGTTGGCCGAAGAGTTTGTGGGTGTTTTACCAACCGGCGCAGTTCCGCTTGCAAAGGACTTAGGTGGTGCGGGGACGAACTTCTTAGCGCTCTCTCCGGATGAGCACAATCTATTCCTCAGCAATGGCGGCTTGAACGCAATCTCCGTCGTACGTCTCGGTGATGCTGCATTGAGTCCTGGAGTTGAGGCGGCGCAGGAACGGGCATCCGGTCACGATGGTCCTGACCGCAGTCAGGTCATCGGGCTTATCCCTACGGGCTGGTATCCCACGGGTGTGTCCGTCAGTCGCGACGGACGCTGGTTGTACGCGATCAACGGCAAAAGCGTACCAGGGCCCAATATCGGGAACTGTCGAGATACCTTGGGCATCGCTTCAGCCGACCGGGGGCGTTGCCGCGTCGCGGGCAAATATGTCTGGCAACTGCAAAAAGCTGGTTTGCTCGCGATGCCGATGCCCGGTGGTCACGAACTCGAACAACTCACGCACCAGGTCGCCCAGAACAATCAATTCGCATCTTTGAAAGCAGAGGCGACTGACGCCGCAATGATGAGCTTTCTGCGCGCCCACATCCATCATGTGATCTATGTCGTCAAGGAGAACCGCTCGTACGACCAGGTGCTAGGCGATCTTGGCCGCGGCAACGGCGATCCTTCCTTGACGCTCCTGCCTGAGCCACTTTCCCCGAACCATCACGCGCTGGCTCGCCAGTTCGTCACCCTCGACAACTTTATGGACAGCGGTGAAAGTAGCAACACAGGCTGGAACTGGTCGACTGCGGCGCGTACGAATGACTTTGTTGAGAGAGAATCGCCGGTTGAATATGCCGGTCGCGGCCTGCAGTACGACGAAGAGGGCACGAATCGCACCATCAACGTCGGGCTCGCTACCCTCGCCGAACGGAAGACCGCCAACCCAGACACTCCGAATGATCCAGGTATCTTGCCAGGAACCTCGGATATCGCTGCCCCGGACGGCCCAAATAATGCGCAGGGTGAAGGATATATCTGGAACGCAGCGATACGCGCTGGCGTGTCGCTGCGCAACTATGGATTCTTTGGCGATTTGACCCGCTACTATACTCCAACGAGCGCAATCATTCCGCTGGATCGGGAACCCTTTAAAGACAAGCGACAGGTCTTCTTCACCACCAAAGCCGCGCTTTTGCCTTTCACGGACATTTACTATCGTGGCTTCGATCAGGCATTTCCCGACTACTGGCGCTACAAGGAGTGGGAACGCGAATTCGACGGCTACGCTGCATCGAACACCCTGCCGGCGTTAAGCCTCGTGCGTCTGCCACACGACCACTTTGGATCCTTCGACAAAGCCATTGACAAGGTGAACACGGTCGAGACAGAGATAGCTGACAACGATTACGCGCTGGCTCTGCTAATCCACAAGGTCGCACAGAGCCGCTACGCAAAAGACACGCTTATCTTCGTCGTCGAGGATGACGCCCAGGACGGAGCGGACCACGTCGATGCCCATCGCTCGATCGCGCTCGTCGCGGGACCCTATGTCCGCAAGTCCGCAGTCGTTTCGCAGCCTTACAACACTGTATCCATGCTTAAGACAATTGAAATGATCCTCGGATTGCAGCCGATGGGCTTGACTGACGCGTTGGCGCGTCCCATGTCAGCTGTTTTCGCACGTACTCTCAAGACTCAATGGAGTTATCAACCGATCATACCTGAGGTGCTGAGACAAACGGCTCTGCCGCTACCTTCCGAGACAGGCACCCGGTCGGCGCCTGTCACTCGCGGCTGTCCTCAGCGCAGCCAGGCGTACTGGGCAAGTGCCATGGCCGGCCAAAACTTCAACGAGGAAGACCATTTGGATACGGCCAGATTCAACGCAGCACTCTGGCAGGGGCTGAAACACGGCAGCCACCCAGGTTGTGTGGCACCTTCGCAGGTCGAGGGGGAGGGCGGGCGAAACGGGCGCCGCTAACGTCTGGCTCAATCCTATCGTCCTCCGACGACCCGCTCCGTCTTTACTCAGAATGCAAGCAGATATCTGTTTGGCCGAGTCGCTCGACAGCGGAGACTAGCAATGGGGGTCGATGCCAGTTGTACTGGTGACCCATAGGCACGAATCAACCCGGGCGACCGGGATTTACGAATCGGCGGAGTGACAAAGTCGCTTTAGATGAGGTGGAGCGGATCACGTTCTGATATGGCGGAGTTTTAGCCCTCCACGTAATAGAGACAAGTGCCAGTTTCTGAATTTCCATACGG
>JAABUU010007213.1_pt1 | contig 11534 bp, 7 predicted proteins | sample 5559301 | NCBI WGS metagenome assembly JAABUU01 (sample SAMN10711884, study PRJNA513360) | rock metagenome | isolation source: Antarctica rocks | place: Antarctica: Victoria Land, Richard Nunatak white
ATAGCTACGGGCGCTATATCTTGATGACGAATTTTTCCAGAGGCCTTAACAAGCACCTACAGATGGTTCAAAGTTCGAGTTTACCGGCCGCACTCGAGACGACCGTCAATACGTCGAATCCGCCGGCTCCGATGCTTCCAAGTGTCTACAGCGCGCTCGTGCAGTTCCTTTCGGGTGGATTCGTCGGGCCGAAGGTCTCTTATTTTGCCTCGGTGCCGCTCGTAACCGGCGGCTTCCCTGCGAGTTCCGTCGATCAGATTTGGGGCGCTTACAACGGGTTCTCGCATGGAAATGGCAGTTTGCAGATCGGAAGATTCCCGACGCCGGTCTTCGCGCCATGGACGAGCCAGTCGCTCTCGCTCTCCGGGTATGGACCGGCAACCTTGCCTGTTGGAATGAATGGCTCGACGCTCGCCGATAATCGTTGGGGCGCGTCATACACGCAGCTCGGGCATCTCGGCTTGATCGGTAACGTATCGTATTTGCGTGGGACTGATCCGATCGAGCGGGCTTTCCGCAGTGGCGGTGAAGGCACGGCGTGGACGGCTTCTTTGCAGTACTTGTCTCCTGAATCGAGATGGTCTGGCGGTTTCGCTGGATTGCGTGGTTCATATCCACTGCCATCCGGCGCGAACGATCCCTATACACGGGCTGCCGCGCTGGCCTCGTATAGCGGCGATCGATACCAACTTACAGCGATGGGAACCGCTGGGCACGACCGTAACCCTAGTGATGGTGCGTCCCCGTCGGCAAGCAGTCACGGTATCTCATTTGAATCGATATACGGACTTACGTCGTGGCTGCACGTCGATTTTCGATACGAGCACACAGACGACGGGTTAGGCAACTCGACCGTGAATTACATATCGGCTGCCGCCTTCAGCATACGCCCGAACCTCGTCTTCACGGTGGAAAATTTGGCGAGTATCGGAAATCGACCGACGCAGAAATATCAGCTGCTTTGGGCCGGGCCGTGGTATCGGAATCGATTCCCGCGCGGGACCATGCCGATGCCAGGGTCGAGCTCCGCGTCGATGCTAGGGTCGAGCTCCGTGTCGATGCCCGCATCGAGCGCCATGCCGATGCCAGCGTCGAGCGCCATGCCGACGCGAGGTTCAAGCACGACGTCAAAGCCGAATGATGCGATCGTAGATGCGCAGGCACTTGCGAATGGGCGCTCGATCTTTTTTACGAACACGGACGCGAACGGAACGCGCATCACGACCGCTACCGCCTCGCGATTTTATCAGAGTTGCGCTGTTTGCCATGGTCCCAACGGCGCTGGGGGCGTGCAGCTCGCCGACGGAGCGGTGAGTGCAAAACTCGGCTCCGATGCCCACATGTTAGATAACATGAGCTCAATGAGCTCTATGAAAGGCAAAACCATCCCCTGGACGATCCCACTGTTCGAGCGTGCTATTTCGACGGGCGTCGATAACAACGGCGAACGCCTAAACCCGGTAATGCCGCGCTGGGTAATGTCAAAACGTGATCTCCACGACATTGCCCTTTACGTATCCAGCCAAATCCACTAATTTTCTTTAGCATAGCGCACGCGCCCGGCGCTGCGGTCAAAACTTGAAGTAGACGAACGGCGCCGCGGCGCCCGGGTAGGTCGCGAGTTCGAGCCCGAGCAGCAGCGCCGTCGCAATGGCGACGCGTCCCGCGGGCGGCATCGGGTGCCGCCCGCGCAGCGCACCGGCTTCGATGGCAATCTCGACTGCGAGTGCGATGCCGGCGAGCGCGAGCTGGCCGCGATCGAGCAGGCCGGGTCCGGGACCGCCCGCGACGAGCGCGCGGAGCGCATCGGCCGCGAGCTCGAAACTTTGCGCGCGAAAGAGCATCCAGCCGGCGAGTACCAAGACGAACGTTACGACCGTGCCGAGCGCGCGCCGCACGCCGCGCGGGGCCTGGCCCAGGCGCAACGCGCGTTCGACGGCGAGCAGCCCGCCGTGGTACGCCCCCCATGCGACGAACGTCCAATTAGCGCCGTGCCACAAGCCGCCGAGCAGCATCGTCAGCATGAGATTCCGATACGTCGCCGCGCGCCCGTGACGGTTGCCGCCCAGCGGTATGTACAGGTAGTCGCGCAGCCACGCCGAGAGCGTCATGTGCCAGCGCCGCCAAAACTCCGTGACGCTCCAGGCCAAATATGGCCGCCGGAAATTCTGCGGAAAATCGAACCCCAGCACGCGCGCGCAGCCGATCGCGATATCGCTGTAGCCGGAGAAATCGAAATAGATCTGCAGTGCGAAGGCGAGCGCTCCGCTCCACGCCGCAGCCATTCCCGGGTGCGCGGGCAGCGCACCGAAATACGCATCGGCAACGGGCGCGAAGCGGTCGGCGAGCACGCCCTTCTTGAAGAGTCCGATCGCGATTTCGCCCAGACCTCGCACGACCGCGGCGCTCTCGGGCCGGCGTCCTTGCCATAATTCGCCGAAGAAGACCGACGCGCGCACGATCGGGCCCGCGAGCAGCTGCGGGAAGAACGCGATGTAGAGCGCGTAGTCGAGCGGATCGCGCACGGCCTCGGTCTTACGGCGCGCGACATCCACGAGGTACGAGATGCTTTGAAACGTGTGAAAGCTGATGCCGACCGGCACGAGCACGTGCAACGCCCAGGGATCGTTCGGGATGCCGAGCGCCCGCGCGACCGTCGCCGTCACGAAGTCTGCGTATTTCGCGGTGCTCAAAAACGCGAGGTTCGCGCAGACGCCGAGGGCCAAAAATGCGCGCCGGCGGACACCGGCGCTCGCGGAGACGAGCAGCGCGAAGCCGTAATCCGTGGCCGTGAGGCCGAGCAGCACCGCGAGATACCACGCGTTCCAACGCGCGTAGAAGTACCAGCTGGCGGCGAGCAGCCCGAGGCTGCGGGCCCGCCGGACGCGCACCAGGGCGACGAACGTAGCGAGCGCCGCGAAAAACAGCGCGTACTCGTAGGACTGAAAATGCATCGGCACGCCGATTCCGAGCGCCGCCGCGAAGGCGGCGACTGCGGAACGCGGCGGCGCAACGCGTTCGCGTACGACGCTCCCCGGCGGCGCCGGCGGCGCGGCTTGTCGCGCGAACCCGCGTGGCTCGCGTACGACCCGCGCGACGTCGCGACCGAGCAACGCGCTGAAGCGCGCGCTTCCGGAAGCGTTGAGATGATCGGCATCGGCGAAGAGCTCGGGGCGTTCGAGCGCGAGATAGGGCGCCTGCGCCAAAACGAAGGCGCCGGGTTCGCGCGCGAATGCGAGTATCGTCCCGCTCGGCGGCGGCGGCAGCGTGCGATGGGCCGGACGTGTCGGGATGCGAACGAAGACGACCGGGATGTGCGTGTGCGCGTAACGCGCGGCGATCGCGCCGAGCCACTCCCGGCGGTAACGCGCGTACGATGGGCTCGCGTGCACGACGGCAAAGAGTTGGCGGCGGAGCGCCGCTTCATCCGCCGGCGTCAGCGTGCGGCCGCTCAACGTCCCCGTAGCGAAACCTATGCGGAGGCCGGCGAGGGTTTCGCGCCGCGGCTGCGGGCGGTCCAGCGCCGATCCGTTCGCGAGCGCCGCGAAGCGCGCCGCGGGATCGAGGTTGAAATTTTGGACGTCTTCCCGCACGAGCGGTCCGCGCAGCGCGAGATCGAAAAAGACCGAGATCCGTTCGCCTGGGGAAAAACTCTGGGCGATCGAGGCGACTTCGCCCGGGTCGGTGCGCAAGGCGATGTAGCGCAGATCGAACGGCCGGTCGTCGCCATCGATGCTGCCGATCGCGCTATCGTCGTCGGCATACGAATCGACCGGAATGACGATCGCGCGATAGCGATCGGCCTGCGGATCGACGACGCGGTCGAAGACGGTCCAACAGCGCGGTGTCGTGCCCGGTACCGCCGCATTAACGAAGTGCAGCCCCGGCGCCGCCGCATCTGCGGCGGCGGCATCCAGGCCGTTAAAGATTCGCGAATCGCCGAGCACGAGGACGTCGCGCGACGGTACCGCCGTAGCGCGCTCCACGCGCCCGATCGCGCGTTCGAAGCTGCCCGCTGCGGAATCCGGCGCGAGCAGATTGCGATAGAACGGCGTGACGAAGAGCAGCGCATCGATGCAGAGGAATGCGACGAGCGACAAGAGCACGACGCTCGCCCCACTGGAGAAGCGTGAGCCCGTGTCTGCGCGCGGCCGTTCGACGACGCTCGGGATGGCGGTCCTTTCGTGGTAATGCGGTGGCACAGGCGAAACCCCTTCCCCGCGCAGCGGTCACCGGGCAGAGAAGCCGCATCCCGTCGAGCGACGTCGTCGCAGCTCCCAGGCAGCCGGCGACGCGGGGCGCGCGACGCGCAGTGCTCGCGCGGGGCGAGTTACAGCTTAAAAATGGCGACTGGAGCGAAGGCGAGGACGAGGCCCGCGGCTTGAGTGCGATCGGGCCGGCGACTCGGCCGGCCTGCTTCCAGTTCGCCGTGACGACGTAAACCAGCATGAAGGGCCCTTGCGCGACGATTAAAAGTTGAAAAATGTGCGCCCCAGCGCCTTCGTCTGCGCGGCCCATGCCCCACCCGGTGAGCAAAGCCAGGATCACGACGCAAAAGGCGACGAGCGACAACACGAACGGTACGATTCCACAAAGCCGGTTGATTGCTTGGCGGTCCATGAGCCCTCCAGACGGTATGCGAGCGTGCCGGCCGCCAGTGCAAAGCGAGCAGCCAGCGGCTACGCTCTTCGCTACTTTGTACCACAAAGTTGCCCATTCTGGGAGGGTGGCGGCGTCTTGCGGTCTCTGCTATACTCCGCAGGCTGTGAAAGAGAAGATCCACCCCACTTGGTACGCCGAAGCGAACGTTCATTGTTCCTGCGGACACACGTTCACGACCGGTTCGACGATCAAGTCGATCAGCGTCGAAGTGTGCTCCGCCTGTCACCCCCTCTTTACGGGTCAACAGAAGTTTCTCGATACCGCCGGCCGCGTCGATAAGTTCAATCAGCGCATGGCTGCCGCCGAGAAGAAGAAGGCCGAAGCCCAGGAACGGCAGCGCGTCAAGACCGAGGCTGCTGCCGCCGTCGAAGCGTAGCGTTCGGTACCATCTCGGGACGAGTCGCAGCAATGCAGCTCGTCTTTTCTTTTTCATCCACCTTTACGCCGTAGACGAAGCCGGACGCGTCGGGAGTTGCCATGGTGTTCAATCTCGACCGTCTCGAGACGCTTTCGAAACGCTACGACGAAATCGAAATGGAGCTGGCCAATTCCGGCGGCACGTTCGATCAGGCGCGTTTTACGATACTGGTTAAAGAGCGTGCGGCCAACGAAGAGACGGTCGCGACCTATCGCGCCTACAAAAAATTGCTCGCCGACGGCGCCGACAACGAGACGTTGCTCGCGGATAAGAGCGATCCCGAACTGCACGAGCTCGCCGAGGAAGAGGCGAAGATCTTGCGCGAACGGCGCCGCGAGATCGAAACGCAGCTCACCGAGCTGATGCTGCCGCGCGATCCCAACGACTCCAAAGATATCTTCGTCGAAATTCGCGCGGGCGCCGGCGGCGATGAGGCGGGGCTCTTCGCAGCCGAGCTCGCGCGGATGTACGCGCGCTATGCGGAGTCGGTCAAGATGAAGACCGAGATTCTCTCCCAGAGCGAGAACGACGCGGGCGGCGTGAAAGAGATCACCCTTGGGATCCGCACGAACGAACCGTATCGTTTTTTCAAGTACGAAAGCGGCGTGCATCGCGTTCAGCGCGTACCGCTGACCGAATCGCAAGGACGCGTGCATACGAGCACGGCGACGGTCGCCGTGCTGCCCGAAGTCGACGAAGACGTTGAGGTCGAGATCAAGTCGACCGATCTCCAGATCGACACGTTCAAAGCATCCGGCGCGGGCGGCCAGCACGTCAACAAAACGGAATCTGCGATTCGCATCACCCACGTCCCGAGCGGCGTCATCGTCTCGTGCAGTGAAGAACGGTCGCAGCTGCAAAATCGCGAACGTGCCATGACGATGCTGCGCAGCGTGCTCGCCGACCGCAAACGCCGCGAAGCCGAAGAACTGGTGGGCAATCTGCGGCGCAGCCAGGTCGGCACGGGCGATCGCAGCGAAAAGATTCGGACCTATAATTTTCCGCAAGATCGCATTACCGATCACCGGATCAACGAAAACTTCGGCAACATACCGGTCATCATGAATGGCGACCTCGGCCGCATCGTCGCTCGCCTGCAGCAGGACGAAAAGTCGAAGCTCCTCGCCGGTGAGACGACCGCCGCCTAACACACGCTCGCGCAGGTTGCGCCGGGCTCGGCCGCGCATGACGCCCGCGTGAGCACGAGCTCCGCGTCGACGGTGAGCGAGGCCCTCGCATTCGGCCGCGAACGCTTGCATTTCTCTGGCGACGACGGCCGTTTCGATGCGTTACGGCTGCTCGAAGAGACGCTGTCGCAAAATGCCGCCTGGCTGCTCGCGCACGCCCGCGATCCGCTTGGAGCCACGCTGTTCGAGCGCTATGTTGCGGCGATCGACCGGCGAGCGGCGGGCGAACCCGTCGCGTATATCGTCGGCAATGCCGGCTTTTACGGTCGCACGTTCGCGGTGACGCCGGCCGTGCTCGTCCCGCGCCCGGAAACCGAACTGCTGGTCGACTTCGCGTGCGAAGCGCTGCGCGGCCGGGGGCTCGCGGCACCGCGGCTGTGCGATGTCGGGACGGGCAGCGGTATCCTTGCGATCACGCTCGCCTGCGAGTTGCCCGCTGCACGGGTCACGGCCATCGATATTTCGCAGCCGGCACTCGACGTCGCCGCGCGCAATGCGGTCGCTCACGCAGTGGCAGACCGCGTATCCTTCGTGCTCGGGGACACGTTCGCAGCGCTCGAGGCGGGCAGCGCTTTCGATTGCGTCGTCGCGAATCTGCCGTATATCAGCAGCGGCGATCTCGCACCGGCCGCAACGGCGCTTCCCTTCGAACCGCGGCTCGCCGTCGACGGCGGCGGCGACGGGCTCGATCCGTACCGCAGGCTGCTCGCGACGGCGCCGCGGCGCCTGGCCGCCGGCGGCGTCATGCTGCTGGAGGCCGGACTCGATACGACGTTCGCGCTGGCGAAACTCGCGGCGGAGCGCTTCGGCTCGGCGGCATGCGTCCACGTGCACCGCGATTACGCCGGCCATCCTCGCGTGGTCGACGTTCGCACCTGAATCTTCGTTCCGTTTCTTCCGAACCTCAATGGGATATGCTTTCCCGGGACACGCTCGCGCGGCGCCTCGTCGTCGCTTTTACCGCTGGGTTGTTCGCCTTCGCCATCGACGCGGGGCTGCAGTCGTTCCTGCTGCACCGCGCGCCTTCGGCGGCCTTGAGCGTCTCGGATTTCAGAGTGATCTATTGCGGCGGCGAAGCGGTGCGCCGGCACGAGGATCCGTATCTCGTCGAGCCGCTGCGTTCGTGCGAGCACCGCGTCGAGCGCGAGCTTCTGGAACCGGCCTGGGCCGTTACTCCCGTCCCCTTGCCCGGCTATACGCTGGCGGCCGCGGTTCCGCTTTCGCTTTTGCCCTTCGCTGTAGCCAAGCTGCTGTGGACGGGGCTGTTGCTCGCCGCGCTTTGCGTTGCTGCGGCGGCGCTCTCCGCGACCGTGAACCGCTCGACGGTCGCCGTCATGTTAATCTTGACGCCGACCGTCGGCCTCCTCAATTTGCGCTACGGCGAACCGGTCTTGCTATCGATCGCCGCCTTATGCGTCGCCGCGTGGCTCATGCATGAAAACCGGCCCCGCGTTGCGGCCGTCGCCGCAGTGCTCGCCATGCTCGAACCACACGTCGGCCTTCCCGCAGTCGTCGGCTTGTTTGTCCTGGTGCCCGAAGCGCGGCGCACGATCGTGTTCGTGGCGGGAATGCTCGGCGTACTCAGCCTGGCGACGCTCGGTATCCAGGAGAACGTCGAATATTTTACCGCACTTTTACCGGCGCAGGCGCGTGCCGAACTCATCGCCGTCGATCAATACAGTTTCTCGCGACTCGCGTTTTTACTCGGAGCGCCCGCGCAGGTCGCGCTCGCGCTCGGTTCGCTTTCGTACTTCGTAACGATCGCGTGCGGAGTTCTCGTGGCGCACCGCGCGCGGGTCAGAACCGAACTTCCGGCGGCCGTCGTGTTGGTGCCCGTCGCGCTCGCGATGCTCGGCGGCCCCTTCGTCCATGACGTGCAGATCGCGGCGGCCGTGCCGGCTCTCATCGTGTTGGCTCCGCGCTACTGGCTGGCTCGCATCGCCGTCGTTCTCCTCGTCGTCGAGTGGAGCTCCTGGTGGCGAGCCCTACTCGTGGTCACCGGTGCCGCAGCGTTCGGTGTCGCGATGGTCGGCTATCCGCGGCGCGCTCCCCGGTTCTGGGCCGGCTTCGCCTTCGCAGCGACGCTCCTGGCCATCGGCATGTGGCATGCGTTGCCGGCGTCTCCCGTCGACGAACGCTGGGCCGCCGTCGGGGCACCGGCGCCACCGGTCCGGCCGCGCGACCTCTCTTCGCTTCCGTGGGGCTGGAAAATAAAGCTGGTCCCGGCTGCAAACGCCGTAAACGCGCGCAATATCGTCGAGAAATTTCCGACGTGGATCGCGCTCTTGCTGATTCCGGTGTTGCTGCTCAGCGGCAGTGAGCTCCGCGCGGCCCGGCCCGCCGCCTCGCCCACGTAGGGCCGTTTACCGGCGTCGCCGAAAGCTTGCTTCCCATAGTGGCGAAGTTTATTTTCTTTACCGGCGGTGTCGTCAGCTCGCTCGGAAAGGGCATCGCAGCCGCTTCGCTCGGACGGCTCCTCAAGAGCCGCGGCTTCTCCGTCTCGATTCAGAAGCTCGATCCGTATATCAACGTCGATGCGGGCACGATGAATCCGTATCAGCACGGCGAGGTCTTCGTCACCGAAGACGGTGCGGAGACGGACCTCGACCTCGGCCACTACGAGCGCTTCATCGACGAATCGCTGACCCGCGTCAACAACGTCACCACGGGTCAAATCTATCGCTCCGTCATCGATAAGGAACGGCGCGGCGACTACCTCGGAGCGACGGTGCAGGTGATCCCGCACATTACCAACGAGATCAAAGCGCAGATCACGCGCGTGGCGGAAACCTCCGGTGCAGATATCTGCGTCGTCGAGGTCGGCGGAACGGTCGGCGACATCGAGTCGCTGCCGTTTCTCGAAGCGATCCGTCAGGTGCGCTACGATGTGGGTGAGGAGAACGTCATGTTCGTCCACCTCACGCTCCTGCCGCACCTCGGTGCGGCGGGCGAACTAAAAACCAAACCGACGCAGCACAGCGTGCGCGAACTGCGCGCGATCGGCATCGCCCCCGACGCCATCGTCGTGCGCACGAATTCCGAGACGGCGATCCCGTTGGAACTCAAGGAGAAGATCGGACTCTTCTGCGACGTTCCGCCGCGTAACGTCGTGCAGAACGGCGACGCGCCGACGATTTATAAAGTACCGCTCAATCTCGAACGCGAGGGCCTCGCGCAGGCCGTCATCGGACGGTTGAAGCTGGAGGCCCAACCGCTGGATCTGCGCGAGTGGGAAGGCATCGTGGATCGGGTCATGCATCCGCGGCGTCAGGTCAAGCTCGCCCTGGTCGGCAAGTACGTCGATCTTAAAGATGCGTACATCTCGATCGTCGAAGCGCTCTATCACGCGGGAATCTATCACGACGCGCGCGTCGAGATCAAACGCGTCGACAGCGAAACGGTGGAAGATTCCGGAACCGATGCGCTCGCGGGCGTCGACGGTATCTTGGTCGCGCCGGGTTTCGGTTCGCGCGGCGTAAAAGGCAAGCTGCGCGCGATTCAATATGCGCGCGAGAAGCAGATTCCGTTTCTGGGCATCTGCTTCGGCATGCAGCTCGCGTGTGTGGAATTCGCGCGCAACGTGTGCGGCCTGGCCGAGGCGATGACCTCGGAAGTCGATGAAGCGACGCCGGATCCCGTCATCGACTTCATGGCGGACCAGCGGAATATCGAATCCATGGGCGGCACGATGCGGCTCGGTACGTACGACTGCAAGCTCGAAGCCGGCTCCCTTGCGGCGCGTGCGTACGGGACGCTCGATATCAGCGAACGCCATCGTCATCGGTACGAGTTCAACAACCGGTATAAGCCGCTGTTCGAAGAACACGGCATGGTCTTCAGCGGCCATCACGTCGTCGGGCGATCGACGCTCGTGGAATGTGTGGAGCTCGCTGCGTCGCTGCACCCGTGGTTCGTCGGCACGCAAGCGCATCCCGAATTCAAGTCGCGCCCGACGCGGCCGTCGCCGCTCTACCGCGATTTCGTCGAGGCCGCGCTTGCGGGCTGCGCGCCCGAACGCGCCCGCGAAAGCGAACCGGCACCTTCGTTCGCGTCGCCGTCCTGAATCTCGCACACATCACGTTCGTCGTCCTCACCAAGAACGAGGCGCGCAACGTGCCTCGCTGCTTCGCAAGCGTGCCGCCCGAAGCGCCGCTGCTCGTGATCGACGCGCAGTCGCACGATGCGACGGTCGCGCTCGCGCGAGCGCGCGGCGCGCGCGTGGTCGTCCGGCCGTGGGCCGGCTTCGTGGCGACGCGCGCGTTCGGACTGGGGTGCGTGCAGACGCCGTGGACGTTCATGCTCGACGCCGACGAATCGCTCGATTCCGAGCTTGCCGGTGCCCTCGGCGACGTCGAAGCGCCCGCGTCGGTCGATGCGTATCGCGTGAAGCGGCTCACCTATTTTTCGGACCGTCCGATGCGTCATGGAGCGTGGGGCGACGAAGCTCCGGTGCGCCTCTTTCGAACGGAGCGCGCAGCACTCGTCGCGCAACCCGCTGCGGGCGGAACCGCCGAACTGCACGAGCGCTGGGTCGTGCCAGGCGGCGTCGCGACGCTGGCAGGGACGCTCGCTCACGATTCGTATCCCACCGTGGGCGCGTATCGCGCGAAATTCGCACGCTATACGTCGCTCGAAGCGCGCGGCGTGCGGCCCTCACGCGAGAAGCTGGTGCGCGAGCTCGCGCTCGCGACCCTCCGGGCGCCCTGGCTGCTCGTGGGACGCGGCGCGTGGCGCGACGGTTGGCGCGGCACGTACGTTGCGCTGGCCTCGGCGTGGTATCCCGTCGTCGTCGCGTGGAAGGCACTGCGCCCATGAGCGCATGCGACGTCGCGCTCGATGTGCCGCGCATGCGTCACATGTCGGTCGGCATGACGGCGTATGCCGAAGAACTCGCTCGGCGCCTGCCGCGCGTCGCACCGGACTTGCGTTTCACCGCGATCGTGCGTTCGAGCGCGCTGGACGTGCGCGAGCAAATCGGCTTACCGCTGCGTTTGCGCCGCACGCGTCCGCGGCTCGTGCATCATCTGGCCGTGTACGCGCCGTTTTTCGGGTCTCGGCCGACGATCGTAACGATTCACGATCTCATTCACCTGCGGTTTCCGGCAATGTTTAAAAGCCGCGTTCGACCGTATTACGCGACCGTCGTTCGAGCGGTATGCGCGCGCGCGGCGCGCGTCATTACCGACGACGAACGCACGATCGAGGATCTCGAACGCTATCTCGGGGTCGCGCCGCGCAAAATCGTCGTCGTCCCGCTCGGCGTCGAC
>JAABUU010007216.1_pt1 | contig 11525 bp, 12 predicted proteins | sample 5559301 | NCBI WGS metagenome assembly JAABUU01 (sample SAMN10711884, study PRJNA513360) | rock metagenome | isolation source: Antarctica rocks | place: Antarctica: Victoria Land, Richard Nunatak white
CAGACAAGTACAACCTGTCAGCTTGAAGCAGTGTCTGCACATGCAACAGCAGCAGAGCCTGCTGCTGTTGCTGCCAAGGAACTCAACCTCAGCAGCTCCACTAAACTAGCTGCGCTGAAATTACTTTAGCTTAGTTCAATGGAGGCGCCACCTCTGAAGTGGGCTCCTTGCAAGGTGGGCTGTATCAACACCATGGAAGTTCCCAGTGGCAGGCCAAAAAATGCTGCGACATCTCAAGGCGAAGCTCTGTACATCATGAGCCTGGAGGATCATGACCCAAATCTGGTGGGCCATGTTAGCTCAATATTTCTTATACAACCCAGTATTCATGCAGCATGTGAAGCAAACTGCAAAGCACTCCAGGTCACAAGGCCAGTCTTACTCACCCTCACCTTTTGACACAATTCGCTCCCAAAATGACCGCTGCTGAGGCATTTGTCTTGAAGGTCTCTAGTATTGTCTTAATTTGGCAGCATCAAATCTTTCCACTGGGCGTGAGTATGGAGTAGAAGCCACCCCACATGGCATGTATGAAGGGTCCTCAATGGCAAACAGACCAATGTCATATTCCTGTAGGCACAGCAACCATACTCAAAACTAGCATATAGATAATAATAATAATAATAATATAAACTCTAGTCCAGCTCATGATGAGCTAGATACGTGCAGGACAAGTCTTGTCTCTCCAGAGCACCCTGTCTTGTGCATCCCTATAAGGCCTACTAATACGATATAGATGATCAAGTCCATCAACAGCAATTTTGCTCACCTGATTATCAGGAGGCCGCTCACAGAGTTCATTTTGCGAACCTTTTCAGCCCGAGCAACAAAGTTTGCTCGTGCACGCAATTCAACCTGCCATCAGACAAGACAGTACAATACTGAGTGCAGCTTGTTTAGCAACAACACTTGATCAACAGCTTTGTTTGTCTGTCTCACCTCTTGACTGGTCTGCAACCCTGCTAGCAGAGTTGTCCTCAGAGGTGTATGAAGATTTTGGGGCGCGCTGGCCTGTCGCCAGCTATACTCCTCGAAAGCCAGATCAGGGCAAGGTACGCCAGATTGGTGTTTGGTCCTGCTGACACCTGCAGCTGCGCTGAGTATTAGTCCAACAGGTATAGCAATACAGTGGGTACCGACCAAGTTGAAGTGCAAGGGTGAGTGAGGATCTGGCAGCAACTTCTTGACAAGAAGCCTTATCGCTTAACGGCTCAGACCTTTCACGACAACTCACCTGCATCCGTTCTCCCTCCGCCATCGAACTGTCTCTCTGTGAGGCTTCAGCCTGCGTGAAAATAGTAAGAGCCCGCAGCTAATCATAAAGCGCCTGAGACAAGGGCTCTCGGTCTTGGCAGAAGGAAGAGGGTGTTATGGGAAGGTTTTTGTTGGACACATTTCGGAACACACTTACGTCCTGTCGTGTAGCGTCCTGATTCATGTTATTTGTGCTGTCGCCTGTCGCAGTGACCTGGTGTTAGCTTGGCACAGCCGCACATTTGCGCAGCAACTATGCAGACGCGGGCTGTGCAAAATTTGGAGAAGTTGCAAAGGGGCTTACGACGCAATGACTAATCCGATAACGTGGCAAATTTGCAACACGGGGAATTTAAGAAATGCAACACGTTGAGTAAGGCATTCTGGACTCTGTGATTATGAGGGGGCAAAAATCTCCACTGCTGAGTCATCGACCAGGAGGCCTGTCACATGATCCCTGGTTCATGGCTTTGTCGATTCCTCTGAACGTGTTTTGTTGACTTTCTGCTGATTGGGATGCTTTTGCGCCGGCTTTCAGGCAGACCTGCCAGATTGTTCGTTCGTAAGCATAGTTGGCGAGATCATCGGTAGCCGTCAATGGCACTGTAAGCGTGCAGGACCTCGGTACCGCTACCATATGCATCCTTACTCACACACTCAGCGGGCCTCCAATGGCGCTGGGAGCTCCGCTGAACTGACAAGTTCTCCTCCTCTTTCTGGTCAGTCCCCGACGGGTGAGCAAGGTGTCCCAGGTTTGCAGAAGAAACGAGTCTATTTCGATGCCATGAACTTGACGCAAGCTATGACGGAGCTTCCCTCCAAACGACTCAGACACAACAGACATTTCACTCTGCAGGCACGATCACTCCACACTTCTGGTTAAATTCGTAATGGCTTGCTATTCTGTCAAGCAGGTCTGTCTGCAATGTACATTCTTGTAATGACATTGCTTGCACAGGGAGAGCAGAGAAATTTTGGGCCCCCAGATCCATTAGACGCTGATCCATTGGATCTCATGGCATCACAGGCCCATCTGCTGGATACAACGCATGCAAAAAGACTGGAGCGAGGGAACAGCAGCAACTATCCTCAACAGCTGGAACCGCTTCCCCCGCCCAGCATACAAGAGCTTGATGTATGCTGATAACTCAGATGTGTGACTCAGTGGTCATACACAGTTTTCTGTCTCCAAAAGGATCTATCGTATGCAGGTGGGCTTGCCAGAGACTGCAGGGTCAAACGGCAAGCCAGATGACAAAGAGAAAAGAGAATTTCAAGCTTCAGGTAGCCAGCAAGAGAAAGAGAAAGCTGCTGAGAGGTTTATGGATAACGAAGCCCAGGCGCACCAGCAGCTGCAGCAGCTCAAGAAGCAGCACCGGCTTCAGCTGCAGGAGAGAAACCGTCAGATATGTCACCTACAGGAAGATCGTGAAAAGCTTAGACAGTCCTTGCGCAAAGCTGAAAGCAATCTCAGGTTTGCAGTTTATTCCGCACCTACTGCTCAGGTTTTGCACGACGCTGTTGATGCCGTGTTGCTGCCAGAAATGCATCTGGTGCTAACACTGACATGGCCGGTGTTTTGTCAACATCCAGTCTGCATCTGCTCCTGACATGCTGTTGATGATGAAGTCGCCACATATTGATCAGATCCTGACATTGCTGCTTCATTACCCTGATGCACTCTGCATGTGCTGCTGACTCTCTGCTGATACTGTTGCTAGCTTGCTGCTAGTGCATACTTCACACCAATGTTGTGATGCTGCAGGGAGGCACAGGATGTAGCGTTATGTACCATTTGTCACAGAAATAAAAGGAACTGCTTGATTCTCCCCTGCTTACACTTCTTGTTGTGTGCCGGTTGTCTGCAGCAGCACACAACCACCTGCCCCTTCTGTCCCGCCTGCAACACAAAGGTCAGTGGCCTGATGGTGCTTCTAACAACGGTCTGAGCTGTAGTTTGCAAAATTTTGGTGGTCGACAAAAACCTTGAGCTCTGGTGAATGGAACGATTTGCACACCTATGGAATAGTTGAGACAACAGTTAAATCATGAGAGGTGTTATAGTGTGCAGGCCAAGGGGATGACAGTCAACTGTACGGACTAAAACTGCATGCAGCTTGTTAGAAATACGCTGTGTGCAGCTTGTTTGGTTACTGTCTGTCAATCATAAGTTGCTGTTCTGTGATGGTAGCATTTAGCTTGTACAAAGGGATTTGTCAGCACGGCAGTAGGGCGAGTTTTCTGGGCCTGTCCAGCTGCCATGTGCTGTTTGAAATGAATACTTACTTTGCAAGGTAGAGCCATTGCTGCAGATTGATTGAGTTGCATGCTGCGTTCTTTTTCATCCCTTGTTACTTTTCAGTTTTGTGATAGCTTTCATAGACCTTGTGAAGCACTGTGTAGTTTTGGCTAGAAATTAAGAGTTTTGTTTGAAGGCGCTTTATCTGCAGGTTGATTCAGTTTGAAACCCTTCTTTAGTTTGCCAAGCTTGATATCTAACCTCAAGCTTGGCAAATTAAAGAAGGGTTTCAAACTGAATCAACCCATCTGTGGCATATATTCTTTGTAGCTGACTTCAATCTGGGTCAAAGCTGATTGTGTTTCCCAGGTCTTGACTTTCTCGGGTCAAGTTAGCCTTGTACAGGGGCTTTTGCCAATGTAGTTAAGTTCTTTGCAGCACATTGTGACTTTGCATGTGAGGGTTTGCAGTACATAGGACTGACATGTTGCATGCTATCCAGACTTTGGGCTGTGCTTTGACTGCAGCCACTGCTGAAAATGCCGTGTAAATGTGTCCCAACTGTTTGTCTGTCTCTGTTGGCTCTCAAGAATACACACTGCATCGGCCTTGCATCAGATACACATGCTTTTGTCCCAGGCTCGTGGCCGGCAGCGCTTTTCTAGACTTGGGCTGTAAAAAAGTTACAGAGTTCGATGGGACCAGCTTATACACCGAGGCGCACGGTACATCCAGACAAAGCTAGGGAATTCCAAGGCTTGTGTTCTTCTTCCGTTTCCAGCCTAGCAGCACCAAAAGCGTCGTTTTGCTCTGTGATTGGGGCAAGCAGATGAAAGCTTTGTGCAAACGGTGGCGAGGAACTTGCAAAAGTTCAGAGGCCGCAGGCTCGCGCAGATCCGAACAGTCGCAACTTCAGTGATCACTTGCACCGCTTCAGACTTATTGAAACGCTTGTAGCCATTTAAGGGCTCAGGTTGCACTACAGCTATTTTTGAGAGAAGCCCCTGTGTTTTCACCGGACGATAGCCATGGCTGAAGTTGCAGGTATGGAGAACCTGATCACCGCTCAGATCAGTACATATCAGCATACAGTTGTTGGGGCAGCCAGGCAGAAAGCCATCATCGCTCTGACCTCTCGTGCATCCAATTTGCAGTCCATCTACTCTCCATGCAGGGGCAACGTGATGGCCAACCTGTGCATGCAGGTGCTGAGGCAGTAAGTCCTGCAAAAGCGGTCCAGTTTGACAGTCCAGCTAATGGCCAGGACACAGTCGAGACGCAACAATATGCTCCAGATGCAGACAGACATAAGGAGAATGACAGTTCTGGTGATCATCAAAGTGTCTCATGTTCTGATACAAGTGCCTGCGTCTGCTGGTCGCTGCTGAATGCGACCTTTTCTCTGCAGAGTGCCTGCCGCCATTCATGGCTGAAATTCCTGAAGCGCTGGAAGGTATGCAGTTATCACAGCGCTTTGCTGGCGCTGCACATCAGCTGCAAGAAGACATGGATGATTTGAAGCTGTCACTAAAATCGCTTGACATTGGTGAGTCACTCTGTAGCCAACAAGCTTGTCAACCAAGTGATGCATTAGTCCACAGGCTTGATGACTTGTAGTAGCATGTAGTACCAGAAGCAGCTTGGAAAGCATGAAATTCTACTTCATTGCTTTGTGACACAACACATGCCAAAGCACTGATATTGTATCTGCATCATACCAGGTGGGCTACAGGCTTTGCCAGATGCTTCATCTGCACTCAAGCAAGCCAATATCCTCAGCATGGTCTTTCAAAATAATCAAGACCAGCAGGCAGCCTTGGCAGACAGTAAAACTCAGGATGACTTTGCAGCAGCTGGTTCAGCAGACATTGGCGGTCCACACACTTCTGACCTTTCTGCGTTCTTGTCAGGTGAGCACATGAGGCGCAACTTATTAACTTGGGTCATCAGTTGCATCAACAAACTATTGTGAAGCTTTGCATTTCTCTGCTAGTGTTGCAAATATTTCTTGCGATGGTATGCCTCCATCATGTCCAGGGCTTGCACAGACCACATACTTCACATCTGCATTTGCCACAGGGTTGCGATCCAAGTATGGGTTGCACAACAGGTCAGCGGCACAAGTGATAGAAGACGCTTTGAATTCAGACCAGATAGGCATAGCGCAGGATTCCTCGCCCCAGCCCTATAGTGCAAATGCATTCAGCAGTCCTGACCGCCAGGCTATGCAGCAGTCACTGTTGATCGACAAACAGCTTCTGCACCCTGCAGAGTCACAAGCCATTGTTTCACAAGGTGATGGAGTACTTGTCTTTGGTGTGCTGTTGTTCAATGCATGATGCATTTCTGCCACAAAATCTGCCTCACATACGCCATTACACAACAGTAGGCAACTGCCATTGTGCTCGATTAGGGTTGACATGGAAAGCAGCATATGCTTTGTACCATGTTTGGCTGATGAATGCGCCAGCTTATTGCTGCAGGCATGACTCATGACCAGTCAGCAGACAAGCAGTTGATGGTAGACTGGCCAGCACTGAATCAACGCCTCCGAGATAATGGCTTTGCCGGTCTACCACTGCATAGTCAGTCTCAAAGCGCAGCTGCTCAGCAGCCCAGACGCTACAGTCACAACCAGCAGCAGCATCAGGCACCCGACCTTGCTGCTGTGCATGCAGCATTGGACAGCGTACTCACACAGTATGACAGGCGTGCTCGTTTAGTTCAGGAGCTGCTTGCAGCCACAGACTTGGCTCGTGAGCGGGAGGCACGAGAGGACGCTGTCCTCAGTCGTTTGCGCAAGTGAGCCCTCTCCCTCCTGCACAAGCTAAGCGCTCCTTGCACAACAGCTGAGACTGCCTTACCTGTGTCATGAGCAGCCTGACTGAGTTTACTACTTGTGCAAGGAGTATGCTGTGGGCAAGTGTCAGCCATGCAATGCAGGATGCACACTAAATGCAAACTCGGATGGCTACCTACAAGATCTGCATGTGATTTGTACAGCAGGTATCCTGCTGCAGACTTAGCTGCTCAACATCTTGCAGCCGTTACAGCTGAACAAAATATGGCACAGGGAGCGCGATGATGCCATGCAAGCAGCTGCAACCCTCTCAGATCAGGCTAGCAAGAAAGCTGAAGATGCAAACAGGAGGCACAGCAAGTCCAGTACGACCGTCAAGCAGCTGGAGAGCGATGTTGCCAGGCTGATGAGTCAAGTTCCCGCTCTGGAACATGCAAACAGGTCCCGATCATTATATCTTTCTTGGTTGACATCTGATACAGCTGGTGGCAAGACACTGCTGAAGACTGTGTGCCTTTGCAATATCTTTCATGATTTACAAGTGAACAGATTCAGCCAGACCATGCTGGCATGGGATTTTGGCCGAGTGATGACTTTGTAGCTGCAAGGAAGCCATGTGTGTCTCACCCTTCAGTGCACAGCAGGTTGAAAGAGCAGCGGCTGAAAGAGGCAGCAAATGTTGCTGCTTCATTGGACAAGGGGCGTGAAACTGCTGAGCATGCCACAGAGTCAGCCAGGCAGGCTAAGCAAAGAATGGAGAGTGATCTGGCACGCATGCAGAAGCTTGTGGCAGAGCTGGAACACTCCAAGCGGTGAGCATCAAGCACAAGCTGAAAGGCACTTGTAGGCAAAAACAGAAAGTGTTGCTGCCTTTATAGTTGATGCCTGTAGTAGCCTCATTTAGCCTTTATAGTTGATGCCTGTAGTAGCCTCATTTGGCCTTTTGATACAGCTGTCCAAAGTGGTCCCAGCACCAAGCGCTTCAGATCATGCTTGGGATATGTGAGACAAGAACCTTTGCTGAGGTTGCTGACCAGACTCCACCTGTTTTGCAAGAAACAAGAAGATGAGGTTATGAACATTCCGTACTGCAGAACAAAGGAGGCTGAAATGGCAGCCTTGGCAGAGACTGCAAGTCACAGCAGCCGTGGACAAGAAGAAGCACAGAAGAGTGCTGCGAAAGCTCAAGCAGGGGCTCAGCGCCTGGAAGCTGACATCCAGCGCCTGCAGCGATACATAACCCATCTAGAGAATTCAAACAGGCAAGCCTTCAGCAATGACTGTCGTGTTTCACGTAAACATACCTGACACGTTGAAATCAATGTGTGCTAAAGGCTACAGTGTGGCCCATTGCATTGCTCAATGACAGCTTGCAGTCTGTGTATGCTGCATAACAGCTTTTGCTGGATGTGGTAGTGATGTGAGTGGTGCAGCACTGGTGGTGGGAGTGGTGCACTACTGATGGAGCTGGTGGTACTGGCTGTGACGGCTGCTGTGCCAGAATCACAGCCAAAATGCTGGTTCTAACAGCACACAGTCAGCTAGATGAGGCCTAGTGGCATCCCTTTCCAACCTGTTCGTAGGTGCAGACAGCACTGACAGACAAAGTTGCTTATGGTCACCAACCTCCTGTGCATCACCACAGTTGCTGCTGCAATGAAGCTTGCAAGGGCCTGTTCAGGACTGTACCCACTGAACACCAAACATCATTGTTCGACAATTTTGTGAATGGAACACCACCAGAAGGAATGCATAAGGTGAGAAAGAAGCCGTGAATACAGAAACAGTATGTGTCCCAGCAGAAGCTGTGTTTCAATGACGGTCAAGGATAATTACATGCAGGCTGAAAGAACAGGAGTTGCAGCAAGTACAGCGCAGCTGGTCTGCCTCCTCTCAGCAGGAGGGCAGCAACAGTGGGGAGGCAGAGCGTTCCAGGCTGCAGGTGAAGGCTCTGGAGGGTCAGCTCAGAGACCTGCACTCCCGCCTCACACGCCTGCAGGCTGACACCAGGTTTGCATCTTCTTACTGCTGTCCTTGCCTACGCTCACAGCACACAGAATGCTCATGTACATGCTTATGTAGAGGCAACAAGCTATGCAGGTCAGTACGTTGCGTAGCTAATTATTTTGAGGCCAATCATGATGCTGGCAGGGTCATTTCTGGCCTGGGCAGGTGTCATGTGTCATGTTTGTATTGCCTGTGTTGCAGTGATACAGCTGTGACGTCGGCATAGATATGTCTGAGCGTCAATGCAGGCATTTGCAGCATTGCAGACGGCGGGTCTGTATTGATTGAAACTCCATTGGCACACATGAGGCGTGTGCATGCCCATCTGTATGCTGTTGCTTTCTTGCCATCACAATTGAGGCATAAGCAGCATTCAGGATGCTGATCAGTATGCATTGCACTCTGTGTTGATTTGTTTGATGCATGTCCGCAGAATCAAAGAGGCTGAAAACAGCCAGCTGGCAAGTGGCATGCAGCTGACACAGGCCGATAGAACAGCTGCTCAGGAAGCTGCTCAGCGCGTTCAAACCAAGCTGGAAGGGGAGGTGCAGCGCCTGCAAGACCAATTGAAGGAGCTAGAGCGCTCTAGCAGGTCATTCCACGCTTTTGGCTGTCAAAACAAAACCAGGCAAAGCCTGAAATTGAATTTGAACCTGAAGTTAAGGCAAGGAAGGATCAAGTCTTCAATCTGGTCTTGTATCTCCTTGACAACAGTGCATGCACACACTCATTGCTTGTTGAGGAATACAAGCTGTTGTTGCTGTGTGGATGACCAAATGTGATGCAGTGGGCATGACTTGCCCTGGGTGAGCTTGCAGGGAAAGGGAGCGTGCCGTTGAACACTGGATGGAGAGTGCCAGCGTATCTAGAAGGGGGGCGGATGTTGCTGAAAGGGAGGCACTACAGGCAAGAGAGGGAGCCAGCAGACTGCAGGCTGAAGTCAAGCGCCTGTCAACTCATCTGGCAGACCTGAATTCCTCGTACAGGTCACTTCTGCTCAGGCCCAACCATCAAATTGCTCCTATGTCCTGCCCAACATAGGCAAAGCAATATAGCTCTGTTGTGCTCAGACCACAGCCAAGGTCAAATGGTTGAGCACTGAGCCATCAGACACTGCTTTGACACCTGGCAGCATTGCTGGCATCAATTTGCATACTTTTCAGCAAACCCAGGCTGGCCACAAGATGCAGTGCATGTTCAACCCTGTGCAAAGAGGCAGCTCAAAGTGTTTCAGGCGCTGTCAACTGAATGGGTGCATGCAGAGCCTTAAGCAAAGCAGCAGCCCTCAGTGATTCAGTTGCTGTTCACTCAATGCCAAACTATCAGTGCACACTCAAAACCACTATGTAGTTACGATGTTCTGTGTCTACAATCGAGTCAGGGACCACCCGTATGATTGCATCATTGTGTGCATTTATGATTGGCGTGAACATGTCCAGTCTAGTTCAGAGCACCTCAGCTCATGATACTGCTGGTAAGCTGACTGCCAGAACAGGCCCTCATACCTGGAAGCTACTCAGGACCATAAGTACCCAATACTAGGAGAAGTGTTCAGTGAATGTGCATGTATGACTGGCACCACTGGATTTTGTGGCGATGCCAAACACCCCCTGAATTGCAGGCTGCGTGAAGCTGAGGTACAGGAATGGATGGAGTCAGCCAGCCAGTCAGACAGAGGCTTTGAAGAAGCCCAAGCCAAGGGCCACCAAGTAGGCTTCCCATCACATCCCAAATCACGACCTAATCCTGTATCTTGCCATGTGCCTGATGGGATGCCTGCTGGGATGCATTCGTTCTGAACTGGCTTCATTCTATATTTGCACAAGCTATCCAAACTGCAAACATGGCAACAGGAAGTCACAGCTGTCGGGTAGGAAGTGTCAAATTATGCAGTGGAAGGAGCAAGCGCGAGCAGCAGAGAGTGAGGTCCAGCGCTTGCAGAGCCATGTGGCTCATCTGGAACATGCTGCAAGGGCTCGAGAAGTGACCCTGGAGCAGCTCAAGGGCCGCCTCAGTGACAAGGTCACAAAGGAGGAGCGTGTGGCTAAGCGTGATGCAGAAGCCTATGCCCGAGTCAAGAGAGCATTCCTGACCAACAAGGGTGAGCCTTCCTTGTGGCAGTAGCTGACATCTCATTCTCTTGTTTTACAGACATCTATCTGCCTCCAGTGTGTCATTGCCAGTAGGCGGTGGGACCCAAACCTGCCATGCTTACAAGCGCATGCCTTACATTGTTGACTGGCAAGGCCTGTGCATCCATGTGTACATTCACCACAGCTGCATACCTTGGAATATACAGATCTGTCAACAGATGCAATCAGTCTGAGGTCTGACCATCAGGAGAGGGCAGCTCCAGGGGTCAAGCAGGAGCTGTGGCTGCAGCTGCCCGGGAGCTGCGGCCAGTAGAGATTGTGGGGCTGTATGAGGAGCAAAAGGACAGGATGGAGGTGTGCACATAGCTGTGCTGTTTGTGTTGACCAGGACAGGCCATCCTGAGACTGTTGGCTGTGTCTGCCACTCAACACTCAGCCTTTGTACCCCACAGGACTTCTGTGTGGCTAAGAACGTAACACATGCAAATAGCGTCATAAACAAGTTCAGATCATCATAGCAGGCCATGATGGTTTCATGGCATTTGCTTTTCACGTCAGGCCCTCAGCATGGGTGATCTACCTGTCTGTTGAATGCCGCTGCAAATATACACCACCAGCTACAGCTTGGTTGTACCTAGGAGTGTCTGATGTGCCTGATCTATTCAAGCTCAATCATGCTTGGCGTATATAATTGCTTGTGCTATGTAGAGTGAGCTAGCAATGCTGCGGGCAGAGGTGCGTGCTCTGGCAGACAACCTCAAGGACGCAGAGAACCGGGCAAGGCTTCAGGTCAGTCTGTGTGAACACACCCTTCTTGCTGCTCAGCTGGTTCAGCTAAAATACAACTGCAGTCGTCACATGCTTGTCACCTTCCGCCAAAGCCGTTTACAGGCTGTGTCTAGTGTGCAAGTCATTGGATTGTGTGGAGGACAAGCAGCACTTTCTTTTTGATTGCCCAGCGTACAGCCACATCAGGTCACAGCGTTTGCACCTCGTGCAGCACTGTTGTACTATTGCAGACTTTATGAGTTTCTGTGAACCAAATGCATGTGGTGGTTTCCTTAGGGAATGCTTTGCATGTAGGAAGCAAATCTTGTCTGTATGAATTCACTGAACTGAACTTCTTGTCTGT